>Ga0182018_10000343_pt1 | contig 61356 bp, 57 predicted proteins | sample 812P2MmetaG_FD_120490 | JGI IMG/M metagenome (GOLD analysis project Ga0182018, IMG submission 120490) | Permafrost microbial communities from Stordalen Mire, Sweden - 812P2M metaG | ecosystem: Environmental > Terrestrial > Soil > Wetlands > Permafrost | place: Sweden: Stordalen | collected... | reverse complement strand
GGTGTTTTGCTGCTGCGCGCGCGGCATCAATTGCGCGACGCGCTCAGCGAAAGCGGCGGTGCAAGCGCTCTGAAAGCTTCCGCAGGGGGTACGCCATGAACCACTCCGATGGTCATTTTGATGAGATGACCGGTCTGCTCTATCTCGAAGGCCAGCTCGATCCGGGCCGCGCGAGCGAAGTCTCCGCGCACCTGGGCTCGTGCGTTCCGTGCCGCGAAATCGTCCACGCGCTTGAAACGGAGGGCGTCTGGCTGCGAGAAGCTCTTGCCGCGGAAGATGAATCAATTCCGGCTCGTGTGATCGCGGCGCCGGAACGCGGCACGGCGCATTGGGGCTGGATCGCGGCGTTCGCGCTCGGCACGGGCGGCGCCTACACGCTCTGGAGCAGTTTCGTGGAACCGTGGCTCACGCAAGCCTCGCAGGCGGGTTTCACGCAGGGAAATCTTCTGACCATGCTCTTTTTTACCGGTGCTTTCTGGAAAGGATGGGATGCGATGCGAAGCCTGACGGAATTCATGGCGGTGGCCACGCTTGGGACGCTCGTAATCTGGCTGCTGCGGAAGCAATGGCAGCGATTCACTGCGATTGCATTCGTGATGGGCGCGCTCGTCGGCGCACTGGCTTTGCCTCAGCCGGTGGCGGCCGCGGATGTGCAGCACGGCAATCCCGGCTATACGCTGCCGGCCGGGCAGGAGGTGAAGACCGATCTCATCGTGGCCGCCGAGCGTACGCGGATTGACGGCGACGTGGACGGCGATCTGATCGTTTTTTCCGATAGCCTGATTGTGAACGGCCACGTAAAGGGAGACATTCTCGCTTTCGGGGCGGAAGTGCGCGTGAACGGTCCGGTGGACGGCAACGTCCGAGTATGGTGCCAGTCTTTCGCTCTCGATTCCGCTGTAGCAAGAAATGCCATGGCCTGGACGGGAGCATCGGACTTCAATGAGAAATCCAGGGTCGGCGGAACGCTGACGTTGTTTTCCGGCGCGACCGAGCTGGACGGCAAAATCGGGGGAGACCTCCTCGCGTACGCAGGCGATCTGAGCATCGGCGGCTCTCTGGGCCACGACGCCGCTATCCGAGGGGGGAAGCTCAACGTGGGACCGAATGCCGAAATTGCGGGTCAGACGAAATATAAGGGCGATCACGAGCCGGAAGTTTCCCCAGGCGCAAAGCTGGGAAGCCCGATTCAGTTCACATTGGTGAAGCGAGGCACCGACTATACGCGCGGCCGCTATTACTGGCACCAGATACTGTACTGGGGGGCGGGCTTCCTGCTGGGTCTCGTAATGCTCCTCGTGATGCCGGGTTTCTTTTTCGACGTGGCACAGGCATGCAAACGAGTCGGACCCGCCGTAGGTTTTGGCGCCCTGTTCCTGTTTGCGACTCCCATTGCCGCGATCATCGTCTGCGCCACGATCGTGGGCTTGAGCGTAGGCTTACCCGTGCTTCTTTTCTACGGAATCGCCGTGTACGCGGCGAAGATTTTCGTGGGCGCATGGCTGGGAGAGCAATTGCTCGGCCCGGGAGTAGGAGTCGGCCCTGCCCTTGGGAGACTAGCGCTGGGTTTGGCGATCCTGCGGGGCATTCGCATGCTGCCCTATGCGGGGCCTTTGGCCGGGCTGATCATTGCGATGTGGGGGTTCGGCGCGCTCGTGCTGGTGCTTCACCGGAGAATCAGCGCGCCGCCTGCCGGTGGCAGCCTGAGCGCCGCTTAATTCACCATGCGGCGGAGATTTTCGACGGCTTGCCGGGCGAGCGTGTAGCGCGGCTCGATACGCAATGCGTCCTGAAAGCACTGGCGGGCGCGGTTGTACTGGCCTTTGGCGTAATAGACGCGGCCCAGATTGAAATGCGGAAAGTGCCGCGGATCGTAGCGCGGCGCCTTGATGGCCCGTTCGAGCCACGAGATGGCTTCATCGTGGCGCCCTAGCGAAATCAGATACGCGCCGATGTCGTTGTAGGGATTGCCGAAGTCCGGGTCAACTTCGATCGCGCGCTTGCACTCCGCAATCGCCTCTTCCACTTTCCCCTGATAATGATACGTCCAGCCGAGAAATGTGTGCGCCTCGGCTGTCGGAAAAATCTCGACGGAAGCGCGGTAGAGCTCGGCGGCGCGGTCGAGTTCGCCGTTCATTTGAGCCTGGTACGCCTGCTGGAAGATTTCCCAGGCGAGTTCGCGTTTGTCAGGCGTCATTTTATCTTTAGCGCCTCGAGGGAGCGGCCGACACGCGACCGTTCAATGCCGCGAGCGCATCATCGGTCGAGATCAGCCTGGCGCCGAGGGCTTGCAATTCCTCCAGCGCGTTGCGGCCGGCCTCCACGTCGAGCGCTTCAATCGCATCCTTCACGATGGCGACCTTGCGATGCCGCTCGAGCAATCCCTTTGCGGCGCATTTCACGCAGTACTCGGTGACCACGCCGAAGATCACGTATTCCGCATCGGCCGGCAGGCGTTCAACCAGCGCGCTGGCGTGCGGATTGTCGAAGACGTCGAGCGTCTGCTTTTCGAAAATTACCTGCGGGAAGCTCAGAATGTGATTCGGCATGGGGCGCGATGCATCATTCGGAATGGTGCAGAAGTTCTCAGCCAGCCCCTCGGGGACGATTCGCGCGCCGGAAGTTCCGCGAAGGCAGTGCGGCGGAAACCGCTCGAACTCCACATCGCCTTCCGGATGGGAATCGCCACTGGAAACCAGCAGGGCGCCCGCTTCGACCGCCGCGGCGGCGATGCGCTCGATATTAGGAATGATTTTTTCGGCGCCGGGAACGTAGAGCTTCCCTCCCGGCAGCATGAAATCGGCTTGCGCGTCTACTTCCCAGAAGACGATTTTCTGCAGCGCCATCGGTTCGGGCCCTCAAGCTTACAATCCTATTTTACCGCAAAGCTGCGGATGCGCTGGCGGACCTTTTTGAGCGAGCCTTGAAGCGCCTTGCTGTAGCTGACAGGATATTTGGCCGCGCGGCTGATCTGGCGATAGCGCTGCGGAAGCCGCGCGAGTCCCGCGATACACCGGTCGCGCAGGGCGTTGACGGGTTCCGCGGGGGCGATGCGGCAGCCATCGCGCATCACTTCGACCAACAGTGGCTCGCCACCGTTGGAAGGCTCGCTTTCGAGCGTGATCCGGTCGCTTTTGAATTCGCCATTCGCGGAGTAGTAGCGATACACCTGTTTGCGCCCGGGATACGTGGCCTTCGCTTTCGTCAATTTCGCCGCTTCGCGAATTTTTCCGTCCCGCTCCACCTCGACGAGCTTGTAAATCAGATTCAAATGAGGAGCGTCGCCGGGCGTCGCGAGCGCGGTGCCCACGCCGAACGCGTCAATCGCCGCGCCCTTGGCCAGCAGCGACGCGATTCTTGTTTCATCGAGGTCGCCTGACGCGAAAACTTTTACGTCCTTCCATCCCGCGCGGTCGAGCTCGCGGCGCACCCAGCGGCTGTCCTTGGCCAGATCGCCGCTATCGAGTCGGACGCCGGCAGGCTTGCGGCCCATCTCGATGATTTTGGCGAGCGCCCGGCGCACATCGTATGTGTCCAGCAGAAGAACGGCGTCCTCGGGAAACGCGTCGAGGAAATTGCGGAACGCTTCAGCCTCACCCTCGTGCGCCATCACCCAGGAATGGGCCTGCGTGCCGTACGTGTTCATTCCAAACTGTTGTCCGGCCAGGACGTTGGAAGTGCCCTCGCAGCCGCCAATCGCCGCGGCCCTCGCGGCCAGCAGGCTGGCCTGGCTGCCATGCGCGCGGCGCGCTCCGAAATCCACGATCTGGCGGCCCTGCGCCGCCGTCACCACGCGCGCCGCCTTACTCGCAACCATGGTCTGGTAGCTGACCGTGGCGAGTAGATACGTTTCCAGAATCTGGCCTTCGATGATCGGCGCCGTCACGCGCAGCATCGGCTCGCCGGGAAATACTAGGGTGCCTTCAGGCATCGCCCAGACGCTGCCGGTGAAGCGGAATTTCGCAAGGTAGGTGAAAAAATCCTCGCGAACGTGGCGGAACACGCGATGCTGCCGCAGATAGTCAATCTCAGCCGGGGTGAAATGAACGTTTTCGAGAAACTCGAGCGCTTGCTCCAAGCCCGCGGCCACCAGATAGTTCCGCCGTTGCGGAAGGTGCCGGACAAAGAGTTCGAACGTGGCCCGTCCATCGAAGCGGGTTTGCAGATACCCCGCCGCCATGGTCAGCTCGTAGAGATCGGTAAGCAGGCCCGAGTGTTCAGTCATGTGATTGGCTTTCGGGGTCGGTGAGGGCAAAAGACAAAACCCCCAAGCGTCCTATCTGCCCTGGATGGCAGGAAGGACGTGGGGGTTTCGCCGCGAAACCTTTGGCCCAATTCGCGCCGAGCCGAACTACTTCAAAATGGCGTCTTTGAACGCCTTCGATGCGCGCAGGCGGACCACAGTCTTGGCCTTGATCTTGATCGCTTCGCCGGTGGCTGGGTTGCGACCCATGCGCGCCTTGCGATGCGCCTTCACTGCTCGCCCGATTCCGGGGATGACGAACTTGCCAGCGCCCTTAGCTTCCTTCACCGCGAGCTTGAACAGCTCGTCGAAAAATGACGCCGCCTGCTTTTTCGAGATCGGCTTTTCGGGGGTGCTGACCTTGTCAGCCATGTGGGCGATAATCTTAGACTTGCTCAACGGGGTGGCCATCGAATTCTCTTTCCTCCTCAGGTGTAATTGCTGATCGGCCCCCGCTTCCGGGAGGCCGCCGCGAACTATAGCCGCCCTTCCAGGGGAACGCAAGGACAAACGTTAAAAAAGCCCGCAAAATCGGCCCTTTTGCACGGCGCGGCAAATCGCCGCCGCTTTCTACAGCGTGGCGAGCTGTTCGTAAAACAGCGCGATGGCCTTGATGCCGCCAAAATAATTCTCGAGCGCGAGGTGCTCGTCCGGCGCGTGGGCATTCTCATCCGGCAGTCCGAATCCGAGCAGCACGCAGGGAACCTTGAACGTGTCGTGCATCTGCGTCACAAAAGGAATCGAGCCGCCCTCGCGGATGAACACCGCTCGCTTCCCGAATCCCGTTTCCAGCGAATGGATCGCCTTCTGGAAAATCGGATGGGTGTACGGCGCCACCCACGGCTTGCCCATGCTGAGAACTTCAAATTTGCAATGAACTGATTTCGGCAGCAGCTTGCGGATCTGCCGCTCGACCTGCCTGGCGATCTTCGCCGGTTCCTGATTCGGCACCAGGCGCGTGGATATCTTCGCGTGGACCTTCGACGCGATCACGGTCTTCGCGCCCTCTCCGAGGTAGCCACCCCAGATGCCGTTCAGTTCCAGCGTCGGACGCACCCAGAGTTGCTCGCGGATCGTGAAGCCTTTCTCGCCGTTCAGCGCAGGCGCGCCCACCGTCCTGCGAAATTCCTTTTCCTTCCACGGCAGGGAGTTCAGCGCCTTGAGTTCTTGGCGCGACACGGTGGCGACATCGTCGTAGAACCCCGGAACTGCTATGCGGAAGTTCCGGTCGTGCAGCTTCGCGATCATCTCCGCCAGGATAGTGATCGGATTCGGGACGGCGCCTCCAAAAACTCCAGAGTGCAGGTCTTGCGCCGGACCCGTGAGCTCGATCTGATAATAATTCAAGCCGCGCAGGCCGTAGGTAATCGAAGGCACGCCCTTGGTAAGCATCGCCGTGTCGGAAACGATCAGCGCATCGGCCTTCAACCGTTCCCGGTTGGCCTTCACGAATTCCCAAAGATTCACGCTGCCGACTTCCTCTTCGCCTTCGATCATCACTTTTACATTGATCGGCAGCTTCCCGGCTGTCTTGCGCAGCGCCGCGAGTGCTTTGATGTGGATGTGAACCTGTCCCTTGTCATCGGCGGTGCCACGGGCGTAGAGGTTGCCGTCGCGTACCGTGGGCTCGAATGCCGGGCTCGTCCAAAGATCGAGGGGTTCTGCGGGCTGCACGTCGTAGTGGCCGTAAAAAAGGACGGTTGGTTTGCCGGGCGCCTGGAGCGATTCGCCGTAAACCAACGGGTGCAGCTTCGTGGGCATGATTTCGACGTTGTCCATGCCCGCGGCGCGGAGTTTTTCCGCGATCCATTGCGCGGCCCGTTCGATGTCGGGCTTATGTTCGCTTTTAGTACTGACGCTCGGTATCCGCAACAGCTCTTTCAGCTCGTTCAGGTGTTCTTCGCGCTTCGACTCAATATAGCCGATCAGATCCATTCACGCTCCTGGACCCGGGAGATCGAATTACCTGGGCCGCCCGGCCGGCCCGCCAAGGAAAATGAGCTTACGTCCCCCTTAAGCGGTCTTTTAATAGTACCCAAGCCTGCGGCTTTTAAACACCCTTTTGCGAACTGCTTCTTTGGGCACGTTCCTCGGGTGCACGATTGACTCGCGCTCAACCGCATTGCACGATGTATAGGACGATGCCTGAAACGCAAACCAGCAGCGAGCGGCGAAGCTCCCGCGTCTTCACGCGGATTCCTGTCCAGGCGAGGGGCAAGAACCTGCAGGGCCAGAAATTCCGCGTGAAAAGCCTGACGATCGTGATCAACGCGCACGGCGGACTGCTCTATCTGGACCAGGAACTTGAACTCGGGGCGGATATCGTGCTCATCAATCCCGCAACCGAGGAAGAGCAGGAGTGCCGCATCGTCTATCTCGGGGACACCTCCGAGAAAGGCGTGCGGGTTGGCGTTGAATTCCTTTCCCCCAGCCCGCATTTCTGGGGCGTCGAATTCGCACAGCAAGACTGGTCCTCGCACTCTCCTTCCGGCCCCTCGAACTAGCTCATTCAGCCCGGTCGTCCTCGTTCCCCGCTTGGCTTCGCGCACCTAATCTTCCGTTGCATCACCCGTGCAATTCAGGCATAACTCTCGAGTTTTCCGACTGCGGAGGCGCGTCGGGCGGGGGGACTTGTCATGACGAATCTAAAGAAGACAGCACTATTTGGTTTCTTCATTCTGTTGACGTTGGGAATTGCATCGGCGGCGTACGGGCAGGTATCCAGCGCGTCCGCGGGTGGAATCGCGCCCGTGCAAAAATGCGCGGACCTCGTAAATCTGAAAATTCCGCCGTCGACGATGGTGATCACGAAGGCGGAAGCGATTCCTACGGCTCCGGCGGGAACTGTTCGCGCCAATGCCCTGTCGCCCGACATGATTGCGGTCGCGATTCCGTCCTACTGCCGCGCGGAGGGAACGCTCGACCCGCGCACGGGCTTTGATGGCAAGCCTTACGCGATCGGTTTCGCGATCGCGTTACCGGACAATTGGAATGGGCGGTTTTTGTTTCAGGGCGGCGGCGGTTTGAACGGGTCGGTGAACCCTCCTCTTGGCGGGCAGGCTGCCGGGGACGCTCCGGCGCTGGCGCGGGGCTTCGCGGTGGTCTCGACAGACACAGGGCACAAAGGGGCCGTATTCGACGCGGCGTTCATGAAAGACCAACTGGCGAGCCTGAATTTCGCCTACATCGCCGTCGGCAGGGTCACGGTGCTTGCGAAGGAAATCATCGCGCAGTATTACGGCCAGCCCGCGAAGCACTCCTACTATGACGGATGCTCGACCGGCGGGCGCGAAGGCATGCTGATGTCGCAGCGCTATCCCACTTACTTCGACGGAATTATTTCCGGCGATCCCGCCATGCGCACGGGTTATTCGAATATCGGGCTTACCTGGGCGAGAGTCGCTTTCGCGCAGATCGCGCCCAAGGACGCTTCCGGCAAACCCGATCCCACGAAGGATTTTTCCGACGGCGACAAGAAGCTGCTCGCCGATGCGATCATGAAGACCTGCGACGAAAAGGACGGCCTGAAAGACGGAATGATCTTCAACCCCCAGGCATGCCATTTCGATCCGGACGTTCTCAAGTGCAAGGGCGCCAAGACAGATTCGTGCCTAACGTCGCAGCAGACCGGCGCGCTCGAGAAAGCGTTCAGCGGCCCGAAGGATTCCCACGGGAACCAGGTCTATTCGGCGTTCCCATGGGATACGGGATATCTATCCGGCGCCGGCGGACCATTCGGCAGTTTTCTGCCGAGCGGCGGTCCGAATCCTCTCGCCTCAGTGCTTCCGCCGGCTAACATGGATATTGATAACCTCGTCGCCGGCGTCGAGGCCAATGAGAATCAGACCCTCACGGATACGACCTTCACGAATCTCAGCACGTTCTTCGGGCACGGCGGCAAGCTTGTGTTCTATCACGGCACGAGCGATCCGGTTTTCTCTCCGTTCGACACGCTGGCCTACTACGAAAAAATGGCCGCGGCCAATGGCGGCGCGGATGCGGTGACGAGTTCGAGCCGATTCTACTTCGTGCCGGGGATGAACCACTGCCAGGGCGGTCCGGCAACGCTCGATAAATTTGACCTGCTCGGCGCGGTGGTCAGCTGGGTCGAGGACGGAACCGCTCCCGATTTCGTGGTCGCGACCGGCAAGGCTTTTCCCGGCCGCAGCCGCCCGCTCTGCGCTTATCCAAAGCACGCGCAGTACAAGGGCCAGGGCAATCCCGAGGACGCCGGCAGCTTCGAGTGCGTCAAGTAGAGCGTGTAACGATCTTCACTTACTACGCGGTTCTTTGATCGAGGGGGCGGCGCGACGAAAGCATGTCGTTTGAGCGCTCCGCTTCAACACTGGTACGCGTTCAAAAGTCCACAGGCGCACAAATGGCCGCCCGGATTTCCGCGCCGTAGCATGGGGATATGGACGCAACGTCCACCAGCGGCGCGCAATCTGGGGGCCCCTTACCGGTTTTTCATCCGGACCCCGCAAACGGGGCCCCCTCGCGCGCCATACCTCGACCTCTCAGCGCGAGCCATTCCCCAGGGCTGGAGGCCGGGCTGGCGCAGGCATCCCGATTGCCCGTTGGGGTCATCTCTAGTAGTCTCTACGATTACGCTTAGCCGCTGGATTCAACCTGCGGACTCAGGAGTGAGAAACTTGCGGGGCATAGCTCGTCTCTTTTTCGGTTCACTGGTATGCACGCTGGCTGTGGTGCTTTCCTGCTGCCAGCAGCAGATCAAATCCCCCACGCCAAGCATCTCGCAACTTATTCCATCGGACATAGCGGCGGGCCAGCCGGCCTTCAAAATGGTGGTGGACGGCGACAACTTCACACCCAGTTCGATTGTTCTGTGGAACGGGTCGGCGCGCACCACGCTGTTTGACACCACGAAACAACTGACCGCGGAGATCTTCGCGAGCGACGTCCAGAATGCAGGCACGGCAACGGTCGCGGTGGAGACGGTTCCCCCCGGCGGGGGAACTACCACGACTCTCACGTTTACGATTGATTCGGTGTCCAGCAACGTGCCGCAGATCACGTCAATAACGCCCACAGCGGTCTCGACCGGCAGCGGTTCGTTCGAGCTGAACATAACGGGTGAAAACTTTGTCTCGCAGTCCACGGTTACGGTAAACGGCAACATTCGATCGTCCCATTTCGACGGCACAACGCTTCTGGAGGCCGCCGTTCTTTCAACCGATATATCGAGCGCGGGCACATTGGAAATAGCGGTCGTGAATCCGCCGCCCGGCGGAGGCAGCTCCGCTTTCTTTCCCCTGGCGATCAGGAACCCGGTGCCTGTGCTCACGACGCTGACACCCGCCGCCATCCTGGCTGGAAGCGCGGCCTCGATTCTCGGGCTGAGCGGCACGGCCTTCGTACCCGACTCCGTGGTCACCGTGAACGGCGCTCCGCGCTCGACAACTTTTGTGAGTTCAAGCGCGATTCAGGCTTCGCTGAACGCAGGGGACTTCTCCACCGCGGGAGTCGTGCAGATAGCGGTGATCAACCCGGCGGATGGTGGCAGCGGCGGCGGCACTTCCAACGTGCTTACATTCGCCGTAAACGCTACGGAGTTGAATGGTCCGCCCGTGATCGTCGATCTCGCGCCGGATGGCTCGCAGGCAAACAATGGTATTTGCGGCGCGACCTGCGCGGGTGGGACCCCCACGCTCACGACCGCCGGACCGTCATTGAGCCTGACGGGCGAGTTCGTGGTTTACGCATCCACTTCCACCAACCTCGTCGTCAGCCCGGTGATCACCTCCAGCGGGATCTTTCTCCGTGACACCTGCTTCAGCGGCACGGTCGTCGCGGGAGGCGCGTCCACTTGCATACCCAAGACCACTTTGATCAGCGTGGCGCCCAATGGCGCCGTAGCCAATGGAGCGAGTTCCGAGCCTACAGTTGACAGCTCAGGCACGCACGTTGCCTATACTTCGACGGCCAGCAATCTTGTGAACTATGTGGTGGTGCCCGGAATAGCCCGCCAGGTCTACTGGCAGTTGCCCTGTACCACTAGCACGACTTGCATCACCGGAAACCCTGCGACGGCCCTCGTTTCCATTTCCGCGGATGGCTCGAACCCGGGCAACGGCGAGAGCTACAATCCGGTGATCAGCTCGGACGGACGGTATGTTGCGTTCGTCTCGCTCGCCACAAACCTTCTCACGAATCCGCCCGCGGGCGGCTTTGATGGCGTCACGCCGCAGGTTTTTGTCCGGGATACTTGCAGCCTCGTCCCGCCGCTAGCGCTGGGCTCCTGCGCGCCCACCACGTACCTTGTTTCGTCGTCGCCCGATGGCACGGCGGCGGGAAATGGTCCCAGCTCGCATCCCGCCATTGCGGATGATGGTCTTTTCGTTTCTTTTGTTTCTTCGGCGATGAATCTGGTAACCGGGTCCAATCCCGACGGCGCGAGCGAAATCTTTGAGCGCGCCACCTGCATTACGACTATCGGCGTGGACGGAAATACCTGCGCGCCGGTGACGAGCCTTGTTTCCACGCCGGACGGCGTCACGCCGGCCAACGGAGCCAGCGTGGAACCCGCCATTTCGCAGGATGGGCGCTTCGTCGCTTTCGCTTCCACCGCACAGAACCTGATCCCGGGCGTGGGTCCCATCCAGCAGGTGTATATGCGCGACACCTGCACGGGAGTTGAGGTGACCACGCCGCCGACCTGCACGGCAACAACCTTGATCGCCTCCACGCCCGATGGCACGACGCCGGCGAACGGCTTCAGTGAGACGCCCAGCCTCAGCCAGTGCGAGACGCTGACGAGCACGAATTGCTCGACCGGCGAGGCCGTTGCGTTTGCTTCCCAGGCGTCCAACTTGAACGGCGTGGTCGAAAATGGGATTGAGAATATTTTCGTCCGGAACCCGTGCCTGGAACTTCCAGTGGTTACCACGACGACTACGACGGGCTGCGTGACCTATACGCTGCTTGCGAGCACGGCCGCCGGCACGTCGCCTCCGCCAGCCGACGGCAAGAGCGTCGCGCCATCCATCAGCGGCGACGGCAACATGGTCAGCTTCATTTCCTTCGCGGACAACCTCGTCCCCAACGATTCGAACGGACTCGAGGATATTTTTCTGGCCAACGCGGCTCTGACTTTTAATCTGACCGTAACCGTCCAGGGAACAAACGGCGCCGGGTCCGGGACGGTGACAGACTCGTCGGGGCAGCTCAACTGCGTCGAGACAGCGGGAATGAACGGAGCGCCCGCGGTCCAATCGGGAACCTGCACGGCGCGCTATCTCAGCGGCAGCTCGGTTACGCTGACGGCCACGGCGTCCTCCGTCCCTCCTGCCTCCACTTTCGTATCATGGGCGGGAAGCGTGATCGGCACAAATTGCACCACGACGGGCACGACGGCCGGCACGACGGACAACACCTCGGGAACATGCTCTTTCCCGGCGATTCAAAACAACACGGCCACCGCTACCTTCAAGTAGCACCCTCGCGCAAATGGCATGTAGTTTCGGTCTAACGAAGCCCTTCTAGGGCGCAGTGGGCGCCGCGACACGTTTCAGCACGGCGCTGCGAGTCGTCGCGAGAGTGAACGTCAGCGATTCGCGCGGCACGCTCGTTACGTACGGTCCAATCAGCCATCCGAGACACGCGGGAATGTCTCGCGTCAGTGAAACGGACTGGCACTCGACGTACGTTCCTCCATCTTTTTGCTCGAAGCGCCAGTAAGTGTTCATGCGCCAGAGAAACCCGCGGTCGTGTCCCGCGGGTTCCAGGCGCTCATCCTTTTCCCCGGCGTTATCCACTTCCTGAATTCGCGTGGTTCGCGAGCGGCTCCAGGCGTGCGTGGAGTCCACCAGCGTGTAGTGGACCTCGTGCTCGGTGTCGAGAACCGTGGTGATCACTTTTTTCTTGTAAAGGCGCAGCTCGATTGTGAAATCGTTTCCGTTGTGGCGCAGGATTTTCGAGCGCATCACATCCGGGCGGAAATAATCCTCATGATGGTCGTAGTCTTCCTCGAACGCGAGCGTCTGAGCCAGTGTGGCGCCGGGAACAAACACCGTGCCGATCCAGTGGTGGATCATTCCATCCGGAACCGCGATCGATTTCCCGGGGTCGTTCGGGTCCCGCGTGTCGAGGCGCTCGATCACCACTTGCCCTGCGCGTAGTTGCGCATCGGCGGCCGCGCGGCGGTCTCCTGGCAGGCTTTCGACCCACAGATACGGATCGTGGCGCGTCAACCCGGAATCAATCTGCGCCTCCGTGAGCTGCACGTAGCGGTCAAATGCGTCAACGGTCTTCGCCCTTAGGTCCTCCGCGCCAGCGGGCGCCGCGAGCGCGCACAGCCCCGCTAAAATGGCGGCCACGAACCTCCGGGCGATCCTGTCCGATTTTCCCTTCACCTGTCGCAAAGCCGCGTCGCTCCTGGGGCGCCGTTTAGTCATGGCCGAAAGATTCTGAACGAGTTGGTCCGATCTTGGCCGAAGCTGCAAGCGCACACACAGTCTTGTGACGCAAGGCGTTTGCCAAACGATGTCAGGCTGGAACTCTGGAGATTACGTTGGATGGTCCGGCACAAACCCGTCCCGCTAACGGGGGTCTGGAAGGGGTACGTCGGCAGGAGGGGTTCGACGGGTTGGTCAGCGTGCTACGGCTCCATTTGGAACCGTCGTCCCCGCAACGCAGCTCCCAACCCGCGACTACATTCTCTTAAATTGAAGTGGAATGAAACCATGGCCCGCAAGGTACGATTTTGCGGTACCGGAGTATTAGTACTGCCTCGAAAAGTGTGGGTTATTGGCTTACGGTCACGGAGACGTCCGCCGGAGGTGGCATCCGAAGCGTGACTTCCGTTATTTTCTTCGAGTGGATGGAGATGCGTTTCGTCCAGTCGGAGAACATGCCGTTTGAATAGGCCCGCAGATCGTATTGCCCCGTTTCGAAACGCGTGAACTTGAAATGCCCGCCGGCATCGGTGTGCGTGGCGTGCGGATGATTGCCGTCAGACGTTTGCAAGGTGACGGTCGCATCGGGCACGGGTTTACCCTTCGAATCGAGCACCGTTCCCTGGAGTTCTCCGATCGGCCCATTGGCGCTCGCGGCCATTCCCAGCGCGGCAGTCAGCAGCAAAAAGCACGCGAATCGCTGCAGTGGTTTCATGCTTGGCACCTCGCAATTCCATTCTAGTCCTCGCGGCGAGGGCCATCTCCGTTTTCAGTTGACGGTTTTCAAGATTGGTCACCTGTCCCATGGTTCAGTCCGCCTGCGTGCGCGCTGCGGCGGGCCTGGTCGAATCGCGCGTGTAGCGGATTTGCTTTTTCCGTGCCGGCCATGTATTCCCTTTGTTTGCGATTGCGGCCGGATGGGCCGATTGAACCGGAGACCAAATGCCTCGTTACATTTCGCAGCACACGCTGGCCTGTCTGACGCGCCAGGGCGCCGAGGAGCTTTCCCGGCGCCTGCTCGGCGGGAAGCCGGTGGCGGCGCGCCGCGTCGTTTTCAACATGCAGGAAGGGAAAATGCTCGCCGAATTTGACGCTCCGGGACGCGAGGAACTGGAAAAGTGGCTCGCTGCCGGAAAATTTCACTTCGATTGGTTGCTGCGCATCGAGCTCGAGGCCGCCGCCGATGGTTCGCTGCAACCCGTGCCTTGAAACGCACCGAAATGCCCGTCGCAATTGACTGCGCTCGCTGCCTAACCTAGCATTCTCATCACATGCTCCCTCCCTCGGAATGCAGGCGGAGAATGCAACTCCGATGGTCCGCTCTGGGTCTCGCCTTGCTTCTGATTCTCGTCAAGGGAGCAACGGCTCAGCAGCCGTCAGCCCCTGCACCGCCGCCGGCCTTCAAGTTCACCGATGTAGACCTCGAGTTGCTCGAGAAATCGAACGAGCTCGACCGGTACATGGACGAAAAGGGGATGGTGTACTCCGATCCCGCGCTGACTGAATACGTCACGGCGCTCGGAGACGATCTGCTGCCCCCGGGTCCGGATCCCGAACGTGTCGTCTGGAAGTTTCATGTGCTGCGCGACCCGATTCCCAACGCGTTCGCGCTGGCGAATGGCTCGATCTACGTCAACACCGGTCTGCTGGCGCTGCTCGAAAATGAGGCGCAGCTTGCGGGCGTGATCGCTCACGAAGAGACGCACGTCCTGAACCGGCACCCCTATTTGGAAAATCGAAGCTACCGAAGGAAATCGGTAGCGGCGAATATTCTGGCCGGAGTCGGCGCCGCGGGCGGCGAGGCGGGCGGCATCGGCGGGGCCGCGGCCGTTCTGATGGGAACCGTCGCTCCCGCGATTGTGGAAACCACGATCTACGGCTACAGCAGGGAGCTGGAAAAGGAAGCGGACATCCGCGCCGTGGCCGCGGTCAACATGGCCGACTACTCGACCGAAGAAATGATCAACGCGTTCAAATTGCTCGAATCGAGCCATGAGGTTGAGCTCTCCCATGTTTTCTACCAGGATCACCCGAAGCTTGACGATCGCATCGGCTATGTAAGCGACGCGATCCACGATACTCGCCCGCTCACGCGGCATCCCATGGTCGAGGAGGAGCGATACGTTGCGGCCACCGAAAAAGTGTCTCGCGACGATATTGCCCTCGACATTCGCGCCGGCCGGGAGCGCACCGCAGTCGCGGTGGCACTGCGCCTCGCGAAGCAGAACCCCAAATCGTCGGAAGACTTCCGGGCGCTGGGAGACGCATTTCGCGCGCTCGGGCCGCGTACCCCGGATCCGACCCCTGAGGAGCTTTCATCCAAGGGAAAAAAGGACGCTCGCAAGATGGAAACGAAATTCACGGATCAGGAATACGATGATGCGCTGATGGCCACTCCGGCCGGTCAGGCGGCAATGCAGGCCAGCCAAAAGAAATCCGAGGAAGCCTACCAGAAGGCGGTGGAACTTGATCCGGGAAATGCCGCCGCGCATAGGGGACTTGGCTTTCTCTATGAGAAGCAGCGCCTGCCTGCGCAGTGCGCGGGGGAATTTCGAGAATATCTCGAGCTCGCGCCGAACGCCCTCGATCAATTGCAGATTCGCCGCCGTCTTGAGTCTGCGGAAAAAGAAAGTGCGCCGCCCGTGACGACAAACGCCGCGCCTTCTCCGAAACCTTGAATGGCGCAGGCTGACTGACAAAGAATTTCAGCAGCATGGAAAAGGGGGGCACATGAACAGGCGGTTCGCACACGCGGGAGTGACTCTGCTGATGATCGCTTGCAGCGTCTCGCTTGCGCGGGCGCAATTCGCGCACCCGGATCTGAAGAGCGGAAAGATCGTGGTGCGCAAGGTGCTCATTCTTCCACCGCGGGTAAGCGTGACCAAATCCGGGATGAAGGGCAACGAAACCTTGATCGCGGAATCGAAAATGGTCGAAGCAGCCCTGCCGGCCATCTTCGCCGAAGCGGCGCAGGAAAAAGGCTGCACGGTTCTCGACAATGCGTTCGCTCCCGAAGCGCTCGAGAAGAATCAGGACCTCAAATTCGCGCTGGCGGATATTCAAGACCGCTTCGACGCGCTGCATAAGCACATCAGTGAAAAACCCAAGGACGTGCGCAATGGCCGGTTCACCATGGGCGATGAAGTCGTCAACTTCAATCCCGGGGCTGCTGCGGACGCGCTGGTTTTTGTGCGCGGCTCGGGCGTGGTGAACACGGGCGGAAAGAAGGTTCTCGGCGCGATTGCCGGCGTCAACGAGACGGACTACATTTTGGTGGACATCGCCATAGTGGATTCCCAAAGTGGCGCGGTCCTCTACTACGGCTATTCGGTGACCGGCGGCAGTTATATCGAGAACCCGGAACGCATGAAGAAACCGATCGAAGCTTCGTTCAAGGAATGGAAGGTCGGCAAGCAGAAGTGACGCACGGGGCTGCCATTGCGATTCCCGGGGATGGCGGTGTATCCTGCTAGCGATGACTCGCCACCAGAGGCCAGCGCGGGGTTGTTGTTGCCCATGTCGCGGACGTGTGTCCTCTGGCGCGGGCAAGCAAGTCATCTAGGAAGCTGTTTCCAGCTCAAGATTCCTTGAACCCACCGCCAGAAATGATCTGGTTGGTGGGTTTTTTGTTGTCTGCAGACGAGAGTGAACCGCAAGATCGAGCGAAATTTCTGAGGGAGGAAGTCACATGGCTGAGTACGCGCATCCGGAAGTGCTGGTCTCGACGCAGTGGGTCGCGGAGCACCTGAGCGATCCGAAGATTCGCCTGGTGGAAGTGGACGTGGACACCGCGGGCTACGATCAGGGTCACATCGCGGGAGCGGTGGGATGGAATTGGCAGACGCAGCTGCAGGACAATATTCGCCGCGATCTGATCACCAAGCAGGCGCTCGAGCAACTGCTCGGACAATCCGGAATCTCAAACGATACGACGATCATTCTGTACGGCGACAACAACAACTGGTTCGCGGCCTACGCGCTGTGGCAACTGAAATATTATGGGCACAAGGACGTGCGCCTGATGAACGGCGGACGCAAGAAGTGGCTGGAGGAGAAGCGTCCGCTGACGACCGAAGCCGCGAAAGTCGCGCTCGCGACGTATCGCGCGACCGGGCCGGATGAATCCTTGCGCGCCCGCAAGGAGAACGTGTTTGCCGTGATCGAGAAGACGGGGGGCGGCCAGCTGGTGGACGTGCGCTCCGCGGATGAATTTACGGGAAAGATCATTGCGCCGCCGGGAATGAACGAAACCGCTCAGCGCGCCGGACACATTCCGACCGCCGCGAATATTCCCTGGGCGCAGGCAGCCAACGAGGATGGCACGTTCAAATCCGCCGACCAGTTGAAGCAGCTCTACGAGGGCAAGGGAGTGAAGGGCTCGGGCGAGGTGATCGCCTATTGCCGCATCGGCGAACGCAGCTCGCACACTTGGTTCGTCCTGAAATATCTGCTCGGCTACAACAACGTGAAGAACTACGACGGCTCGTGGACCGAGTGGGGCAATCTGATTGGCGCGCCCATCGAAAAGGAAGTGGCCGCGGTCGCCCGGCAATAGGAATCAGCGCCGCGCTAAGGCAGCGTATTTGGCGCGACGCCGTGGTGGCGCGCCTGATCTCGCAGCGAATTGATTTGTTCCTCGATGCCGTCGCGTTTTGCCTGGAGTTGCTGCATCTCCACCGACCAGTCGTCGGCCTTCACGCCGCGAGGCCGTTGTGACGTTTTCGCGTCGCCCGTTGGCTTTCCGTCGAGCGCCGCCTGAAGCTCGGCGATCTGGCTATCGATCGGCGGAATTTCGGCCTCGAGCCTGGCGATTTGCGCCTGGTACTGCTTCGCGTTATTGTTCTTCGCAGCCGGCGCAGGCTTGGCGCCAGCGTTCGCGTTGGATGAACCCACGGTTGAGATCATGGACTCGCTGCGCAGGCCGGCTACGTCGTCATTGGTCCAGACTCTTTTCCCAGCGGGCGGCGCAGGCGCGGCTGTGGAACCATTCGTTGCGGCGGTTTGTCCCGCGGCAGGAGCGGCTGTTCCAGACGAGCTGCTTTGCGCGTGCGTTGCGGTTGCCGCGCCCGCTACAAATAGGACTGCCGCAAAAAAAGTAAGGGGCCGGTGACTCATAAAGCCTCCTTGGATTAGGGCGGTTGGGCTACTTCTATTGAACACCCGGAGGCGGGGGAAGTTACGGATCTTCGCTGAAGGTTTTCCCACTAGACAACTCAGTCTGCACGATCTGCAGGGCCTCCTTGGGCGGGCCGACCCGGCGGTAGCGGCTCACCTCGATGACCTGGTGCTCGTCGAACGAAAACAGAAATTTCCGGCCCGCGAAATCGTACTGGTAATGCGTGGGCAGCCAAATGCCTGGCGCGATCTCGGCTTGATCCATTGAAACCACGCTGCCGCGATAGAGTTTTCCGAGGAAGCCTCCGCCGAAGGAAATGTCGCTCGTCACGTGGGCTTCCGCGTGCACGATCTGTATAACCTGGCGATCCACCCAGAGCTTGGCCGTCGTGTGCGCGAACGCATCCTGAAACATTGACCGCGGCTGGAATTTTGGATTCGGATCGAGCTCGATCACATCGCATTCATGTCCATTCCAGCTCGCGCGCCCCGCCCACTTGGCCGTATACGCTTCGCTCGCAGCGTCCACAAACTGGGCCCGCTCGTGCATGCGCTTCTGGAATTTGGCGTAGGCTGCTTTTGCTTTGGGGTCGTCCGGATTCGCCATCGTCTCGAGCAGATCTTTCAAGGTCTGCAGTTGGCGGGCGTAAGCGGAAGCATCCGTGGGTTTCTCCTCTTCGTGGAGCAGGATCTTCGTGTTCCCCATGCCCGTGGGAACCACGCGATAGGTCTTGTCGTCAATCGTTCGCGGATTCGCACCGCCGGTGCGGTCAATATGCCGCTCGACTCGATCGTAGAACTCGAGCGCGTCGTCGTCGCTATGCTGATTCGCCAGCAGTTTCTGCGTGCGGGCGAGGAGTTCGTCGTCCGAGAGAGGTTGCGCCTGGGAACTCGGCGAGGAGCCTGCCTGTGGCTTGGGCTGCGAAGGCGCGGCTGGCCGCTGCCCAGCCGCCAGCGCCAGGCCCGCCATAGCGAACGTCGCAATCAGAATCAATAGTGGGGAGCGCCTGGAAATCGTCATCGTGTCCCTTGATGGGATTCTTGCCACCGGCCGCTGGTTGCAGTCCTTTATTGTAGCCGTTTCGCCGCGCTAGTTTGTTGCTTCAGGAGGGGGGCTTAGTGGCGGAGGAATGACGATCGGACTTCGTGGATCGAGGCGCGATTTTCCATCCTTCCCGAAGACGTAGGGATTTCCGGCGGGATCTTCCGGAATTTCGCGCAGAAGCCCGCCAGTGCGCAGGTCGCTGGCCGAGGCAGGAAAGTGTCCGAAGCGGTTCTGATATTCCTGGGCGAGTTGGTCGAGCTGAGCTTCATCCTCCTGCGCGCGGAGCCCGCGCAGCGTTTCCATCGCTTTTTCGCGGACGATTTTATCTTGCGAAGTCTCGTATATCTGCGACCAGATCATGCGCGACGTTTCCAGCGACCCGCCCTTCTCCGTGATGCGCGCGGCCATCAGCTTCAGCCACACGGGCGCTTTCGGGTTCTTGCTCCCATCGAGATAGGCCGCCGCCGCGTTCGGATAGTCTTTCATCCGCCAGTAGTAGAGAAAGCCGAGATCGGCATTGAGATGCCACTGTTCCGGATTCTCGGCGATCCCGCGTTTCACGAGTTCGATGGCCAGGTCGGGGCGTCCCGCGCCCGCGGGAGGCGGCTCGGAAAGAAAAATGGCGCCGAAGCGGTAAGCGATGATCAGTTTTGGATCGAGCGTGGTGGCGATATCCAGCAGCGGCCACAACAGGTCGAACTTCGCGCCGTCGATTCCGGCCCGGTTGCCGTAATACTGCACGGCTCGCGTCCAGTAAATGTCCGCGAGCAGCGAATCGTAGCCGAGGCTCATTTTCTTGAGCGCCGTTCCCGAGCGCAGCAGCAGTTCTTCGCTTTCCGGCGTGTACGCGCGGGTTCCGGCGTCAATCTTCACTTGCAAGGCCGCAATGGCCGCGAATAGCAGCGGCACGCCGGCAACGGCGACCCACAGCGCGCGGGTTTGACTCGGATTGCTCATTTCAGGTTGCGGCGGGAAAACACGGCTGAAGCCGCCAGCAAGAGCACCGCGACGTATAGCGCGGCATATAGCGTGTTCTGCCAGAAGAGCGTGAAGGGAATCGCGTTGCCGTGCGCCGCCATGGAAATCGCATTGAAATTGTGAAAGTTCGGAACCACATAGTAAATGGCGCGCGTGACGCCCAGGACCGCGGGATTCCGAGTGAAATCGCCGACGGCGCGAATATCGTCCGCGAACACCCCGGTAATATAGATTCCCAGGGTATACAACGTCGAAAGCATGGGCGTCGTGAAGCAGGAAAAAAACAGCGCCAGCGCGGTCACCAGGGCGAATTCGAGCAGGATGAAATAAATGGCAACCAGAATGGATGTGTCCGACCGTTCGAAGCGCCATCCGACGTAGAAAAGGGCGGCCGCCAGGCCGAGGGTCATGAACGCCGTGTTGACAGCGAGCGTCAGCAGCAAGCCCGCATATTTCCCCACTAGAAATTCCCAGCGGCGGATGGGCTTCGCCAGCAAGCTGTACAGCGTCCGCTTTTCAATCTCCTTGTAGACGAGCCCCACGCCGATGAAGATGGCCATGACCAGCCCGAAAACCGATATCGCTGTGAGCCCTAAATTGATGATCACCAGCCGCTCGATCCCGATCGAAATCTCGCCAACCAGGATCGCCGCGCCGATCATCAGCAGCGCGAAAAGCACCAGGTTGTAAAGCACGCGGTCGCGCACCGCTTCGCGGAACGTATTGATGGCCACCGGTCCCACGGTCGCGCTCATCGCGAGATCTCCTCGAGTCCGCGGGAAACCGCTGTGCCGCCGACGAGGCGGAAGAAATAATCCTCGAGCGTGGGGTGCACCGGCGAAACGGAAAGTATCCGCGCTTCGCAGCCGCGCAGTTGTTCGAGCGCAGCATAGAGTCCTTCTTCAGGGACTTCCACGCGGCAGCGGCCACCGATTCGCGTGGCACGCTCGGCAAGTCCAGCCGGCAGCGCACGGCCTTCGCGCGCCTCGAATAGAATTTCCATCGCCGGCGCCTTGATCGCGACAATCGCTCCAGGCGCGCCCACTCCCTGCAGCTTCCCGCCCGCCAGCACCGCCACGCGGTCGCAGAGCATCTCCGCGTCCGATAGAATGTGCGTCGAGAAGAACACGGTTCGTCCCTGTTTTTTCAGCTCCAGGATGATGTCGCGCACTTCGCGGCGTCCCACCGGGTCCAGGCCGGACATTGGCTCGTCCAGAATCACGACCGGCGGGTCGTGCAGGATAGCCTGCGCGATTCCCGCGCGCTGCAACATGCCTTTTGAGAATTTCCGGAGCTGTACGTCGCCGGCGGCGGCAAGCCCAACGCGCTCTAGAAATTTCTCCACGCGCTCGCGGCGTTCGGCCGCGCTGTAATTTGAAAACCGCGCGTAGTAATCGAGAAGTTCGCGCGCCGTCAGGTAGTCGTAGAAATAAGGCTGCTCGGGGAGATAGCCGATCTCACGGTGCATTTCCACGTCGTCAATAGAGCGTCCGCGAACGCGCGCCGTTCCGCTGGTCGGAAAGATCAGCCCCATCAGGAGCTTCATCGTCGTCGTCTTGCCCGCGCCATTCGGTCCCAGGAAGCCAAACACTTCTCCCTCATCTACTTGGAACGAAAGGCTGTCGAGCGACCGGCGCATCCGCGGGCGCCAGAAACCGACGGGGAAATCCTTGGTGAGTCCGAGGATTTCGATGGCAGGCGTACTCATGGCATTCATTATTGATTTTTTTTCGCGCGCCGCGCTGGAGTCAATTCCGCGGTGTGCTTTGAACGGCACATGTTGAGGCTCTCGACGCGTAGTGGAAGTCCGGCGGTCACACCACTACCAGTAGACGACTTCGACACGCTGAACCAAAGATTTTGTGGTAGCACGCCGCTTTCCACTTGACAAGTTTTCCACAACCCACGATACTTCGCACCCAGACTCGGCAATAAAACCGTGACCTGGTCGCCTGCTGCAGCGCCGGTGGCCTGCTCGCGATAGCCAAACCGGGTTTAACCGAATAGCCTGAGGGATGCGCCTTACCCCTGACCGCGCCTCAGCATTTTGCGCGGCTTAGCTGCGCTTTTCTCGTTTTTCGGTTCTGAGCGGACTTTTTCGGGGGTCTAAGCGGCCCGCTCTGCTGGCAAAGTTCCTTTCTTTCTCGTGTATCCCTGATACACGCAACAAAACCTAGGGCCCAGTTGGGAGTACAATGGAGTCAGCGACCCTCCCGCTAGTGCCCGGAGCATATTGTTCGGCGGAACGACTGCCGGCGCGGAGGCAGACGATGGCGGAAACACGGATGGCCTTTAATTCAAATCTCCAGACGGAAAAGACTACACGGCGTACGACCGGGTTGGAATTCCCTCGCCGGTTCACCGACGGGAAGGTACATCCCTTTGATGCGGTTGAATGGGAGCGCCGCACGGCATTGATCGGCAATGATAAGGGCCAGGTAATTTTTCGCCAGGAAAATGTCGAGGTCCCCAAGTCCTGGTCGCAGACAGCGACGAACATCGTCACCTCGAAATATTTTCACGGTAAGCCGAACTCTCCCGAGCGTGAGACGTCGGTGCGGCAGCTGATCAGCCGTGTGGCTGACACAATCGTCCGCTGGGGCATGGAGGGCGGTTATTTCGCCAGTGCCGAATCGAAACATGCGTTTCACGATGAGCTGACCCACCTGCTCGTCGAGCAGAAGATGGCTTTCAATTCTCCGGTGTGGTTCAACGTCGGCGTCCAGGCCAAACCGCAGTGCTCCGCCTGCTTCATCAACTCCGTCCAGGACAACATGGACTCGATCATGAACCTGGCCAAGACGGAGGGGATGCTTTTTAAATGGGGATCCGGGACGGGAACGAATTTCTCCTCGCTCCGCGGCAGCCGCGAATCGCTTTCGGGCGGCGGCATCGCCTCCGGACCGGTCAGCTTCATGAAGGGCTTCGACGCCTTTGCCGGCGTGATCAAGAGCGGCGGGAAGACTCGCCGTGCCGCGAAGATGGTCATCCTCAACGTGGATCACCCGGACATCATGGAATTCATCGAGAGCAAGACGAAGGAAGAGCGCAAGGCGCACGTGCTGATCGAGCAGGGCTACAACTCCTCGATTGACGGCGAGGCCTATTCCTCCGTTTTCTTTCAGAACGCGAATCATTCGGTCCGCGTCACCGACGACTTCATGCGCGCAGCCGAGGAAGATCGCGATTGGTGGACGCGCAACGTCAACGACGGCGAGCCCACGGATCAATACCGCGCCAAGGAGCTGTTGAAGAAGATGGCCGAATCCGCCTGGCAGTGCGGCGATCCGGGCATGCAGTACGACACGACGATCAACCGCTGGCACACCTGCAAGGCCACCGACCGGATCAACGCCTCCAATCCGTGCTCGGAGTACATGTTTCTGGACGATACGGCCTGCAATCTTGCTTCGATCAATCTCCTGAAATTTCTCGGGCCCAACGGCCAGTTCGATAGCGAGGGATTCCGCCACGCCGTGGATATCACCATCACCGCGCAGGAGATTCTGGTGGACAACGCCAGCTATCCGACGGAAAAAATCGGGCGCAATTCGCACGACTATCGCCCGCTGGGCATCGGCTACGCCAACTTGGGCGCGCTGCTGATGTCGCTCGCGCTCCCCTACGATTCCGACGCCGGCCGCGATTTCTGCGGCGCCATCACAGCGCTGATGACCGGTGAATCCTACGCGCAATCGGCGCGCATCGCCGAGCGCATGGGGCCGTTCGGCGGCTATCCCCGCAACCGCGAAGCGATGCTCGATGTGATCCGCATGCACCGCGATTCGCTGCGGCCGATCAAGGAAGAACATGTCCAGCCGTCCCTGCTCCACGCGGCGCAGGAATCCTGGGATGCCGCGCTTGAGCTGGGCGAAAAGTTCGGCTACAAGAATTCGCAAGTCTCCGTTCTCGCGCCCACCGGCACCATCGGCTTCATGATGGATTGCGACACCACCGGCATCGAGCCCGATCTCGCGCTGGTCAAGCAGAAGCGGCTGGTCGGCGGCGGCGTGATCAAAATCGTCAACAACACCGTTCCGCAGGCGCTGATGAGGCTCGGCTACGCGCCCGAGGACGTTGCCAAGATCGTGGACTACATTGACGCGCAGGCAAAAATCGAAGGCGCGCCTGGTCTGAAGCCCGAGCACCTTCCGGTGTTCGATTGCTCGCTCTCGCCGATGGGCGGGGGCCGCTCGATCGCCTGGCGCGGCCACCTGCGCATGATGGCCGCGGCGCAGCCGTTCCTTTCCGGCGCCATCAGCAAGACGATCAACATGCCGGAGGAATCAATCGTCGAGGACATCATGGAGGCCTACATCGAGTCCTGGAAGTTCGGGCTCAAGGCCGTAGCCATTTACCGCGACAATTCCAAGCGTTCGCAGCCGCTCTCAGCCGCAGGCAAAAAAGAAGACGAGAAAGCCGCGACCATCGGTGCTGCGGTTGCCGCGCCGGCGATCGTCCCGGCCGAAGTCCCCGTGGCGGCTCAACAAGAACTCTTCCAGGGCACCAAGCGCCGCAAGCTTCCGTCCGAACGCAACTCGATCACGCACAAGTTCTCCGTGGGCGGCCATGAAGGCTACATCACCGTGGGCATGTATGCCGATGGCCATCCGGGCGAAATCTTCATCAAAATGGCGAAGGAAGGCTCCACACTTTCCGGCATCATGGACGCCTTTGCGCTGTCCGTTTCGATTTCGCTGCAGTACGGCGTTCCACTGCGCGCGCTGGTGGACAAATTCGTCAACTCGCGCTTCGAGCCCTCGGGCTACACGGGCAATCCCAAAATCCGCTACGCGAAATCGGTTGTGGACTACATCGGGCGCTGGCTCGGCGCGAAGTTCATCTCGACCGATTATTTCGATAGCGACGCTGCGATGGGAGAAACCGAGGCCACGGCGGTCACGGTTATCGCCTCGACACCGGAGGCATCGTCGACTCCGGCACAGGCTCCTCCTGCTCCAGCAAGAATTGCCGAATCCGAAACCACCACGCGCCCGCGCGCCGCAGCCGAAGACGCGCCCTACTGCTCCGAGTGCGGCATGCTCATGACGCCGAACGGTAGCTGCTACAAGTGCGCGAACTGCGGCTCAACCTCGGGCTGCAGCTAAGCTCGAGCTGGGATCAGCAACGAGTCGCAAAGGGCGTCCGCGCAAACGGGCGCCCTTTTTGCGTTTAGAAAGGCTGATTTGAAGCGGGAAAGACGGGCGAAAATAATAATGGGGGCCCACCCGGGCCCCCGTTTGCTCCATCCCCAAGTTCCGGTTTCGGCGCGGCGAAACCGGCCCACCCCGGGATTAAGAGACAGCCGGGTGGATGATGTGCACGCGCAATGCCACGCCAGCTCGTATTTAGAAGCATGGTTATATCATTGGTTTACAAAGGGTTAGGTGACGAACTGACTAGGCCATCGAACGGCGATGAATAATGCATCCAGTTTATGAAAAGTCACGGTGCTGGATTCTACATTCTTTGGAATAATTGATCTTAGCTATCGGCATGATAACCGCGGGCTATCGGCTACCTTTTCGCTACCCATCTCCACGAAATCGGCTCATGCGCCGATAGCGGTGCGCAGCGCGGCAGCGAGCACCTCGCTCCAGCGACGAACATCCTCTTCGCGTTCGGCTTCGACCATCACGCGCGCGAGCGGCTCGGTGCCCGAATAGCGCAGCACCACGCGCCCCGATCTTCCGAGCGCGGTCTCCGCTTCCTTCAGCGCGCGGACCACCTCGGGCAGCGACTCCAGCGCCGGCTTCGACCGCACGGGCACGTTGACGATCTTCTGCGGGAAAATTTTCAAATCCGCCACCAGCGTGTCCAGCGGTCCGGCAATCGAAATCAGCGAGGCCATTTTTATCGCGGTCAGCATTCCGTCGCCGGTCGTGGCATCGTCCAGAAACAGGATGTGCCCGGATTGCTCGCCGCCCAGGTTCGCTCCGGTGCGCAGCATTTCCTCCAGGACGTAGCGGTCGCCCACGTCCGTTCGCGTCAATTTCAATGCGGATTTTTCGAGCGCGCGTTCCAGGCCAAGATTCGCCATCGTCGTGCCCACGATCGCGCCCCCTTTCAGCTTGCCCGTGGACTTCAGATAGCGCCCCACGGCCAGGAGCACTCCGTCGCCATTCACGAGCGTTCCCGAGGATGTCGCAAATATCGCGCGATCTGCATCGCCGTCAAACGCCACGCCCAGCGCCGCCCCTGCCTCCACCACAGCCTTTTGCATGTGTTGCGGGTGAAGCGATCCGCACTCCGTGTTGATGTTGCGCCCGTCGGGGACGTTGTTGATCGCCGTCACGCTCGCGCCCAAGGAACGAAAAAGCTCTGGCGCCAGCTTGCTTGCCGCGCCGTTCGCGCAATCGAGCACAACCTTCATCCCCGCGAGTTTTGCGCCCGGTAACACGGCTTCGCGCAGGCCCGCGAGATAATCCTCGTGCAGCTTTTCGTCGCCGCTGTGATCGATTTTGCTTCGGTTGCCCCCGCGGTGCTCGCCGCTCGCTGCCGATTTTGGTGAAAGGATCGAACTTTCGATCTCGGCCTCAACCGCGTCGGGAAATTTCATGCCCGACGCGGAGATCAATTTCACGCCATTGTCGTGGTACGGGTTATGCGAAGCGGAAATCACCACTCCTGCTGAAAATCCCTCGCGGCTTACCAGCCATGCCACTCCCGGCGTGGTCAGAACACCAGCGGAGACGGCTTCGGCGCCGGCCGCGCTCAGCCCCATCGCGATCCGTTCGGCGATGTGCGGGCCGGATTCGCGCGTGTCGCGCCCGATCAAGACTCGCGCCCGGGCGCCTTTCTTCGGACCATGCGCCAGCAAGTATTCTCCAAGCGCAAAGCCCACGCGTTCCAGCGTCGCGTCATCCAGTGGATACGTGCCTGGAATCCCGCGGATGCCGTCCGTGCCAAAAAGTTGTTTCGCCATGTAGGTGGAATCCCGTGCTTCTCGCGCGAGTGATTGATTTTAGCACCGCGAGAGTTCGCGGCGCGGCCGTGGCCATCGGGCCGCTCGAAAGCGTTACCATCGCGACGATTCGCCGTTGAGGGCATGTATGGCGCGGCGGGAGCTGTGATATCGTACGCCCATGCCTGTTGAGGAAACCAAGGTCGTATCAAGTAGTTCCGTGAGTTCGCGGATCATCGCCGCGGGAATCGTGATCGCTTTCTGCTATTGGGCTTCGACCGTGCTCGTCACGCTGCTCGTCGCCGTGCTGATGGCGTATTTTCTCGATCCGGTCGTCACCTGGCTGGAGAGCCTGCACATTCCGCGCGCCCTCGGTTCATTGATCATCGTTTTGGTCACCGTGGGGCTGTTGCTGATGATGGGATATTCGCTGATTGCCCGCGCCGATCAATTTGGCGCCGACTGGCCGAAATATCGCGCGCCGATCCGCGCCGCCTCGCAAGCGATCGAGAACCGGATGGAGTCTGTCGAAAGTCACGTCTCGGATATCGAGCCCGCGGAGAAAGCCGGCGAGCGAATCGTAACCGTTGGAGAATCGCACACGGTGCGTGACGCCCTGATGGGGCGCCTCAGTTCGCTCTACGCGTTTGTGCTGGCCGCGACGTTCATTCCTTTTCTTCTGTTTTTCATGCTGGCGGCAAAGCGCCAGGTCTGGCACGCCACGATGCAACTTTTCGCGCCGGGCGAGCGCACGCAAGTCCGTGACGCGCTTGCGGACGTCACGCAAGTTCTCCGCAGCTATCTGATGGGGACCGCGCTGGTCGGCTTGATTCTGATCATCGCCAGTTGGCTTTTCTTTTGGGGGCTGGGGCTCGACTTTCCGTTCCTCACCGGCCTGGTATCCGGCATTTGCAATCTGATCCCCTACCTCGGCGTCATTATGTCCTGGGTCCCGCCGCTGCTGGTCGGGCTCAAGCAGTACCACACGGTGGGACCCTTCGTCGGCATCTTCGCAATGCTGACTTTTTTCCATATCGTCACGGCCAACCTTTTAATTCCAGCGCTGGTGGGCTGGCGCGTCCGGTTGAACGCGCTTGCGCTGACGATTTCGCTCCTGTTCTGGGGTTGGATGTGGGGCGCGATGGGACTGATTCTTGCGATTCCCATCACCGCGGTCCTGAAAGTGGTCTGCGACCACGTGGAGAGTTTGCATCCCGTCGGCCGCTGGCTGAGCGCCTAGCCCGCGCCGCTATCCGCCGCGGTGCAGCTTGGCGATCGCTCGCTTGAGCGCGTCAGCCTCGCGCGATTCTTGAAACATGCGGATCGCCGCGATCCCCGCCGCTCCCGAGCTCACGCACTCCGTCGCGTTTTCCTCATTCACTCCGCCAATCGCAATCACAGGAATGCGTACGGCGCTGCACACCTGGGTCAGCCGCGCGATTCCCTGCGGCGGTCCGTATGATTTCTTCGATGGCGTTTCGAAAATGGGACCAAAGAAGACGTAGCTTGCTCCCGCATCTTCCGCTTCGCGCGCTTCTTCCAGGCTATGGCACGAAACACCGATCAAAAACCCAGCCGGGGAGTTTCCTTCCCGCAGCCAGCTAACTACATTGCGCGCCGGCACGGACGCACCCCCCAGATGCACGCCCGCCGCACCCGCCGCCAGCGCCACGTCGAGCCGGTCGTTCACCAGGATGCGCGCTTTGCTCTCGCGCCCGCCGATCGCCGCCTTCACCAGCGCCAAAAGTTCCCGCGCAGGCATGTCCCGCTCGCGTATTTGCACCCAATCAACGCCCGCCGCTATGGCCGCGCGAATTTTCGCGAGCAAGTTTTCAACGACATCGGCGGCGCCGAGCGCTTTCCTGCTGGTGACGTAGCAAACGATCGGTTTCACAGGTGGCTTCTTACGTGCGGCTCGCGGCGGCGGGAGTTCGTTGGCGAAACGCTTCGAGCGCCAGCAGGACGTTCATGAATCCCAGCCCGGAAATCGCCCCGCGCAGATAAGGGCTCTTCAGGAAAATCGCCAGTGCCGGATACTGGAACAAAAAGTAGTTGGTTTCCCAGATGTCCGACCAAGGCACGAGGATCAGCGCCAGCCCGAGCACGAGCCAGAGCAGCAGGATGGTGATGCGCGCGATCCGGCTCATCGTCGAGTTAGGATTATGGGAGATTGTCGTCGGAGTCGCAACAGGCAGTCGCGCGACGCATCCCGGCGCCGCGCTGCATGGAATTCCATCCAAGGCGATCGGAAGAAAGAATGCGCGGATCGGGATTAATGCTTCTGCAGCGTGGCAATGCGGTCGGCAACGTCGCGGTAATCAATGTTCATCGCATAAACCTGGCGGAAGCTGTCGAGCGCCGCGTTGGCCTCGCCCGCCATATCGAGCGCCAGGCCCATGTCGTAGCGCAGCGCCAGAATCGCTTCCTGATCGAGGCCCGGCACGTCGAGCGCGCGTTGATACCACAGCGACGCGATCTTCGGCTCGCCCTTGTCCATGAACGACAGCGCGAGCAGCGTCGCGCAATTCATGGAGTAGCGGAACGGCTTGCCCTTTTGCACCGCTTTGGCGACCTTCTGGAATTCTCCGATGGCTTCGTCGAGCAGGCCCATTTCGCGATAGGCGATCCCGAGATTGTAGTGCGTCTCGAGATCCTCGTCTTCGTCGTCCATCTCACCGAGTTCGTTGCGGAACTCCTGAAACACTTCGGCCAGTTCGTTCAGGTTTTCCGCCGGGGTCCCTGGAGCTTGTCCGGACGTTGCAGGCGGCGCCCAAGCGGACGCTGCGACAACCGGTGCCGGCTCAACGGGCGCTTTCGCCGCTTTCGGCTCCGCCGCGGGCGTTTCCATGTCTTCAATTTCCGAGGCGAGCTCGCTCAGGAAGTCTTCCGTGGTTGCCGCGCCGTTCTTGCCGTTGGTTCCGGTCGGCTCGGGCGTCAACTCAAGTTCGAATTCGATATTCGCTGGCGGCGTGTGCTCGGCTACCGGCGCTTCCTCGGTGGTCTCGTCAATAATTTCGATCGAAGGTTCAGCCGCGGCTTCCTCGGTTACCTCGCTTGCCTCGATTACTTCGCTGGGTACCTCGGTCGGCTCGATGATCTCAATTACTTCGGGGACGATCGTCGCTTCCGGAATCTCAATGGCAGCTTCGATAGGCGCGAACTCGACCGGCGCCACGTCGTCGGACGGAATTTCGATCTCGATACGCTCTTCTTCCTCTGCCGCTTCCGCCTGCACGGGTTCGGGAGCCGGCGCGATTTCTTCCGGCGCCGCGGCTGCGGGCTCGGCCACTTCTTGCACCATGGCCTCCCATTCGTCGGAGAGGTCCACTTCTTCGCTCGGGCCAGAGGCAGCGACGGGCTGCGCTTCGACCGGGACTGCGGCCGCAGGCGCCTCTACCGGCACGACGGGCGCGTGCGCAATCTCTGGAGCGGCGGGTTCCACCTCGAACGTCGCCAGCGGGATTTCGAATTCCGCGGGTGCATGCTGTGCTTGCACCGCAGGTACCGCTTCGATTGTCGCGCCCTCCGCCGATGCAGCCTCCACGACTGTTGCGGGACCTGCGGCTGGCGTCGGCAAGTGAGCCGGCGCCGGTGGCGCGGCCGGCAATTCTTCCGACGTGAGTCCCGCCGCTTTCTGAAATCTCAATCGTAGCTCGGCGAACCGCTCGGTATTGACCGTGTCCTGCCGCTCGCGATGGATCTGCTCGAGCTGAGCGGCCAGTTCCGCGGTGCGGCGCTCGTTGCCCGCGCCCAGGTAGAGGTCGAGCAAGCGCTCGAGTGTGGGCGTATGCCGTGGCGCACGCTCCAAGACGTTCTCGAGGAGGTGCGTGGCCTTTTGCGTAAGCCCGTAGCTCGAGAAGAGGTCCACATCGGTCAGCGCCTGCGCGATATAGCGCTGCGTCTCCTCATCAAACCCTTCCTCGGTGTTCCGGACTGGAGCCGCCGGCTCGGCTGTCTCGATGAGCATTGCTTCCGCGGAGCCCTCTTCCGTCGGGCCTTCGTCCCGCAGCGTCACTTCCTCCATCGTCTCCGGCTTACTCTCTGCCATCGGCTCGGCCGTGGATCCCTTGCCGCCCGTTCGGAGTTGTTCGAAGCGCGCGACCAGACGCTCGTCGCCCTTGTTGCGCTCGATCATCTCCTTCATCAGGTGTTCGGCGCGCGCCTGATCTCCCGTGGCGGCGTAGGCGTCCACTAGCTTGCTCAGCGCGGCGTTCAAGTGGAATGGGTCGCTCGTATGGCGGCTGAAATCGGCGAGCATTTCGAGCGCTTCGGTATTCTCGGGGAGCTTGTCAGTGGCGCTCGACAGCAGCTTTATGAATTTGTCCTGCTCGCTCGTCTCGACCATCGGGTCGCGGAGCTCGCGAAGCAGCGGCAGGGCCTTTTCGGCCTGCCCGCCTTCGATCAGCGACTCGGCCACGGTCTGGAGCGGCCGGGAATGCGCGCTTCCGCGGAGCAGTTGCTTGCGCGCGCGGTCCGCAGCCTTGTCCAGTCGGCCGGACTTGATTTCGAGGTCCAGCAGCAGGTCGGTCACCTCGCCGCCCGTGTCCGCCTCCGGATGGCCTTCCAGGATCACGACGGCTTGATCGTCCTTCTGGCTCGCCGCGAGAATTTTAGCCTTCAAAAGCATCGCGGTCGCGCTCGTGGGTTCCACACCCAGCGCCCGCTCGATCAGTTTCTGCGCTTCCTCGCCCTCGCCCCGGTCGAACAGCCTTTGCGCGTAGCCGAGATACGTCTGGGCCGCTTCTTTCTTCTGGCCCATCACGTTGTAGAGTTCCGCCAGCCGCAGTTGCACGCGGGGATTGTCCGGCTCCACCTCGAGCAAGCGGTTCAGCACCTCCACGGCCTTCGGCGCGCGATTCGCCTTCAGGTGCACTTCCGCGATCTGCAGGAAAAGAGGCCGCGCTTCGCTCAGCACCCCCTGTTGGACGTAGAGGTCGGCGAGGCGCTCCAGCGGCGCAAGCTCCGCCGGCGCGAGCTTGGCGATCTTCTTGTAAATTGCGATGGCCTTGCTGTTGAAGCCGTCGTTCAGATAGACCTGCGCGAGCCTCTCGAAATATTCGATGGCCTGCGGCATGTCGCCCTGGCGGGCGAAAAGATCGCCCACGGTCATCAAAGTCGCTTGGTCTTTGGGATCTTGCCGGAGGATTTGCTGATATTCGCCGATGGCCTGGGGGACCTTCCCCTGGTTGAGGAATTTCAGTGCGCTTTCGAGCGCTTTATTTTTGTTGAAAGCCATCGATGGTCCCGCGTTCCCCAGCCGCGCCTATCCCAGCTCGTGTGCCAGACGAGAAGATTCGGCTCACGTGAAAGGTTAGCACGCGCGGAAAAGCAGGGTCTATGAAGCGCCGCGAGGATAGTGCCGAAGGGGATAACAGTGCGAGGCCATCGGCAGTACCCTGGTACTAGTTGGCAGGCGAAGGCGGCGAAAGTCCGTTCAGCGCCGCCACGCCCGGGCGCGCCGCCATCTCTTACTGCACTACAACTTCACTTCGCTGATCTGCACGATGGGCTGAATATCCGTGTAATTCGGGATGTCGCCCATGATTTGAGGCGCGTTCGCTCCGAACGCCCCCTGGAATGCCTCGACGGAATCAAACGAGAGATGGCAGATCACCCGATAGGTCAATGGCGAGCCCGGTGTGCCGCCCGACACGCCCTGTTCGACCGTTACGTGCTTCAACGCCGATCCCACCTTCTGCTGGACCATGGGAATGTGCTTCTCCAAATAGTATTTCATGTCGAATTTGCTGCCCGGATTGTCCGGGTAAAACACGCCAACCTTGATCATCGTATTTTCCTCTCGTGTGAAACCGCAATCCGCTCAGTTGCTGAAGGCGTTCGCCGGAGCTTCCAGCGGCAGCGGCGTCTGCTCCGCGCCCGTGGCCCAGCAGCGCGATTGGCGCACCGGAGCGTAGGAGAACCGGTGCAGCGGTGATGGGCCGTGCCGCCGCAACGCCTCCAGATGATCCGGCGTGCCGTATCCCTTGTTCTGCGCGAGCCCGTACATCGGATAGAGCTGGTCGAACTCCTCCATCCGCCGGTCGCGATCCACTTTTGCCAGGATCGAGGCCGCCGCGATCGAGATGGATCGCGCGTCGCCGTGAATCAGCGCCTTCTGCTCGATGGGCAAATCGAGCTCGATGGCATCGAGCAGCAGATAATCCGGCAGGGGACGCAGCTGCGAGATCGCGGCGACCATCGCTTGCCGGCTCGCCTGATAAATGTTCCACGCGTCAATCCGGCTCGCGTCAATTTCGGCGACGGCCCAGGCCAGCGCGTGTTCTCGAATGCGGTGGGCCAGCTCGGTGCGGCGCTCCGGCGCCAGTTTCTTCGAATCGTCCAGGCCGACGATCCGCCGCCGCGGATTCAGCACCACGGCGCCCGCCACCACCGGACCGAAAAGCGATCCGCGCCCCGCTTCATCGAGTCCAGCGATGCGCATCCAGCCGCGCTGTCGCGCGTCGCGCTCGTACCTTGCCGAGCAGATCCGTACCATCGGCGGGGATTTTAGCACATGGCCTGCGCTGCGGAGTTCGCAATCCGGCAGCGGATGTTCGCAGCGCCGCCGATTCGGTGTCCTTGTCATTCCGAGGTCCGCTTCGGCCGAGGAATCTCTCTTCGCGTGAAGAAGCGCCTGCCACTAGTTTGGGAGGCGTGCTGAAAAAGAAAAAAGCCCGCACCGGCGAGACCGATGCGGGCCAAATCTGAAAACGGGATCTCGTTAATTGTTCGAGGTGCTTGGCACGGGCGCGGTATACGTCTCGACGCGCTTGATGCGCGCGGCCTTGCCTTTGCGCTGACGCAGGTAATTCAGCTTGGCGCGGCGGACGCGGCCCTGCCTCACCATCTCGATCGAGCCGATCATCGGTGAGTGCACGGGGAAAATGCGCTCGACGCCTACTCCGAAACTCACGCGCCGGACCGTGAAGCTCTCGCCCGATAGCTCTCCGCGGCGGCTCATCACCACGCCCTCAAATGGCTGGATGCGTTCCTTGTCGCCCTCGCCTTCCTTCAGGCGGACGTTCACGCGAATCGTGTCGCCGGGTCGGAAAACGGGGTGGTCCTTGCGAATTTGGGACGACTGCACCTTGGCGATGATCGGCTTCATGGCTATTATTCCCGGCAGACCCGCTCAGGTGGGGCCAGCGCACTACGCACAATCACAAATTATATCGAATTCGCAGGCATATGCCTACCCGAAACTGAGGTGGCTGTCCGCTCGTCGAACGCCCTCGCTATAGCGTCTGTCATTCCGAAGCCCGACGCTGTTCAGTCGGGCGACGAATCTCTCTTCGTATGACGCTTTCGCCTGGCATTCAGCGGAAGAGAGATCCTCGGCCGCTAGCGCCTTCCGAACGACAGCCAAACAGCGACGGCTGCTAGTTACCCCACACCGCCGGCCTCATCCCGAACGGCACCGCCCACGAAAGCCCCTCGATCTCGCGAATCTTGCCGCCTTCGATTTTGAAAAGCTGCGGCGCCATGAATGTAAACGCGCGGCGATACTCGACGGGCACCGCCACGTTGCCGACTCCCGCGACGGCGACCGACTTTACGTCGCCTTCGTTATCGAAAAACGCGAGATCGAGCACCAGTCCCTGCTTTTCGTCCACCACCAGCGGCCGTGCGTCGCGCACTTTCGCCAGCGCGCCGAAAAATCCGCGGTCGAGTTCGGCTGCGCATCCTTCGCTGAAAAGATGAAACGCGGGCTGCGTCTTGTCCGCCACGGGGCCATCGGCATTATTCGTCGCCGCGATGCCGTTTTCCCGGCGCGCGCATTGCGCGTCGAGCGGCGCTGCCGAGCCCTTGCCCTGCGCGTACGCGTCGAAATAACCCTTCGTCGCTCCGACCAGTTGATCCCGCGTTTCCGCCGCTCCGGGCGGTTCGACCAGCGCGGCATTCGGCGACACAAAACCCTTGGGATCGAGCTCATCAATCATGCGCGGTGTCATGATACCCGCGGTGTTGAGGCCGAGCCCGCCCTTCGGCCGCTTCTGCTCGCGCACAGTGATCACCTCAAGCTCCGTGACGCGGTGATCCTTCACCTTCATCCGCAGCGCGACCACGCCTGGAAGAACTCCGCCAAATTCCGTTATGTCGCCGTAATATCCCACCTCACCGTTAGCAGGATCGGCAAGATACACGCGATAGGTTCCGCGCCCGGAATACGTCTTCCAGATTCCCTCGCCCGGCTTCACCGCGAGTTCGTTTTCCGTGTACTTCGCCTCGGGCGCCATGGCCATGTTGCATGGGCAACGCGAGAGAAGCGCGTCGAAATATTTGTCGACGAATGCGTACAGGCAGTCGCGGTTGCACTCACCCGGCGCGCCGGCCACCATTGGGTCGGGCGCATGCGTCAGGTTTTTGCCTTCATCGGCTGCGGAGTGCGCCGGCCAAGCGTTGGCGCGCGAAGCCACCCCGCAAATCGCCGCAAACATCAGCCCCAAAATCAAAGCCATCAAGGCACGCAACGGCATCGGCTTCCTTTCCGCTCTTCCCAGCAGTTTGTCATTCCGAGGAAGGAGCAGCCCGATTTCCGCGCTCCGTGGCAAGGCTCGCGCGGAAATCGGGCGCAGTGGCGACTGACGAGGAATCTCGGCGCCGGAACGGCGGACGTCTCGATGAATCGGTTTTAAATTTGTCATGGTCTGGTCTCGTCCCGCCCTAAAACGCGGGCTCCATGTTGAATGGAACCTCGTACATCGTCATTTCGATCAGCCGTATGCTTCCTTTTTCCACGCGATACGCCTCGTTCGACTGGTTCGTGCGCGGCGTCATGAAATACGGCGGCACTTTCCAGACGCGCCCGTCGGTCAGCTTCACTTCGGTCACAGTGCCGTCGAAATCCAGATATGCCGACGCGAGCACCGCGCCGCGCTCCACATCCGTCACCAAGTACCGCCGGTGCCGGCATCCCGTGGTGAATCCGAGAAAGCCGAGCTTGTACTGATCGGTGCAATTCATGGTGGTGAAATCGCCCACGTCGTTGTCCGCGTGGCCGTAGTTCGTCGGATGGGGCTGGTTCGTTGTGCGCACGGCATCCTCGGTGCGTTGGCAATCCGGCGTGAACGCGTAGACGCCCTTGCCATCGTTGAGCTGCAAGCCCTCGTAATACATGTACGCGGCCTGATCGATTGCCGCGCGCGTCTCGCGCTGATCCATCGGGACCGGCGCGAGCCACAGAGGATCGGGCGCGCCCATTTTTTCGTACGCCGCCGCTCCGCGCGGATCGTGAGCCATGAACTGCTCGGCTTCGGTGATCAGCCCGTTTTGCACCTTCAGTCGCACGATCGCGATTCCCGCCACGTCTTCCTCGTAAAGCACGGTGATCAGGCCGATGTCGCCCTGCTCGGGATCGGCGAAATAGTGGATGTATTTTCCGCGAGCGGTAGCGGTGGCCCACAACGCCTGCCCGATTTTCAGCGGCACGTTGTCCTGCGCGTATTGCACACCCGGCGCGAGCGGCGCCTTTGACGAATCGTGCGCCACCATCGCATCCAGATATTTGCCAGCGATACCTTCGAGACACGCGCGGTCGCATGCGGGCTTTGAAGCGGCTGCATTCGCAGCCTGCGCCTCGGCAGGCAAAGCCATCGCCGCGAACGAGATTACGCAAGCCGACCCGCAAATCGCAGCCGAAATCACGAATGAGCGAGCGGCAAACCATCGTACGGTTTTCAAGTTCATCCCCCTGTTGGAAATCCCACTGGACCGCCTGAACGCCACCCGTCAATCGCTGATCCTGAGAGGCCACATCTTTTAGCTGAATCGCTGCGTGGAGTCAATTGATAGCGCTACGCGTCGGCAAGCAAATCTGGGCGATTGCGCCGCGTCTTTTCGAGCGCCTTCTCGTGCCGCCAGCGGCGAATTTCCTCGTGATTGCCGCTCATCAGCATTTCCGGAACGTCCCATCCGCGAAACGACTGCGGCCGCGTGTAATGCGGATAGTCAAGTATCCCGCGCGTGGTGTCATGTTGTGGGTTCCGTAGAGGCGCTGCTGGCTGCGACCCTTCCGATACCGCGCCCGGCTCGCTGAACGATTCATTCACCGTCGAATCCTCATTCCCCAGCGCGCCCGGAATCAGTCTGGTTACCGCTTCCACGATCATCGCCGCCGGCAATTCGCCACCGGAGAGCACGAAATCCCCGATGGAGATTTCATCCGTGGCGAGATGCTGGGCCACGCGCTCGTCCACTCCCTCATAACGCCCGCAAATCAGCACGATCCGTTCGAGCTTCGCCAGCCGGCGCGCTGTTTCCTGCCGGAAGATTTTCCCCGACGCGGACAACAGCACGATGGCCCTTCGGGAGAGATTTTCCGGGTACCTCATACTTGCCGAAGGCAAGGGTGGGGATTTTTCGTTCAGAATCGACTCAACTGCGTCAAAAAGCGGCTCGGGCTTCATCACCATTCCCTCGCCGCCGCCGAAAGGCCTGTCATCAACGGTGCGGTGCCGGTCGTGCGTGAAATCACGCAAATCGTGAATGCACGTTTCCACCAGACTCGCCTCGCGCGCCCGCCGCACGATCCCGTAGTCGAGCGGGCCGCCGAAAAATTCCGGGAAGATGGTGATGATGTCGAAACGCATGCCGCTAATCGTACCGCAGGCGGTAGCTCGGTCCTACTTGTTCAAATCGCGGAGACCTTCGGGGAGTACGACTTCGATCATCCGTGCGGCGGTGTCCACGCGCACGCAAATATCCTGCGCCAGCGGAATCAGCAGCTCGCCATTCGGTGAATCCACCACCAGGATTGGCGTCCCCGCCACGTTGTCGCCGGGGATTTGCACGTCGCGGACGAGCCCGATCGCAGCGCCGCCGGACTCGCCGGCAGGCGATCTGACAAGTGCCTCGCGCACCTCGCAGCCGGCGAGGTCCGTGATGTAGTAGCTTCCGGCGGGAAGCGACATTCGGTCGGACAGGGGAATCTGCACTTCGAGGCCCACAAGTTTCTCGGCGTCGTTAATCGAATCGGACCCTTCGAAAAGAAAAATCGCCTGGCCGCCGCGGCTCTGGCTCAGCCAGCAGGAGCGGATCCCGACGCGTCGCGGCTCGCCGCGCACACCACGCAATTCCGCGAACTTGAGAGTCTTGAACCGCTGGGGGAAGTCCGTGAGGATTTCGCAGGCCACCTCGCCGCGGCGCCCGTGGGGACGCAGGATGCGCGCCACGGTGACGCTTGCGGACTGCGGTGCCTGTGGTGATTGCTGCGTGTCCACTTATTCCAGGATTTCGAGTGTGAACCGCTTTTTCAATTTCATCCCGGCGGCGCCGAGCAGCGTCCGGATGGACTTCGCCGTACGTCCCTGCCGCCCGATCACTTTGCCCAGATCTTCAGGATGAACTCGCAATTCCAACACCGTTACCTGCTCGCCGTCCACTGCGTTCACCTTCACATCGTCCGGATGATCTACGAGAGCTTTCGCGATGGATTCCACAAGTTGCCTCATTGCGCTTCCTCCACAGCTTGCCGTGCCCAGCGGAGAAACTCGCTCGAGCGTGAACAAGAGTTATCAGCATGGCCTTCCGTGGTTAGGACGCTTCAGGCGGGCTTAGGGTTGCTGCGGATCAAACTGCGGACGGTGTCGCTGGGCTGCGCGCCCTTGCCGAGCCAGTACTGCACCCGGTCGTGATCGAACTGCACGGCCGCGGGCTTCTTCAACGGGTCGTAGGTGCCGACGATCTCGACAAAACGGCCGTTGCGCGGGCGCGTCTTTTCAGTAACCACCACGCGGTAAAAGGGACGCTTCTTCTTGCCAATCCGCGCTAACCGAATCGTTAACACTCGAAATTCCTCCTGATTTGAATCTCGATAGTATAGCGGACGCGGTCTGATTCACCAATCGCTATTCCCGCGAGCGCCCATCTGCCCGGTGGAAGCGTGGGCCTTAGAGGCCCACAAAACCCAACTCGCAAGAAACGTGGCTTCAGCCATGGTTTCCATTTCAGGCCAATGTGGCCGCATACATTACATCGGATTGTCGCTATCATCTCCGCGAGAGGCCCGATATGTCCGATATCCTGATTCGTCCCGCGGTTCGCTGCGACTTGCCTCGCCTGACGGAAATCTACAACCACTACGTGATCCACACGCCGGTAACGTTCGATATCGAGCCATACACGGTCGAGAAGCGCGCGGCATGGTTCGATCAGTTCGGCGCGTCGGGGCGCCACCGCCTGCTCGTGGCCGAAGAGAGCGGCTCAGTCTTGGGATACGTGGGCACCATGCGATTTCGTCCCAAGGCTGCGTATGAAACCACCGTGGAAACGACCATCTATTGCGCCCAGGAAGCGATCGGTAAAGGCCTCGGTTCGCGTCTGTACAGCGCGCTATTCGAAGCGCTGAAGGACGAGGACATCAATCGCATCGTCGCCGGCTACACGCTGCCGAACGACGCGAGCGCAGCGTTGCACCAGCGCTGCGGCTTCAAACCCGTCGGAATTTACACGGAAGTCGGCCGCAAATTCGGCCGCTACTGGGATGTTCAATGGACCGAACGTCCGCTGAAACTCGCGTGATGCGTCGCGCGCCCCGCGCCCGGCGTTTGCCATCACCGCAGCAGCCAGAGCGGTAGGGCCGCCTGCGCGCACTGCTCGATCATCTGCTGGTCGCGCGCTGAGAACGCGTTGGCGTGTTCGCTTTCGACGTCTACTGTGCCGATCACGCGTTCTTGGCCGGGCGCCAGCACCGGCACGATAATTTCCGATACCGTGCTGCCAAACGCCGTCAGGTATCGCGCGTCGTTTCGCACGTCACCAACAATCACAGCCCGCTTCTGCTCAATCGCCGCGCCCGTCAGGCCCTCGCTCACTGGAAACGTTGAGTACTCAGGCGCGCCTGGCCCGCTCCACGCGATGATGGACACTTGGTCCGCGGTCACGTCGTAAACTCCGACCCAGCGATACTCGCCGAGTTTACGGATCATCTCCGCCAGCCGCTTCGCCTTGGCCGCGCGGTCGTCACTGCCCGCCGCGACCGAGCGGATCTGGCCGAGCACGTTGTTGATGACGATCGGCACAGCATCTCCCGGACCGGCGCGACCTTAAAGAAGAGAGATCCCTCGGGCACGTTGTGCCCTCGGGATGACGATCCTTATCGGATCGTCATTTCAGCCCCGCGAGCTTGCCGAGGCCGCGCATTTTCATCTTCGCCATGCTGCCGTACTGCTTCATCATCTTGCGCATGTCCGCGTACTGCTTCAGCACCTGGTTCACTTCCTGCACGGTGGTGCCGCTGCCGCGCGCGATGCGCTTGCGCCGCTTGCCGTCAATCAGGTTGTCGTTGGCGCGCTCCGCGGCGGTCATTGAATTGATGATGGCCTCGGTGGACTTGAGCTGCTTTTCGTCAATCTGCGCGTCCTTGGGAATTTTCGCGAACGGTCCGACCTTCGGCAGCATGCCCATCAACTGCTCCATCGAGCCCATCTTGCGGATCTGCTGCAGCTGATCGCGAAAATCCGCGAGCGTGAATTCGTTTTCGCGCAGCTTGCGTTCCATCTCGCGCGCTTGTTTCTCGTCAATATTCTTCTGCGCCTTTTCGATCAGCCCGAGGACATCGCCCATCCCCAGAATCCGTCCGACGATGCGGTCGGGCACGAACGGCTCGAGCGCATCATATTTTTCGCCGACGCCGACGAATTTCACCGGCGCGCCTGTCACTTTGCGGATCGAAAGCGCCGCGCCGCCGCGCGCGTCGCCGTCCATTTTCGTCAGGATGATGCCCGTGACGCCCAGCCGCTTGTGAAATTCCCCCGCCGAGCGCACTGCGTCCTGCCCGATCATCGCGTCCGCGACAAAAAGAATTTCCGTGGGATTCAGCTCGCGCTTCAATGTCGAAAGCTCGTTCATCAACTCGTCGTCAATGTGCAGCCGCCCCGCCGTGTCCACCAGGATCACGTCGGACGCGGAAAGTTTTGCTTCGCGCACCGCGCCGCGCACGATTTCGACCGGCTTGTCGGTTCCGGTGCCGGGCCAGCAGGGCGTGCCTGTCGCTTTCGCCACCTGCGCCAATTGCTCGCGCGCCGCCGGGCGATACACGTCGGTTGAAACCACGATGGGCCGGTGCCCGTGCTCGGCGAGCCATTTGCCAAGCTTTCCGGTGGACGTGGTTTTGCCGGAGCCTTGCAATCCGCAGATGAGCCACACCGAAGGCGGCCGCGACCCGAATTGCGGCTTCGCCTCGCGCCCCAGCAGTTCGGCCAGCTCGTCGCGCACGATCTTGACCACTTGCTGGTCCGGCGAAAGCTGCAGCAGCACGTCCGAGCCGAGCGCCTTCTCGCGGACGTGCGCGATGAATTCGTCCGCGACGCCCAGGTTGACGTCGCCTTCCAGCAGCGCCTCGCGGATTTCGCCCAGCGCCGCGTCCAGATGTTCCGCGGTCAGCTTCCCCTGTCCGCGCAGGTTCTTGAACGCCCTCTGCAGCTTGTCGGTTAGCGTCTCAAACATGTGGCCTCGCCATCAGTTTTCATTCTAAGTGGCGCGCAAGAGGCGGTCAAACGGGTGCCGTTTTTGTGTCGGGTAACATATGCCCCCAACCTTTGTTTTCTGTGGGTTAGGAGGAATTCTACTCGGCACGCTGTGTCGAGTAGACTTGCGCGCGGCGACGCAGCGGGCTCGACGCCCGAGGCGCGCTCTACGCCCGGCCGTTTCGCCGTGCGATGTGCTCTCCGAATTGTCGCCATCTTCATCATATCGTCGCGAACAGGCTAGCAGCACAGCGAGGCATTGCAAGCAAGAAAAACCTGTGGACTTTTTGGCGCGAGGATTTTGTTGGCTAGGCTGTGCCGGCGCGGTTTTTCGGCGCGGCCATGAAGGAATTGACCTCTGCCGTGGGCGCCGCACGCTCCACGAAGGTGAACGTGCCCTTTTCCCGCATCTCGCGCCCGGCGCCTATCAACGCGCCCAGTGCCGTGCGCGCGAGCGCTCCACCCAGGCTGATGCGGCGAACGCCCGCGGCCTCCAGCTCCGCGACGGAGAATGCCAGACCCTTGATGCCCGAGAGGGCGTTCACGGGCCGAGGCGCAACCGCAGCGCACACGCTCTTGATCGCTTCCAGGCTCGGCAGCCCGGGCGCATACAGCACCTCCGCGCCTGCCTCCGCGAATGCCTGAAGACGGCGTATCGTATCGTCGAGATCGGGCCGGCCATGCAGGAAATTTTCAGCGCGCGCCGTGAGCGTGAAAGGAAACGGCAGCGCCCGCGCCGCCTCGACCGCTGCCGCGACGCGCTCCACCGCCAGCGCGTGATCGTAAATTGGGCGGCTCTCGTCGCCGCTCGCGTCTTCCACCGACCCGCCGACGATTCCCGTGGCGGCCGCCAGGCGAATCGTCTCCGCGACCGTCATCGGATCGTCGCCGAAGCAATTTTCCAGATCCGCGGCCACCGGCAAATCCGTCGCCTCGACAATCGTCCGGCAATGCGCGAACATTTCGTCGCGCGCGACCATGCCATCGCGCCGGCCAAGCGAAAACGCAAAACCGGCGCTGGTCGTTGCCAGCGCCTGAAAACCCAGTCCAGCCAGAATCCGCGCGCTTCCGCCATCCCACGGATTCGGAATGATGAACGCACCCGCGCGCGCAGCTTCGATGGGTGCCCCCAGCGTCGCGGGCAGCCCGTGCAGCGCCCGAAATCGCTTCGCCTTCTCGCTTTGCGTCACGCTCATCAGTTTTTCGCCTTCGCCGCGCCGATCTTCATTCTAGGTGACGCGGAGTTGCCGGTCAAACGCCCCTGCCGCAGAGGTTGGCCTCTATTCTCCTCGTTGCCATGAAAAATAGCCGTCACGACAACTCTCTCGCTTCGGTCTATTGTCTCCATCTCCGCCAGTCCGTAGTATTTCGCAGATGATCTTCGACCAATTGCTTCGGGTGTGCCGCGAAGAGCTGCGGAAGGCGAAGCCGGCGATTCTTGCGGCGTACGAAATCATGCGCGAGGCGGACGAGCGCGCACTCCAGACTCTACTTTTGTTCTTCCAGGATCGCTGAAACGCCTCCCTTGAGTTTCCTTCCGGGTTGGGCTAACGTCTGACGCGCCTACGGCGCTCGGTACGTCGTGCCGTGACGATTGCGCGCGCTTGACTGCGCCGCTCCGCGGGGCCAAGATTAACCCGCCTCGCCTCCCAGCAGCCCTCGACGAGACCATCAACCGTCACGCAGATTCGAGAATCCGGGCCCTCGACAAGATCATCCGATATCTGGCAGCACTGGAGGAGACAGCTATGTACGTCATCACAGGAGCAAGCGGAAATAGCGGGCACGTAGTCGCCGAAACACTCTTGAAGGCAGGAGCCAGGGTCCGGGCGATCGGCAGAAGCGCCGACCGTTTGCAGAGCCTCGCGAGGCGAGGAGCCGAGCCATTTCTGTGCGATCTCACCGATCGCGCGGCGCTGGCGAAGGCGTTTGCAGGCGCGATGGGCGTCTACGCGATGATTCCGCCCGACGAATCAGCGCAGGACTATCGCGCGCACCAGGATCACATCTCAGACGCGCTGGTGAACGCGATCACCGAGTCGAAAGTGAAATACGTGGTTTCGCTCAGCAGCTTCGGCGCGGACAAAGCGGAAGGCACGGGCCCCGTCGCGGGCCTTCATGATTTCGAGGAGAAACTGAATCAGATTTCCGGCCTCAATGTCCTGCACCTCCGCGCCGGCTATTTCATGGAAAACACGCTCGCGCAAATCGGAATCATCAAGGCAATGGGCGTAATGGCCGGTCCGCTGCGCGGGGAGCTGGAGCTTCCCATGATCGCCACGCGCGACATCGGCGCCGCCGCGGCGGATAGGCTGCTTCGGCTCGATTTCAACGGCCAGCAGACGGCTGAACTTCTGGGACAGCGCAACATCAGCATGGCCGAGGCCGCCGCTATTGTCGGCCGCGCGCTCGGCAGGCCCGCGCTTGGCTACACGGAGTTGCCCAACGATCAGGTTTACGCAGCCATGATTCAGATGGGAATGTCGAAGAGCATCGCGGAGCTAATTATCGAGATGGCCGGCGCGGTAAACTCCGGCCACATGGCAGCGCTCGAAACGCGAACCCCGGAGAACACCACGCCGACCTCGTATGAATCGTTCGTCAACGAGTCGTTCTTGCCGCGGTTCAAGGGCATAGCGGCCACGGCGAGGTAGGCGGCCGGCCGGCTCCGCGAAGTTGCTTACGCTTTTCGCGCGGAGACGACGAGGGCAGGCATCGGAATTTCGAGATGATCGCCGCGCTGGTAAGCGGCGGCGCTTTCTTTAATTGCATCGCGCACTTTCGCGAGGGCCGCTGGCGGCTGGGCGCGCAGGAGACCTCCGGTTCGAGCCGATCCTTTATAGAAAGCTTCGAAAAGGTCCGCTGGGGACGCGAGTTTCCAGACCAGCGGAAACTGCCTCACCGTGACATCGCCGAATCCGCAGCTTGCAAGCACTCGCGCGCATTCTTCGCGATCGCTGAACCGAAAAAATGGCGGGCCGGGCGGAAGCTGAACGCCGGGATCGCCGAAATCCTCCAGCGCGCGGAGCGCGATGCGGAATCCGAGCGCCTCGTCCGGTTTCGCCCAGGCCGTAAACCCGAAGGCTCCGCCCGCTCGCAGCACGCGATGCGCCTCGCGCACGGCGGCGTCGGGTTGCGCGAGGTGCAGGATACCGAAGTTCATCACCGCCCTGTCGAAAGCGGCGTCCTCAAAATTCAGCGCTTCGGCATCGCCGATCTGGAATTCGATGCCCGGATGTAGTTTCCGGGCCATCGCCACCATCGCTTCGGAAAAATCAATCCCCACGGGCGCCCATCCTCGGCGCTTCGCTTCCGCAGCCACGTATCCGGGACCGCTCGCGATGTCCAGCAGGCTCGCGCCGCCCGCGGCTGCGACGGCGTCAAGCAGCGGGCCGATTGTTTGCATCGTGAGGCTGCCAAAATACCGGTGGTAGTCGTCGGAGGCGTGCTGCCATCCGTCGAGCTCGAATTCGTGGAAGGCATTCGCGTCAATGTCCGGCGGAGTCATGGAAAGTTTTCAATCCAAAAAAATGGGGAGGCAGAGCGGAGTCTCGACGTGGAAATCGAGGCGGGCGATTTCCGCGAGCGCGCGATTCAGCGCGGCGCTGTCGCATGCCTCGAGGGTCATCACAAACGGCAGCGCGGAGTGCGGGAAGCCGGGCTTCTGGAGCAGCGCGTCGAGGCTGATTTCATATTTCGAGAGAATCGCCGCGATCGCCGCGACGATGCCGGGACGATCCCGCACCACGAAGCGGAGATAGTGCGGCACGGTGAAATCGCCGCTGATCGAATCCGGAACTTCCGCCGCGCCCGGCAGCGCTTCCGCCGGCGCGCCGGAGCTGCGAAGGATCGCGTAGAGGTCGGAAATCACAGCGACGGCCGTGGGATCGCCGCCGGCGCCGTAACCGGAAAAAATCATTTTTCCGCCGAATTCGCCAGTGGCCGTCACGATATTCTGGCTGCCCTGCGCGTGGGCCATCAGCGAAGCCGCGGGAATCAGCGCGGGCTGAACGGCGGCGGCCAAGCGCACGCCTTTTTTCGTTTCCTTCTGCGCGACCGAAATCTGGCGAATCGTGCAGTCGAGGCCCGCGGCATACATGAAATCCACGGCCGCAACCGTGCTGATCGAGCGGCACGGAATCTGCTTGCTGCCCACGCGCAGCCGCAGGCCGGCCTGCGTCAGGATCAGAAGCTTCGCGCGCGCGTCCATGCCGTCCACATCGGCGCTGGGATTCGCTTCGGCATAGCCGAGAGATTGCGCTTCCTTGAGCGCCGCGTCGAAGCTCGCGCCATCTTTTTCCATCTTCGTGAGGATGAAATTGCAGGTGCCGTTCAGAATTCCCGCGATTTTGTAGAGCCGGTCGCCCGCGAGGCCTTCCTGAATGCCGATGATCGCCGGAATTCCCCCCGCCACGGAGGCGCCAAATTCCAGCCGCTTGCCCATTTTTCGAGCGAGGTCGAGGAGTTCGGGTCCGGATTCGGAAATCAACAGCTTGTTGGCGGTGACCACGGACTTGCCCGCGCGCAGCGCCTTGCGCACCCACTGGCCGGCCGGCTCAAGCCCACCGATCAGCTCCACGACGACGTCCACATCGGACGAAAGCACGTCGTCAACATTTTCCGTCCAGCGGATGTTCGCCGGCAACGAGCTGATTTTTTTCTTTTTGATGCCGCGATTGAAGATGTGCGTGAGAACCAGAGGACTGCCGGAATCCTGGGCGAGAATCTTCGCCACGGAGCGGCCCACCGTGCCAAAGCCGATGAGGCCGATTTTCAGGCGCCGATCCGCGCTCGCGGACTTCTTTGCAGCGCGAGACCTGGCAGATTTTGTCTTCGACGAGCGGGATGACGCGCGCGATTTCCCCAACGAACTTTCCTCCGGATGCTCATCGTATCAAAGGCCGGATAAGACTCGCAGGAGAAAGCCTGCGAGCAGTTTCTTCGCAGGAGTTCGCCGAGGCCGGCTACGCCCGGCGCAAATGTCTGGCAACGGTGAGCCATTCAAAGATGTTGTCATTCTGAGCGGAGCGACCGGACGGTTTTCTCGTCCCGCTCTTGCGGGCCGTCCGGTTACGCAGTCGAAGAATCTCTGTTCGAGTTACCAGCCGGCGATGCTTTCACACGAAGAGAGATCCCTCGCTTCGCTCGGGATGACAGCCCTCGAATGCACGGCGCATGTCTAGTGTCGAGTTTTGGTTTTGTACGCGCCGGATTCGATGTAGGGCTTAAGGCGCTCGAAGATGAAATGGTGCCAGACCGCGTCAACAGTTTTGTCCTCGCCGTCCGCAATCTGGCCGGAAACATCGCAGGTTACGCGCAGCTTCGTTCCGGCAGGATCCGGAAGAAAATCGTACGTGGTGACGATGGTGACTGCTTGCCCCGCGAATCCCAGCGGTCCGATGAAGCGAAGCCGTTTTCCGCGGTCGGCGTAAATTACCGTGGCGTGAAGCACGCCATTACCCGCGTCGTCGAAAATTTCATAGAAGCCGCCGCCGGGATTCGCTTCGATATAGAGTTTTTTCGGATGTTCGGACATCGAGTGATCCCACCAGCCGCTGATGTCGCCGGTCGCGGCATCGTAGACGTCCTCCGGGCTCGCAGGCAGAACCAGTTCCTGTTGCACCTGGAACGCGCCCACTTTCAAATCCTTCGTTTCACTTCGCAAGTAAGAGGGAGCGGAAACCAATAGCAACGCGAGACACAGCGAAACGAACACGACTCTGTTCTTCAAAGGGTTTTTCACAGTGCTCTTCACAGAATTTCCTCCCAGGATTGGTTTTTCTTGCCGGTTCGAAAGGCCCCACACAACGGAGCCTGGCGCGCCGAACGTCGAAATTGTTAACGGCGCTTACTCCGCGTCGAATCCCACGGAGCGCACGGCCGAGAGCGCTCCACTTGCGTCGGAGGCCTGGAAATCCAGGCGATAAGATCCCGGCGGCAACTGGTCAATCGGAACCTTAAGTCCCAGCGGCACGACCGGATTTCCCGTTTCCAGGTAGGACGAAGTGTCTATGTCGTGAGCTCCGAGAACGACCTCGCCGGTCTTTGCGTCCACGATGTTGAAAGCGACTCGGACGGCCGGCGGATTAGGATCGGTCAGATGCGGATCGTAGACCTGCGCGTACAAAGCCACCAGGTCGGTTTTTTTGAAGTGGTTGCTGGGCGATGGAGTGATTTCCATATTTTTGACGATCAGGGGCGTGCGATCGGAGACCAGGTCCGCAGCCATGGCGGCGCCCATACCTTGCACCTGCCCAACCTGATTGCTGAGGGCGAGGCCGCTTACGCTGAACGTCTTGCCGTCGTAGGGATCTATCACCAGCGGGGTTTCGAACTTTCCGAAGCTCTGGCCACCGGCTGAAAGGATTACATCGAGGCGATATTTCCCCGGAGCGATCTGAAACTGATTCGAATAGCGCGTGGGCCTCTGCGTGAATTGCTTCCACTCGTCCTTTTCGAGATCGAGAGTCACCTGATCGCTGAATCGAGCGGCCACCGTGCCGTCGGGACGGTAAGCGATGCCGAGAACATTCATGTCCGCATGGTACTTGCCCTTGTCCTTGGAAAAATCCACAGATGAAGCGGGGAATTCCATGGCCAGGTTCACGCGCGCTTCGTTGGGTGACGTATAAAAGAAAGGCGCTTCGATCGTGCCGCCGATCGTGCCTTTCTCCACGGCAGCCGCGCGAGCCTCCAGGTCTTTTCCGGCGGGCTTGCCGGCGAGCATGTCCTTCGATCTGGCGGAGCAGTATCCGCTGCGCGCGCGGACCTGGAGTCCGCCGCGCTCCATCTTCACGCGCAGGGCATGGCATGCGCCGTCGGGTGCGTCCGGTGGCGCGTATCCGAGAAAATAGTATTCATCCTGTTCGTGCGCGATCTTCGTAAGGCCGCCCAGGAAATCGTTGCTGTTCAAGATCGGAAAGCCACCCGTGCCTTGGGCCAGCGCGTAGAGCACGGATTGATTCGCGGAGCCGGTGTCCGGCATGGTCGGCATGATCAGTTGCGTATTGGCACCGCCCGGCTGCATTGGATTTCCAGGCATCATCCCACCTGGAATACTTGCTCCACCGCCGCCTGGCGCCGCAGGAGATCCGCCCGGAGAACCGCTCTTGCCGCCACCGCTCCCGCCAGTGCTGCCGCTGCCGCCTCCGCCAACACCCCCGCCTCCACCGCCAACCCCGCCGCCCCGACCACCTCCACCACCGCCTCCGCCATGCTGCGGAGGATCAGCGGGCTCAGCAGCAGCGGGCGCCGGGTACGACGCCAGAACCAAATGCGGCCGCGCGTTCGCGGAATCGCCAGCGGTGCTGCGCGATGCGGTGAGCGGCCGCGCGGCTGAACCATCGTCGCGACGAAGCTGGGCTCCAGGACCGGGACCCGGAATCCCTGTTATCAGTCCGCGGACGTCCAGCGGATAGATGGCGACGTTGGCTTGATTGCACGACGAAATGGTCGCGGTCAATTCGGCCTCGGCCTCCGACGTTAGCGGGAATCCAGCCGTGAAAAGAACCACGCTCTTTCGGCCCGGCACGTTCGCCAGATTCTTGGCCAGGCTCCTGATTCCGAGCAATAGCGTGTGAACTCCGAAATCGGCCTGAGCGTTGGGCAGGGCAGGGCCGCTGCCGAAATTTCCGAGCGCCGAGGTATCGGTGAGCGAAGGGTCCGGAGCGTTCGGCGAAACAGCCGAGGGCTTCATGGAAGCGGCAGCCTGCTTCAGGCGAGTCGCATCCGCCGTGAAATTTTGAATGACGCGCAGAGCCCCGGTGAAATCCACGACGGCCATCACGCGACCGGGTCCAGCATTCGCATCAATGAATTTCCGCGCCGCATCCCGGGCGCGCGCCTGATCGCCCATGTCCATGGTGGAATCGTCAAAAAACAGAACCAGGTAACGGCGGTCGGGAGCGCCGGATGGTCCCGGCGTGGAACCGTAGGAGAAGTTGACGATCGGCTCTTCCTGGTTGTTGTCGAAGACGTGAAAATCCTTGGCCGTCAGATCGTGGATGTAGTTTCCCTTTTTGTCCGTGACAATAACATCCACGCGAACCACGCGCGATTCGGCGCGGAGGACCGGCGAGGTGGGCGCAGCTGACGGTGCAGACGCAGGAGAGGACTGCTGCGCGCGAACAATCGCCGGGGCCAGAATGAGAAGCGCGGCGGCCAAAGGCGCTTTGATATGCCGGAGCTTCATGATTCACCTTCCTTCTTGCGATCTCAGTACGGAATTTCCACGACGCCATTTTCGGCTGAAAGCGCCGCGGCGTTGGAATCCCTGACGACCAGGCGGACGACGTAGTCTCCCGGTTTCAGATCAAAGCTCGTTCTCACCGTCACGCCGGAGTGGCTCAGCCTCTGGAAAGTCTCGTCGCGCAGATTCATGGAGACGACCCTCTGCGTGCCGGTGACGAAGTTCCCATCGCGGTCGAAGATCGCGGCGACAACAGTGAGGTCGTCATGGTTGCGGCCGTCCGCCTTCGTAAAGTGCACGTGAGCCAGATCCACATGGGCGAGCACGGAAAGCTTCGCGTCCGTCGCCCCGGTCTTGTAATACTGCGTCTGGAGCCCGACGGAAACGCCGTGCTGCTCCTCCTGCGAGAAAAGCGCATCGTCAATATCGCGCCGGGCCACTTCGGCGGGAGTTTCCCCGTGAAGCGGCGCGTAGTATCCACGCCGCGCCTGGATGCTGAGCCTATCCTTGGAAATCAGCGTGACTTTCAGCGTGTGGTAGTGGCCGTCGTACTTGAAATTCTGCGGAGCGAACGCGAGGAAATAGTACGCCTCGGGCGCGCCGGCTACCTCCCGCAATCCTTCCGCGAGATCGTTGTTGTCGTGAAACGCGTACCCGCCGCTATCGTCGGCGAAAGAGGCGAGCGACTCGGCTTGGAGGCTCTGAGCGGTAATTCTCCACTCCGCGCGGAATCCGGCGTTAGCAGGATTGGGGTCGTTCGTTCTCTGGCTGATGTCCGTTCCGATCGCGGGCACATAAAGCCCGCGCGCATCGAGCGTATTGATGAAAATGCTTTCGCGGATGGCGCGATCAATCAGGTCCGAGTACTCGACTTCGTGGGTTGTGTAAAGGAATCCGGGCGAGATCAAGACCAGGTTCCGTTGTCCAGGCATAGCCGACAGCCTCTGCAGGACCTCGTGCATGCGGCGCAGCGTGTTTTCCGTTTGCGTGGAAGTTTCTTGCTCGACGCGAAGAGCCATATCCGTGACAAGCGCCTGCGCCCTCTCGATGTCAGCCGCGCTCGGTTGGCCGGTCTGGGTGGGGTTCGGCGACGCGGAGCAGACCAGCGCGTCCGCAGTGGCGACATCAATGGCTTGCTGGTCGTGATGGTTCTGGATCAAATCGGCTTCGTAAGGTTCTATGGGCGGGCAATCCGTCGGGGACGAAATACCCCCAGTCACGGTGTCGACCTGCAAATCACGCAGCTTCTCGTGCAGCTTGGCGATATCGTCGGTGAAGTCCAACTGATTGCGGCCGGAGACCGTGAGTATCGCCACGCGATCCGTGGGTTTGACGGAGGTATCGAGATACTTGGACGCGGCGTTGCGCGCCTGCATCAAGTCTTCCTGGTTGAGCAGCGCGTCGTCAAACAGCAACGCGACGAAACGCGAAGGAGGCAGAAACGCCGGAGCGGCGGACTCTCCGGGATTGGGCGCGACGGCAGGGGAGACCGCTGGAACGACGGGATGAGCAGCAGAGTCCGGCGTCTCTATCGAGAAGTTCGAGATGATCTGAGGCTTGCCGTCCTGAAACAGCTGGAAATCTTCCTTGTGGAGCGTCGCGACGGCGTGCCCCTTTGCGTCGCGGACGATTACGCGAACGGGCACCAAGTTCACAAGCACGCGCAGGGGCACGGAAGCCTCCTGGGTGGTCATTTCGGCCACGTCGGCGGTCGCGGGGGCGGGTGCGGCAGGGACGGGGGCAGTACCAACTGTCGGAGGCTGCTGCGGCGATGCATCCTGGGAGGGCGCTACCTGGGATGATTGCGTTTGGGAGGATTGGGCGTGCGCAAGGGCGAAGCGCGCATCGCCTGCCCAAGCCAGCAGGAGGCCGAGCAAAATGACGGCAGAAATTCGCAGACTCTTCGCCGCTGGCTCGCTCATTCGGGACCCCCAAGGCAGCCCGGAGCCCACCGCACCGGGTTGATTCCTTGCTTGGACTCCGGGGAGTTTACATCGAACTTACGCTGCGGGTTGGGTTTTCTTTCTTCTTGACCTGGCCCGGGGCGAGGCGCTACCGTCGCGCGAAATCAGGCCGGGGCGAACAGGCGCGGCCCGAGAGGCGCTCAATCGAAATGGGTTATTCCGGATAGGGGGTTACATGGAACGTCCCGCAGGCGTGACAATTTTGGCGGTACTGGCGTTCGTAGCCACGGGGATGCTGGTCCTGGCGGCGCTAGGGGTGTTGTTGGGCGGGGCCATCGTGGGGAACATGGCGGCGCGTCCGGGGTTTGGCATGATGGCCGGAATTGCAGGGGCCGTCTTCGGCGTGGTGTTTCTCGGTATCGCCGCTCTCTACGCGGTCATTGGCGTTGGATTCCTGAAACTACAAAATTGGGCGCGCATCTTGGCGATAGTTCTTTGCTGTCTGGGAGTGCTGTTCAACGCCCTGGGCATCCTGACCGCGCTCTTTCACTTTCACGTGTTTCTCTTGTTCTGGCGCGCCATCATCGTGGGCATTAATCTATGGATTGTGCTCTATCTCCTGAAGCCCCATGTGAAGTTGGCGTTCGGCGCGACGGGGTTCTGAGTTCGGCGGACCCGCGAGGCTCAAATGAAATTCGCGAAGATTGTATTTTGGGGCGCGGGGATTTGGGGCGTGCTGACGCTCGCGCCTCTCTATTTCATTTTCGACATGATTGGGCGGCAGGACCCGCCGGCGATCACGCATCCCTTGTTTTATTACGGCTTCGTAGGAGTGGCGCTTGCGTGGCAATTCGCATTCTTCGCGATCGCGAAAGATCCGGCGCGCTTCCGGCTGATGATGATTCCGTCCGTGCTTGAAAAGCTGGCGTTTGGAATTCCCGCGATCGTGCTTTACGTTGAGCGGCGCCTCAGTGGTAGCGATGCCGTCCTCGGCTGCGTGGATTTGCTGTTCGGCGCGCTGTTCCTGGCGGCGTTCAGTTCAACCGCGCCTTAGGCAGCGGCCGCTCTGAGAATTCACTAATATTAAAAATCGGCTTCCGGGTCTGGTCCCTGAAACTTTCCCTCGGAATCCAACTTCCCGATAGGCGGAATCTCCAAGCCAGAATTCTTACGGACGTCGTCTAAGACACTGTGAATGACTTCTTGTCCGTAAATTTCTCCCACCGCAAATCTGAAACCGGATAAATTCCCGCGCCAGAATTCCGTTTCGCGGCTTGCCGCGCTCTTGTCGCATTCCGCGTGATAGCTCGTCAACAAGAACGAAACCCGTTCTGCAAGTTGACTGACGGTTTCAGCGCTCGGACTCGTTCGGGTCATATGCTCCTCCCTTTTCGAAGAAAATCCGGCATGGTATGCGCGGTGATGAGGAACGCGTCGGATCCAAGAACTGTTATCGCTTACCAGTCAGGTAGAAGGAGAGATCAAATCGGTCGTGATCCCAATCCGCCTTATGGTCTCGACACCATTGGCGGGATTTGTCCATTTTGGTGATGTCGTGGTGGACCTGGCCGCTGTTGTCGCCGTAGCGGATGACATCGCTATCAATTCGCGCGCGATCCGATTCGAGCCGGCGTTGGCATTCGGCTTGATGGTCTCCGTCAGCGAGAGAAGGGATGCCGAATGCGGAGACTAACCCACCGACGATTGCTACATTCAGGGCCAGTCGAATCCAGAAATTCTTACTCGTCATGATAACCTCCGCCCGTCATGCGATTTCTCACGGTTTCGGATCAACGGCTCGCGGTCCGGGACAAATATCATAGGATCTTTGTACGACGCGCTTCTGCCCAATAAGGGACACATTGACCGTGCTGCGCGGGTCGAATACACTACATAATTCGCTTGCGTCCGCGAGGGGCATCCGATGCGCCGACTCCGCCGCTAGAACAGGCCAGCCCGCGAAAATAGAGGAGAAAGATCGTTGCCGAAACGTACGTTTCAGCCCCATGTTCGCCGCCGTCACAAAAAACACGGCTTCCGAAAACGCATGAAGAGCCAGGGTGGACGGAAAGTCCTTGCGCAACGCCGCAAAAAAGGACGCCACAGTCTCACGCGAGTCTGACGCGCCGCCGCTCGGTTTGCCGCGCGAATGCCGCGTGGTGCGCCGCGCTGAATACGACGCCGTCTATCGCGAGGGACGGCGCCGGTCGAGCCGCGAGTTCACTATTTTCGTTCGCCCCAATGGCCTCGATCTCAGCCGGTTTGGCTGGAGCATCAAGAAAGCGCTGGGCGGCGCGGTCCGGCGCAACCGCATCCGGCGCCGGCTGCGCGAAATTTTGAGATTGCACCGACAGGAGATTGCCCCGGGATGGGACATCGTGATTCACCCGCGCAGCTCGGCGGCCACAGCGGATTTTTCAGCGCTGACCAGGGAATTGCTGCAGCTGATTCCTCGCGTACCCACGCCTTGAACCCGGCCGGCGAAGCGCCCCGATTGACCGGACGAGCGAAATCATTGGCCGCCTGGATGCCGCTCCTGCTGGTCCGTTTCTACATCACGTTCCTTTCGCCATTTTTCGGAGGCGCGTGCAGGTTCCATCCCTCCTGCTCGAACTACGCCGCGGAGGCGATCGAGCGCCATGGCGCCGCGCGCGGATTGTCCCTCGCGCTTCGGCGTCTGCTGCGGTGCAATCCCTTTACCAAGGGCGGAAAATTCGATCCCGTGCCGGATGAACTTCCGGGCAAGCACTTGGCACATCTGCCGCGAACGCAGGGTGACCGGCAGTGAAGGAGATGTCGGACCAGACCCGCGGAGTCATCTTCGTAGTCATCGTGATTGCCGTCACATTTATCTGGATGCATTACTTCCAGCCGCCCCTTCCGCCGCCGCAAAAATCCGGCACGGTCGCCGGGCAGACGACGCCCGGACAAGCTCCCGGTGCGGGCTCGGGCCAATCGAATTCCACACAGAGTGCGATGCAGGGCGCCATGCAGATGACCGCAGGCGGCGCGCCGGCCATGGCCGCGAAAATTCCGGTGGCGCAGGCCACGGCGGAAACCAACATCGTTGTCGAAAGCAATCTCTATCGCGTCGAGCTATCGAATCACGGCGCGGTGGCGCGAAGCTGGGAGCTGAAGAAATATTTCGACGATCAGAAGCCACCGCGCCCGCTCGATCTGGTCAACCCCGATGTCGCGCAGGAACTCGGCTGGCCGCTCTCACTGATGTTTTCCGATCCGCAATTGGAAGCGCAGGCGAATTCCGCGCTCTACGAAGTCACGCCCAGCTCCGAGGATCTCACCGCGCCCGCCGAAATCACCTTCCACTACAGCGATGGGCATCTCGACGTCACCAAGAAACTGAACTTTACGCAGGATTACCAGATGTCAATCGAGGTGACGGCCTCGCTCGACGGCAGGCCGCTCGCGCCCGCCATCGCCTGGCGCGGCGGATTTGGAGACAAGGCCGTCCGCAACGCCTCGCAGCTGGTGACCGTTTTCTACAAGCAGGCGGACAGCCTGAGCCTGCTGCAATATAAAAAGCTCGGCGTTTCGGGGAATCAGGTTCAGCCGTTCGAGCAACCCGGCTCGATGCAGTTTACCGGAGTCATGGACCAGTTTTTCGCCGCCGCGTTCATTCCCGACGGGACCGACCTGGGACTCTGGCACTGGACGCAGTGGCACCACTTCACCGCGGACAATCAACCGGCGACCTCTCCCGAAGCGGAAATCGCCGTGGGTGCGACGGCTCCCGGGCCGGTGAAGGCGCGAATTTTCGTCGGCCCGAAAGACCTGGGCCTGCTCATCAAAGTACAGCCGTCCCTGGAACAGCTGGTCAATTTCGGCTGGACCGGAGTGATCGCCAAGCCGCTGCTTTTCGCGCTGCAATGGCTGCATCGCTACATTCCCAACTGGGGCTGGGCCATTGTCGCGCTCACGCTGGTGATCAACTTCGCCGTGTTTCCGCTGAAGATGAAGAGCTGGCGATCCATGCAGGACATGCAGAAAATCGCGCCGGAAATGAAGCAGATTCAGGATAAGTACAAAAAGTATTCGATGACCGACCCGCGCAAAAAGGGCATGCAGGACGAAATGGCGGAGCTATACCAGCGCCACGGCATCAATCCCATGGCGCAACTGGGTGGCTGCGTGCCGATGCTGATACAGATGCCCATCTGGTGGGCGCTGTGGCGCGTGCTGACGGGTGCGATCGAGCTGCGGCACGCCCCGTTTGTCTTCTGGATCCGGGATCTCTCGGTGCGGGATCCGTATTACATTTTGCCGGTGGCCATGGCCATCACCATGTATTTAATGACCAAGATGACGCCGCAAAGCGCTGCCATCGATCCGTCGCAGCAGAAAATGATGCGGCTCATGCCGCTGATGTTCGCGGCGATCTTTTTCAGCTATGCAAGCGGCTTGAATCTCTATATGTTCACCAGCAACCTGGTGGGCGTGGGGCAACAATATTATCTGAACCGGACCCGGCCGCTGCCCACGAACAGCCCATTCAAGAATAAAAAGAAGAAACTACAATGAACGGCGATCGAACACCGCATATGAACCGGCCGCCCAGCCGGCAATTTCCGCGCCGGGAGCACACGGCCCCTCCGCCGCCGCTGGACCGCGAGCGCGCCGTTGCGGAGCTGAAGCGATTTCTCGATCTCGCCGTCAGCGAAATGGGCCTCGCCGTGGAATTTGAGGCGTCCGCGCCGGCTGGCGATGAGGCTGAAGTCATCGTGATATTCACTGGCGCCGATCAGGAACTGCTGCTCGAGAACGACGCGGAGCTTCTGCTCTCGCTGGAGCACATCGCGCATCGCTGGCTGCGACTCGACCCGCGGCTGCACGATCGAGTGAAGTTCGATAGCGGCGAATATCGCGCCGCGCGGCTCGCGGAATTGAAGCTTTCGGCGCGAGTGGCCGCGCAACGTGTGCGCGAAACCGGCCAGCCGTTCCAATTCAATCCCATGTCGTCGCGCGAGCGCCGCATCGTTCACCTCGAGCTCAATGGCGCCGCAGGCGTGCGCACGGAGAGCGAAGGTTCCGGCGATCGCCGCCAGCTTGTGGTTTATCCTGCCAGTCCCCCGAATAAAAGGTAGCTGCGGTCCACTTGGAGTGCTTCCGGGCCGACGCTAAGTTCGCCACCGTCGAGCAGTGTCATCCCGAGGGCGAAGTGTGCCCGAGGGAAATCTCTTCGGCATAAATGCCCAGCGATGACTTCACACGAAGAGAGATTCCTCGGCCAAAGGCGGGCCTCGGAATGACAGACTCTCCGCTTGGGGTGCTTCTTGGCGGCGCCAAGTTCGCTACCGTCGAGCGTTGTCATCCCGAGGGCTAGGTGTGCCCGAGGGAAATCTCTTCGGCGTAAATGCCCAGCGATGACTTCACACGAAGAGAGATTCCTCGGCCAAAGGCGGCCTCGGAATGACAGACTCCCCCCCCAGCCGCAGCGATCGGAAGGGCGGAAGTTTATTCCCGCCGCTACACTTCGATCGCGTAGCCTTCTTTTCCGACGTTGATGCACAGCGTTGCGCCGAGCTGGTCGGAAAGCCCCGCGGTTTCGTGGATGTGTCCGCAGAAGAGAAACGGCGGCTGCTCGCGCTCGACCCACGCGCGCAACGCCGGACTGCCCGCATGCTGGCCGGGAGCGTATTCATCGAGCCGTGTGCCGTACGGCGGAAAATGAACCACCAGATGAAGCCCGGCGATTCCGTCGAACGGCGCGAGAGCCTCCGCGATCTCCTCCTCGGAGTATTCGCCGGGAGTCTTGAACGGAGTGATGTTGCTATAGCCGAGGCCCGCCCAGGGCGTGGAATTCGTCTGCAGCACGCGGCGATGAAAATCCACGAAGCCGAAGCGCCGGCAGAATTCGCGAATGTCGTCGTGGGTCTCGTGATTTCCGGGCAGCACCCAGAGCCGCTCGCCGAGCGGCTTGAGCACTTTGCCGCAGCGGTCGAGCCCTTTACGAAACGTGGCGAGATCGCCCGCGGCGATGTAGACGTCGGCCGGCTGCTCGACGATCCGCGCAAGCGCGCGGAGATCGCCGTGAATATCGCTGAAGATCAGGACCTTCACTGGGTTTTCTTCGCGGGTGGGGCGGTCGGGGGTTGTTGCGGAACCATCCGTCTCATGCTGCTCTGCAGCATGCCGTTCGTGAGCCAGCCTTCCTCGAGGACATTGCCCGCCTCGTCGAAGACCACGCGATATGTGAACGGCTGAGGGCCGCGCCGCCTCCCGTCCTGAAAACGGTTTTCGCCCAGCTCAACCACCGGATGGCCGTCCTCCATGAAGCTGATGATGGATGGAAAGCGCGCGAAATTCCAGTAGAGCCGCACATCGGGAAGCTGGAACGCGCGCGAGATGAACTCGTTCGGCGGCGAATCAGGGATGAAGTTGAAAACGGCCGGTCCGGGCGCGCGCAGATCGAACTGCGATTCGAATATGCCGTCGGGCGAGCGTATCGCGTCGCCCCAATCGAGCCACGACGGCGGGACCGGCAGCGCGCCGATCCGCATAATTTTAATGTGGTGTTGATCCGCGAACGCTTTGGCGCGCAGAAGCGCCTCGTGATGCGCCACCGAGCAGGCGAATAAATACACGAGCGCCGCGAACGCTCCCGCCTGGCACCATTGCGTGCGCGTCACGCGGAAGCCCCAGCCGCCCTTCGCCGGCGCGAAAAACAGCGCGGCCAGCACCAGGCTCGCGAGTCCTGCAACCCACAAATGGAAGGGATACGCGGCTGCCCGCGTCAGCAGCCATGCCAGCAGGTCGCCCGCGCTGAATAGCGCCCACATCCGCCAGGCGCGCGCGCGGCTTTTTTCCGGATCGCGATAGATCCAGGCGATCACCTGCGGCACGAGGATGATCGCGGTAAAGCTGAAATCAATGATGAAGAGCAGGTCCCAAGCGACGCGCTCGCGCGATATCGGAAACCACATGCGCGTGCCGAACGACGTCATGGCGTCGAGCAGGATGTGGCTGGCAATGCCCACGCCGTAAATCAACGTGAGCATTGCAAGCGGCGGAGATTCCAGATCGTGAAAGCGCGGCCACCGCCGCTTGACCCATGGAAGGAGGGCGCGCGTCAGTACGGCGAGAAGAATTGCGAAAAATGGCAGCCCGACGAAGGAGTGCGTGATCGCGCGATGGTACTTCACGATGCTGAGGGGATCGCGCGAGATCGCCTCCGCAAAGATATCCACATCGGGGAAAACCGCGCCGAGCGTCGCCGCAAAAATGGCGACTCGCTCCTGGCGCTTCGAAAAAAATCCCTTGCCGAGTAGCGCGCCCGCGATTCCGTGAGTTACAGGGTCCATGAAGGATTCAAAACGGCAGAAGTGTACACGATTCGCCGCGTCAGCGCGATCTCAAGCAGGTCAGGGTGTTGGTTTCATCCGGGGGCTCGCTCGGTGGTCATATCGTATCGGGGCCGTCTTGCGTAGCGCCGGCATCTCGCCGGCTCTTTATTTTCGGTGTGCTCTTGGTTTTCTCTGTGCTCTTTGTGCTTACTCTGTGTCCTCTGTGGTGAGTCCCAGGTTTTTCCGCGCGCTCAAGAAACCTCGAGCAGCACGAGCGACATATCGTCAGTAGGCGCGCCATCGCGCCACGCCGCGACGCGATTCAGGATCGCCTGCTGCATATCGCCGAACGGCAGCAGCGCCGTCTCGCGCACGATTTTTTGCACGCCCTCAGTTCCCAGCATCTCGCCATCGGTATCGAAGACCTCGCTGATTCCGTCGGTGTAAAGCACCACGCGGTCGCCGCGGTTGAGGTCCACTTCGATCGCGGCCTCCGTCGCAACCGCATCGGACAGGCCGCCGAGCACCATGCTGCGCGATTCCAGCAGCCGCGGCTCCTGGCCGGGCGTCACGATCATTGCCGGCGGATGTCCGGCGCCGGCGAAAATCATCCGCCGCCCTCCGATGTCAATCCGCGCGGCCGCGAGCGTAAAGAGAAGCGCGGAGCTGCCCAGGTTTTGCATCACGAAGCGGTTCAGTTCCCGCAGCATCGCGTTGAGCGGCGCGCCGCTGCGCAACTGCGCCATCGTCTCGCTGTAGATGCGGTTGGCGACCAGCGCCGATCCGATGCCGTGGCCCGAAACGTCGCATACCATAAGGTTCAGGTGGCGATCGTCGAGCGGGCTGACCAGGCCGAAGTCGCCGCCGATCGAGCGCACCGGATGAAAATACGCGTCCACGCGCATCCCACCCCATACCAGCGACTCCGGAGCGAGACTTTGCTGCACGCGCGCGGCCAGCAAAAGGTCCTCATCAATTTCGCTCTGCCGCTCTTTCAGCCGCGCGTTGGCCTGGCGCAAATCGGCTTCGGCGCTCTTCTGCTCCGAGATGTCCGTGAACGTGACGACGGAGAATTCGAGGCCGTCCGGGTCTTCGAACATGCGGGCGCTGATAATCACCGGCACGCGGCTACCGTCCTTCTTGGGAAGGACGAACTCGTAGCGGTTCTTGCCCGATACGTTTCCTTTGGCTATTTGGGCCTCAATGAACCCGTACTCCTCCGCGGAGTAAAACTGGGCGCCGGTGTGGCCAACCACTTCGGCGGAAGGAAAACCGAGCAATTCTTCCATGCAGGAGTTGATGAAAAGAATCTTGCGGCAGTCGTCCAGAATCATCACACCCTCGTTGAGCGTTTCGAGGATGTCTTCCATCTGCAGTAGCCAGTCGGGGCGTTCGATGTTCATCGGGTCTCTTTTCAGATGCTGCAGGGTGCGGCGAAGAAGCATCTTATCGAATTCCGGCCTAAGCGCCAAAGCGCCGCCGAGGCTGTAGAATGGAGGCCGCGCGGCGCGCGAATATGAGTGCAAACGGACACCGAAATCCGCCGGGACCGAAGGGCTTGCCGATCATGGGCATGGCGCTGAGTCTCCGCAAGGATCCCCTGGCCGGAATGCGGCAGATGGCCCGCGACTACGGCGACATTGTCCGCTTCGAGGTGATGGGGCAGGAACGCATCCTGCTGAATCGTCCCGACCTGATCAATCAGGTGCTCGTGATCCAGCATGGCAAATTCCATAAGAGCGAGCTGACCAGAAGAATCACCAGGCGGATGCTGGGCCAGGGCCTGCTGATCAGCGAAGGCGAATTCTGGCGGCGGCAGCGGCGCCTGGCACAGCCGGCGTTCCACCGCAGCCGTACCAACGACTACGCCGCCACCATGCTCGAGATCGCGCAGGTCCACATCCGCGACTGGCGCGATGGAGAAGAGCGCAATATCGCGCAGGAAATGACGGGGCTCACGCTCGATATCGCCGTGCGCACGCTCTTTGGCACGACTTTGCCGGGGGAAGCGCGGCAGGTCGGCCACGCGATGACCTTCCTGATGCGCTATTCGTTGCGCCGGCAGCGCTTGCCGTTTCGCATTCCCGAAAAATGGCCCACGCCGGCGAACCGCCGCGCGAATCGAGAGCTCGAGTTCATTGCCTCGCTTGTTTACCGGATTATTTCCGAGCGCCGCGCGGAGGGGGATTCCAGCCAACACAATGATCTCCTCGCCCTGCTGATGGGCGCGATGGACGAAGACGGCAGCCAGATGACGCCGCAACAGCTCCACGACGAGACGATGACGCTGTTTCTCGCCGGCCATGAAACCACGGCGCAGATGCTTGGATGGACCTGGTACGCGCTCAGCCAGAATCCCGCCGTCGAATCGCGCCTGCACGAGGAATTGCACGGCGTGCTGGGCGGCCGGCCGCCCGAAGCGGCGGATTTTCCGCGGCTCCCTTATTTGCAGGCGGTGATGAGCGAAGTCCTGCGGCTGTATCCGCCCGCGTACATTCTGGCGCGCGAGACGGTCGAGCCATGCGAGATCGGCGGCTACCAGCTTCGCGTGGGCTCCACGGTTGTGCTCTCGCAGTGGATCATGCATCGCGATTCACGCTATTACGACGATTCCGAAGCGTTCCGTCCCGAGCGCTGGCTCGATGGGCTGGCGGATCGCTTGCCGCCCGGCGCCTATTTTCCGTTTGGAGACGGCCCGCGCCGCTGCATCGGCCAGGGATTCGCGCTGCTCGAAGCGGCCATCGTGACGGCGACGATCGCGCAGAAATTCAGCTTCCGCATGGTCCCCGGTCATCCCGT
>Ga0182018_10000342_pt1 | contig 61387 bp, 53 predicted proteins | sample 812P2MmetaG_FD_120490 | JGI IMG/M metagenome (GOLD analysis project Ga0182018, IMG submission 120490) | Permafrost microbial communities from Stordalen Mire, Sweden - 812P2M metaG | ecosystem: Environmental > Terrestrial > Soil > Wetlands > Permafrost | place: Sweden: Stordalen | collected... | reverse complement strand
TCAACCCCATCGAACATCTCTGGGCGGCCTTCAAGACCCGCCTGCGCAAAGACCTCGCCACCACCACCAACCCCTTCCTTTTTATCGCCAATATGTCCCAATGTTATTGTTAATTGCTATAGCGAAAGGAAAATTATGAAACTGACAAAATATGAAAGACCCGGCTTAGTTTGGCCGACGTTTGGCCGGCTGGCCAGCTTGCAGGACGAACTGGACCGGCTGTTTGAATCGCCGTTGACGGGCTGGGCGCCCGCGCTGGACGTCCACGAGGATGCCGACAACTTCACCATCCGTGTGGAAGTCTCCGGACTAAAACGCGAGGACATTGGCGTTTCATTGCAGGATGGCGCGCTCGTCATCACCGGCGAACGCAAGGCCGAGAAAGTGGAGGAAGGCGCGGAAGTGCATCGGCAGGAGCGTTTCTACGGAAAATTCCAGCGCGTCCTGACGCTGCCCGCGCCGGTCGCGGCGGACGAGGTGAAAGCGTCATACAAAGACGGCGTTCTCACCGTCACGCTGCCCAAAGCCGAGGAAGCCAAGCCGAAGCAGATTGACGTGAGCGTCAATTAAGCAGATTCGGAAAAACTACAAACTCCCGCGACGAACAAGACAAGTTGCGGGAGTTTTTTATTTGGCGTGGTGATTGAATGAATTGGAGCGAGCGAAGGGATTCGAACCCTCGACACTCACGTTGGCAACGTGATGCTCTACCAGGCTGAGCTACGCTCGCTTTCAGAAGCGGAAGGCAGGCTGCCAAAACAGGCGCGGATTGGCAAGCGCGATTTCAGGCGGGCTTCGATGAGGAGCTCAACGTCGCGCGAATCACCTTGAGCAGGTCGTCGTGGTCAATCGGCTTGTGGAAAAACGCCACGGCGCCACCGCTGACGGCGCGTTCCTTGTGTTTCTTGTCTTCGCTGCCGGTGATGACAATGATGGGAATTTTCTTCGAGGTGTCCATCCGCCGAAACCATTCCATGATGCGAAACCCGTCCCACTCCACGCCGCCCACGTCCGGCGGGAAGCTGATGTCCAGCAGGATCAGGTCCGGTGTTTCCTTGCGCGCGGCCGCGACCGCCTCCGAACCGTCCAGGGCCGTGATGACCTGATAGCCGGCCCCGTTCAACTTCAGGGAAACCGTCTTGAGGATGATTTCATTGTCATCCACCACCAAAATCTTTTTCGGCTGGTCGGGTGCGGATTCTGTGCTCATATATTCATCCCGCCGGAAACGAGTGGCGTTTCTTGCGGGCAACACGATTGAACCTAACAAACTTGCCGCGCGGAGCAAGGAACAATTTGCGGCTCTGCAAAAAACTTGACTGGCATGGCGGCGTCCCAGCGGAGCGCCGCGTTCTTCAAGAAAATAAATCGGGAGTATGTATTTAACGCAAATTGGGCGTCAGCCGGACAATTTGGCTGGCGCATGATCATAATTGGGGATTGAAATAATTCGGACTTGGCACTTCCGCCACAGTGCCCGCCTAATGAAGAAAGTTGCCCGCCCGCAAAATGCCGACGATGCCCACCAGAATCCAAAACCCGTTCAACACGGTGTAGGCGGTGTCGCGCTTGAGCGTGGAACACCACGTCAGCATGATGGCGTCCGTGGTGTTGAAAATCCAAACGAACATGAACGGACTTTTCGGCCCAAGCCAACTGACGAGGCTGAAACTGAAAACGCGCATTAACACGCCGATCATCTCGATGGTTTTTATGTGGCGGACGACGAAGGTATTCATGCCTGGATTTTCTTTGAAACGCGCGGTCAGCGCGAGCAAATCCACATCCGCCCTCTGCCGACATGCCGCCCAAAAGCCCAATTTGCGTTAAATACATACTCCCGAAATAAATTATCCGGCCTTCTGCCGAAAGCCGCCGCATCCGTTCCGTGCAAGTCTCAATTTATGCGCTTTGACTTCAAGGCCGCCCGCCGTGCTAGACTGTCGGCGTGAGCAACGTCTTCTACGCGTCTGGCGAACAGCGCGCCGCAAAGGTCGGCGACCTCTTCGCCCGCATCGCGCGGCGTTATGATTTGATCAACGACCTGCAAAGCTTCGGCCTGCACCGAAGCTGGAAACGCCGCGTCGTGGAACTTGTGCAAATCAAAACCGGCGACCGCGCGCTCGATTTATGCTGCGGCACCGGCGACATTTCGTTTGCGCTCGCCCGGGGCGGCGCGGAAGTCACCGGCCTCGATTTCAGCCCGCAAATGCTTGAAGTGGCCAAAACCAGAAGCGACAAGTTAGAAGCGAGAGGTCAGAATGTGAAACCCCCAACTTCTAACTCCCAACTTCTAACTCCCAACTTCATCCATGGCGACGCGCAGCAAATTCCATTTGCCGACAATTCCTTCGACATTGTGACCATCGGCTACGGCCTGCGCAATCTGACAAGCTGGGAAAAAGGCCTGGCGGAGATGCGGCGGGTGGCCCGGCCCGGCGCGCGACTGGTGGTGCTGGATTTCGGCAAGCCGCCGAACGCGCTCTGGCGCGCGGTTTATTTCGCGCACTTGCGATGCTCCGTGCCGCTGATCGGCCTGTTGTTTTGCGGCAACGCGCGGGCTTACGCCTACATTTTGGAATCGCTGAAAAATTATCCGGCGCAACTGGCCGTCGCCGAAAAAATGCGGGAACTCAAACTCGCGAACGTCCGCGTCATCAACCTGCTCGGCGGCGCGATGGCCATCAACTACGGAGAAACGCCGGTTTAGTGGGCGCAAGGGCGCGAAAATTTGAAGCCTATCTCGGAATTAGGCAGCATAAATCGAAACCCAAGGAAAACTCTTGCTATGAGCTATCAGGTCTGGTCTGTCGCGGAACAGATGCAAGACTCGGTCTCTGAAAAGCCAGGGCTGGATGCACAGGACTCGTGTGCCGCCAATATCCTGAAACTCTACGGGATTTTTGAAACCGCCTGTCATCTGCCACGGTGGAAGTGCCGCCCCGCCCCGTTCGGCTTGTAGTGGCATCCCCTGATGGAGAAAACCGTTGCGGGCTATACGCCAAAATAACTCTGCGTCCGCAGCGCTTGCGAATCCGAAATCAGAGGCAAGCTGCGCATAAAATGCGGCGTCATCCGCCTTCTTGCCGGAATAATCGAGCAGTGACTTGGCGAATCTCTCATAAAGATAAAGGCAGCTGGCGAATGCGACAATCGCCCCATCTCCTGCCGGAATGTGTTCCAACTGCCGCAGTGGAACGATGAACCACCGCTCGAATAACTCAATAGCGTTCATGTCTCATGCCTGTGCCACATCTTCGGTGCTGGGCGTAATTCGATTACTGGTAACGGTGATGCGGTAGGTGCCGTCTAACTTGCTCGGTTCCAAGCGGTAGCCCGTCACTTCAACCTCATCCCAATCCTGTGTCACCGCGAGCAGCACACGAGCGAGATGGATGGCCTGCTCTCTGGAAAGCTTGAAGCCTACGGTTTGGAGGTCGGCGACGGTTCTACGGGTGCCCTCCACTGGATAGATGCGTTGACAGCGCACGTATGGATTAACGTCAACACTGGATGGTGATTTTCTTGGCATAGTGTGTAAAACTGCGAATGCTGCCTGACAACGAATTCGGCGGCGAGTTTTTCAGCCTGTCTCGTTTCATGTTTGTGAGTGTGTTTCGCATTTAAGTTTCAGTCCGGCCCGCTTTAGCATTTGGATTTCCGTTTTGTTTGCCTTCCCCAACAACTGGAAGATTCAATGGCAATTATCCGCCGGTCGGGGGCAAGTTCAATTCTTTTTTGATGGGAAATTTAGCGCGTGTGGTTTCCGGCGGCTTCGTTTATATCGTTCCCATGAAAGCGCCGGAGCCGTTCCAATTCGCCGGTCGCACCGGGGTGCGGCTGCGCGGACGACCGCTGTTGTATTTTTCCGGCTGCGATTATTTCCGGCTCGCCCGGCATCCCCGGCTGGCGGTGGCGGCGCGCGCGGCGCTGGCCGAAAGCGGCCTGAACGTGGCCGCCTCGCGCCTGACCACGGGCAATCACCGGATTTACGGACGGCTCGAGACGGAACTCGCGCGCTTTTTCGGCGCGGCGGCGGCGGTGCTGCTGCCGGACGGCTATCTGGCCGGCATCGCCGTGGCGCAGGCCCTGGCGGGCGAATTCACCCAGGCGCTCGTGGACAAGTTCGCGCATGGCGCGTTGCGTGACGCGGCGCGGATGCTCGATTGCCCGGTGAAAAATTTCCCGCATCGCAATCCCGCCGGCCTCGCGAAGCTGATTTCAAAATGCGGACGAAACGCGCGGCCAATCGTTTTGACGGACGGAATGTTTTCACACGACGGCTCGATCGCCCCGCTGCGCGAGTATCTGAAAATCCTGCCTCCAGGCGGAATGATTCTGGTGGATGACGCACACGGCGCAGGCGTTTTGGGCAAGACCGGCAAGGGCGCGTTGGAATTGGAAAAGGTCAGCCGTCGCCGGACTGTCCAGTGCGTCACGTTGAGCAAGGCGTTCGGCGCTTACGGCGGCGTGGCGCTGGTGTCGCGCGCGTTGCGGGAAAAAATCCTGGCGCGCAGCCGGGTGTTTGCGGGCACTACGCCGCTGCCGCCGCCGCTGGCGGGCGCGGCGCTGGCGGCGTTGAAGATGTTGCGGCGTGAACCGGCGCGGCGGAGAAGATTGTTCGAGAATTTATCTTATGTGCGGACGAAAATGCGCGCGGCGGGTTGGGAAATTTCCGAAACGCCGGGGCCGATTGTCCGTTTGCCGGCGATGGCCGAGGCGGAAATTCGCGAATTGAAAAAGCGTTTGCTGGCGGCGGGGATTTATCCACCGTTCCTCAAATATCCCGGCGCTTCCGCGCGGGGCGTTTTCCGGTTTGTTATTTCGAGCGAACACAGCCGCGCGCAACTTGACAAGCTGACGGTGGTGCTCGCTGGGTTCAAAAAACAGGGCACTTAACCATGAAAAAATTTTCCGGCACAAAAAATTTCATCAAACCCGACCGGCTTTGTTTCGGCGACACTGTTGGCATCGTCGCGCCCGCGAGCGCGCCGCCCGATCCCAAGGCCATTGACCGCGCGGCGGCGGCGCTGGAAAAATTCGGATTCAAGCCGAAACTCGCAAAAAACGTCCGCGCCCGGCACGGATTTCTGGCCGGCGGCGACCGCGAGCGTGCGGCGGATTTAATGGCGATGTTCGCCGACAAAACCGTGAAGGCCATCCTTTGCGTGCGAGGCGGCTACGGCGCAGTGCGGATTCTGAACCGGCTCGATTACGGCCTCATCCGGCGCAACGCGAAAATTTTTGCCGGTTACAGCGACATCACCTCGCTGCATGCCGCGCTCGCGGAAAAGGCGGGGCTGATTTCATTCCACGCGCCGATGCTGAACGGCGGACTGGCCGACCCGAAACTGCCCGACTTCACCAAAAAATGCTTCCTGCGGACGATCATGGAGGCGGGGCCGGCGGGCAGCCTCTGCGCCGGCTACACCGGGAAAACCATTTCAATTGTGCGCGGCGGCATGGCGGAGGGCCGGCTCGCGGGCGGCAATTTGTCGCTGATTTGCGCAAGCCTCGGCACGCCGTTCCAGCCGCAGCTCAAGAAAAAAATTTTCTATTTCGAGGACGTCAGCGAGAAACCCTACCGGCTTGACCGGATGCTGACGCAATTGTTGAACGCGGGCCTCCTGCAACAGGTCGCCGGCGTGGCCGTGGGCGTGAACAACGACTGTGACGATCCGGACGCGGCGGCGGGCGAGTATCGGCAGTCCTCGGCGGACGTGATTCGGGAACGGCTCACTCCGCTGGGCGTGCCAGTGGTGACCGGCCTGCCGTTCGGCCACGTGCCGCTGAACGCGACAATCCCATTCGGCGTCCGGGCAAAGCTAGACGCCCGGCGTCGCGAACTTGTCATCACCGAGGCGGCGGTGAAATGAAAATTATTTTCGCGGGCTGACGCGCAGCCCGGTTTTTTCACGGGCGGATGCAAACGAGAGAATTCCCTTTTCCGCCGTGACGCCGGCGAACGGGTCGTTGGTGATCAAAAGATTGCTGTCAATGTCGAGGTAATCGGCGAGTTCGGCCAGGTGCGCGGCGGTGCTGATGAGCACGCTGGTCTCAATCATGCAGCCGATCATCGTCTTCAGCCCGGCGCGGCGCGCGGCCTGCAATGTGTCGAAAGCCATGCTCACGCCGCCGGTCTTGACGAGTTTCACGTTCACGCCGTGAAAACATTCGGCGCAGCGCGGAATGTCCCTCACCGTGTGGCATGATTCATCGGCGAACAACGGCAGTGGGGAGCGATCCTTCAACCACGTCAAGTCTTTCGCGCTGGCATCACGTGGCATCGGTTGCTCGACGAACTGGATCTTTTTGTCCGTCGTCGCCAGCCATTCTAGCATCCGCAGCGCGTCTTCCTTCGTCTTCCAACCTTCATTTGCGTCCACGCGCACAAATTTTCCCGGCGCGACGGAACGCAACGCGGCGAAATTCTCGCGGTCAAGCGGGTCGCCGACCTTGAGTTTGATTACCGGATATTGCGCCGCCTCCAGCGCTTTTTTGCGGATGATGTCCGGCGCGTCAATACCGATGCTGAACGAGGTGACGTGATGATTCTCGCAGAAACCGAGGCCGAGAAAATCATAAAGCGGCTGGCCCGCACACTTGGCCGCGCCGTCAACAAGCGCAAGATTCAGCGCGCACTTTGCGGCCACGGGAATTCCCGGCAGTGTTTCCAGAAAATCCATGCTGCCGAGCACATCGCTGAATGAAATTTTTTCCACGTCAAGCTGCGAGAGAAATTTCAACAGTCCGTCGGCGGACTCGCCATACAAAACAGACGGCGCGGCCTCGCCGATGGCGCTCACGCCGTCGGCGTCGGTGAGTTCCACAATGACGGTGCGGTGGGTGCCGGAGCCTTTGGTGCTGGCGATTTTCCATGGATTGGCGAACAGCAACTCGCATGGACGGGCGGTCAATTTCACGCCGGAATTCAAACAGGATTTCACCGGTTTGCAATCGGATTGAATTCATTGTGACCACCCTATATTGGCTATATCATGCGGGCATGGCTGACCTGAAAAATCTCGTGGACAAGGTGGTCGCGGCGGCGGTGAAGAAATTTGCTGCGCAAAAACTGCACGCGGATGAACTGGCCGTGACGCTCGTGGACCTGCGTGATTTGGAAAATCCCGGCTGGGCGGATCATCGCGGCGCCGCGCCGGTTTATCCCGCGAGCGTTGTGAAATTTTTCTATCTCGTCGCGGCGCACCGGTGGATTGAGGACGGGAAAATTTCCGACACGCCGGAACTCCGGCGCGCGCTGCACGACATGATTGTCCATTCTGGCAATGAGGCGACCGGTTACGTGCTCGACGTGCTGACCGGCACGACGAGCGGCCCGGAAATGCCGCCGGCGGAACTGGCGGCGTGGCATGAAAAACGCAACGCGGTGAACCGCTACTTTCATTCCCCTGGCTTCACTGACATCAACGCGAACCGCAAGACGTGGAACGACGGACCGTATGGCCGTGATAAGCAGGCCGTTGATCAGTTCACTCCGGCGCGAAATTCTTTGACGACGAACGTCACGGCGCGGCTGCTAGTTGAGATTGCAGCCGGGCGCTGCGTTTCGGCGGCGCGTTGCGCGCAGATGCCGGACTTAATGAAGCGGGATATTGCCAATCCACAGTCCACCGAATATCAGGGACGGGAATTCACGGGCATAGCGCCGCCACCTTCTGCGAAACTCTGGTCAAAGGCCGGCAACATGAGCCTGGCGCGGCATGACGTGGCTTTGATTGAACTGGAGAACGGGGTAAAACTGGCGCTGGTGATTTTTACAAAAAGGCCCGATGAAAAGGAAATCATCCCGGAAATCGCCGCCGGATTTTTAGGATGATTTTTTTATCTTCTGCCCGGCCAACCCCCCAATTCAGGGGGATGGGCGGCGCATTTCCCGGCGATACCATTTCTCGCAAATTGTGGACGGCCTGCAAAACAAACCCATGACTGACGCGAAATACGAAAATCCCAAGTCCGGCTACAATCGGTTTCTTCTCCTCGTTGCAGGTTTGGGCGGCTTGCTTTTCGGCGTGGATGTCGGCATCATCTCCGGCGCGCTGCCGTATCTCGAAGCCACGTCCGGCCTGAACGCCAACCAGCTTTCCTTTATCGTTGCGGCGGTTTTCCTTGGTGGGGTTTTCTCCACGCTGTTCGCCGGCGCATTGGCGGATTTTTTTGGCCGCAAGACGATGATGATTTTCAGCGGACTTTTGTTTGTTGTGAGCGTGCCAATCATCGCGCTCTCGCATGATTACAGCGCGCTGATTTTTGGGCGACTGTTGCAAGGCATCAGCGGCGGGCTGATTGGCGTGGTCATCCCGCTGTATCTGGCGGAATGCCTGGGCGCGGGCGACCGCGGCAAGGGCACGGGAATCTTCCAATGGCTACTCACGCTCGGCATCGTGGCGGCGTCGGTCATCGGATTTTATTGGAGTGGACGCGTGGATGAAGTCGCGAAGCTCGGTGACGCGCAAAAACTTTTTGCGTTCAAAGACACCGCGTGGCGCGGGATTTTCTGGGTGTCGCTGCCGCCGGGGATTTTGTTTGTCATCGGCGGCTTAATGGTTTCCGAATCACCGCGCTGGCTTTTTCGGCGCGGCAAAAAAGACGCCACCTTGCGTGCGCTGCTGCGTTCGCGTTCGGATGAACAGGCAGAAATCGAATTGCAGGAAATGGAGAACATTGCGACGGCGGAAAAACCTTCGGCCAGCTCCACCGGAAAAAATTCCGAGTCGCTGCTGCAACGGAAATACATCCTGCCATTCATCCTTGCGTGCATCATCCTCGCGTGCAACCAAGCCACGGGCGTCAACTCCATCATCGGCTACAACACCACCATTTTCATACAAGCTGGCTTGAGCGATTATTGGGGGCATCTTGGTGGTGTCATTCAGACCATTGTTAATTTCCTGATGACCATCGGCGCGATTGCACTCGTGGATCGCAAGGGGAGAAAATTTCTTCTTTCGCTCGGCAGCGCGGGCGTCATTGTCTCGCTGCTGGCCGTCGGATTTGTTTTTCATAAGACCGAGGCGCAGCGCGTGGATGTGAAGGACGCGGTGCAGGCTACGGTGATTTCATCCAATCAAACGGTGGTGATTGAATTCAACGAGGTGGTTGCCGGAACGCTGCTTGCGTCTGCCAATAAAAATTCCGCACAGCCGAAAACTCTTGTCGTGATTTATTCCTACGGCGATTTCCGTGCCGCGTCCAAGGTGATCCGCTCCGACGATCCCGGCGCGAGCATTTCCATTGACCGCGAAAGTTGCGTGCCGGTCGGCACCAACAAACTTGCCAAGATTTCCACGTTCATTAGGCATCCCTTCGCCAATCTGGAAAAATCCCGGACTGCGCCGTTGAAAATCGAGAACGCCATCATCACGCCCGTTCCTTCCACACACAACGGCTGGCTCACCGCGCTTTTGATTTACTGCTTCATGGCATCGTTCGCCGTCGGGCCGGGCGTATGCGTCTGGCTCGCGCTGTCCGAACTCATGCCCACGCGCATCCGCTCCAACGGCATGAGCGTCGCGCTGCTCATCAATATTGTAATCTCATGGGCCATCGCTGCGATATTCCTGCCGACCGTCGGGAAATATGGCTACTCCACGATGTTTTTTATTTTCGCCGGATGCACGGTGGTCTATTTCATCACCGCGACTTTTTTCCTGCCGGAAACCAAGGGAAAAACTTTGGAAGAAATCGAAGAACACTTTGAAGGCAAAAAATGAAACGCATCGTCAAAAAATCATTCACCGCCATTCTTGTCGCGTCAATTTGCACCGTTGCCAGCGCGGAAAATGTAACTTCCATCATTCCCGCGCCGGCGAAGGCCGAAATGCACGATGGTGTTTTCAACCTGCAATCCAGCAGCCGCATCATTGCCGGTTCTGAATTGAAGGAGACCGCAAAATTGCTGGCGGCACGACTGCAACCGGCAACCGGCTTCGCGCTGAAAATCGAATCAGTCAAAACCAAAATCACCGACGGCGACATTTTGTTGACGACGAATGGCGCGGATGCCTCGCTTGGCGTAGAAGGTTACAAGTTGTCCGTCACGACAAACGGCGTGGTCATCCGTGCGCCGACAACGGCGGGAATTTTTTACGGCGTGCAGTCGTTGTTGCAACTGCTGCCGCCGGAGATTTTTTCCACGAATTCCGTTCGCGACCATGCAATCACGTGGACCATTCCATATGTCGAGATTTCCGATTCGCCGCGATTTCCGTGGCGCGGCTTCATGCTTGACGTGAGCCGCCACTTTTTCAAAAAGGCCGAGATTGAAAAGGTTTTGGATTTGATGGCGCTCTACAAATTGAACACGTTTCACTGGCATCTGGTGGACGACCAGGGCTGGCGCATCCAGATTAAAAAATATCCCAAGTTGACAAGCGTTGGCGCGTGGCGCGACGACATTGGTTTCGGCCTCGACCCGAAATCCGCGACGGCCTATGACAAGCATGGACACTACGGCGGATTTTACACGCAGCGCGACATCCGTGAAGTCGTGGCTTACGCGGCGACGCGGCACATCACGATTGTTCCCGAAATCGAAATGCCCGGCCATTCGAGCGCGGCGCTCATGGCTTATCCGCAGTTCGCCTGCGCGAATGCTCGAATTGCCATGCCCAAAGAAGGCGGCGTATTCAACGGCGTTTATTGCGCGGGCAACGATGCGACGTTCGTGTTCCTAGAAAATATTCTGTCGGAAGTGGCAACGCTGTTTCCTGGAAAATACATTCACATCGGCGGTGATGAGGTTGACAAATCCAACTGGAAAAATTGCGCCGAGTGCCAGTTGCGAATCAAAACTGAAGGTCTAAAGGGTGAAAAAGAATTGCAGGCCTATTTCACCCGCCGCATCGAGAAAATCGTCAACGCGCACGGAAAGACTTTGATTGGCTGGAGCGAAATCCGTGAAGGGGGCCTTGCGCCCAGCGCCGCGCTGATGGATTGGATCGGCGGCGGCGCGGAATCCGCCGCGAGCGGCCATGACGTGGTGATGACACCGACGGAATATTGCTACTTCGACCACTACCAATCTACAAATCACACGGCGGAGCCAAGGGCCATCGGCGGATTTCTGCCGCTGGAACGCGTCTACCAGTTCGAGCCGCTGCCGGAAAAACTTGCGCCGGAATTTCAGGCGCACGTCCTCGGCGGGCAGGCGAACCTGTGGACGGAATACGTTCCGAACTTGCGCCAGGTTGAATACATGATGTTCCCGCGGCTCGGCGCACTCTCGGAAGTGGACTGGTCGCCAAAAGAAGCGCGGGACTGGGGAAATTTCAAGACTCGCGCCGCGCTCAATGAAAAACGTCTCGCTGCGCTGGGCGTGAATTATCGTCCGTTGTCCAAGCCTGATTAACATGAATCTTTTGTCCGCCATTTTTCCCGCGCCGCTCGACCCAGAATTTCAACCGGCGGTCTTGTTCAATCGCAACTACGCCGCCGCTGCGAAAAAATCCGGGCGCGCGGTGCCGCTCGTCATCGGGCTGGAACGCCAGAACAAACTCATTTCGCGTTATGAGACGGTGGTGTTGCCCGAAGCGGACGCGGCGACACGGCTTTATGCCGAGCGGCTCGTTAAATTTTTATTGTGGGCGCGCGGCGGCTGGAAACTTTACCTCGGCGGGCCGAAGGCAATCGGCGAATTCATCCGCAAAAATTATTCGCCGCGCGGCACGCGAAAATTTGACTGTGATATGATGACGGCGGCTTACGGACAACAATTCCAGGTTGTCGTGACCACGGCGAAAAAAGTTCCTGCGGCGAAGGAAACGCAGATTGCAGCGGGCGGCCATCTCAACGGCTGCCGCATCGGTTTTGATCTGGGCGCGAGCGATTACAAAGTTTCCGCCGTGATTGATGGCGAGGCGGTTTTTACCGAGGAAGCGCCGTGGGATCCGAAATCGCAGGCAAATCCGAATTATCATTACCACCACATCACATCCGCGTTGCACCGGGCGGCGGCGCGTCTTCCGCGCGTGGACGCCATCGGCGGCAGCTCGGCGGGCATTATTGTGGACAACGAAATCCGCGTCGCGTCGTTGCTGCGCGCGGTGCCAAAAAAAGATTTTCCGAAGGCGGCGGGAATTTTCAAACGCATCCAAAAGGAATGGGACGTGCCGGTCGTGGTGATGAACGACGGCGACGTGACGGCATTGGCAGGCGCGTTGTCGCTCGGCAGCAAGGGAATGTTGGGCATTGCAATGGGTTCGAGTGAAGCGGCGGGTTTCATGGACAAACAAGGCCGGATTCCCGGCTGGCTGAATGAACTGGCATTTGTGCCGGTGGATTATCAGCCGCGAGCCGCCGTGGATGAATGGTCGGGCGACAAAGGAACAGGTGTGATGTATTTCTCACAGCAGGCGGTTAACAAGCTGCTGCCCGCCGCAAACATTTCTCTGCCGGAAAAAATGGGTTTGCCGGAGCGGCTCAAAGAAGTTCAGAATCTCATGGCCGAGGGTGATCTGCGCGCCGCGAAAATATACGAGACCATTGGCGTTTATCTTGGGTTTGCGATGGCGCAATACGCGGGGTTCTATGATTTTCGTCAGGCGTTGATTCTGGGCCGTGTCACCACGGGCAAAGGCGGGGACATCGTAATTGAAACGGCGCGGCAGATTCTAAAAAAAGAATTTCCCGAAGTTGCGACGAAGATCGAACTACGCGTGCCGGATGAAAAATCGCGGCGCATCGGGCAAGCCGTGGCGGCGGCGAGCCTGCCCGCGCTGAAAAAATAAAATGAAACTGCACAATCCCACGGCGGAAATCTTTGTACCGGACGGCAAGCCGGTCGCGACAGCACTGAAGCGCATCACGCATCTGGGCATCGGCGCACATCAGGACGATCTGGAGTTCATGGCGTTCCACGGAATTTTGGAGTGTCACGCCGGCAAGACCAAATGGTTCGGCGGCGTGATTTGCACAAACGGCTCCGGCAGCGCGCGCGCCGGCAAATATAAAAGATTTTCCGATGAGCAGATGATGACCGTGCGGCGGCGCGAGCAAAACAAGGCGGCCAAGCTCGGTGGCTATGGCGTGATGATCCATTTGGATTTTCCCAGCAGCGCGGTGAAAAGTTCAACCGACACGGCGCTCAAGGAAGATTTAAAAAAAATTCTGGGCGCGGCGCAGCCGGAAATTATTTACACGCACAATCTGGCGGACAAGCACGACACGCACATCGGCGTGGCTGTCGCGGCAATTCAGGCGATGCGCGAACTGCCGCACGATCAACGTCCTAAAAAGGTAATCGGCTGTGAGGTCTGGCGCAATTTGGACTGGCTGACGGATCTGGACAAAGTGGTGATGGACGTGAGCGGCCACGACAAACTGGCCGCGAAGCTAAACGGCATTTTCGATTCACAAATCGCGGGCGGCAAGCGTTATGACCTTGCGACGTTGGGGCGCCGCGCGGCGAACGCGACTTTTTTCGAGTCACACGCGACAGACGCGGCGACGCAGTTGATTTTCGGAATGGATTTAACGCCGCTCGTTGCGGATGAATCAAAGGACATTGTGGATTATGCCGCCGGTTTCATTGAAAAATTTCAGGAAGACGTGAAAAGCAAATTGAACAAGCGTTTGGGCCGCGCGTAAGCCGCATAAAGCCGGAAGATTTGTGAATCCCATCAAAGCTGTAAAAGTAATCAGGCAGCATTTCAGCGGATGGCCGCTTTTGCCGGTTGCGCGAGCGTGCCGCCGGTGGGCAAACTCGAACCGCGCCGTGGATTTTCATTTCGCCAGTTTCAATTTCCGATAACGGCGGATCAGGTTGTTTGTCGAACTGTCGTGTTTGAGCTTGGGGGTGGTCGCGCTCTCCAGTTCGGGAACGATTCGCTGGGCGAGCACCTTGCCCAACTCGACGCCCCACTGGTCGAACGAATCAATGTTCCAAATCACGCCCTGCGCAAACACGCTGTGCTCATAAAGCGCGACGAGTTGGCCGAGCACCTCCGGTGTGAGCCGATCAGCGAGGATGACATTGGACGGACGGTTGCCTTCAAAAACACGGTGCGGCACGAGCCAGTCCGGCGTGCCTTCGGCTTTTACCTCTTCAGCGGTCTTGCCAAAAGCAAGCGCTTCAGCTTGCGCAAAAACATTGGCCATCAGCATGTCGTGGTGACGGCCCAGCGGGGTGAGCGCGCGGCCAAACGCGATAAAGTCGCAGGGGATAAGCCGCGTGCCTTGATGAATCAATTGATAGAACGAGTGCTGGCCGTTGGTGCCGGGTTCTCCCCAGTAGATCGGGCTGGTCTGGTAATTCACTTTTTTGCCGGCGAGCGTGACATGCTTGCCGTTGCTCTCCATCGTCAATTGCTGAAGGTAGGCGGGAAAGCGTTTTAAGTATTGTTCGTAGGGCAACACCGCCACCGTTTGCGCCCCGAGAAAATCCGTGTTCCATACCGTCAACAATGACAGCAGCACTGGCAGGTTTTTTTCAAACGGCGCGGCGCGGAAATGTTCATCCATTTCGTGGAAGCCGGCGAGCAGGGCGCGGAAATTGTCCGGACCAACCGCCAGCATCGTGGAAAGACCGATGGCCGAGTCCATCGAATAACGTCCGCCGACCCAGTCCCAGAAGCCGAACATGTTCACCGTATCAATGCCGAACTTGGAAACTTTCTCGGCATTCGTCGAGACCGCCACGAAATGTTTCGCCACAGCCCTGGCATCGCCGCCGAGACCGTTGAGCAGCCAGTCGCGCGCGCTTTGAGCGTTGGTCATCGTTTCCAAGGTCGTAAAGGTCTTGGATGAAATGATGAACAGCGTTTCCGCCGGATCGAGGTCCTGCGTCGCCTCGACAAAATCAATTCCGTCCACGTTGGAAACGAAACGAAAGTTCAGGCTGCGATCGCTATAATGCTTCAACGCCTCGTAAGCCATCACTGGCCCCAGGTCGGAGCCGCCGATGCCGATGTTGACGATGTTCCTGATGCGTTTGCCGGTGAAACCCTTCCATTCGCCGCTGCGGACGCGATTAGAAAACTCCGCCATCTTGTCGAGCATCGCGTGGACTTCCGGCACAACATTTTTACCGTCCACCAGAATGGAAACGCCTTTGGGCGCACGCAGCGCGACGTGCAGCACCGCGCGGTTTTCCGTGAGATTTATTTTCTCGCCGCTGAACATGGCCTTGATCCGCGCCGGCAAACCGGATTCATCCGCCAGCTTCAGCAATAGCTTGAGCGTTTCGCTCGTGACGCGATTCTTCGAGTAATCCAGAAAAAGTCCGGCAGCCTCGGCGGTCATGCGCTCGCCGCGCTTTGGGTCGGCGGCGAACAGTTTTTGCAGATGCAGTTCCTTGTTTTTTTTCTGATGCGCTGCGAGCGCCTCCCAGGCGGGTCGTTGCGTCAGGGGTTTGATGATGGATTTTGTAATCATGAATTTGGATGGTTTGGATATTTTGGTTCAGCCGAGCGCATTGTTCACAATTTGCTGTGCCTCGTTCACGATTAATTGCAAATGTTTTTCGTCCCGGAAACTCTCCGCGTAAATCTTGTAAATATTTTCCGTGCCGGACGGACGCGCCGCGAACCAGCCGCTCGCCGTCACCACTTTCAAGCCGCCGATGACGGCGTTGTTGCCGGGAGCGCGCGTCAGTTTGGCGGTAATTGCTTCGCCCGCCAGTTTTGATTCCTTGACCGCTTCGGGTGACAGTTTGGAAAGCTTTGCCTTCTGTTCCGGCGTCGCCGCCGCGTCAATGCGAGTGTAATATGGCGTGCCGAATTCCGTCGTCAGTCCGCGGAAATGTTCGCCCGGATCCTTGCCGGTGACGGCGGTGATTTCTGCCGCGAGCAAATTCATGATCGGGCCGTCCTTGTCCGTCGTCCACACTGTGCCGTCGCGCCGCAGGAAACTCGCGCCGGCACTTTCCTCGCCGCCGAAACCGAACGAGCCGTCGAACAGTCCGGGCGCAAACCATTTGAAACCGACCGGCGTTTCGCACAGGCGGCGGCCCAGCTTGTTCACCACGCGATCAATCATGCTGCTGCTCACGAGCGTCTTGCCAATCGCCGCGTTCGCCGGCCAGTGAGGACGATGCGTGAGCAAATAGCCGATGGCCACCGCGAGATAATGATTCGGATTCATCAAACCTGCCGCCGGCGTGACGATGCCATGCCGGTCCGAGTCGGGATCGTTGGCGAACGCGACGCGGAATTTGTCTTTGAGGCTGACGAGACTGGCCATCGCATACGGGCTGGAGCAATCCATGCGGATTTTTCCGTCGTGATCCACCGTCATGAACGAAAACGTCGGGTCGAGCTTCGGATTCACGACTGTGATGTCCAGTTTGTAAATGGAATTGATCGGCTCCCAATACGGCAACGCCGCACCGCCGAGCGGATCCACGCCGAGTTTCAAACCGGCGTTGTGAATGGCGTCCATGTCCACGACGTTTTTCAAATCCTCGACGTAGGGCAGAATAAAATCTTCCTGGTGCGTGGTCGCCGCCTTGAGCGCGCTGGCGAACGGCACGCGCTTCACGCCGGAATTATTTCCGCGCAGCCATTCGTTCGCGCGATCCTGCACCCACTTGGTAACGTTCGTGTCGGCGGGGCCGCCGTTGGTCGGATTATATTTAAAGCCGCCGTCTTCCGGCGGATTGTGCGAAGGCGTAATGACAATGCCGTCGGCAAGACCGGTTTTGCGTCCGCGATTGTGGACAATAATTGCGCGCGAAATGACCGGCGTCGGCGTCACGCCGTCGTTTTGTTGAATGACCGTTTCGACATTATTGGCCGCGAGAACTTCGAGCGCGGTGCGTTGTGCGGGCGCGGACAATGCGTGCGTGTCCTTTCCCATCTGCAGCGGGCCGTTGATGTTCTGGTCGCGTCGGTAATCGCAAATGGCCTGCGTGATGGCGAGAATGTGCGCCTCGGTGAACGTGCCATTCAATGACGAGCCGCGATGCCCGCTCGTGCCGAAGCTGACCAGTTGATTCGGGTCGCCGAGATCGGGCCGCTGCTCGTAGTATTCACGTTCGAGCCGCGCCAAATCCACCAGCAATTCTTTGGGCGCTGGTTTGCCCGCAAGCGGAGAGATTGCCATAACTATTGATAAATTTCTTTATGTTACCGGACACGGTTTCGCGTTCCAAATTTCCCTGGCGTATTCGGTGATGCTGCGGTCGCTCGAAAATTTTCCGGCCGCGGCCACGTTCAGGATCGCCATGCGCACCTAAGCGTCCTCGTCGGCATATAATTCAACAAGCTTCCGGTCTGCGTCGAGATAAGATTTCAGATTTGCCAGATGCGTGTAGTGACAGCAATGGTTGTGTTTCATTATTTGTGGCGCTGCTTCGATTGTATTTTTACTGTGCCAACAAAACACTTTATTTGACTTGACGGATTTCCTGACTGTGCCATTTTGCTACTTAAAAATTAATTTTTGTCAATGGCTGCAGGCAAATCCAGTTTTCTAGATAAAGTGCTTGGTCGCATTGGGCGGCTGGACACGGAAGGTTTGCAAACTGTCGTCCAACGGCTCGCGCGGGAACGCAGTTTTCTCGAAACACTATTCAACACCATCGAGGATGGCGTGCTGGTGGCGGACGAGCAGGGTCGCGTGATTTATTTCAACCAAGCCGTCACACGGCTTATCGGCTTGCAGCAGGACGCCGAGGAATTGCACATCGCAGACATTTTGCCGGAGGTGGAATGGGAGACAATTGTCAGCGCGGATCACACCGGCGGTGCGCGTATCACGCGGCACGAAATTGAAATCCATTATCCGCGTCCGCGCTTTCTCCGGCTCTACGCTGCGCCGCTGGACGGCGAGGCCACGGGCAGTTCCGGTGTCGCGCTGATTTTACACGACGCAACCGAGGCGCGGCAGAAAACATTCGAAGCCATCGAGAGCGAGCGTGTGCAGGCGCTCACGCTGCTCGCGGCGAGCGTCGCGCACGAAATCGGCAATCCGCTCAATGCGCTGCACATCCATCTGCAATTGATGGAGCGCGAGGTGAAAAAATTGAAACCGCCGGCGAATTCAAAATTGCTGCCGCGTTCACGTCTGAAAAATGCCGCGACAGATACCGGCGCGGCGGAAGTTGGCAAAAAACTGGAGCAGTATCTCGACGTGGCGAAGGGAGAAATTCACCGGCTAGATTACATCATCACGCAGTTCCTCGGCGCCATCCGTCCCGCGCCATTGCAATTAAAGTTAAATTTGCTGAACGACGTTGTCGAAAAAACCTTGGAACTGTTGGGTCCGGAAATTGAAAATCGCGGTGTGACAGTGAAGACAAAATTGACGCGGAATCTGACCGCGACGCCGGTTGACGCGACCCAGTTGCAGCAGGTTTTGGTGAACCTCGTGAAAAATGCAATGCAGGCGATGACAACCGGCGGCACGCTGACGTTGCAGACCGGCGAATCGAACGATGGCGTCTGGATGAGCGTGAATGACACCGGCGGCGGCATTCCCCAGGAGCAGATCAACCGCATCTTCGAACCGTTTTACACGACGAAAAAAAAAGGAACGGGACTCGGTTTGATGATTGTCCAACGAATTGTCCGCGCGCACAACGGGCGGATTGAACTGGAAAGCAATGTCGGTCGCGGCACGACTTTCCGAATCTGGCTGCCGCTGCAAGAGCGCAAAACGCGATTGCTGGAGGCGAAGACACATGAATAAGCCAACTTTGCTGATTGTGGACGACGAGAAGACGACGCGCGAAGGCCTGCGCTCGGCGCTCGAAGAACGCTACGACGTTTATATCGCCGAGGACGCGAAGGCGGCGATGAACTTACTGGAGAGCGAAAATTTTGACGTGATGCTCACGGATTTCCGTCTGCCGAGCGAAGACGGCATGAAATTGATCACGCGAGCAAAATCCTTGTCGAAGCCGCCGATCTGCATTTTGATGACGGCTTACGGTTCAGAGGAACTGGCGGTGGACGCGATGAAACGCGGCGCGGACGATTACATTGCAAAGGGCCGATTGCAGATTGACGAATTGGAAATGAGGATTGCCCGCGCCTTGAAGCAGAGAAATCTCGAAGTCGAAAATGTTTCACTGCGCCAGCAGCTTGATGCAAAATTTGGCCTGGAAAACATCATCGGCGAATCGCCGGCGATGAAGGAAATTTTCGAGGTTGTGCAGCAGGTCGCGCCGACGCGGGCGACGGTTTTGCTGACGGGCGAAAGCGGCACGGGCAAGGAACTCATCGCGAAGGCGGTGCATCAATTGAGTCCGCGCGCGAAGCAGCCGTTTGTAACGGTGCATTGCGCGGCGCTCGCGCCGACGCTTTTGGAAAGTGAATTGTTCGGCCACGAACGCGGCGCGTTCACGGGCGCGCACGAGCGGCGGATCGGACGGTTTGAGCAGGCGCAGGGTGGCACTTTATTTCTCGACGAGATCGGCGAGATCGACGCTTCAATCCAGGTGAAGCTGCTGCGGTTTCTCGGCGAAAGGACTTTTGAGCGCGTCGGTTCGAACAAAACGTTGACGGCGGACATCCGCCTGGTGGCGGCGACGAATAAAAATCTGGAAGAACTGGTCAAGGCGGGAAAATTCCGCGAGGATTTGTTTTTTCGGCTGCGCGTCGTTGAAATTGAATTGTCGCCGTTGCGCGAGCGCACGGGCGACATCCCGCTGCTGGCGCAAAGTTTTTTGCGTGAGTTCGCGAAGGAAAATGGAAAAGTCGTGAACGATTTCACGGTGGATGCGCTCGAAGCGTTGATGAATTTTTCTTGGCCGGGCAACGTGCGCGAGTTGCGCACGGCCATCGAACACGCGGTGGTGCTTTGCCGTGGCGAGAGAATTTCGTCGCGGGATCTGCCGCCGTCCGTGCGCGGCGATGGTTCGATGAGCGGCACAAAATCGCTGCAAGGAAAGGATTTGACGGTGAAGGATGCGGAGAAGCAATTGATTGTGCGCGCCTTGAAGGAAACGGACGGCAACCGGACGCGCGCGGCGCAAAAAATCGGCATGAGCCGGCGGACGTTCCACCGCAAGTTGCACGAGTATCACCTGGAAGGATTTTGATTTATGTCGAATTTGGAGCGGATACAGACCGTTATCCACATGCTGGAGGAGGGCGCCGGTTCGCGGGTGCTGCGGACCATCACGGTGATCCTGGCGGTGGTGGCGACGGCGGTTTTTTATGACGTTCACGCTTACAGGAATTTCGCCACGCAGGAGGCGATGGACTCGGCGCAGGTGGCGCGAAACCTCGCCGATGGCAAAGGCTTCACAACGCTGTTCATCCGGCCATTCAGCATTTATCTGGTGCAAAAATACAACACCGCCGCGCTGCCCGATTTGTTTGCCGGCACCAACGCCGACCTGCCGCGGTTGGAAAACGGCCACCCGGACCTGGCGAATCCGCCGGTGTATCCGCTCGTGCTGGCCGGGCTGATGAAAGTCCTGCCGTTTCAATGGCCGGTGGAAACGAAGGAGACTTTCTGGACCGATGGCGGACACTTTTCGCGTTACGAGCCGGATTTTCTGATCGCTGTTTTTAATCAACTGCTGCTGCTGCTGTCGGCGGTGATGACGTTTTATCTCGCGCGGAAATTATTCGATGTCATGGTGGCGTGGCTGTCAGCGGTGCTGGTATTCGCGTGCCAACTGCTCTGGCAGTTCAGCGTGTCGGGTTTGTCCACGATTTTGTTGCTCGTGATCTTCCTCGGGCTGGTTCGATGCGTCCTGAAAATAGAAGAGGAGGCGCGCGAACTTCAGCCGCGAACGAACTGGCTGCTGGCTTTATCTGCCGCCGCCGGGGCAATCACCGCCGCTGGTATGCTGACCCGGTATGCGTTCGGCTGGCTCATCATTCCGGTCGTGGCCTTTCTGGTTTTGTTCGGCGGATCGCGCCGGTCCATTCAAGTGGCGACCGCCTGCGGCGCGTTCATCCTCGCGCTGGCACCGTGGATCGCGCGAAACTGGATGGTCAGCGGCACTTTGTTTGGCACGGCGGGCTACTCCGTGATGGAAGGCACATTTGTGCTGCCCGGATTCCGGCTGGAACAATCGTTGCATCCCGACCTGACCACGGCGTTGTGGATAACACCCTACACGCATAAATTACTCCAGAATCTCGTCGTCATTTTTGAGGACGATCTGCCGAAACTCGGCGGGAGCTGGGCGGGTATGTTGTTTTTGACGGGATTGTTGCTGGGTCTTCGCGGCGAGGCGGCAAAGCGGGCGCGCGGCTTTTTGCTGATGTGCCTGGGCATGTTCATCATCGTTCAAGCGCTGGGACGGACACAACTTTCGGATGATTCGCCGGTGATCAATTCGGAAAACCTGCTCGTGGTGTTCGTGCCGGTGGTTTTTATCTACGCGGTGGTTTTCTTCCTGTTTTTTCTGGAGCAAATGAAAACGTTGGCGCCGGAAATCCGCTTCAGCATCGTCGGCCTGTTTGTCACGGTGATGTGTCTGCCCATGATTGCGACCCTGTTGTCACCGCAGGTCAACCCCGTGGCTTTTCCGCCGTATTACCCGCCGGAAATCCAGCAAACCGCCGGCTGGATGAAAAAGGACGAATTGATCATGAGCGATGTGCCGGCGGCCGTCGCCTGGTATGGCCATCGTCAATGCCTTTGGCTGACCCTCGACGCGCAAAACGATTTTTTTGCCGTCAACGATTACCTCAAGCCCATTCAGGCGCTTTACCTCTCGCGACGGACGGTGGATGGCAGATTGCTCACCGACTGCGTGTATACCGACGAAAACAGTTGGGGAAGATTTGCGCACCGGGCGCTCCTGCCCAACCAGCTTCCACAGGGATTCCCGCTGCGCCACGCGCCTTATGGACTCGTGTCCGGTTTGTTCTTCACCGACCGCGAACGCTGGGACGTTGCCTCGCAGCCGGGGACGCAGTAAATCACGCCGCCGCGCGCCGCAACCGGTCCGCAATGCCCGACCATTCCGGCAAATCCGGCGGCGCTTCGACGACAATCGTCTCCGCGCCCGCCTCATCACAGCGGTGCAGTTCCGCGTAAAGGGCCCGTGCAAACGCCTCCGCGTCGTGCGGAATCACGCTGACGCCGGCAAAGTTTTCGCCCGAAGGAATGTGCGTGTGCGCGATGACGTGGCTGGTTGAGAGTTGAGAATTGAGGGTTGAGAGTTGAGAACGCAAATCCACCTCGTCGCGCCAGTTTAAGACAATCAAATTCGCTTTTGGTGCATAATGTTTTTCAAGCAGCCCCGGACTTTTCAACATTGGATGTTGGATGTTGGATGTTGGATGTTGGACGTTCCCAACCACCGCCGCGAGCGACTCCGCATGAATCATTCCCGGCCGCAAGATGCGTGGCGGCGAAACCGTCAAATCCAAAACGGTGGATTCAATTCCCACTTGCGACTGGCCGCCGTCAACGATCAATGGGATTTTCCCGCCGATTTGTTTGCGGACGTGTTCGGCGTTCGTCGGCGAAACGTGGTTGGACAAATTCGCGCTCGGCGCGGCCAGCGGGAAATTGCACTCGCAAATAACGGCCTGGACGAACGGATGACCCGGCCAGCGGATGCCGACCGTTTCGCCACCCGACGTCACAACGTTAGAAATTTTCTCCGCTCGCGGCAAAACCAGCGTCAGCGGGCCGGGCCAGAACGACTTTGAAAGCTTTTCTGCCAGCGCAGGAAAATCCTTCGCGCAACGTTTGGCCATTTCGATTCCGGCAACGTGGACGATGATGGGATTGTTCGCCGGTCGTCCCTTGATTTGGAAAATTTTTGCGACGGCGGTTTCGACCAGCGCATTCGCCGCAAGGCCATAAACCGTTTCTGTTGGCAACGCGACGACTTGCCCGTCACGCAGCAAGTCCGCTGCACGCTGGACAGCCTTTTGAAAAAGCTCCGGCGTGTGCGTTGAAAGGATTTCAGCGGTCACGCTTTATTCGTAACGCAACGCGTCAATCGGGTCGAGCTTGGACGCTTTCCACGCGGGATAAAAGCCGGATATGATGCCGATGATGGCACTGGAAACAAACGCGATGACTATCCAGACGGTGGGCGTGACGGTCGGCCAGCCCTTGAAGTAGGCGATCAGCCAGGAAAAAGTCATACCGCCCGCGATGCCAATCGCGCCGCCAATCGCACTCAAGGTGACGGCCTCGATCAAAAACTGCACGAGGATGTCCGCCGCGCGCGCGCCCACAGCCATGCGGATGCCGATTTCGCGCGTCCGTTCGGTGACGCTGACGAGCATGATGTTCATGATGCCGATGCCGCCGACAATCAAAGACACTGCGGCCACCCCCGCCAGTAAAAAGCCCATGGCGCGTGACGAAGCCGATACCCGATCCATCAGGTCGGCCTGGCTGCGCACGGTGAAATCCGGGTCCTTGCTGCGATGCCGCACCGTCAGCAGATCAGTAATTTCATTTTGTGCTTTATTGATGGTCTTGTCGCTGGACGCCTCCACCAGAATATCATTCAAAAACGTGCGCGCGGTGATGCGGTGCATGTGGCTGGAGTAAGGAACGACGACAATGTCATCCTGATCCTGACCGAAAAGATTAAAACCTTTCGGGGCCAGCACGCCGATAATTTGAAACGGCAAGTTGCGGATGCGGATCGTCTGGCCCAGCGGATCTTCATTGGGAAACAACTGATCCACCACGGTTTTGCCGATGATGGCGGACTTGGCGAGGCTGCGCACATCCTGGTCGGTGAACATCGAGCCGCTGGCCATGTTGCGATTGAGAATCTGCGGGTAATCCGGCGATTCACCCATCACCTGCGTGTTCCAATTCAGCCCGTTGGCGAGAATCTGCTCCCGGTCGCGGACTTCCTGGCTGACGGCGGCAACATCCGGCAGTTGAGAAATTGCTTTTGCATCATCCAGCGTAAGCGTCGGCGCGCTGCCCCAGCCACCGCGCATACCGCCACTTGTGAAATTGCCGGAGAAAACGGTGATTACATTTTCCCCCAGACTCGCGACCTGATCCTCGACCTGCTTCGTGGCTCCGGTCGTGAGGCTCACCGAACCGATCACCGCACCGACACCGATGATGACGCCGAGCATCGTCAGCAGCGAGCGCATCTTGTTCCGGCGCAGCGCGCGCCCGGCGATTTTAATCGAGGCCAAAATTCTCATGACGCTAGTTTGACGGCCTGTTGTTCTTCCCGCAGCCGTAGTAATTCTTTTTCCGCGAACGAACGGTTCGGCACCAATTCATCTGTGACAATTCTTCCGTCGCGCAAAATGACCATGCGTTTCGTGAACCGCGCCACGTCCAACTCGTGCGTGACCATGATGATGGTGATGCCCTGGTCGTTTAATTTTTGGAACACGCCCATGATCTCAATGCTCGTCTGGCTGTCCAGATTTCCCGTCGGCTCGTCCGCGAGCAGAAGCGATGGCTTGTTCACGAGCGCACGCGCGATGGCGACGCGTTGTTGCTGGCCGCCGGAAAGCTGGTTCGGATGATGATCGGCGCGCGGGCCGAGGCCGACCAGTTCGAGCGAATGCTGGGCGCGGGTGCGCTGCTCGTGCGAATGGATGCGGTGACGGTTGTATTGCATTGGCATCTCGACATTTTCCAGCGCGGACGTCCGCGACAGCAAGTTGAAACCCTGGAAGACGAAGCCGATTTTTTCGTTGCGCACGTCGGCGAGCGCGTCGCGGTCGAGCGTGGAAACGTCAATGCCATCCAGCCAGTAATGGCCGTCCGTCGAACGATCCAGCGCGCCAATCATGTTCATCAACGTGCTTTTGCCGGAGCCACTCGCGCCCATGAGCGCCACAAATTCGCCCGGAATAACCTCCAGCGAAACCCCGCGCACCGCATGAACGTCCACCTCGCCGGTGTGATACGTCTTGTGGATGGCGTCGAGCTTGATGACGGGGTTCATTTCAAAATTATTTTGTGAGGTGTGAATGCACGCCTCACGCGTCACGTTTCATTCGGATCAAATCAGCGCCTTGGGAATCCTCCTCCTCCGCCAAAGGGATTGGCCGGAGCCGCCGCCATTTCGGTCGTGAATGTTCCTGTTACGACCTGCGCACCTTCGTCCAGACCGGAAACCACTTCGGTCGAAATGCCGTCGTTGATGCCGGTGCGGACTTGCACCGGTCGCAACTTCACGTCCTTGCCTTCGCCCATCAGCACATAAACGGTGTGAATCGTCGGATGTTCGCCGTGTCCGTGTCCGCTGCCGCGATGGGTGCCCGGCCCGCCGGTAAAATTTCCGCCGGCGTTCGTCCCCGGCGTGTTGATTTCCAGAGCCGAGTTGGTCAGCACCACGGCGTTATCCGGCACGCGGAAGCGCAGCGCGCCGTTCGGAATCATCAACGTGCTTTCGCGTTGGGCGACGACGATGGAGACATTCGCCGTCATGCCGGGTTTCAATTTGTAATCCGAGTTGGTCACGCCGATGACGCAGTCGTAGGTAACGACATTGTTCACCGTCGTCGGAGAGTTCCGCACCTGTATGACTGTTCCGTGAAACGTCCGCTCTGGATACGCGTCCACCGTGAAGGGCACCTCCTGTCCCTCGACGACACTGCCGACGTCCGCCTCCGCCACGCTCGAATCAATCTGCATTTTTGTCAGGTCATTTGCGATTTGAAACAGTGTCGGCGTGTTGAAACTGGACGCCACCGTCTGGCCGAGGTCTATCGCCCGCGAAATCACGATGCCATCCACCGGCGAACGGATTTTGCAATAACCCAGGTTCGCGTTTGCGTTGTCCAGCGCGGCTTGTTTGATTTGCACCGTGGCTTCGGCTTCGTGAAGAGTGGCGATGGCGGTGTCGTAATCGGAACCGGAAATCAATTTGTTCGTGAAGAGATCGGCACTGCGCTCCGCTTCGGCCTGCTGCAATTCCAGATTCGCCCTCGCGTTGGCCAGATCGGCCTCGGCTTGTTCAACGGCCGCCTTGTAAGTTGAAGGATCAATTTCCGCGATGACCTCGTTGGACTTCACAATCGAATTGAAATCCACGTTAAGTTTATTGATGATGCCCGAAACTTGGCTGCCCACCGTCACGTTCACGACCGGATTCAACGTGCCCGTCGCCGTCACCACCTGCGTCAACTCGCCGCGCGTCACCGCCGTCGTGTTGTAAGTCACCGGCTGCGTGCGCCCGCGGCTGAAATAAAAATATCCGCCGATGGCCGCCGCGATGACCACGACGATCAAAATCCATTTCCACCAACTGCCGCTTGAGTTTTCTGCCATAAAATTGTCCGCTGCGCTTTCCATGGGAGACAGCGCGAGCAAACCATAAGTTACGCAAATCTCAACTGCGCCGCAATTTCCGTTTGTGCCTTTCGCGCTACGCCGTAAAATCATGCGTGCTCGAAACGCTCACAAAACAACTCGCCGGCGGGCAATCCTTGTCCGGCGAGCAAGTCCGCCTTGCCGTCGGGCAACTGACGGATGAAAAAAAATCCGCCCAGACCAAGGCGGATTTTCTCATCGCGCTGGCGCAAAAAGGTGAAACGCCGGGGGAAATCGCCGCGTTCGCCTCCGCGTTGCGCGAGAAATCCATCCCGCCGCCGCTCGACGCCGAAACTCGTGCGCGCGAAATCCTCGACATCGTCGGCACCGGCGGCGACCGCCTTGGCACATTCAATATTTCAACGACCTCCGCGATTCTCTGCGCCGCCGCCGGCGTCGCCGTCGCCAAGCACGGCAATCGCGCCGTCACGTCGCAATCCGGCAGCGCCGACGTTCTCGAAGCGCTTGGCATTCGAATTGATTCGACGTCCGCCGAAGCCGTGAGTTCATTGCGCGAAAAAAACTTCGCCTTTTTCTTCGCGCCGAATTTTCATCCGGCGTTCAAGCACATTGCACCCGCGCGAAAAATTTGCGCCGAGCGCGGCCAGCGGACGATTTTCAACCTGCTTGGTCCGCTGTTGAATCCCGCCCGCCCGTCGGCGATGCTCGTTGGCGTGCCGCGCGCCGAACTCTGCGAACCGCTGGCGCGCGTTTTACAATCACTCGGCGTCCGGCGTGCGATGGTCGTGTGCGGAAAAGTTTCCGCCGCCGGATTTTTGGACGAGCTTTCCACGCTTGGCGAAAACACCATCGCGGAATTTTATCAGGAGCGCGGCTTCACCGTTTCGACGACCACGCCGGAGCAATTTCCGTTGCAGCCCGCAACTTTGAACGATTTGCTTGGCGGTGACAAAAATCAAAACGCCGAAATCGTCCGCCGGATTTTGCGCGGCGACGAGCGCGGGCCGAAGCGCGACGCGGTTTTGCTCAATGCCGGCGCGGCTTTATTTGTTGCCGGGAAAACGAAATCGCTCGCGGAGGGCTGGGAACTGGCGGCGGCGACAATTGATTCCGGCAACGCGGACGCAAAACTGTCGGAGTTGAAGAATTAAAGCTCCAAATTTTTTCGCGCGCTTTGGAATTTGAAGTTTGAAACTTCTCTGGCGCTCGGACGTTGGAATCTGGCGCTTGGTCACCGCGGCGTGTTTCGCGCGGTTTCGGCGGCGGCGGTTTCGGCGGCTTCCATCGCCGCGTAGTGGAGGCCAAGATTATGCTGCGCGGTTTTGTCGCCCTGCCGCGCGGCGCGGATGAACCATTTCACCGCCTCGCCCTCGTTTTGATCCACTCCCCGGCCCGTCTGGTAACAAAGACCCAGATTACACTGGGCGGGAGCACATTCCTGTTCGGCGGCGGCGGTATACCATTTGACAGCCTCTTCGAAATCCTGCGCGACGACCTGCCCGGTTTCATAGAACACGCCGAGATTGAATTGAGCCGCCGGGTAGCCGTGTTCCGCCGATTCGCGATACCATTTCACCGCCTCGGCATAATTTTGCGGCACGCCCTGGCCGGTTTCGTAAAGCATGCCGAGATTGAACTGCGCCGCCGGGTCGTCCTGTTCCGCCGCTTCGCGCAGCCATTTGGCCGCCTCGCTGAATTCCTGCGGCACGCCCGCGCCGGTGAGATAGCACACGCCGAGGTAGCATTGCGCGACGGGATCGCCCTGTTCCGCCGAGCGCCGATACCATTTCACCGCCTCGTGATAATCCTGCGCCACGCCCTGGCCGTTCTGAAAACAGACGCCGAGATAGCATTGCGCCTGCGGGTCGCCCTCTTCGGCGGCGGCGCGCATCGCTTCAAACGTGTCCCATGACTTGCGGGTGGCCATCGTGTAAAGTCAATGCCGGCTTAAACCGGCAACCCGCTTAAAATATACCTTGGCCGGGCGAATTCAAGCCGCGAATTCCGCTTCCGCTGGCCGCCGCCGCCTGTTACAAAAAGCCAATGGCAACCAAATCAAACATCGGTTTTCTCGGCGCGGGCAAAATGGCCACCGCGCTGGCAAAAGGTTTCGTGCGCGCGGAAATCGTCGTGCCGCGCGAAATCATCGCCAGCGACCCGTTTGACACGGCGCGGAAAACTTTTGCCGGCGAAGTCGGTGCGAAAACTGTCGCGGCAAATGTTGACGTCTCAAAATTCGCCGACGTGCTGGTTTTGGCGACCAAGCCCGACCAGGTTCCCGCCGCGCTCACAGAAATTCGCGGCGCATTCACGAAAAATCATCTGCTCATCTCCATCGCCGCCGGCGTGACGCTGGCGAAGTTGGAAGCGGCGCTGCCCGCCGGCGCGCGCGTCATCCGCGTCATGCCCAACACGCCCGCGCTCGTGGCCGAGGCCGCTTCCGCTTTCGCGCTCGGCAAATCCGCGACGGCGGCGGACGGCGAACTGGCGAAAAAACTTTTGTCCGCCGTCGGCGTCGCGCTGCAAGTGAAGGAAAGCTTGCTCGACGCCGTGACCGGATTGAGCGGCAGCGGCCCGGCTTACGTTTATCAATTCATCGAGGCTTTGAGCGACGGCGGAGTCGCCGCCGGATTGCCGCGCGACATTGCGACGAAGCTTGCCGCGCAGACCGTTCTCGGCGCGGCCAAAATGGTTTTGGAAACCGGCCAGCATCCCGGCGCGCTCAAGGATCAAGTCACCAGCCCCGGCGGCACGACGATTGAAGGCCTGCATGCTTTGGAAAAAGGCAAGCTCCGCGCCACCGTGATGAGCGCCGTCCGTGCGGCGACGGAGAAATCCAAAAAACTTGGACAAGCATGAGCCACAAATTGCCGACTGAAAAACAATCGCGCATCTTCTGGTTCGCGCTCACCGGACTCGCAATTGCCGCCGTCGTGGCGCTCATCGTGGCGGCGTTTTGGGGATTGGCGCGGTTGTTGGATTTATTAAGCCCGGTGCTTTGGCCGCTGGCGATTGCGGCGGTCGTGGCGTGCCTGCTGTCACCGCTCGTGGATTTTTTTGAGCGGAGAAAAATCCCGCGCGTGCGGGCGATCCTTTTGGTTTTCGTAGTGGCGTTCGCGCTGCTCGCCGGCGTGCTGGCCAGTGTGATTCCGCAAGTCGTCGTCGAGACGCAGCAACTCGCCGCCAAAGTTCCTGAATACTCCCAGCGGTTGCAATCGCGCGTCTCGGCCTTCATCGCGCAACCGCCGGATTTCCTGCGCCACTTTTTCCCCAGACCGGCGGACGACTCAACCGGCTCGCCGCCCGACAACCAAACGCTCGCCTCCGCCACGAATTTGTTGACGGGCAGTTTGCCCAGGATGGGTTCGTGGCTGTTCGGCCAGATCGGCAAAGTCGCCTCCGGCTTCGGCCTGCTGGCGGGACTGGCGTTGATTCCCGTCTACGCCTTTTATTTTCTGCTGGAGAAACGCGGCATTGAAAAACATTGGAAGGAATATCTGCCCGTGCGCGAATCATCGGCCAGGGAGGAAATCATTTTCGTCCTCGATTCCATCAGCGGATATTTGGTCGCATTCTTTCGCGGACAAGTGCTGGTGGCGATTTGCGATGCGGTGCTCTACACCATCGGCTTCCTCATCGTCGGCGTGAACTACGCCTTCCTGCTTGGATTCGCGGCGGTGTTTCTGACGATGATTCCGTATCTCGGCGCGATTGCGGTCTGCCTGACCGCGCTCACGCTGGCGTTCGTGCAATACGGTGACTGGGCGCATCCGCTCATGGTGCTGGGCGTGTTCGCCGTGGTGCAAACGCTCGAAGGCCTCGTCATCTCGCCCAAGATCATGGGCAACCGCGTGGGCCTGCATCCGCTGGTCATCATCATCGCGGTGATGACGGGCACGACGCTGCTGGGCGGAATCCTTGGCGGCGTGCTGGCCATCCCGCTCGCCGCCGCGCTGCGCGTGATCATGGCAAGGTATGTTTGGAAGAAACGGGAAATGTAATTACACCGTGACAGAGAAACCGAAGAAGCTGGGGCAAAACTAAAATGAAAAAGTCGGTAAAAATCGGCCTCAAAATATTTGGAGTTGCCGCTTTGATTTGTGGCGTAGGATTATTCTGCATTTACATCTTGCCAGTCATAAAAATGTTCCATGACGCCAGGCAACAAATGCTTGACGGACAAAAATACATGGATTCATTGACCGAAGAGGATTTTCAAGTTTGGACAGCGCGAACTCAAAAATATCTCTCGAAATTCACCCCAACCAATTGGGTTATTGAAGCAGAGGCCATTCCCCCAGATTTGAAAGAATTGAAAATCATAAGTGTCTACTGCGAAAGTTCAAACTCTGTTGATTACGTTTGGATGGGTGGATTTGACCACACAATGCTGCATGTGGAGCGATTGACAAATGGTCAATTTGAATTTAGCGCAATCTACAATGATGAAAGCAATCGGGTGATTTGGCCCAAGTAATTTTCAGTCGCGTAATTCCCGCACATCCACCGCGTCCATTCCCGCTGAACGAATCGCCTGTATTCCCAAATCCGTGTCTTCGTAAGCGCGGCAAAATTTTGGGTCAACGCCGATGCGCCGCGCCGCTTCCAGAAAAATGTCCGGCGCGGGCTTTTGGTTCTTCACCATTTCGCTTGTCACCACGGCGGCGAACAGATGCCGGATCTTCAAATGTTCCAGCACGTCACAGATGATTTTCTGTGTGCCGCCGGACGCGACGGCCATCGGGATTTTCCCGTGATTCGCCTGCGCAATCTCCACGACGGCGTGAATCGGCTCAACCTGTGAAAGCGTTTGCAGATAGGTTTCCTCTTTCTCGTGCGCAACGGCGATGTGGTCGAGCGAGCGGCCCTGTTCCTGCGCGAGCAACTTCAAAATGTCGCGCGACGGCACGCCGCCGAGCGAATAAAAACGGTCTTCGGGAAAATGCAGGTTATGCCGCTGCGTGATCATCTGCCATGCGCGCCAGTGCAGCGGCATGGTGTCGGCCAGCGTGCCGTCGCAGTCGAAGATGAGTCCAAGTGGTTCAGTTTTCATTTCAAATTTGCGTCAAAAAATTCCAGAATGGTTTTTTTGTATTGGCCGGGGGCGAAATCCAGCAGATCTTGATGCCGCGCGCCATCAAATGGGACAAGCATTTTTGGCTCGGCGGCGGTGGCGAAAATTTCTTTTGCCTCTTTGAATTTAGTTTCGCGGTCAGCCGTGCCTGCCAGAAAAAGTTTCGGCGCGGTGATTTTAGCAACACTGACTATTGGTCGCAAATCATCCGTGCTGCAATCGGAACGGAGTTTGATTTGAGTTGTGAGCAACGGTGAAAGGCAACGGCCAAGTGGCCCAAGTCGGATTTCGATGCGGTCTTTCGTCGCTTCGACGATTGTCGGATACATGGACTCAAAAACCATCGCCTGAACATCAAGCGATGGATTCGCCAAAGCCTCTGCCGCTGCGCCCAACGAAACGCCAATGACTCCAATCGGTTTGCCGGGGAAACGCTTTTTTACAAATTCAACCGCCGCCTGCGAATCGCGGCTTTCCAAAAATCCAAAAGTGATTTGCTTGCCGGTGCTTTCGCCGTGCGCTTGAAAATCGAAAAGTAGAACGGCGTATCCGGCCTGCGACAAAAATTGCGCGCGCTCAACGAGCGTTGATTTGTCGGCATGAATGCCGTGCTGCAAAATCACCACGCCGCGATTTGTTTCTGACGCAACGAGCCAGCCGTGAATGGTTGCACCACTTTTGCTGGGAAAAGTGACTTGTTCCACGGCCAAGTTTTGCGGCAATGCGACTGGATGATTGCAAGCTGCCGAATAAACGCTGCCGAAAATCCATGACGCGGCCAATCCCAAGACCAATCCCGCGAATAGGAGACAGCAAATTAACTTCCACTTGCGTTGAAGAAATCGAATCATGAATTCAATTCCGACAATTTTTCTTCCAAATCATTCACCGCGAGCGGCTCAATCAGCGGGTCAAGTTCTCCTTCGATGACATTCGCTAAATTATAAAGCGTTAGTTCAATACGGTGATCCGTAACGCGGTTCTGCGGAAAATTATAAGTGCGGATTTTTTCGCTGCGGTCGCCCGTGCCGATCTGGTCTTTGCGATGCGCGGCGTATTTGGCGTTTTCCTCGGCGATTTTCCGTTCCAGCAAACGCGAGCGCAGGACGGTCATCGCCTTCGCGCGATTTTTTATCTGCGACCGCTCGTCGGCGATGCGAACGGTGAGGCCGCTCGGCTTGTGCTGGATTTGCACGGCGGAATCGGTCGTGTTCACGCCCTGACCGCCCTTACCAGACGCGCGGCAGACGGTGACTTCAATTTCATCAGGCTTGATTTCCACGTCCACTTCCTCGGCCTCGGGCAAAACGGCGACGGTCGCGGTGCTCGTGTGTATGCGTCCTTGCGCCTCGGTCGCGGGAACGCGCTGGACGCGGTGGACGCCGCTCTCGTATTTCAACCGCTTGAAAACGTCCGTGCCGTTGATCTGAAAAATAATTTCCTTGAAACCACCGAGATCGGACGGACTGGAATCGAGCGGCTCGACTTTCCAACGGCGCGTTTCGGCGTAACGGCAATACATCCGATACAAATCGGCGGCGAACAGCGCGGATTCCGAGCCACCCGCGCCGGCGCGGATTTCGATGATCGTGTTACGCGAATCCGTCGGATCTGGCGGCACGAGGCCGAACTGGATTTGTTGCGACAGTTTTTTTTCTCCCGCTTCGAGCCGCGCCACTTCCTCGCGCGCGAGCTGCGCGAGTTCGGATTCCGCCGGTTCGCTTTTGAGCAACGCACGGTTTTCCGCCAGTTGCTCCTGTGTTTTGAAAAAGTTGTCGCCGCCCGCGACCAGTTCTTTCAGTCGCGAGTATTCTTTGGACAATTCCTGCGCGCGCTGCGGATTGTCAAAAACTTTCGGGTCGCTCAACGCAGCCTCGATTTCGACAAAGCGGCGGCGGAATTTTTCGATGTGCGGACGTAAATCCATTTTTGCAAAAAAGAATCCGCCCGCCCGCGCAAAGGCGCAGGCGGGCGGAATGAAAGCAGGCAGCTAGACTTTTTTCTTTTTCTTTGTGGCGAACGCGGCCTTGGCGGCCTCCGTCTTGGCGGCGCGCTGCTGGAATTTGTCCACGCGGCCGGCGGTGTCCACGAACTTCTGCTGTCCCGTGTAAAACGGATGGCACACGTTGCAAATGCCGACGATGATGGTCTGCTTGGTGGAGCGCGTCTTGATCACGTTGCCGCAGGCGCAACGGATTTCCGCGTCCACATATTTCGGATGAATGTCCGTCTTCATAAAAAAGGGCTGCAAACCTATCAGAAAATCGCCGGCTGACAAGCGGGAATTTGAATTCAAAGAACGGGGCGAATATCCATAATCATCCGCCTAAAGTTGTCGGATCGCCCACGTCGCCTTTGTTGAAGTCCACATATTCCTCGGTCAAATCGGCGGCATACATCACGGCGTTCGCCTGGCCGAGGTTCAGGTTAATGTGCAGTTCAAATTCTTTCGGCGCAACGGCAATGCAGAGTTGTTTGAATGTTGCCTTTGTCGGTTGGCCGTGTTTCAAGCTCCACAAAATCTTTCCCTGCCCCGCCGGAGCGCTTTTGGCGGAGACGGGTGCTGCCACGGCACTGTAACCGATGTCAATTTTCTCCTCCACCACCGTCGCCGGCGAATAGCCAATCGCATCAATGATGCGACCCCAGTTCGGATCGCCGCCGTGCCAGCTTGTTTTCACCAGCGCGCTGTTCGCCACCGCGCGCGCGGCGGCATCGGCATCTTGAACCGTCTTCGCGCCATTCACGCGCACCGTCACGACGCGGTGAACACCCTCGCCATCGCGCACAATTTTCTTCGCCAGTTCAAGGCAGACGTAATTCAACGCGGACTGAAAAACTTGATGGAGCGAGGCTCTTGACGAGCCGGCTCGCGAGGACGCTCGCCCCACCAACTTGGGATTTCCGGCGAGTCCGTTTGCCAAAACCAAAACCGTGTCGTTCGTGCTCATGTCGCCGTCCACGGTAATTCGGTTGAAGCTGTTTGCGACAGCTTCGTTCAACGCCGCCTGCAAAGCTTTCGCGTCAATCGCTATGTCTGTTGTGATGAAACCGAGCATGGTTGCGTGCAAGCCGCCGTGTGGCAGCGCAGCGGGACGCGCACCCGTCGCACTCATTCCGGGCTGGATCATGCCTGCGCCTTTGCAAATGCCGCCGATGCGAACCGCCTTGCCGCCGAGCTTGAATTCAACCGCGATTTGCTTCGGCTTCGTGTCGCTCGTCATGATGGCCTCGGCGGCGTGCGCGGCGTGTTCAACGCTTGAGCCAAGTTCGACTGCGGCTTCGATGATGCCTGCGCGGATATTATCCATCGGCATCGCGACGCCAATGCGTCCCGTCGAGCCAACCAAAGCCGATCCTTTTGGAAAATTCAATGCGCACTCGGTATAGTGCGCCATTTCAAGCGCGTCGGCCATGCCCTGTTTGCCGGTGCAGGCATTGGCATTGCCGGAATTCACAACTACGACTTGTGCGGTTCCTTTTTTCACACGTTCGACGCAAACCTTCACTGGCGCAGCGCAGACCTGATTCGTCGTGAACATGCCGGCGACGGTCGCTGGCGTTTCGGAAACGATGAGCGCAAGGTCGCGCTTTTGTCCTTTGTCCGAGCCTTTGCCGGTGCCGAGCTTTTTGATGTCGCAAAACACGCCGCTGGCAAGAAAACCCGTCGGCGCGATGACGGAACCCGGAATTTCTTTGAATTTGATTTTACTCATTGCAGAAATGAATTTGAGGAGATGCGAAACGAATTTCAAATCTTAACGGCATCAATTTCCAGCCGCACCATGCGGACATGGACGCAACCGGATTTGTCCGGCGGATGCTTTGACAGGTAACGCGCCGCAATAGCGGCGATGAATTCCTCGCGCAAATTTTCGGGCACGCGCTGGACGTAGGGAATCCACGTCGTCCGCAACCACGTGGCAAAACCGGCGTGGCCTTCATAAGTCGCGTCTTTTGGCGCAAGCTTGACATGAAGCGGCTGGAATCCAAATTTCGGCAGCCATTTTTCGTAATCACCCGGCGCATAAAAGAAATACGGCTTGGGCATTCTGCGGAAAAATTTACTCCAGCGTTTCAACCGCATTTCGGGACGGAGCGCAACGAACACGTCCTGCGCGTTGCCTTTGCCGCCACAGGAAACCACGAGCCGTCCGCCGGGCTTCAAAGCCGAGGCCGCGCCGCGCAAAAATTCCTCATGATCGTCCACCCAGTGCAACGCGGCGTTGGAAAACAACACGGTGAACTTTTTCTCGAAACAGATTTTCCGCGCGTCGGCGATCTGAAATTTCAGGTTTGGAAATCTGCCGGACGGAAAAGTTTTGCTCGCAAAGCCAATCATTTCCGCCGAAGCGTCAACACCCGTCACCGAACCGCGTGGCACGGCGCGGGCGATTTCCGCCGTCACCTTGCCGTCGCCGCAGCCGATATCAAGGATGTGTTCGTCGCCGCGCAAGTTGAGCTTGGCGATGAGTTCGCGCGCCCAAGTTTGTTGCACGACGGAATTCGCGGCGTAATCCGCCGCGTTCCATTTGGCATTTGTCGAAGCAGGCATGAACTAGACCAAGCCTGCCGTTTCCGGCCAGCCGCACAAAATGTTCAGGTTTTGCACGGCCTGGCCGCTCGCACCTTTGACCAGATTGTCCTCGGCGCTCATCACAATGAGCCGGCCAGTTCGCGAATCCAATCGCCATGCGATTTCAATGACGTTTGTGCCGTTGACATTTTTGGTGTCCGGCAAAGATTTGCCTTCGAGCAAACGCACAAACGGTTCGCTGCCGTAAAACTTTTTGTAGCACGCGGAAATTTTTTCGCCCGCCAAATTTCCCTTCGGCTCAAGATACAGCGTCGTCAAAATGCCGCGATTCACCGGAACCAAATGCGGAGTGAATTGAATTGTTATTTTGGCGCCTGCAGCAAACGAAAGTTGTTCCTCGATTTCCGACAAGTGCCGGTGCTTCGGCACGCCGTAGGGCCGGACGCTTTCGTTGCATTCAACGAACAAATAATCAATCTCCGCCTTCCGCCCCGCGCCGCTGACACCGCTCAAGGAATCGGCGATGATGCCGGCCGGCTTGACCAAGCCTGCTTTGAGCAAAGGAATCACCGGCAGTAAAATGCTTGTCGGATAACAGCCGGGCGAGGCGATGAGCAGCGATTTTTTTATTTCGTTCCGGTAAATTTCCGGCAGGCCATAGACGGATTTTTTGAGCAACTCCGGCGCAGGATGGTCATGCGCGTAAAATTCCTTGTAAAGCTCCGCGCTCTTGAGCCGGAAGTCGGCGCTCAAATCAATCACCACGCAACCGGCGTCGAGCAAAGGCACGGCGTATTCGGCGGCGACGCCGTGCGGCAGCGCGAGAAATACCACGTCGGCCTGCTTCGCCAGAACCTCGGCGTTCGGTTCGCTGAAGCGGATCGTCCTGGATTTCGGGTGGCTGGCGAATTTTGGAAACACCTGTGCGAGCGTCTGCCCGGCGTTCTGGCGCGAGGTGACGGCAACCAGTTCCGCGTGCGGATGGTTCAGGAGCAACTGCACCAAAACTTCGCCGGAGTAACCGGACGCACCAACGATGGCGACTCTTTTCGATTTCATTTCTGCCTTTCTTTTACCGTATAAAAACATTTCTCAAAACAAAAAACCCCGCCGGCATTGGCCAGCGGGGCTTGGAAATTTCCGTTGCGATCAACGCTTCGAGAACTGGAAACGTTTGCGCGCGCCGGGCTGGCCGTATTTCTTGCGCTCGCGTTCGCGCGGGTCGCGCGTGAGAAAGCCTTCCGCCTTCAGCGCCGGTCGCAGATTGGCGTCGAACTTCAAAAGCGCGCGGGAAATCCCATGGCGGGTCGCACCGGCCTGGCCGTTCGGCCCGCCGCCGGTGACATTCACGCGCACGTCGAGCTTGTCCGCCGTGCCGGTGACGGTCAACGGCTGCGATACGGTCGAGCGCAGGGTTTCGAGCGGAAAATAGTTGTCAAAGGCGCGGCCGTTGACGGTGATCTTGCCGCTGCCGGTTGCGAGGCGGACGCGCGCGACAGCGGTCTTGCGCCGGCCGGTGCCGAGGAATTCGTTGGTGGTTTTTGTGGCCATAACAAAAATTATCTGGCCGGCGCGAGCACGGCGGGCGTTTGCGCGTCGTGATCGTGTTTCGGGCCTTTGAACACTTTCAGCTTCGTGAGCAGCACCCGGCCAAGGCGGTTTTTCGGAATCATGCCCTTGACGGCGTGCGTAATGAGATGTTCGGGATGCTTCGCGCGGATTTGTTCGACGGTGGCGTATTTCTCGCCGCCTTTCCAGCCGGAATAGGTCATGTATTCCTTGGCCTTTTCTTTCTTGCCGGTCACGCGGACTTTTTCGGCGTTGACGACGATTACAAAATCGCCCGCATCGAGGTGCGGCGTATAAACGGGCTTGTTTTTGCCGCGCAAAATGTCGGCCACCTGCACGGCCAGCCGGCCAAGCACGGCACCGTCGGCATCTATGACATGCCACTTGCGCTGGTCCAAATTCACTTTCGGCAAATGCGTTTTCATCTTAAATCCAATCAAAAGGGACGTGGAATTTATCAAATGGGCAGGTGAAGTCAACAAAGGATTTCTGGGATTATGCACCTGACAAGTTTTAACTAGATAACAAACAGGCTCAGTCTTGAAGTTGGTAGTTTATTTCGGGGTTGAAATAGTTATTCACAAAGTTTTGCAAGACCGTAAATGCCAGTCAATATACACGCAATGTCGAACAAAACCCCCCAGCCAGAATACACACCACTCTGAATCCACGATATATCTGGATGTGCCTTGCATTGAAACAGGCAATCCACGAGATAAAATATCACACCGAGAATAATGACCGCAATAGACTGCCAAAAGGTTAAAAATGGCTTTTGCATGACGCTAACGCCCTTAAACCTGAACCCGCCCCGCCTAAAAATCAACGAAAATCACACCCCGACCCTTGTGGGTGTTTTGCGAAGGGGATAGTTCCGAATCCGCTTTACAGCCGGGCGAAAAAAGCGGAGAAATTAGCTATGAAAAAGCCGGCCTCAATCATTGCGACGTTGGTCATTGCCTTCAGCATTTTTGCTCCGCCGGTCGCGCGCGCGGACATTGCAAATGCAAATAAAAATACACCAACGCCCGGCGTGGGCATTGCGCAAACGATTTCCACCATCACCGGCGTCGCCATTTCGCCGTTGCTCGGCGTCAGCGCGGTCGGCTGCTGGCAGTATTATCACGCCAAAACCGATGAACAGAAGGCCAAGCTGCCGTGGTTCGCCAATCCGATGTTCTGGGTTCCGGCGTTTTTGCTCGTCCTCGCCTGCTTCGTCAAGGACACCGCCGGCACCATGCTGCCGACCGTTTTGAAAAAACCATTCGATATTGCCGAAACCATCGAACACAAAATTTCCGGCCTCGTCGCCACCGGCGCGTTTGTGCCGATCATGGTCAACATCATCCACGAGGCCAATTCCACCGGCGGGCAGCCGACCCTGTCGTTGAGTTCGCTGGGCTTCGCCGCGATTGATCTGCGCTGGCTCTACGATACGTTCATGATTCCCATTTCAATGGCCGCCTTCTTCATCGTCTTTCTCGCGTCCAATGCCATCAACATTTTGATTTTGTTGAGTCCGTTCACGACCGTGGACGCGGCGCTCAAGGCGTTTCGTGCCAGCGTCCTTGCCAGCGTCACCATCAGCGCCTTCGTCAATCCATGGCTGGGCGCGGCCTGGGCGCTCATCATCATCGTCATTTCCTATTTCATCGCCGGCTGGTCGCTCCGGCTCTCGCATTTCGGTCTCGTGTTCATCTGGGACACTTGCACCTTCCGCAAAGGCCGCTTCAAACCCGACGCGAAGGCGAACTGGCTCTTCTTGAGCCGCAAAATCAACAAAGTCCCGGCGCGCACCTACGGCAAGCTGCTGCGCGACGAAAAGAGCCAGCTCATTGTGAACTACCGCCCATGGTTCGTCCTGCCCCAACGCACGCTGGTCCTGCCCGAAGGCAAATACGAAGCCGGGCGCGGCCTGTTCTATTCCGAAATTCTGCGCGTCGAAGGCGATTCCGCCAAAACGCTGATCCTTCTCCCGCCGCGCTATCGCGGACACGAGGAGGAGGTTGCGAAAATCTACAACTTCGCCGGGGTGCGCGATGTCGGCATCCTCGCGGCGTGGGCGTGGTTCAAGAGCCTGTTCATCAGCGCGAAGATGGCGACGGCTTGAGCCGCATCGTTTTTAATTATCCGCGCGACATTTTTTTCAATTCACGTTCGCGCGGCGGTTTGGTGCAGTGTGGTTCCGTGAAAATCAGACAGCCCGCCCGCGTCCGCGTCCGCAACCGGCGCGGCGAAACTGAAAGGAATCGTTTATGGTAGCGATGGTGATTCTCGTCCTGTTGTTATTTGGCATTGCCCCCGTCGTGCTCGCCATCTGGCTGATTGCGCGCGCCGTCACTGCCAAGGACCATATCGAGGAACTTTCCCGCAAAGTTGACGAACTCCAATTGGACGTCCTGCGCCTGAAACATAAACCACCGATGTCCGCCGCGCCGGAAACTCAAAAGCCGGACGCGCCTTCGCCCGCGACCAAACCGGCTGAAACCGCCCACTGGCCTTTGGGCGAAATCACACCGGCAGTTTTTACCGCGCCCGCTCCGCCGCCAGTGGCGAAACCGGAAGTTCCTGAACCGCAAATCCCGCCGACGGTCGCAACACCGCCTGGTTTTTCCGTGCCGCCGCTCATTGCTCCAGAGCCGTTGGCCGAAGCCGCTCAAGTTTCAGAATCAAGCAAACCGGCAACCCCCCCGCCAGTCGCGGAGAAAGCTTCTTTCGAAATGCGCCTTGGGACTTTCTGGCTAGTGCGTGTCGGCATCGTGATGCTGCTGACCGGCCTCGCATTCTTCGGCAATTACGCCTACCACCACATCATCGGCAAACTCGGCCCCGCCGGAAAAATTTCGCTGCTCTACCTCGCCAGTGCATTGCTGCTCGGCGCGGGCGCATGGTGGCAGCGGCGCACTGCGAAAGAATCGCTGAAAAATTACGCGCAGGTTCTTTTCGCCGGCGGACTCGCGGCGGTTTATTTCACAACTTACGCGGCGCACCACATTCCGCCGCTGCGCGTCATCGAAAGCGCGTTGCTCGACGGCGTGCTGCTGCTGGCGTGGGCGGGCTTCATCATGTGGATCGCTGACCGCCGCAAATCCGAAGTCATGGCGCTCTTCGCCGTCGGCCTGGCGTTTTACAGCTCGGTCATCACGCGCGTCGGTGAATTCACACTTTGCTCGAACCTCATTCTCACCATCGCGGCGGTGGCGTTCCTCGTGCGCAACCGCTGGGCCGGTCTCTCGTTTGCCAGCCTCGCGACGAGCTACGCGGGCTACACCTTCTGGCGGTTTCTCCACGACGACGGCTGGCGCTGGGCGTCGCCGGACGAAAATCTCTGGCTCGGCGCCGGATTCCTCGCGAGCTACTGGCTGGTGTTCACGGCGGCGACTTTTCTGTCCAAAAGTGAAAAACTTTCCGGCTCGAACCGCGCCGCGTTTCTCACGCTGAACAACGGAGCGTTCTTCACGCTGTTTTTGCTGACAATGCTGCAAGTTAACACCGGCGGCTTTTGGGAATTCTCCCTCGGTTACGGCACGGTGCTGCTCGTGCTGGCCGTTCTCGCCAAAATCTTTCTGCCGGACGAACCGTTTGCGAAGAATTCCTATCTGACGCAAGGTCTGATGCTGGTCACGCTCGGATTCATTTCGAAATTTGCCGGCCTGCAACTCGCGCTCGTTCTCGGCGCGGAAAGCGTCGTGCTGTTCGTTCTCGGCTCGCAACGTGCCAGCCTTGTCCTGAAATTTTTCTCGTTCGCCGCCGCCGCGCTGGCAACCGACTGGTGCGTGACGAACTTGAAGCAATTTGACGAGCGCGGCCTCTGGACCGGCGCGGGACTCGGCGCGCTGCTGGCGTTCAACGCCTTTTGGGCGCACCGGCAGGACGCCGGGAAAAGCCCGTCGCCGCTTCGCGCCGAACCGACATTCTTCACGCTGCTTGTTTTCGCAAGCTGGCTGGCGGCGACGTGGTTCAACGCTTCCGAAGAACATCTACCGCTCGCGCTCGCCATCGAGGGCGTCGTGCTGACGTTTTCGATTTATCTTTTGCGTGTCCGCGAAATCACGCTGCTTGGACAATTTTTTCTCGTGTTCGCGCAACTCGCCTGGCTGTTCCATTTTTTGAGCATCACGCCGCCGTGGTGGAATCCGCTCGCTATCATCGCCGTCACCATCGGCCTGAGCCACTGGTGGCAGCACCAGAAAACTCTGCCGGTGAGCCGGCCAACTTTCACCTGTTATTCCAGCGTGTTTGCGCTGGCGGCGGTTGCCATCGTCATCGTCTGGCTGCACCCGATTGTTCAAGCGCCGACATGGCTCGCGCTCACCAGCCTGCTCGCGGTGGCAGCGACAATTTACGGCGTCGCCACGCGCGCATGGCCGCTGGCGATTTGCGCGCAAATTTTTCTCGTCATCAGCGCATGGGAATTTCTCGCGCAAATTTGGAACGACAAACCGGACTGGTATTTCCCGCTTGCGCCGGTCGCCGCGCTGTCAATTCTATCCTTCGCCACCATCGGCTGGTTCGCGCGCAAGCTGGAGAGCAAGGCCGAAGTGCGCGAACCGCTGCTGCAAATCGCGTGCGCCTACCGCTGGATCGCACTGGCGATGTCATTGCTCTGCGTCTGGCAATATGTGCCGGATCGCCAGCGCGTCTGGGCGTTCATGGTTGTAGCGGTTGCGGTTTTCGCGCCGGCCGTATGGCGGCGCAACCGCGAAGCGCTCATTGCCGCAGCGGTTTATTCAATCGCGTCGCTGCTTGCACTCTGGGCACAAGAAGATTTGCAGATGGACATTTACTGGCCGAACCTGCTCGCGCTGCTGACACCGTTCTGTCTGCAACAAATCCTCCGCCGCCAGGCCGCGCGTTTTCCGCTCGACGAAACAATTCACGGCGCAATCGTCTTTGTCACGGGCGCAAGTCTGTGGCGGTTTCTTTCGTGCTGGATGGCGACGTTCACCGGCGGATTTTTCCTGACGGCGGCGTGGGCGGGATTTGCCGTGCTGGTTTTCGCGGCGGGAATCATTTTGCGCGAGCGTTTTCATCGCTGGCTCGGCCTCGGCGTGCTGGCGGCGGCGGTCGGGCGCGTCGTGCTTGTGGACGTTTGGAAACAGGAAACGATCTACCGCGTGCTGACCTTCATGGCGCTGGGTGTGGCGCTGCTCGTCGTCGGCTTCATCTACAACAAATTTCAGGACGCAATTCGGAAATGGCTGTGATACAAGCTAAGCATGCAAACGAATTGCAAATTCAAAGATGAAATCATATTGGTTTTTGATGGCTTGAAATTTACCCGTAAAATCAGCCGCCGAGATACGCGCTCTTCACCTGCGGATTCTGGCGCAAACCGGCGGATTCGTCCTGCAAAATAATTTTGCCGGTTTCGAGCACGTAACCGAAATGGGAAACCTCCAGCGCGAGGTTTGCGTTCTGTTCCACCAGCAAAATCGTGATGCCCTGCTGCCGGTTGATTTCGACTATTTTCTCAAAAATGGTCTTCACCAGCAGCGGCGCAAGGCCGAGCGACGGTTCGTCCAGCATCAGGAACTTCGGCCTGCTCATCAGCGCACGGCCAATCGCCAGCATCTGTTGCTCGCCGCCAGAAAGCGTGCCAGCGGTCTGTTTCCCGCGTTCCTGCAAGCGCGGAAACATGGCAGACACAAATTCCAGTTCACGCCGAACAACTTGTTTGTCTTTCTGCAAATACGCACCCATCTGGAGATTTTCCAGCACGGTCAGATTTGCAAAAATCATCCGGCCTTCCGGCACGTGCGAAATGCCGGACTTGACGATTTGGTGCGGCGGCAGTCCGGCGATGTTTTTGCCGTTGTGAATAATTTCTCCGGAGCGCGGCTTCAACAAACCGGAAACCGCCTTGAGCGTGGTCGTCTTGCCCGCACCGTTCGCGCCAATCAAGGTGACAATTTTTCCATCCGGCACGGACAGGGAAATCCCGTGCAGCGCGGTGATCGCGCCGTAACCCACAATGAGATTTTTTATTTCCAACATCACTGCCGTCTGGTTAAATTTTTCCTGACCACGATTCTGGCTCGATAAAACCGGCATTTCCTCGCTGTCCGGTTGTTTTTTTGATTTCAATTTCGCGGCGACAATTCGCGGATGTTCACCGGCCGCCAGCGGTTTTACACCTTGGAAACGAGGGTCGCACCGCCATCGCCCGCGTTCGCATCATGGCTGCGGCAGATCTTGCCGTAGATCGTCGCCTCGACCCGGCGATAGCGGATGACTTTTGGAAATCTCACTTTTGGCCTTTCAGTATCCGCCGAATTTTGTGCGGTAACTGTGCGGTAAATTCCAAATTCGTCAATTTCATTGAAAAAATTGGTGCGCGCGGGAGGACTTGAACCTCCAACCCTTTCGGGACCAGATCCTAAGTCTGGCGCGTCTGCCATTCCGCCACGCGCGCAACCTTTATTTACAAGCATCTTCAGATACAGCCTGACTTGCCTCTTGACGTTGTGCCACTAACCCCCTGCATGAAATAATCCAGCGAGTCGCTCCCCGCACGGTGAATGACATGAAACCAAAAGCGCATATTTCTTGAGCGTGTGAAAATTTTCCGATAGGGTCAATTTCGAACTTCCCCATGCGAAGGGGATAATTACGTTTCGCAAAACTTATTTTAGCTTCGTAAAAATTGGCATTATTTCACTTTTTGTCTTTCCCATGAAAACCGGTATTCCGAACCAATCCGAAAAATAACTGTCTGCAATTGTCTCCAAAATCCAGGCCCGTTCAATTCTGATGCCCTCTGCGTAGCGTGACGAGGTTCAATTTTCGATTCATCCGGGAAGTTGGGGTCTGATTGGCGGGAAGCCGGGTTTAGGGCTTGGCAAATGACGGGAGGTATGCGAAATAAGCATATTGATTCCAAATCCCCATAAAACCGGTTTAGAGCACTTCTATCAATTCTGTAGGGTGCGTCTGTGTCCCCTCATGCTGGCCGCCGTGGTTTTGCCGGCGTGCTTGTCCGTGACGGCCCAAACTGTGAATTGGAGCGGGGCTGACGCAATCGATAATATAAACACCAATTGGTCTGATGCGAACAATTGGACGGGCGGCGTTCCCGCGCCGCAGACGAATGTCTTTTTTTTTAATGCCGGCGCGAGCGGCACGCAGGGCGTGGTGAACAACATTGTTGGCGGCAGCACGACGATCTTGTCGCTGGAATATGGAAACACGAACGGGTTTCATACGACGCAAATCAATGTGGGGGTTACGCTGATGGTTTCCAACAACGGAGCGGCCAATCTCGTTTTTGCCGGCACGGAAACGGACAATGGAGCGAGCCAAATGTTATATTCCACAATGACGGGCCTTGGGTCTTTCGTCGTGGCTGGCACGAACACTGGGTCAGCTTTCATCGTCCAACAAGGCTCCTCCAGCAGCGGTAGCCATGCGGCCACGCTGGATATGTCGGGTTTGGCCAATTTCAACCTGACGGCGGGCCGGCTGCTGGCAGCGGGGTACGACCTGGGATCGACGGGGCAAAGCAATTGGTTGTCCGGGACGCTTTACCTGGCGCGAACCAACACCATCCGGGTCAATGGCGCGGCGCCCGCGATTGACGTGGGGGACGCCGACTCGAATCCCGGCAACCCGAGTTACATGTATTTGGGGCAGACGAATGCGATCTTCGCCGACTCGATGACCATCGCACATGCGAAATCCACAGCCACGCTGGCGTTCAACCCGGCGCTGGCGGGCAGCAATCCCGTGCTCTACCTGAGAGGCAACACGAATTTGCAGGTGACCACCTTGGTGATTGGCGACGATTCCGCCCAGAGCACGAGCGGATACAGTTTTCCCGGCACGGTGAATTTGAGCGGCGGCACGGTGAATGCACAGGTGAACACGTGTTATCTTGGCAGAGGGCAGACGGGCGATGGCACCGGCTCGGCCACGGGCATCCTGAATCTCGGCGCCGGTGTGTTCAACGTGAACACGCTGTATGCGGGATATTTAAGCAGCAGCGCCGCTGCCGCCAATGTGTACGGCACCGTGACCGTGACCAATGGGGCGCTCGTGGTCAACAGCACCCTGCTCCTAGGCTACAACCCCGGAGCAACGGCGACAGCGTTCGGGGCGTTGGACATCACCAATGGAACAGTGCTGGCGAATAGCATTGTGGCCGGCGGAACGAGTGCCGTGAGCATGAACGGCGGCTTGCTGGTGGTGAGCAATACCATGGGTTCGCTGGCAGCGCCTTTGAGTTCATTGATTGTCGCTGGCGGCGCGACGTTGCAATTCCGGGTCACGAACAACCTGACGAATGCGGCAGTCAGCGCTTTTTCCAGCGATAACAGCGGCGTGATTAACATCGGCGCTTTGCCAATTCTCCTGGCTTATCCGTCGCAATATCCGCTTATTTATTGCCCGGGCGGCGGCGCAAGTGGCATCAAGTTTTCCATGGGCACGTTGCCAGGCTCTTACAAGGGTTATATTTCCAACGATAATTCCAGCACGATTTGGCTGGTCATCACGAACGGTCCCGCGTTGCCGAAAACGGATGAATGGGGCGGCGGGGTGAATGATAATTGGGACACGAATACATTGAACTGGACGAACGGAGGCGTCGCCGTGAGTTATGGCGAAGGCGATCTGGTTCTTTTTAACGACGCGGCGCACACCGGCACGGTCAATCTTGCGGGGACGGCGCAGCACACGCCCTATAACTGGGCGGTGACTAACAATGTCTTGAACTATGTGTTTGCGGGAACGAATAGTGTCGGCGGAAACGCCAGCTTGATTAAATCCGGCGCAGGGTCGTTGACGCTTTCAGAGAGCAATGACGATTTCAATGGCGGTATAATGGTGAATGGCGGGACGGTGATTCTCGACGAGGCGGGCAATGCGATTTCCGGCGGCCTGAGCATTGCCAGTGGCGCGACAGCGCAAATCGGAAACAACGACGCGAAGGGCAGTTTGCCATCCGGCGTGATTGCCGATAACGGCAATCTGGCTTTCAGCCAGACCACGGCTGATGTTGTGTCAACGGCGATTTCCGGCAGCGGCTCGTTGACCCAGAATGGGAGCGGGGTGCTTGAATTGAGCGGCAACAATAGTTATAGCGGCAACACAGTGGTTTTCCAGGGCACGCTGGCGTTAACCAACGGCGGCTCGATTTCCGACAGCTCAAACGTGGATGTCAGCCACGGGACGCTTGACGTTTCGGGCGCGGCCGGAGGGACAACGCTGGGCAATTTGAACATGACGAATGGGGTGATTAACGTGGGCACGACGACGGTCGCCGTTTCGGGGGTGAACCTGGGTGGAACGAGCAACACGATTAACGTCGCCGCGCTGCCGGGTTTCTTGTTCTACCCGACGAATGTGACGCTTATTCAATCGGCCAATAGCATCAAGGGATACAATTTTGTCCGGGGGAATCTTCCTGCCGGCACGCCGCCTTATGCGGGAAGTTTATCCGAAAACGGAAACGCGGTCGTTCTCACACTTTCGTCCGGGCCGCTTGCGGTGGTTCAAGCGACGGTCAGTTTCTCCCCGACTAACTCGGGATTGGCTTTAAATCCGGCGTTCTGTGGTTTGAGCTATGAAAAGTCCATGTTGACGGGCAGTTTATTTGTATCCAACGACACGTCACTGGTCAGTATGTTCAGCCAGATAGCTCCGGCCGTGTTGCGGGTGGGGGGCAACAGTGTTGATACGACTTGCTGGGGCGGCATCTCGAACAAGACACCGATCACGGCGGCGGAAGTGGATGCGTTTGCGGGTTTCGTGAAGGCGTTGCCGGTCAACTGGCACGTCATCTATGGCATCAATATGTCCGTGAACTCGCCTGCGAATTGCGCGGCGGAAGCGGCCTATGTCGCGAACGCGCTTGGTTCCAGCCTGCTCGGCTTCGAGATTGGCAATGAATGTGATTTGTATTCCGGCAATGGCATACGTTCGAGCAGTTATACGTTCGCCGACTTTCTTTCGCAATGGCAGGCGCTCGCCGCAGCCATCACCAATGCGGTTCCCGGCTGGGCCATCACCAATGGCGGCAGCGGTTGGACGCTCACGGGCCCCGCATCTGCCGGCAACACTGAGGGATACACGGTGCCGTTTGCCGAGGACGAAGCGGGAGTTATTTCGTTGGTGACGCAACATTACTACCGCGCGAACGGGCAATCTCCATCATCAACGATTGCTTTTCTCCTGCAACCGGATACGAGCCTGCCGGGAACTGTGAGCAACATCGTGGCCGCGGCGACTGCGGCTAAATTGCCCCTGGGATTCCGGATGGACGAATGCGGTTCATACTATAATGGCGGCGCTCCTAATGTGAGCGATGCCTACGGAGCAGCGCTGTGGTCGCTCGATTTCATATTCACGTGCGCGGTGAATGGATGCCAGGGCATCAATTTCCACGGAGGCGGGGACGGGACCGGCTACACGCCCATCGCCGACAATGGCACGATGGTCGTTCAGGCCAGGCCGGAGTTTTACGGGCTTAAGATGTTCTCGCTTGCAGACCAGGGTAGTGTCATCCCTGCGGTCATCACGCTGGCATCGAATATTAATTTTACCGCCTATGGGGTGCGGCGGACGAACGGCGGGATAAGTGCTCTATTGAATAATAAGGACACGAATGATGGTGTCGAGGTAAGCATCAATCTGGGGCCGGGTGTTACCGCAGCGCAAGCGATGGAGTTGACCGGCACAAATCTCAATGGCACCAACGGCTACACACTCGGTGGCGCGATAATCAACCCGGATGGTTCGTGGAGCGGCGGCGTCCAGTCGGTAACTCCGGCAACGAACGGCCAGATCACCTTCCTCGTCCCGCCTATTACTGCCGTGTTGTTGAACCCGGTGGTCACGGGAACCAACATCGCCCTTAGCGTGACGGGAAATCAATTGACCTTGAGCTGGCCGACGAATTACATCGGCTGGCTGCTTCAATCCAATTCGGGGAGCCTGGCGGTCAGGAATGACTGGTTCACCGTGCCCGGTTCCTCCGGCACCAACCGTGTTCAAATTACGATTGAGCGAAACCAGACTAATGTGTTCTATAGGATGGCAAGTCCGTAAAATTGGTGGAGGCGGCGGCGGGAATTGAATCCTGACCAGCCGGTTCTTATTATTTCGCAATAACGTGTTTTAGCCTCGTAAAGATTGGCGATTTTTCACTTTATGTTTTTAGGCTGAAAGTCAGCTTTGCGAACAAATGCGAACAAAAACTGTCTCCAATTGTCTCCAAAAGTTTTTTGCGGATAGCCAATTTTCATTGCTCACCACACTTCCATTGACAGTTGCCGACGTGGATTTTCTCATACCTATGTTCACGGGAAAAGCAAAATTGCAAGATGCGGCGCAATTCGTCGCGTATCCGATGCAGAGTTTCCAAAACCATATCCGCGCAGCGGGCGCAACGGGCGGGCTTCATGGCAATTGCATGAAGCATGACAGGGGCGATTCATCCGGCCTGTCTCTGATGATTCCCAACGCCGCGCCAGCAGCGTCGCCGTTGTGCCGCTCATGCAATCCCAATGCGTCGTATGCACCCATTCGTTCTTCGTCTTGATTCCGCCCGTGCTTTTGTTTTTGCCGAGATAATCCTGAAAACCGAAAGCACAAATTATTTTTCTCCGCGCGAACTTTCAAAACGGCGTCGCAGATGCGGGAAATTATGAAGCTGGCCAGATGCCTTCGCGTTCCAAGCGCGTTTCAATCACTTGATCGTTCACTTCAAAAACTTCTTCCATTGCATCTGCAAAAGCGTTTCTGAAATGGCCGATGTTGTTAAGATTGGGAATAGCTTTGGTCAGATTCGCTTTGAATTTTTCCAATTCCACCGTCAGGCGATCCATCGGAACTAACAGTCGTCCGGCAAATTCATTAGCCGCCTGCTCAAGCGTGTATTGCTGGCCGTGATAGCCTTTTGTCCACGCAGCAAATTCCCCGAAATTTTTGAACACCGCTTTCGCTGCAATCTCGCGGTGAAGAACGAAGTGGCCTAATTCATGCGCGACGGAAAAACGCAATCGCCGTTGTTTCCAAAGCGGGCCTTTTTCCCAAATAATGTATGCCTCGGCGTCAACGTAGATGCCGCTGAAATCGTGCATCAAGGCGGCGTCGCTGTCGTATTTTTCAAACAGGTCGTCAAAGGGAATGATGTCCAACTTCAAATCAATTTCCGCGAGCGTGAACACGTCCACCGGCAAATGTGCTAAGTCGCCGCGCAAATAGTGTTTGCGGAAAGTCTCAACTTTCTCCCAAACTGCTTCCTTGCCATTCATCTGGCTGCTGAATCACTGCGGCTGTGAACTTTGCGTAAGTCCTCGATAAACTGCTTCAATTTGTCGCCGTCCAGTTCTTTTCCGCGAACCACGCGGAAAAATGCCGGAAGTTTTTCCATCAGCCGTTCATCGGATGCGATGTCTTCTGGAATTTGTTTTCGTGACAACGCGGCAAGGTCAAAAAGCTCCTGCTTTTCCTTTCCGACGACGCCGAAAAATTCCGACCACGCCTCCAAAATTTCAATGTCTTTTGAGGCGGGATTTATGTCGCGTTCCAGCTTGCTCCAATTGCTCGCGTCAACACCCAGTTCGTCGCAGCAATCACGAAGCGTCATCCGTTTGCGGATGCGCAAATCTTTTAGTTTCGAGCCGAAGGTCATAAAGTGTGGTGTCTCAATTGGTAGAATTTATACCACAGCCCAAGCAGCGCGTCAACGACAAAGTAACTACCAGTTACTTTGTAAGTGTCATATTTATTGGCATTTTAACAGTTTTTGCAAGTTTTTAGTCCAAAATAAGTCCACGGTTTTCAGGATTGTCATTTTGTTCAATGTTTGCAATGTGTTTATGATGGCAGAGTTGGATAAACGGTCAATTTCCCGTTTTTCCGAGCGCAGACCCCTTGGGGATGGAAGGGGGCGAGCATCCGGGGATGGGCGGGGGCTTGGGGTTTTGCCACGCCATATTTTCACCAACGGCGGCGCGGACGGCTGGCGGGCTGGATGCCTGCGAGCTGGCGCGACGACTGCCCGCACGAGCGCGAGGTGCGGATCAGCAGTCGGCGTGACAGTGAAGCAGCCGGTGGCCGCACAAGACGATGTTATCTTTAATGAACCGGGCCGTCGGTCGCGTTGTCGCGCGGGGAGACGGCGGGAACCCATTTGCCGAGGGTTCACGCGCCAGCGGGATACGGCAATGGGCGGCATTACAGATAACATCTCTTGTGCGGCTGCCGGGAAGCATCCGGCATGACAGCCGTTCCGCAGAGCCAAAGTTTAGTTCGCGTGGCAATCGGGGTTCGTCCGGGCGCGTCGCGTTAGTGCGCGCCCGTCTATGCTGACTCCTCGGTGCTTGCACTTGCCATCCGTCTGCGCGACGGGCGGCTTTCGCGTGTTGGTCAACGTGATGAATGTCGGCTTCCGCCCAAACTACATCAGCTCCACAAACGGCACACTGTTTTTTGTCGCGGTAGTAGATGATCTCTCGCTCAAGCGCGCCAAATAATCGTTTAACGTCCTTCAAATGCGGCTTTAGGCTCTCATACATCTTGGAACAAAAAAATTCATGGCGGCGTTGGACTGAATCAGCCGTGTCGCTGTTCACTCGTGTATTAACGCCGTATCTTCATTCACGATGGCCTTTCCGCAACCGCGCCTGACGGCGAGCAACTTTGCTGGGCGCGTAGCGGCCAGAACGGGTGATGATTTGCTCGATCTTGGCGCGGTCGCTGCCCGATGCCTTGGAAAATCTTAATTTGGATTTCACAAGCCGCCTTTCTCATCCGAGCGGATGCGGCGAGTGGTGCGGCCAGACGGCAACGTCTGGCGTTCAATCAAGGCTCGGCGAACTTCGTTGGGGTCGAAAAACACCTTCCGGCCGATTTTGATGAAGGGAAGGGTTCTTTGTTTTTGTTGGTCGCGAATCCAGCGGAGCGACGGACGGCAGTTTTCCGGCCAAACGGACGTGAGAAGTCCGGGCGCATCTACCAATTGTTCAATTTGCATTTTATTTCCGACGCGACGTGCTTGATTGCACGTTGGCGCGTCAGAAATTGTTTGCAGTCAACCCGTCTGCCGCTTAACGCCTCCAAAATCGCCTTGCTGCTCCATCATGCGGCCTTCGTCTTTGGTAGTTGGACGATGTTGTCCGCCTGCTTCGGCGGCATGATGGCAAACCACTCCGCCGCCGCTGCCGGTCGAATCCGCTTCAAATAGTTCGTGCGGATGACCTGCGGGCTGTTTCCGGCTTCATCGGCCACGCGCGGCACGTCGCCAGACTCGGCCACGCGCGCGGAAATGTAGGTGTGCCGGAGCGCATTGTGTTTCCATTCGAGCGCGCTGATTTCCGCCGCCTCGTTGCCGGTGTCCGCCGCCGTCCTGCCAAGCTCCTTGCTAGTGTTCTTGACCGTGATGACTTTCCCGCTCGTCTTGGCAATCGGCAGCAGGAACGCCTTCAAATTGGGTTTGATTGGCACAATGCGGCGCGTCTTCGTCTTGGCCTTTTCCGCCTTCACTTCAATAAACCCTTCGTCCAGGTCTATGTCCTCCCATTCCAGCCGCTGAATCTCGGCGTGACGCAAGCCGGCGAATCCGCCGATGACGATGAGCGGCAAAATCCGTGGTTCGGCGGCGCCAATCAACCGCCGCATTTCGTCGGCGGTGTAGGTGGTGATCTCGCCGTGCTGCCGCATGGAATACTTTTGGACGCCCTCAAGCCAGTCCGTCCGCTTCGCCAGATAGCCGCGCAAGACGAGCCAGCGGTTGAAAAAACCGATCACGTTGCGGTAATTCCGCCGGGTGCGCTCTGCCAGCGCCAGCGCGGTCAGATAGTCCGCAATCATTTTCGGCTCCAGCGTGTGAATTTCCACGTTGAAAGATTCGGCAAAATGGGTCAGCACCGTGGAAATTTCCTTCAACCGCACTTTGGATTTGCCGTCGGCGACGCATTGCCGCTTAAATTCCTCCACGGCGGCGGTCACGGTGATGCGCGGCAATTTGACGGAATGACGCTTCGCCCAATCCCGGCACGCCTCCAAGACGCTGGCCGCGCCGTTTAACAGGCGGTGGGCCTCGGCGTATTCCCGCACAACGTCATCTATCTCTTTTTCTATCCCTTCAAGCGCGGCGCGGGCGCGGACGTAGGCATGGCTGTCGGCAGATTTGAGTTTGAGAACTTCGGAGTCGCCCTCGGTGATCTTGTCAATCGCTTCGTTGGCGGCGGCGCGGGCGTCGGCCATTGTCGAACGCCAAACCAGCTTGCGCCGCCCCTGCACGCGATAATCGAGCACAAAATAGTTTGTGCCGTTTTTGACGGTGGGACGGATGCGGACGGAGATGCCGTTTTTCTTGAACTCCTTAACGTCGTTTGATGTATCAGCTTTCATCTATCCGCATGATAGAATACAGATAGATTTATGTCAATACTTCATTTTTCAATAGAAAAATGGTGGAGGCGGCGGGAATTGAACCCGCGTCCCAAGTCAACCTGCCAGCCGCGACTACATGCTTATCCCGGATAATTTTTTCTGCTATGCGATGCTGTCCGGACTCAAGTCGCACTGCCTAGTCCGCATGATAAGATCTCGGCCGGCAACGCGCGGTCTCCGCCGCCGACCATGCCTGCTGTTGCGTTCCTCCACCGTAGCAGGTGTCCAGTGGTGAACGTCGTGGCACTTAGGCCGCGAGAGCTAGTTCTTGATTAGCTGTTTTGTTTTGATGCGATTATTTACGAGGCCAACGCATCGTCCTCGGCATGCCGCCTCTGGCGTGTTCACATGGTCGAAACCAGTGCGCCCCCATCAATCCGGCAAAGATATAATCCTTCAACTGACGGCACGGGTCAAATAAAACAAATCCTCATGGTTTCGTCCGCAACAAAACCTCCAGGCAAACCTTCGTCTCGCGTTTCAAAATTTCACGGTCCTCCACGCTCAATCCGTGCGGGTCGAAGCGGTGGCGGTAATGCAAACGCAACAATTTCTGCAACGGGATGCGCAAACCGGCCAGTGCCGGTTCAGCCAGCGCGCGTTCGATCCAGCCGGAAAGCGGTTCGCTGGGTGAGCGCGGCAGGCCGTGTGCGGCCAGCTTGCTTGCGAGCAAATAAAATTCCGAGTCGAGGCCGGGCCAGAAATTGTTTTCACCGGACCTTTCATTTTGTTTCGGACGCTGCTGTTTGCGGCGGCGGAAAATAATCTGATAAAGCAGCAGCGCCATCACCGGGATCAGCGCCCAGAGAATGTATTGGCGCAGATTCGTCTGGCCCCAGCGGAGTTTTGCGATTTGAAATCGGATCCACGACCCGAAATCCCCAAGCCACTGCATGGCCGACGTCCGGCTGCCTTCCTCCGCGACCCAGGACGCGGGCGTGGTGTCGAAGTCCTTCCACGTTTGCGCTTGTTCATCCCAAACGAGACACCACGCGTGCGCGTCGCGTTCGCGCACGACGTAGCCGTGGCCGGAAGGTTCGTGGACGGCGTAACCAACCGCGTAGCGCGCGGAAATCCCGAGTTTGCGCAACAGCAAAACCGTTGCCGTGGCAAAGTATTCGCAATGGCCGCTGCGGCTGTGCAAAAGAAAACGCGCCAGCGCCGTCTCATTGGTGCGCGCCGCCTTGTCCGGTCCAAGCCAGGAACTGTAACTGAATTTCGTCGCGAAAAATTGATGGACGGCGAGCAGCTTTCGGTCTTCGGTCGCGCCGGACAATTTTATTTCCGAAATGACTTGGTTCAGCGCCGGAACTTCGTCGGCCGGCACGGCCAAATCCAGATGATTCGTGCTCGCATCCGGCGGCGAATCAAAAGTCGCATCCGGGCCAAAGCGCGCGTCGAAAATCATCAAACCCGGCCCGGCGGCCAGCACGGCGCCGGTCTGGTTCATTTTGATTGCGGCGACCGACACCGGAACATTTTCCAGCCGGCTGCTGCCCGTCGGCAGCGGCAGCAACCCTTCCGGCGCGCTCAATTCCTGCGACCACCCATCAAGATAGCAGGCGATGTTGACGGCCGAAGTGTTGGTTTTGGCGGGCAGCAGTGTCCATGCGGACTCATTGCCCGTCTCGTGCGGAATGTCCGCAAAATCTTTCCGCGGGCCGGAATACCACGTTTCACTTTGCGGGTGATAACTGCGGTAACTGGCTTCGCGCAGATAAACCGGCGGCGCGCCGTCGTTTTTGGGTTCAAGCCGGATGACGATTCGCGCGGACAATTTTAATTTTCCGATCCGGCCGATGGCTGTCACGCTTTGGGATGCGTCCGTCCGCTGCCGCAGAAGACTCGCCATCCACTGCGCGTCGTAACCTTCGAGCACGCGCTGCAATTCGCCAATGCCGTGCTGGCCGGAAAAACCCAGCCCGATCGCCAGAGCCAGCGCGCCGAGCCAGGCGGCGATTCCAAACCGCCGCGAACGCAGCGGCCACAACGCCCACGCGAGCAAAACAGCCTGTCCCCAAAAATAGGAGTGCGCGCCTTCGTTCGTGTGGATGCCGGCGGAAAACAGACACACGATGAAATACGGATACGAGACATTGACATGTCGTTCTGCCGTGCCGTCTTTTTTTCGCCGCCAGCGGACGAATAATGAAATCGCCGACAACGGAACGGATTCGCGTTCGCTGAACATTTGCGCCGCGACAAGCAGGAACAACGTCATCGGCAGCCAGCGAAGAAACGTGGTGGCGGAAACGCCGACGTTGCGCGTCGCGGCGGCGGCGGAAGAATGAAACAGGCCGTTCAAGCCGCCGGCCTCCTGGTTCGCGGCAAAAGCGTAAACCGCCAGCGCGAGCATCAGCAGGATGCAAAAATTCAAAATGCGGCGAAAATCCTCCTCCGTCAAATCCCAGCGCGCCTTGATGAACCGCGCGCTTTCCAGCACGACACCCATGATTGCGCTGAAAAGCAAAAATCCCGACTGCCAGCCCCAGAAAAGCAGCGCGGCCAAAAGAAGAAACGGCGGCGTTTTCATTTCAATTTCGCCAGTTGATCCTCGATTTTTCCGATTTCGAGGACGTGAAAATTTTCCGGCTCGTCGCGCAACGGCCCGGCGTCCAGCTTCATTTCGCCCGGACGAACCACGACCAGCACGAGCAGTGGAATGTCGAGCGCGCGCAATTTTTTAACGAAATTTTTCCGCGCGTCATCCCAGCATTGCAGCACGCAGATGCAGCCGCTCACGACGGAAATATGGTTGAGCACGAGATGTTCGAGCGTCTCGAATTTTTTGTCCGCGCAATTTCTCACGGACGCGAGGATTTCCAGCATCTGGTCGGCGTGCGCGAGTCCGCGACCGGCGGTGAAGCAGTAGGATTGGTTGCCGACAAAAAGCAGATCGAGCAGCGACTCCTGCGTCAGCACCGTGCAGGCGAACGACGCCGCGACGGACACGGCCTCCTCCAAAACTTCGCTGTTCGGCTCGTCATCAAACGTGTCCAGCACCAGCGCGTGCCGCACAAAAAATTCGTCCTCGAATTCCTTCACGATGGGTTTTCCGACTTTCGCCCAGCTCCGCCAGTGGATGTGCCGCAGCGGATCGCCGTGACGATACTCGCGCAGCGCGACAAATTCCTCGCTGCGACCGATATTCGCCGCGAGCGCCACGCCGCCTTCCTGATAACGCAGCGCGCCCGGCAGCGCGATGGGCGGAATCGGATAACGCCTCGGCAAAATCAGAACGGTCTGCGGCGCGGAAATTTTTATGAACGAGCGGAAAATTCCCAGCGGGTCGGGCCGCGCCAGCGTCACGCCGGTGAAACGCAGAATCCCCCGGCGCAGCGGAAAAATTTCGGCCTGCGCGTCAACCTCGCCATTCGCGGGCAGCGGCGGAACTTCCGACTCTTTTGCATTCGCGGGCCGGAACGGATTTTCCCGCCGCCGTTGCGCCACGCTGAACGGGCGGACGCGCCTGCTTTCCGCCATTTGAAACGCGAGCCATTCCTGAAAAGCCGGGCGCGGATCGGCGAGTTCTTCCAGCAGCGTCAGGCCGGTTTGATTTTTTGCCGTCAGATTTTTCAATCGCACGCGGTAATGCAACGGCTGGCCGGCAGTGCCGACGCGCGGCAGCGTGCGTTTCGCGGAAAATGTTGCGCGGAAGAAAAGACTGCCCGCCAACGCCAGCAGTAAAAACGCCAGCAGCAGAGAGAAGGACTGATACGTCACGGTGTTCTCGACGTCCACGCCCACCGCGCCGGCGACGATGAAGCCGCCCGCCACGCACAGGCCCGCCAGCGTGAACCGCCGTCGCGACCAATACCACAACCCGCCCGATGCGCGGTAAATCCAGTAGATAAATTTGTAAATCGGCTTCACAATTCAGTGACAAGTGACAGGTGACGAGTGGCAAGAGTGTCAGTTTGGAGGTCAACGCGAATTTCTTGCCACTCGTCACCTGTCACTCGTCACTTCATTCACGCCGGCACTTTTAATTTCCTCAAAACTTCCTCGACCACGCCGCGCGCCGTCACGCCGGAAAAGCGCGCCTGCGGTTCGAGCACCAGCCGGTGCGCGATGACCGGCACGGCGAGCCTTTGAATCTGCTCCGGCGCGACGAAATCAAATCCGTCGAACAACGCCAGCGCCTGCGCGGTTTTCATCAACGCGATGGATGCGCGCGGGCTGGCGCCAAGCTGGACGCCTTGCGCCGTGCGCGTGGCGGCAACCAGGTCAACGGCGTAGCGTTTTAATTCGTCGCTGATGCGGACGTCTTCCGCCGCGCGCTTCAATGCCAGCACGTCAGCGAGCGTCGCGGCGGGCTTCAATTCGTCAATCGGATGGTTGTGTTCCTGCGCGGTGAGGATGGCGACTTCCTCGGCGGGCGAAACGTAGCCGAGCGTGAATTGCATCGCGAACCGGTCCATCTGCGCCTCCGGGAGCGGATAGGTTCCGCGAAATTCCACCGGGTTCTGCGTGGCGATGACGAAAAATAATTCCGACAAGTTCCGCCGTTCGCCCTCGACGCTCACCTGCGCCTCGCCCATCGCTTCGAGCAAGGCCGATTGCGTGCGCGGCGAGGCGCGGTTGATCTCGTCGGCCAGCAGGATGTCCGTGAACACCGGGCCTTCGTGAAAATGAAACTGCTGGTCGCGCTGGCTGAAAATGGAAACGCCAAGGATGTCCGACGGCAGCAAGTCCGGCGTGAACTGCACGCGCTTGAACCGCGCGTCAATGGATTTGGCGAGCGCCTTGGCCAGCGTCGTCTTGCCCGTGCCGGGAAAATCCTCCAGCAGGACGTGTCCGCCAGCGGCGAGCGCGGCGAGCAATTGCCGGGTCGCGTCAGACTGGCCGCGCATGATTTTGGAAATGTTGGCGGCGATTTTGCGGTAAGTCTCCCGCGCCGCGTCAAAATTGGTTGGCGTCATGTTTGGTTTCCCGTTGATGAAACAGCGGAAAGATAAAAAGGTTTCCGCAAAATCTAACGGCCAGCGTCGTCCGCCGCGAACAAAAAAGCTGTTGAAAGTTTTTCAACCGCGCTTGTTCTATTTCGGGAAACGCCGGTCAAACTCCTTGTGCGATCCAATCCAAAACCAAAGCCAGTCGTCGTCATAACGGCGGGCGGCGGCGCGGTAATTTCGGGTGACGCGCACAGACCACGCGCGACTGTCGGATCGGAGACGTTCCGGTTGTTAACTGGGATGAGCCGGGTTGTCAGAAAACTTTAGAAACGCGCTTGTAAAGTCGATAATTGAAAACAAAAAGCGCGGCTGGAATCGCTTCCAGCCGCGCTTGATTTTTCCGGTAGGGTCAAAGCGCGCTGCGCTGACCGGACGCCGCAGCGCGGCGTCCCTGCCTTTTAGTAACCGCCCATGCCTTCCATGCCGCCCATGCCGCCACCGTGACCGCCGCCTGCCGCCGGTTTGTCTTTTTCCGGCAGGTCGGTGATGAGGCATTCGGTCGTGAGCAAGAGTCCCGCGATGCTCGCCGCGTTTTGCAGCGCGCTACGCGTGACTTTCTTCGGGTCAACCACGCCGGCCTTCACGAGATCTTCGTATTCGCCGGTGGCGACGTTGTAACCTTCGTTGCCTTTGGTTTTCTTGACCGCTTCGACGATCACGCTGCCTTCGACGCCCGCGTTCGCCGCGAGCGAGCGGAGCGGCGACTCCACGGCGCGCTTGATGATGCCGATGCCGATGGTTTCGTCCTCGTTCGCGCCCTTCGTGGCTTCAATCGCCGCGATGCAGCGGATCAACGCCACGCCGCCGCCGGCCACGATGCCTTCCTCGACCGCCGCGCGGGTCGCGTGCAACGCGTCCTCGACGCGCGCCTTCTTTTCCTTCATTTCCGTTTCGGTCGCCGCGCCGACGTTGATGACGGCCACGCCGCCCGCGAGTTTCGCCAGGCGTTCCTGTAATTTTTCGCGGTCGTAATCGCTCGTCGTCTCTTCAATCTGCCGGCGAATCTGGTTCACGCGGCCTTGAATGTCGCTGGATTTCCCGGCGCCTTCGACAATCGTCGTGTTTTCCTTGTCCACGACAATCTTCTTGGCGCGGCCCAAATCGGTCAATTCAATGCCTTCGAGCTTGATGCCGAGGTCTTCGCTGATGAATTTTCCGCCGGTGAGCACCGCGAGGTCCTGCATCATTTCCTTGCGGCGGTCGCCGAAGCCCGGCGCTTTCACCGCGCAGACATTGATCGTGCCGCGCAGCTTGTTCACCACGAGGGTCGCGAGCGCTTCGCCCTCGACTTCCTCGGAGATGATGAGCAGCGGCTTGCCGATCTTCGCGGTCTTTTCCAGAATCGGCAGCAAATCCTTCAAGCTGCTGATTTTCTTTTCGTAATTCAACACGTAGGCGTCTTCGAGTTTGCATTCCATCGTCTCCGCGTTCGTCACGAAATACGGCGACAAATAACCTTTGTCGAACTGCATGCCTTCGACCACTTCGAGCGTCGTCTCGATGGACTTCGCTTCCTCGACCGTGATGGTGCCGTCCTTGCCGACCTTGTCCATTGCGTCGGCAATTTTGTCGGCGATGTCAAAATCCCAGTTCGCGGAAACCGCCGCGACCTGTTTGATTTCCTCCTTGTCCTTGACCTTCTTGGAGATTTTGTCAAGGTGGCCGACGGCGGCTTCCACGGCCTTGTTGATGCCGCGCTGGATGCCGATGGGATTCGCGCCCGCCGTGACGAACTTCAAGCCCTCGCGATAAATCGCCTCCGCGAGCACCGTCGCCGTCGTCGTGCCGTCGCCCGCCGTGTCGCTCGTCTTGCTGGCGACTTCGCGGACCATCTGGGCGCCCATGTTTTCGTAGGGGTCTTCCAGTTCGATCTCCTTCGCGACCGTCACGCCGTCCTTGGTGACCGTCGGGGAGCCGAATTTTTTGTCAATCACCACGTTGCGGCCCTTCGGGCCGAGCGTCGCGACGACCGCCTTGGAGAGTTTCACAATGCCGCGCAGGATTGCCTGCCGCGCCTGTTCGTCGAATATCAATTGTTTTGCTGCCATAATTTTATTTCAGTTTTGATTTTTTGATTTTGAATTTTTAGTTATTCCAGAACCGCGAGAATGTCGTCCGAGGACAAAATCTTGTATTCCTTGCCGTCAATTTTGATTTCCGTGCCGCCGTATTTGGAGACCAGCACGCGGTCGCCCTTCTTGACCTCGAAGGGGATTTTTTTGCCCTCGTCAGTCGTCTTGCCCGTGCCGAGCGCGATGACGATGCCTTCCTGCGGTTTTTCCTTGGCGGTGTCGGGGATGATGATGCCGCCCTTTTTGGTTTCCTTTTCTTCCGCCGGTTCGACCAGAATCCGGTCACCGATGGGTTTCACGTTTAGTGCCATAGTTTGTTTCCTGTTGGTTGTTGTTTGTTTGTTGCTTAATTAACTCCCGCCGCCCGAGCGGCGGGAAAAGTGTTTTAATTTCGCGCCGCCAATTCGCAGCCGCGGAGCGGCGAACGATAGTGGCCCACGGCGACAGCCGTGGGTTTAATGTTCAAAACCCGCAAGCCCCGGAGGGGCGGCGGAAATAAATTTTCGCGGTGCCCGGTTCTGCCGCTCCCGCCGGAGCTTGAACGGCTTGACGCCGTGACCCACGGCTGTCGCCGTGGGCTACTATCGTGCGCGCCTCCGGCGCTGAAAACCGCGCCCGCCGTTTTGTCCCGCAGGGACGGACGACAATAGCCCGGCGTTTCAACGCCGGGTTGCGGTGCAAAATGAATTGAGTCCCGGAGGGACGGCTGGAATGGACGCGCGTTTTCGGCCGTCCCTGCGGGACTTGACGCGCAGGCCGATCCGTTCCCGGCGTTGAAACGCCGGGCTATTTTCAGGCTGTCCCTGCGGGACAATGTTGTCTGCGCCAATTTCATTTTGTTTTCAAAATCTACCCGCGATGGAAAATTTAGCTTTCGGGTTGGATTTGGAGGTCTCCTGTGTTGCCACACCGTTCGCAGTTAAGTTGCAAATACTTTTTAGCGTCTCCGAAGGGATTTATTTTTACATTCGAATCACAAATTGGGCATTTCGCGGATTTGCCAGCGAGATAATTTTCCGCCATTTGTTTTTCTTCGTTTTCAGTCCATTCACGAAAAGGAAATTTTGAATCGTCCTGCCTGCTGACATTTACCGCGCGTCCGCAGGTCAAACATTCTCCACGAAGAAAATATCCCGCTGGCGAATTGTTTTTCTCACGCGTAAGTGCAAGCGGTCGAGCATTTGTTTTATCTTCTGGGCAAAGGACATTGCTGCCTCCGGTTTTCCAGAAGTCTTCGACGATTTGGTTTTTCTGTTGTTGTGTGTAGGTTTTTTCACTCATGGAAAATCGTGTTTAGAGTTAATAATTATTTCTTCTCATCCACGACTTCCGCGTCAATCACGCCTTCGTCCTTCTTTTCCTCGGACTTCGGCTCGCCCCCTTCCGGCTGCGCGCCTTCTGCGCCCGGCTGCTGGCCTTTTTCCGCCTGCGCCTTCGCGGCGGCGGCTTTGTAAAGTTCGGTCGAGACGACCTGCCAGACTTCGTTCAGCTTTTCGCTCGCGGATTTGATGGCGGCGGCGTCCGTGCCTTTGAGCGCTTCCTTCACCGCGCCGGCGGCGGCTTCGAGCTTGCCCTTGTCGTCCGCAGAAAGTTTGTCCGCGTTGTCCTTGAGCAGTTTCTCGGTGCGATA
>Ga0182018_10000341_pt1 | contig 61411 bp, 50 predicted proteins | sample 812P2MmetaG_FD_120490 | JGI IMG/M metagenome (GOLD analysis project Ga0182018, IMG submission 120490) | Permafrost microbial communities from Stordalen Mire, Sweden - 812P2M metaG | ecosystem: Environmental > Terrestrial > Soil > Wetlands > Permafrost | place: Sweden: Stordalen | collected... | reverse complement strand
CTTCTCCACTGTCACCTCGACCTCGTTACTCCCCAGCTATATTCTGCCACTCGAGTCCATTTTCATGAGCTTTCGCGGGCCGCAGGCCCTGCCCAGGCAGACGGAACGTTTCCTGGTTTTTTCGTACGACCGACTGATAGTTCGGCACGGAATGCTCCCGAAAACCAGGAAACGTTCCGTCTGTCCCCAGGTTTATTTATGCAGGGCGGTCGCTCGTCGGGTCGCTATTCGAAAGTGGGGCTCCCCATTTTGACCAAGGCTCCTTCCCGAGCATGTGCCAATTGCACAACAGTGTGCCCTCAAACGCCGCTGGTCCCTCCAACCATCAACAGGTTATGATTTCCTTTTGGAGGTTAGGCAAGTTGAGAAGCAGCCTTTGTGTGTGTCTACTGGCAGTCGTGTCGTCAGCCAGCGCCTGGGGGCAGGCGGCGTCCGCCGGATTCGGCGCCGTCGCCGGAACCATCCTTCAGTCCAACACCGATGGATTCCCCGATGTCCAGGTGATTCTGTCGAATCCGGATTTAGCCATAGCGCTCAAGCTGACCACCAGCGACGACGGCATTTTCCTTTCGACCAGCGTCGTCCCGGCGGCCGGATATTCCCTGAAAGCGACTCACAAAGGATACTTCGCCTGGCAGTCCGATAAATTTACCGTATCCGCGGGAAAGACGGTGAACTTTCGGATTTCGCTGGAGGCGGATAACGTCGAAAATGGGCCTCGCTCCGCCGGCAAGATGGATCTGGTGGACACCACCAAAATCGGCGTAACGGAAATCGTGACCGCACAGGAAGTCCGGCAACTTCCCTCCGGCGGAGTGCGGCTAGATGAAGTGATCCCCCTGGCCCCGGCCGTGACCGTCTCGGAAGGCGTGCCCGGGTTGATAGTGATGCACGCCCTGCCCTGGTCGAACGTCCTGCTGACCGACGGCATCGATACCACCGATTCCTATCCGTTGCTGAATCCCGGTATTTCGCGCCAGGTGTCGCAGAATGCGATTGACAGCGTCCAGGTGCTTTCCCTCACCTCCCCCGACGCATTCGGACGGGCCATGGGGGGCATCGTGGATACTTCCACGCAAAGCGGCGGCACGGCTTACCACGGGTCCGGGTACACGTACTATCGGGATCCTTCGATGGCCGCGAACGACGCCTTCGCCGCCGGTTACGACCTCCGCCAGAAGCAACACCTCACCGGCGCCAACGTGGAAGGGCCCGTGTGGGGCAACCGGATTTTCTTCTTCGTGGATCTGGAAGCGATGAACCGGGACGCTCAGGGTTTGAATCGCATCAGCAGCCCTTTGATCGCCAATCCAGCGGGCACCGCCGTGCTGGCATCCAACTGCGTGATCGGACCAACCACCACCACCGCGGCCGCGACGGCGGCCCAGTGCGCTGCCGCTACCAAATTCCTGCAGTCGCAGATGAACGTGACGGCGCCGTTCTGGGAACATTCGGATTTGGGATTGGCCAGGCTCGATTACCGGCGCAAGGATGGCAACGCGGTCAGTGTCGAGGCCAATGCGATGCATTGGAGAGCTCCCAGCCTGGCGCAGAGCGAGGCCGTGGCGCCCAATGGCGGTCTGCTCGGCGATCCGCTCCTGCACGAAGAGGCCCGCTTCGTGAACGTTGGCTGGACGAGCGTTTTGACGCCCTCGATGTCGAACGATCTGCACGCCGGATGGTACAAGGATCGGAATGTCGAGTATCCCTCGTCGCCGCTGCCGAGCACCGGCTTTACGGGGATCGCGGTGGCGGGAACCAACGTCGGCGCCACGCAGAAGTACACCACCACCGTGCCCAATGAGACACGGTATCAACTGGTGGAGAACTTTCACTCCACCGTCAACTCGCATCAGTTCCTGGCCGGCGGCGACCTCTCCGATACCGGCGATACCATCAACTCGCTGGCGAATGCTTCCGGCTTGTATACCTATCCCTCCCTAACTTCCTTCGCGGACGATTTCAGTGGCGGCGGGACGAAGACCTACACCAGTTACAATCAGACCGTCGGCAATCCGAACCGCACGTTCCATGCGAGGGAACTCAACGTATTTGCTTCCGATACCTGGAGGGCCTCGGACCGCCTTACGGTGAATCTTGGCTTGCGCTACGAGCGGCCCAAGTTGCCGCAACCGACGGAGGTCAATACCTCGTACTATGCGACGGGAGTCATTTCGTCGCCGGGGCTGGACCTGGCGCCGCGCGCCGGCTTTGCCTACAAGGTGAGTGACAAAACCGTGATCCGCGCCGGTTACGGGTTCTACTACGCGCCCTTCCCCGGCCAGTTCGTGGACGAGCTATTCCTTGGCAACGGTTTGTACCAGACCAATATTACGGTGAATCCGAACCAGACCGGCGCACCGATATTTCCCAACGTGGTTTCCGCGACCGGCCTTCCCAAGGGCGCCAGCAACCTCTTTTTTGCGAACAGCAAGCTGCGCAATCCCCTTGCGCAGGAAGGCAGCGCGCTCCTGGAAACGCATATCGGCCGGTATTCGAGTCTGACGTTCGGGTACAATCGCAGCCGCGGATATAAGCTGTGGACCGCGGTGGATCTGAATCTCGTCACTCCCACCAAGCTTGAGACCTATACCATCGACAACCTGGCCGGGCAGGCGGTTGCTACCTACCTCACGTCCTATTGGACCGGAAAGAACGATGCAAACTTCGGGCACTTATACAACCTGCAGAACAATGGGTCGATCTGGTATCAGAGCGGGACGGCGCAGTGGCAGTCGCAGTTCTCGCACGGCCTGAGTTTGTCGGCGGTGTACACCTATACTTACTCCCGCGACGATCTGGGCGCCAATTCCGCATTGGGCTTTGCCCTGATCGGCAGTTACACGGGCGACGTTAATAACGACAAGGGCAGTTCGGCGTATTATCAGCCGCAGCGTGGGGTCATCCGGTCGACCTGGCAGCCCACGGTGGACAGGGGGCCGGTCGCCAACGCCCTGGTCAACGGATGGATTCTTTCCGGCATCGCGACCCTGGCATCCGGGCAGCCGGTCACGCCCCTGGTGTCGGTGCAGGGCCAGCAGTTCTCCGGCGTCATCATGCCGTACACCAGTTCTCTGAACGGCACGGGAGGCTGGTCGCGGGTTCCCTTCGAACCGGTCGGCAGCCTGCATACCGCTCCTCAATACAATCTGGATATGCGCCTGGCGCGGCGGGTATCGTTCACCGAACGCGTCAAGGGAACGTTCTCGATTGAAGCCTATAACCTGACAAATCGGCAATCGGCAACGCTCGTGAACGCGATCGAGTATCTTTCGGTGGCGCCGCTGGCGACGGGATTGGCCAGCGGACCTACGGCCGGCATCTTGAAGCCCGTTCCCGGCGCCGGCGCCGGCATCGCTTCGCAAGGTTTCCCCGATGGAACCACTGCCCGGCGCGTCCAGTTGGAGTTCCGGATCTCGTTCTGAGCCGCCCGTTGGTGTCACCGGGTGCTCAGCGCCGCTACGTGCGCGGCGGCGGCCGACGCCAGGCCGGTGAGACTGTAACCGCCTTCCAGCACCGATACCAGACGCCCTCCGGCGGTATGGTCCGCGATTTCCATCGCGGCTTCGGTCAACGCCGAGAAATCCTCGTCGGTGAGGGTGAAGCCTCCGAGCGGATCGCCAATGCGGGAATCGAATCCCGCGGATACCAGGACCAGGCCGGGACAAAACTCGCGGGCCGCGGGAAGCAGCCGCTCGCGAACCGCACCCAGAATCTCGCGCCGTCCGGAACCGGCCGGTAATGGGAAATTCATAGTGGTCCCTTCGGCCCCATCCGCTCCTGTTTCATCGGCGCGGCCAGTGCCGGGATAGAGCGGCCACTGGTGCGTGCTGAAGAAGAAGACACTCGGGTCGGAGTAGAAGATATCCTGGGTGCCGTTGCCGTGGTGGACGTCCCAATCCACAATCAACACGCGCTCCAGGCCGTGTTTGCGCTGCGCATACCGCGCCGCCAGCGCGACGTTGTTGAACAGGCAGAAGCCCATCCCGCGGATGGCGTTGGCATGATGGCCGGGTGGACGAACCGCGCAGAAGGCGTTGCGCGCACGGCCTTCAACCACCGCGTCGACGGCGTTGAACACACCGCCCGAGGCCCGCTCGGCCACTTCCCAGGAGTTCGGCGCGACCTCCGTGTCGCCGGTGCTCAGATAATGCGCGCCCGAGGCGATATCGCGCCGCGCGGTGCGCAGGTACGCCGGCGTATGGCACAGAAGCAGTTCGTCTTCCGTGGCGGCGCGGGGCGCGATTGCGTCAAGCCGGTCGAGCAGTCCGGCCGCGCGCAGCCCCTCCAGCACCGCGTCGAACCGCTCGGGACACTCCGGATGGTCCCGCCCGGCCAGGTGTTCCCGGCTGATGGGGTCGGCCAGCAGTGCGGTGGTCTTCGTCACCGTTCGTTATCGCCCGTATCTGGCCAGCGCCAGCAACGGGAAGTAGTTGCGGTACATGTGGTAGGTGAGGTAGAACACGCCCGGGAAGCCGGTTCCGGTGGCCAACGCTTCGGGCCAGGTACCGTCGGGCTTCTGGTTCTCCAGCAGGTATTCCAGTCCGCGCTGGGCCACCGGCAGATCGCGCTTGCCGGCGGCCGCCAGTCCGAGCAGCGCCCAAGCCGTCTGGCTGGGCGTGGACGGAGCCAGCACGAAGCGCTTCTGGGAATAGCCGGCGCAACTTTCTCCCCAACCGCCATCGCGATTCGGCGCCGATTTCAGAAAGTCCGCGCCGCGCTCGATCGCCGAGTGGTCCGCCGGCAGTCCCGCGGCGCGCAGACCGCGCATGGCCAGAAATGTTCCATAGATGTAGTTGACGCCCCAGCGACCGAACCACGACCCGTCGCGTTCCTGCGATTGCAGCAGGAAGCGAACGCCGCGCACAATGGCGTCGTGCGTGGACGGCAGACCGCAACGGCTCAGGGCTTCCAGCACGCGGCCGGTAATGTCCGGGCAGGTGGGATCCAACATGGCGTTGTGGTCCGCGAACGGGACCTTATTCAGAAGCCGCCAGTTATTGTCCACGTCGAAAGCCGCCCAGCCTCCGTCGCCGGATTGCATGCCCAGCAACCAGGCGATGGCGCGCCGCTCCACGCCGGCCTGGCGGGCGGGCGTGGAGGCGCGCGCATGGCGCAGGGCCATCAGCACCATGGCGGTATCGTCGATGTCCGGATACGACTCGTTGGCGAATTCGAATGCCCAGCCGCCGGGCTCCAGATCGGGCCGCTTGATGGACCAGTCGCCTTTGCGCCGGACCTCCTTGGAGAGCAGCCAGTCGGCCGCTTTGGTGAGGCCTTCGGGAGGCGCGCCGCTTTCGCCCATGGCGAACATGCAGATGGCCGTGTCCCAGACGGGAGAGAAGCAGGGCTGGAACTGGAACCGGTCCGGCGTTTCCGTGCTCAGGTTCTCGAACTTGGCGAGGGCGTCCAGATAGTCGGGATGGTCGTGGGCGTAGTTGAGCGAATCGAGCGCCATGATGAGATACATCATGGAGGGGTAGATGGCGCCCAGGCCATCGGCATAGCGGGTGCGCTCCAGCATCCAGCGTTCGGCTTCGCGGATGGCGCGCGCGCGGATGTTCCGCCATCCCAGTTTTTCCCACACCTTGACCGCGCGGTCCACCTGGTTGAAGAGCAGACCGGCGGCATCGCGCTTGGGCAGCGACAGACGCTTCCCTGGGGCGAACAGTTCCTCTACCTTGATATTGCCCGGGGTCGGCCGGGTGTTGCCGATGGCTTGCACGATCGAGAGCGGCACGATGATGGCGCGCGTCCACGACGACATTTCGTAGAGCAGGTCGCCCGGCACCAGCACCAGTTCCGGCGGCACCGAGGGCACATATTTGCGCGGATACAGGCCGAACAGCGAGAAATTGATTTTGGTATAGCTGTTGCAGGACTGAAGCCCGCCCAGCGCGAGAATGCGCTGCCGGGCGCGCGCCATCGGTTCGCTCTCGGGGTCGTGGCCGGCGATCTTCAACACGGTGTAGGCGCGGACCGTGGCGTTCACATCCGAAACGCCGCCGGGGAAAATGTTCCATCCTCCATCGGCCAGTTGCCGTTCCAGGATGAAGCGGCAGGCCTTATCGATGCGGGCCCGCGACGGCGGCTGCCAGCCGGGCGACTCGGCGGAAGCCGGATGCAGCCAGAGCTGGAGCAGGATGTAGTCGGATTCGAGCGTGGAATCGGCCGTCAGTTCCCCGCACCAATAGCCGTCGGGATGTTGTTGGCGCCCCAGCGCGAAGGCCGACCGTTCGACGGCCTGGGCCAGCCGCTGCGACTGCGTCTGGCGCTCCATGGCCGGATGGAGCGGAGACCGGAGGGTCCTCTCCTCAGGCGATACAAATTCAGTACTCATGGCTTTCTCTTGAGTATAGCCGGGAGGCGCGGGCTTATTTGCTAAAATGAAACGGTCAGCCGTGGCGAAGTGGCGGAACTGGCAGACGCACCAGACTCAAAATCTGGCGCACTTCACTGTGCGTGTGGGTTCGACCCCCACCTTCGCCACCATCCTCAGCCGGTCTGCCGAACGTGTATGATGGGTGGGCAGAAAGGTGGATCTGATGACGCTCCGTACCGTTGCCGCGGCAATCCTCTTCTCGGCTTCGCTGGCGCACGCGCAGCTCTCCGTGATCGGCACCGACGTGTGGACCGAAGTGGCTCCCGCCAGAGTGAAGTCCATTTTGCAGGAGATGCAACTGGACGCTACCGAAAAGGCCGGCGAGAAGTCCACGTTTTTCATCTTCCAGTTGGCCGGCTACAAAGTCAGCCTGGACAGCCATACGGAGTTCATGGAGATGCAACTGGCGCTCACCGACAAAGTGACCATTGCGGCCATGAACGAATGGAATCGGACGCATCGGTTTACCCGTGCTTACGTGGATACGGATGGGGGCGCCACTCTGGAGTCCGACCTGGACTACGGCGGCGGAATCACCAAAGCCACCATTCAAGCCTTCCTCAAGGGTTTCAGCGAGGCCATCCCCGGATTCATCAAGGTCGTGTCGGGCGGCGCCGGCGCCGGCGCAGGCAGCACTCCCGCCGATCGGCCGCCCGATGCGAGCCCCACGGGCATGACTATCGGCGGCGGCGTCTTAAACGTGCTGGGCGGACGGATGAGCGTGTTCTACGATCTTGCCAAGTGGAAGCAAACCCCGACTACCGACCCCACACGCTCCGAATTCACGAACGTACGCGGCGACGGTTTCGCGGTGGTCATCGCCGAGCGCACGGCCATACCGACGGACACCATCGCCAATATCGCGCTCGCGAATATTCGCAAGCAGGATCCCGCCGCGCGGCTAACCCTGAAGCAGAAGCGCCGCGTGGGCGCGGTCGACGTCTGGTTCCAGACGGTGGACGCCACCGTCAAGGGCATACCGGTCAGTTACTATGGCTATTACTATGGCGGCCAGTCCGGCACCATCCAGGTGCTTACTTATACCGGGAGGAATCTGATTAACGACTATCAGGGCGACTTCCTGGAGTTTCTGAACGGCCTCCGCGTATCCTACTGAACGTCGATGACCCGCAAGGATTTTCTTCGACTCTCCGCCGCCGCGTTCTGGAAGGCCGCGCATGGCGCCGAAGCGGAACCGCGGCGTCCCTTTGTCCTGCAGGCGGATGCGTTCCGGCACTACATTGACTACTTCAACGGCCTGGCGAAGGAGGAAGTCGTCAATGTTATCCCCGATGCCGGCGCATGGGAGTTTCTGCGCGTTAACATCCCGTTCTTCACGTGCCCCGACAACGCCCTGGAACAGATTTACTATTACCGCTGGTGGACTTACCGCAAGCACATCAAGCAAACACCCGCCGGCTTCCTGATCACCGAGTTTCTCAAGCCGGTGCCGCATGCGTCGGAATTCAATGCGCTGAGCTGCGCCCTGGGACACCACATCGCCGAGGGCCGCTGGCTGCATGACCCGCAATTCATCGAGGGCGACATTCACTTCTGGCTGCGCAGCGGCGAGAACGGCGGGATTCGCAAGAATCTGCACCAGTTCAGTGGTTGGACGGCTGCGGCCGTCTACGATTGCTACCTGGTCCACAACCGTCCCGAAAGCGTGGTGGGTTCTCTCGATCCGTTACTTCAGGATTGGGCGGCCTGGGAGACCGAGCGCCTGACACCCAGCGGCCTGTTCTGGCAGCGGGACGTTTCCGACGGTATGGAGAGTTCCATCAGCGGCGGCCGGCGCGTGCAGAACATCCGGCCCAGCATCAACAGCTACATGTACGGCAATGCCAAGGCGATCTCGGCCATCGGCGCCATGGCGGGCAAGGACGCGGTGGCCCGCGAGTATCGCGAGAAGGCCGCGCGGCTCAAACAACTGGTGCAGGAACAATTGTGGAACAAGGATGCCGCGTTCTTTGAGACGCGCCTGCAAACGGGCGAATTCGCCGATGTCCGCGAGAACATCGGCTTCACTCCCTGGTATTTCAATCTTCCCGACGACCGCGCCGGGTACGAGGCGGCCTGGAAACAGTTGATGGATCCGGAGGGATTCTACGCCCCCTTCGGACCCACTACCGCCGAGCGGCGTCACAAGGAGTTCGCCATCCTCTATTCCGGCGACGATTGCCAGTGGAACGGTCCCGGTTGGCCGTTCTCCACAGCGCTCTCGTTGTGCGCGCTGGCCAATGTGCTGAACGATTACCACCAGGACTCCATCACGCGAGACGACTATTTCCGGACGCTCGAAATCTACGTGAAGGATCAGCATCTGACGCTGGATGACGGACGGGTGATTCCGTGGATCGACGAGGACCAGAACCCACTGACCGGCGAGTGGGTGGCGCGCGCCGACAAAATCCGCAAGAAGACGTTTTACGGGCGCGGCGATTATTACAACCACTCCAGCTTCTGCGACCTGGTGATCACCGGCCTGTCCGGTTTGCGTCCGCGCGCCGACGGCATCGTGGAAGTGAGCCCGCTGGTTCCCGCCGGTAAGTGGGACTGGTTCTGTCTGGACAACGTTCTGTATCACGGTCGCCTGCTGACCGTATTGTGGGACAAGAGCGGTGCGAAGTTCGGCAAAGGGAAAGGCCTGCGGGTCTTCTCCAATGGCAAGGAAATCGCGCGGTCGGCGGAGTTGGGGCGAGTTACCGGGAAGTTATGAAGCGTCGAACCTGGTCGACAGCCCAGCGCCCACAAGTTGTCAACGTGTTTCTGAATGGTCTTTGGTGACAGATCGGAAGCAGGGCGCCAGCCTCTCGCCCGGCGGCAGATCCTTTTCCACAACCGCCCACGCTCTCGGCCAGCGGTCCAAACCGCGGCAGTAACGCTCCAGCAACTCGCTGAGCTCGCGCTCGCGCACTGAACGCAACGGGCGATTTTGCTGCCGCTCGCGAAAAAGCCTTTCGTCGGTTGTATACCGAACGAGGACGAGAGGGATACTGGTTCTGGCGGTGGAAGCTCAAAACCGCCGATCGCAACGTTCGCATCGATCCTTACAAGTATGGCTGGCCCTGGATCGGCTTGCGATCTTACAGACCGCCGGATCGCCACTGCCGGTGTTGCCCGTTAACGCTTTGGCCCGCCCGCGCGTCCAGTGTGCAGCAGGATCATGCTTCAATTGATGCCGGCGCCCGGCGAAGCGACGCAAGACGAAGACCACCTGATCCAGTCCGCGGCGGCGGGCGACCGCCAGGCATTTGGCGAACTCTACGTTCGCTACGCGCGCATGGTTCACGGCATCCTGCTCGCCCGCGTGCCCCCGGCGGCCGCGGAGGACCTGGTTCAGGACGTGTTCCTGTGCGCCATGGCCCGGCTCCGGGACCTCCGTACGGCGGCCGCCTTCCGCGGTTGGCTGGCGGCCATAGCCCGGCGCCGCGCTATCGACTATTTCCGCCAGGCCCGCGAAATTCAGCTTGAATGCGCCACCGTCCGTGAAGGCCATGCCGATCCGGAGGCATTCGAGGCGCTCGACCTGATCCGCCGTCTGCCCGAGGCGTATCGCGAAACCATGATCCTTCGCCTGGTGGAGGGCATGACCGGCCCGGAAATCGCGCGCCAGACGGGCCTCACGCCCGATTCGGTGCGCGTCAATCTCTGCCGCGGAATGAAGCTGCTGCGCGCCTTATATGAGGGGAGAACCGAACTCGGGGAACCATGATGAACGACGACTACTTGTGGGATTGCGCCGGGCCGCCCGACCCGGAGATCGAGCGTCTGGAGCGCACGCTGGCGCCCTTTCGCTACCGCCATTCCGCGCTGCCGGAGAGGCCGCGCGGCGCCGTTGGTTACGGCTGGCGTCTGGCTGCGGCCGCGGCGGTGGTGCTCGGCGCCGTGGCTCTGTGCCGCGCGGTAGCGCCGCTGCCGACGGCCACGCCGTGGCGGGTGGCCGGCCTGGAAGGCCAAGCGCACGTGGGCACGCGCACTGCCGCCATCGATATGACTGTCCCAGGTGGCCAAACCATCCGCACCGATTCCGGCAGCACGCTGACCCTGCGAGCCGAAGAGACCGGACGTATCGCCCTGGGCCCCGATTCCGCGATGCATGCTTCTTCCGGCCGGAGTGTGGCGCTGGAGCATGGCCTGCTGCACGCCTTCATCTGGGCGCGTCCGGGGCAATTCGTGGTGGAAACGGCTTCGGCCCGCGCCATCGACCTGGGCTGCGAATACACTCTTTCGGTGGACGAAGCGGGCGACGGGCGCCTGGCGGTTTCGATGGGATGGGTGGCGTTCCAATACAACGGCCGCGAGTCGTTTATTCCGGAAGGCGCCGAATGCACCACGCGTAAACGCGGCGGCCCAGGCGTTCCCTTCTTCGAAGACGCTCCTGAGCGGCTGCGGGAAGCCGTTGCCCGATTCGACGGGGAAGACTGGGCAACGCTGCCCGTCATTTTGAGAAACGCCCGCGAACGCGATGCGCTGACGCTCTGGCATCTGCTGACGCGCGTCTCCGGCACGCAGCGCGGCTTGGTCTACGACCGGTTCGCCCAACTGGTAACGCTGCCGCCCGAGGTTACGCGCGTTGCCGTGTTGCGAGCCGATACGCACTCGATCGATCTTTGTTGGAATGCGCTCGGGCTGGAGAATACCGAATGGTGGCGCGGGTGGGAACGGAAGTGGTGATCTGTGTCAGACGCCGAGGCGTTGCAGCAAGGCTTCGACGGTGAGGTTCTTGTCCTGGCCGGGCGCGGGATGAACGGTTACAGCCACGTCAGTTAATCGCGCGACCGTCTCCCCGGCGGCGTCGACCACGATGCAGATCGCTCCGCAGGCGTACAGCGCGCGTACCAGCGGCTCCCCGGCAACGCCAGGGACCACGTACACCTGACAGCCGCGATCGAACAAGCGGCGTTCCAGCAGCCGCGCCAACTCGTCGTCGCCCGCGGTCAGGACCACGGCGGGCGGATGGCCGTTGCGGTCCCGGCGTTCCGCCTGCGTGACGGCTGCGCCACGCTGTTCGACAGCCGTTACGACCCCTGAGATCATGCCCGCGCCCAGGGTCTCATTCGTGATGGGATCGATCCAGATGAAGCTGCCGGTGGCGCGGTTGCGGCGGTAGACGTCGAAGAAGAGCGGACGTTGGGCTTCGACGGTGACCACGCCGATCTCGTTGAGGGCCAGCCGCGCGGCGGAAACGGGTTCGAGGGTTTGGATGTCCACCCGGTGGCGGATTTCGCGTACGCGCGCCTGCACGGTCTGCGTGGTGTGTTTGAGCAGGTAGGGCCGATCGGGTTCGAGCGGCCTGTCACTCATCCAGACCAGCGTGGCTTCGAAGCTGCGCGCCACATGCGGCGGGTTGCCGGCGGGCGCCAGCATGTCGCCGCGGCTGACGTCCAGTTCGTCTTCCAGGCACACCGTCACCGACATGGGCGCGAAGGCTTCGTCCAGAGGACCATCCCACGTCACGATCTGCTTCACGCGGCTTCGCTGTCCGCCCGGCAACACGGTGACGGTATCGCCCGAGCGGATGACGCCTGAAACCACCTGGCCGGCCAGACCGCGGAAATCCAGGCCGGGACGGATGACGTGCTGCACCGGGAAGCGCATGTCGGTAAGATTGCGGCCGTTCGAGATCGGCACGGCTTCCAAATGCTCGAGCAGGGTGGGGCCGCCGTACCACGGCATTCGATTGCCGCGCCGCACCACGTTGTCACCGGCCAGCGCGCTCAGGGGAATGAACCGGATATCGCGTAGATCGAGCTGCCGCGCGAACGCGGCAAACGCCTCGCGGATTTCGTCGAATACGTCTTCGCGGAAATCCACCAGGTCCATCTTGTTCACCGCCACCGCCAGGTGCGGAATTCCGAAGAGCGAGGCCAGATAGGCATGCCGGCGCGATTGCGGCAGCACGCCATATCGCGCGTCGATCAGAACGATCGCCAGGTCGGCGGTGGACGCCCCGGTGGCCATGTTACGGGTGTACTGTTCGTGGCCGGGCGTGTCGGCGATGATGAACTTGCGCCGGGGCGTGGAAAAGTACCGATACGCCACGTCGATTGTGATGCCCTGCTCGCGCTCGGCCCGCAGACCGTCGGTGAGCAGCGATAGATCCAGGCCGCCGGTGGTCAGGTTGCGCGTGGCTTTGCGAACGGAGGCGAGCTGGTCTTCGTAGACGCCTTTGGAATCGTAGAGCAGCCGGCCGATCAGAGTGGATTTGCCATCGTCCACGCTGCCCGCGGTGGTGAAGCGCAGAAGCTCGGTGCGGGCCGTGGTTTCCAGCCAGCCGGCCAGTTCCAGATCGTCGATGCCGCCGGCCGTCACTAAAAGTATCCCTCGCGCTTCTTCAGTTCCATGGAGCCGTCCTGGTCGTGGTCGATGACGCGATTCTCGCGCTCCGAGCGGCGAAACTGAATCATCTCCGCGATGATCTTGGGCACGGTGTCGGCCTCCGACCGGATGGCGCCGGTACACGGCGTGCATCCCAGCGAACGCATGCGGCACATCACCATGCGCGGCTGCTCGCCCGGCAAGAGCGGGATGTCATGCTCCACGGGAATCAATGTCTCGTCGCGCACCACCATGGGCCGTTGCTTGGCGAAATAGAGGGGCACGATGGGGATTTTCTCCAGGTGGATGTAGTGCCACACGTCCAATTCGGTCCAGTTGGAGAGCGGAAATACGCGGATGCTCTCGCCCTTGTTGACGCGGGCGTTGAACAGGTTCCACAGCTCGGGCCGCTGGTTGCGCGGATCCCACTGGCCGAAGGCGTCGCGGAAGGAGTAGACCCGTTCCTTGGCGCGCGACTTTTCCTCGTCGCGGCGCGCGCCGCCGAACGCCGCGTCGAATCCGCCTTCGGTGAGGGCATCCAGCAGCGCGCGGGTTTTGAGCAGGCCGCAGCATTTCCGGGTACCGAGGCGGAACGGGTTGGCGCCATCGTCAATGGCGTTGGTATTGGTGTGGACGATCAGCCGCGCGCCAATCTCCGCGCAGAAGCGGTCGCGGAATTCCACCATTTCGCGGAACTTAAAGGTGGTGTCGATGTGCAGCAGCGGAAACGGAATCTTACCCGGAAAGAATGCCTTTTGCGCCAGGCGCACCATCACCGACGAATCCTTGCCGATGGAATACAGCATTACGGGGCGCTGGAACTCGGCAGCCACTTCGCGCAGAATGTGGATGCTTTCGGCCTCCAGAATGCGCAAGTGGGTAAGGGTTCGCTCCATCACCGGCTATGTGTACAGATGCTGCTTTCCAGGGTACTGATTCTTAGGATAGCATTACAATCATGTTAAAGCCGATCGGCTTGCGGGTGATAATTGTGGCGACGGCCTGTGATACGCTTGCAGGGGAGCGGGAGGAAAGAAATTGAAACGCAAAACTCAGGCACTGCTGGTGGTGGCGTTAGCCGCCCTGACCTTGACTGCGCAAGACGGCAAGAAGGGGATTGTGCACCCCGAAATGGCCGTTCTGACAGGCACTTACGACAAACCTGCGGCTACCTTGGGCGTCAAACCCGCGGTACCATGGACCGCTACCACGATCGGAGCGGGCGTGAACAAGACGCCCAACTCCGGAAAACCCGTCACGGTGGTAGGTGAAATCATCGATTTTTCCTGCTATCTGCAGCTTGGCAAGCACGGCGAGGCGCATCGCTCGTGCGGACAGAAGTGTGCGCTGAACGGACAGCCGATCGGCTTGCTGGCAAAGGACGGGACCATCTACGTGCTGATGCCCGAGGAGCACGACCCGCGCCGCGACGGCGGCGTGGATGCCAAAGCTTCCGGCTCGGAGCACATGGGGCATATCGTGGAAGTGAATGGCACGGAGTCGGTTGTGAACGGCAACCGCGCCATTTTCGTGCAAGGGTTGACGAAGTAGGTTTTCCTAAGGAATCCTCACCACCGTAAGGTTATTCAGCGTCAGCGTGTCGGACGCTTGCACCACCGAACCCAACAAGGCGATGGTCAAGCCGTTGGCATAGACGTCGGAAGCATCTCCCGCAGTGGCTCCAAACGATAGGACAGTCCCCCATGTCTGGGAGCTGGTTTGCGCGCCGGCAGCGAGAACGGAAGCGCCGGCCGATCCGCTGACCAGCGTTTCGGCGGCGGCCGCATCGCGATGCACCACCACGGTCCCACCCCAATGCAGTTCGAGCGAGAAGCCTCCCGCCGAGTTCTGGTGGGCCAAGTCGAAGTGGATCTCCACGTGGTCGCCCGGCAGCAGGACGCTTGCGGCAATGGCGCAGACGCCGATGGTTGCCAGCGCGGTTGCTTGCGTGCTGCCGCCGGTACCGCTGCACAACACTTGCGGGCCGGTTCCCGCGGAAGTGGTGGACGAATCGGTACCGGTGCGATAGCTGGCGAGCAGGGTGTCGCCGGGCTGCGGCGTGGATGCGGCTGCGAATTGGACGGTGCTGCCAGAGAGCGTGTAGTCCTGCACCACTTTCTGCAGCACGCCGTTGCGGTATACCGCGAGACTGGTCGACGGGCCCGGCGCGGCGGACAATGCGAACGATGTGTTCGATCCGTCCACCAGACCGGCCAGCGTGTCGCCGTCCATGAAGCCAAACGACGTGGAACTGCACGGACCCGAGGAACCATCGACGTGCACGCAATCCGACGCGTTGCCGACCACCGACTCGACCAATCCGCTGGAATCCACCATGGCCACGCTGCCGGCTGCAAAATTCGGACCTTTGACAGTCCGTGCGCCCAGGTCGGCGACCAGGCCGACCACATCGGATTCGGGCAGCGGGACCGACCCGGTGGTATCGGAAGCGGTGACGGTGGCGCCGGTCCCGCCGCCACCGGCCCCGGACGAACCGATACGGACGGCAGCCACCGGCAGCGGCTGGGCGCTGGCGGGCACCGCCCAGACTTCACGGAACTGGGTGCGGCCGTTGCTGGTATAGGTGACGTTGTAGGTGGCCACGGGGATGGCGGCGGTTGACGGAACCAGTTGCACGTACAGGTTGCCATTGGTGACAGCGACGACGGTGCTGCCTTCCGGAACGATGGCGGTACTGCCGGTTGGCTGGAAACTGTTCCAGGTAATGGTGAGCGTGCCGTTGAACCGGCCGCCATCGGCTTTGTACAGCACGTCCTGAATGGTGGTAAGCGACGGCGCGGCCGCCGTGGATAAGGCTAGCCAGGCGGCTGCCACAAGCAATCGACGAAACATTAAACCTCCCAAGAAAGCAAAAACCCGCGCCCAAACGGGTGCGGGTTGACGGCGGAAACTCTCCGGCCGATTCCACTCTACAACGCGACCTCTTCGATTTCGTCTCAACTGCCGATTGCGATAGAGCGTAAATGACAGATAAATAACAGTTTGACAGCCCCAAACTTTTTCTGAATCTGTTGTGACCGGGTTTGGCGTCTCCGTATATTCGTGGTATATTCGTCGAAATTGAAAGTCAAGGTGTGGAATCGTACCCGCGATACCGTGTTGGGGGCTTCGGTGGATTTGGCCGATACCAGCGCCAAGCGGCGAACCGGCCTCCTGAAGCATGAACGGCTGGATGCCGGGGAGGGGCTGTGGATTGTTCCCTGCGAGTCTGTGCATACGTTTTTCATGAAGTTTCCGATCGATCTGGTGTATGTCGACAGGGGCAAGAAGGTGCGAAAAGTAAGGAGCCGGATGCCGGCCTGGCGGTTGTCGGCATGCCTGTCGGCGCATTCCATCGTGGAACTGCCGGCTGGAACGGTGGAACAAAGCGGCACCCAGGTGGGAGATGAACTGGTGTTCGACCGGTTCGAGGAATCGCCAAAGGAATAGAAGGCTCCCGATGGATCTACGACTGGCGGCAGCGGCGTTCGCGGGTTTGAGCCTTTCCTGCGCCACAAGCGTTTCGACCGGCAGGAACAACGCTCCGAAAACGCCTCCTCCGGTGGCCGTGAGTCCGTTCGACCGTCAGGTCCGCAACGCGCACGATGCGGGGGATGGCGACTACCAGTTGAGCCTGCTGCGCCAGCGCGTGGCGGCCGAGCCCGAGACCGTCTCGCCCCGCCTGGAACTGGCTGCGGCGTACCGGGAGCGCGGCTATCCCGATGTCGCCCTGGAAATCAGCCGTCTGGCGGCCGCCCGTTTTCCCGAGTCGGGCGATGCCGAACTGTCGCTGGTCCGCGACCTGCATGCAATGCAGCAGCGCACGGAAGCCATCGCCAGCCTGCAGGCCTTTCTGAAGGCCCATCCGCGGCTGGCCCCCGAATACGAATCGTGGCTGGGGATCCTTTTGGATGAATCGGGGCAGTGGGCGTCGGGCGAGCCGCACCACCGCAGCGCCATCGAACTGGCTCCATCGACCGACTCCCTGCACAACAATCTGGGCTATAACCTGTTGATGCAAAAGAAGAACGCCGAGGCCGAAGCGGAGTTCCGCGAGGCCCTCAAACTCAACCCCGCGTCGCAGATCGCCCGCAATAATCTGGGATCGGCGTTAGCCGCCGGAAATGCCGCACAGGCGGTCGACAGCTTTCAAGCCGCGAGCGACCCCGCCACCGCCCACAGCAACCTGGCGGCGGTCCTCATCGAAAATGGGAACTATGCGGAGGCGCGGCGCGAATTAGACATTGCGCTTGGCTATAATAAGGCTCATTCGGCCGCACTGAAGAATCTGGAACTGGTGTCCCGTTTGGACGGGCACGACGCGACGCTGCCCGCGCCGCCGGCAGGAACACGTTGGCAACGCTTCAAAGCCGGTTTGGTCCGGCTGTTTGCCGGGCCGTTAGATCGACCGAAGGCGGAAGAGGCTACCACCGCTTCCGCGCACTAATCAGAGAGGAACGATGAAGCAACTCGCGATTCAATTCATTCGGGACGAACAGGGTCAGGATCTTGTGGAATACGCCCTGATTGTGGCGGCCGTCGGGCTGGCCCTCATTACCACCGTGAACCAACTCTCCCAGGGCATTGTCAGTCTCTACCAGAGCATCACGGGAGATCTTGCGAGTATCGGCACTCCGGCCACCTAGCATTTGGATGTATGGAGTGCGGCCGGTTCCAGTGGCGACGGGCGCAACGCGCCGCGAGAGCGCGCGCGCCGCTATCTGGCGGGTTCGTCTTGGTGGCGTGGCGCGCTGGTTCCTGCCGGACGTGGCCATGGCGGTAGCGTGCGTCACGCTGGTTTACTGCCTTTTCTTTTTTCAGGGATATCAAAAACTCTTCCGCGATTCCGATGCCGGTTGGCACATCCGCACGGGCGAAGCCATCCTCGAGACCGGCCGGCTGCCGCACACCGATCCCTATTCGTTCACCCGCGAAGGCGCTTCCTGGTTCGCCTGGGAATGGGCGGCGGATGCCGCCGTGGGAGCGGTTCACCGGTGGGGCGGCCTGGGCGGCGTGGCTTTGTTCTATGCCGCGGCGATCGCCGCGGGCGCCTGGCTGTGGTTCCGGCTGCATTGGGCCATGGGCGGCAATTTTCTCCTGGCCTGTGGTTTGGCGCCGCTCCTGCTGTCCACGTCCAGTATCCACTGGCTGGCGCGGCCACACGTCATCGGATGGCTCTTTCTGATGGCGGCGGTCTGGTATGCCGAGCGCCGGGGCGGCGTGTTCAACTGGCGCGATGCCGCCACCGTTGCGGTCTTCACGGCCGCGTGGGCCAACATCCACGCCAGCTTCTTCCTGGCTCCCCTGGTGGCGCTGATCTACGCGATGAAAAGCCGGGGACCCGCGCTGCGGATGGCCGCGGTTTCGGCTGTTGCCGGGCTGGCCAATCCCTATGGCTGGGGCCTGTACCGGCATGTATTCGACTACCTGCGCAACTCCGAACTGCTGGGCCGCATCGGCGAATTTCAAAGCTTCGATTTCCATGCCGGCGGCGCCGGACAGATTCTCGCCACGGTGCTGATTGGAATGTGCGGCGGCACGCTGGCATTGACGCGCCGGCGGCCGGAACATTTCCTGCTGGCGGTGTTATTTACCGTAATGGGGTTGCGCTCCGCCCGCGCGCTGCCCCTGATAGCGCTGGTGCTGCTACCCATCGCCAATGCGTCGATCACCGAAGCCCTGGGGAGCGCCGCGCCGGAGCTTCTGGCCTATTCCCGCCGGCTCCGCGATTTGGACAAGCGATTTCAGGGGTTCGCTCTGGCTCCGTTACTGCTATGCCTCTGTTGGGGCATTCTGCAAATCCCAGCCATCCGCGCCAATACCGGCTTCCCGCCCGGCCAGTTTCCGGTGGCGGCGTATTCCCACATTCCCGATGGCGCTCGACTGTTCGCTCCCGATAAGTTCGGCGGGTATCTGATTTACCGCTCGGCGGGACGGCGCAAAGTGTTCTTCGACGGCCGCAGCGATCTCTATGGCGCGGAGTTCCTGAAGCAATACGGACGGCTGGTGCAGGTCCGGCCGGGTTGGCCGGAAATCTGGAACCGGTACGGCTTTACGCACGCGCTGCTGCCCGACGATGCGCCTCTGGCGGCGGCGCTTCAGCAGGCGGGATGGCAGGCGGTCTATCGCGACCGGACCGCGGTGCTGCTGGCAGGGGGACGCATTCGTTAGTGTACGGTATGGTACAACAGAACATCGACAGAATATGGATCGCAACAAAACCATCCTGATACTTGCGGCTGCATGGGTTTCGGCCGGGCTGCTGGCGTGGTTCGTGTACGCGACCGCGGTGGCTCCCAAGAGCGAGCCGCAGACGCGGGTGACGGTGGCGGCGCGCGACATGGCGATGGGAACGCTCCTGCGGAAGGCCGATGTGAAGCTGGTCGATATTCCCACGCGCTCGGTACCCAGAGCGGCGGTGACGCAGATCAAGGATGCGACGGATCGGGTTTTGCTGGCGGCCATCAGCACGAATGAGCCGATTTTGGCGAACCGGCTTTCGGCCCAGTATGCCAGCGAAGGCATGGCGTCGGCCATCCGGAGCGGCTTCCGCGCCGTCTCCGTGCAGATTACGGACGTGTCGGGCGTGGCGGGGCTGATTCAGCCGAATTCCCATGTGGATGTGCTGTTCACGCGTCCCGGCAATATGGATGAAGCCAGCACGTCTATCATCCTGCAGAACGTGCAGGTCTTCTCGACGGGACGCCTGCCGCCATCGGGCCAATCGGCGCAGGCGGCCGCCGCCGATGCGCGAACACCGCGCTCACCGGTGGTCACGCTGCTGCTTGAGCCGGCCGACGCGCAGAAGCTGGAATTGGCCAAGAGCGAGGGAAAAATCAGCTTGTCGCTGCGCAATCCTCAGGACGACGCCATGGTGCCCGGCGGCGCGCCCATGACCCCGGAAGTTCTCGATCCGACCTACGACCAGCGTACTGCCGAGGCCCGCAAAAAGCGCGCACCCCAGCGCGACAACAGCAACGACCCTGCCGCCTGGGCGAGGCTGGCGGCTTTGCAGCAAAAGCAGGAAACACCTCCGAAGAAAGAACCGGAAAAGGCCCGGGTGGTGGTGGATGTATTCCGCGGCGACAAGCACGTTCAGGAATCGTTTAAGTGAGAGCGGCCCACATTTACGGATGCGCGCTGCTGCTTGCCTGGTCCGTCAATGGCCAGATAATCAAGGCACGCGATATCAAGCTGGTGGAAGGCCGCGGCGACCTGCTCCAATTCCACAATGACGTGACCAAGGTAGCCATCGCGGAACCCAAGATCGCCGACGCCATCGTCATTTCGCCCCGCGAAATCATGGTGAACGCCAAGACGCCGGGAGGCACCACTTTGATGGTCTGGGAGACCGATACCGATCCGGCGCGCTACGAAATTACCGTCGTCAAGGACGATTCGGAGTGGGATGGCTTTCTGAAGACCATCCAGGATTCGGCCGGCGGAAACGTGACGGTGACGGGCTCGCCCGAAAGTATCGTGCTGGCCGGCAATGTCAAGAGCGCCGCGGAGTCCAAGCGGCTGGCCGGCATGGCTCAGGCGCGCGGCAAGAACGTGATCAACCTGCTGCAGGCGCCACCGCCGCCCGAACCGCGTCAGATCCTGATCCAAGTCAAGATCGCCGACGTGGACCGGACCGCGCTCACCCAGGTGGGCTTCAACCTGTTCAGCACCAACCCGACCATGTTGGGCGGCCTGGGCACGGAGCAGTTTGCGTCGCCCCGCTTCGGCCCGTTGACAACCACCCCCGGGCAGGCGTCCAGCAGCACGGTGAGCTTTTCCGATCTGCTGAACCTGTTCATATTCCGTCCCGATTTGAATATCGGCGCTACCATCAAGGCTCTGGAAGAGAACGATCTGCTGCAGATTCTGGCGGAGCCGAACCTGATTGCGCTGGAGGGTAAGGACGCCAGTTTCCTGGCCGGCGGTTCGTTCCCGTTCCCCACCATCACCACCACGCCCACGGGCGGCGCGACGGCTCCGGTGGTGACGGTGCAGTTCAAGCCCTTCGGCGTCAAGCTGGATTTCACCCCCACGATCACACCGCAAGGAGCCATCGACCTCAAGGTGTCGCCGGAAGTCAGTTCGCTCGATTTTTCGAATGCGGTGACCATTGAAGGCGTCACCATTCCGGCCCTGTCGCAACGCAAAGCCGAAACCGAGGTGATCCTGAAAGATGGCGAGAGCTTCGCCATCGCGGGCATGATCAACGACCAGATAATCGAGACCATCGACAAAATTCCCTGGTTGGGCGACATCCCGATTATCGGGCACCTCTTCCGCAGCCGCAGCACGCAAAAGTCCAAGGACGAATTGCTGGTGGTGATCACGGCGCGCTTTGTGAAGCCGCTGAGTCCGGAAGAAAAGGCCAAGCTGCCGGACATGCCGGAAACGTTCCTGCCCGCCGTCCGTCCTCCGCCGAAGGGCAAAAGCAAGAAGAACGACAAGACCTCCAAGCCGGCGACCCCCGGCCAGCCGGAGTTCGTAGGACCTCGTGGGCAAACGATACCAAAAGTGGATCAGGACAAGTAGGATGCCGCTCGGTCCCCAATGTGGGGCAGACTGGCGGTCTGCCTGTTCGGCTACGAGTACGGATCGGAAGGCCGAGTACCACTCGGCCGCAGGCTGCCAGCCTGCGCCACAACGCAATGGCTCCGTGTCCTTGCAGCTTCTGGTTATCCTGGTGCCGGTGATCTTCGGGTTTATGGGGTTCGCGCTCGATCTCGGCCGTCTCTATCTCATCCGGGGCGAACTGAACCAGGCGGCCGGCTCCATGGCTCTGGCGGCGGCCCAACAGCTCATCGGCGCCGCGGCGTCCAACAGCCTGGTTCCGAGCGTACTGCCGCCGAACGGTCCTCCCTATACGTACAATTTCGGCGCGCTGACGCTCGGCCAGCCGACCGGCAATCTCTCCAGCACCATCACGCCGCTGTGCTTCGACACCGTGACGGACGCCATCGCCAACGCCAACGGCGTCAGCGACTGCTCAAGCGCGACCGCCGTTCAGGTCTCCGTCAGCGCCGATGCGCCGCTTCTGTTCTGGGGCTTGCTGCCGGTCGCGCAGTTACGAACCACCCCGGTCGCCGCGCAGGCTATTGCCGGTATCAGCGCTCCCTTATGCACGGGATGCGGCATGGTCCCCATCGCGGTAGCCGCATTGAACACCGGCGACTCCGCGAACTTTGGATTCGACCCCACCATGTCGACGGTGTACACGCTCTACTATGCGTGCAGCGGCACTCCCATTCCCGCGCCGCTGGCCGGCGCCGCGGTGTCGGCTCCATACGTTCTGATCAACCGTTACGACACGGCGTCCGTACTGCCCGCCGAGGGCGATCAATTATTCCAGTACAATGCGCTGGGGCTGACGGCATCGAACGATCCTACGCCGAACACTTGCACGGCCGCGCCCACCACTCCCTTTGCGTGCTCGAATGTGGGCGACTGCGAACAGTTTTGGGCCAGCGCCGCGGAGAGATCCTGCACCGCGGCCGCCGCAAACGCATCGGTAGAGGCGGCGCTGTGCGGACTGTACTCGCGTTTGGATAGTCCGAGCAACGCCGCCATCTGTGCGGCCGCGGTTCCGGATCTGGCGGCGCTGTCGCCCGCCGCCGCTCCCGACACCGACCTGGCAGCGGGCGAGACGCCGCCCTACTCCGCCTATTTGGGCAACGGCCGCCGTCTGATCACGGTAGCCATAGTGGACGGCGCCGGCGCAACCATGACGGTTCTGGGATTCCGCCAGTTTTTGATCGAACCGAATACGGACGGAACCTTCTTTACCCCGTCCGACGCGAGCGGCCGGTTTCCGGCGCTGTATATCGGGTACCCGGCCCCCATGCAGCAGGGCTGGTTCGACACGCGCTTCGCGGGCGGGCTGTGTCCGGTGGGGACGTTCAGCGGGCCGGGAAAGGTGGTCATGCAAAAATGAACCGGCCACGCGAGCGCGGTAACGCAGTTCTGGAATTCGCTCTGTGGTTCCCTGTCCTGCTGCTGCTGGTGGTCGGCATGATTCAGTTCGGCAGGCTCGCGTACCTTCAGTATTCCTTGCGAAAAGCTTTATACACCGTCGGACGCACGCTTTCCGTTCAGCAGGGGCTGGATCTCTGCGATGCGGGCGTTCTGGCGGGCATGGTGCAGAATCTCATCAACGATCCAACCACGGGGCAGCCGCTGGTCTCCAACCTGACGGCGGACATGATCACCGTCACCTCCGTCTGCCTGGATGCGGCCGGGAATCCGCTTCCGTGCGACACGAGCGGCTGTGCCGGCCTTGCCGCGACGCCGCAGAAACCCGCATTTTTAACGGTCTCCATCCTAGGCGGCTATCCGGTACAACTGCTGATTCCATACACCCAGTTGCCGCCCACCCCGCTGTACCCGTCGGTGACTGTGCCATTTACCGGGAGTGTTCTGTGATGCATCGGCGTTTTGTGAATGGCCGCGGCCGCCAATCCGGCCAGGCGATTACGGAGTTCGCGCTGTTGTACGGCGCGGCTCTTCTACCGCTCACGTTCATGCTGGTCTTCGTCGCGGAGATGCTGTGGATCTGGCACAGCGCGGCCGATTTCACGCGCGATGGCGCGCGATACGCGGCCACCAGTTGCTGGGCGGCGGATGGCAGCGGCAGTAACGTACTGGCCCACATGCAACTGGTGGAGCCGAACGTGATGAAGCAGTTTCAAGGGGCGAGCGCTCAGATTCAAGTGGTGTATTTCACGCAAAATCCGGACGGCAGCGTGACTCCCTTCGACGCCTCCGCGTGTACGGGCAGCATCTGCGTCCCGGATTCCGTGACGGTCAGCGTGTCGAACTACCAGTACGCGCCGTTTTCGGGATTCTTCAAGCTTCCTCCCGTCACCATGCCGGCGTTTACAACCACCGTGCCGATGGAAAGCGCCGGGTACCAGGATAATTCGGGTACCTGTGTTTCTCCAACGTGAGAAAGGATGCCAGTGCCGAATACTACCCTCATGGTCGCTTCGAGCGATGAACATTTTCGCGAAATGGTTCGCGACAGCCTGCTGAATATTCCGGAGGCGAAGATTGTCGCCGAATATCAGGAGGTGGCCGCCAACCTCTACATCCGCGTGCTGCAAGACCTGGAACGCCACCCCAACGCCGGTCTGATCGTGGACCTATCGGGCGATCCCGAAGGCTCCATCAAGGCCATCGAACGGCTCAAGCAGGCCGCGCCGTACCTGTTCGTCATCGCTTCCAATTTCCATGCCGATGCCGATATGGCCATCGCCTGCATGCGCGCCGGCGCCAATGAGTTCGTGCTGCAACCCATTAAGCGCACCGAGTTCCGCGACGCCATGGGACGGCTGGACCGCGCGCCCCGCCAGGCCGGCGGCGGCGAGAGCAAGCTCGGCAAGGTCTACACTTTCGTCGGCACGCGCGGGGGAGTGGGGACCACCACGCTGGCCGTGAATTTCGTATCGGTGCTGGCCCAGCGCAAGCTTTCGAGCGTAATCCTCGACCTGGATTGGATCGGCAACGACGTGGCCATGCAGGTGGGCGCTTCGCCGCAATACACGCTCACGGAAGTGTCGGAGAACCTGGAACGCATGGACCAGGCGCTGTTCGAGGGCTTTGTCACGCGCGATCCACTGGGCTTCTTCATGGTGGGCCCGCCCGACGCGCTCGAAAATCGCGGCCATTTCAGCGAACACCAGTTCCGCGAATTCGCCACGTTCCTGGTGGAGAAATACGAGGCCGTGGTGATCGATGGCGGCCGCGCCGTTTCCGATGACGTGGTGATGGCCGCCGCTCAGGTTTCCGCCGCCATCTTCCTGGTGATCGATCAGGAGTTTCCGTCTATTCGGAACGCCCAGCGGTACATTTCGTTCCTGATGCGCATGGGCTTTAACCAGGACCAGATCCGCGTGGTGGTGAACCGCTATACCAAGAAGCCAGGCGCCACTATCGCCAGTCTCGACCAGATTCACCAGACCCTCAACCAGCCGGTGTTTTACGGAATTCCCCAATCGTCCGCGGTGATCGCCTCCATCAACAAGGCGCGCCCGTTCGTCGCCAATCGCGAGCAAGCGGGCGAACTGGACCGCATCTTCCGCGCCTTTGTCGACAAAGCCACCGGTTTGAAAAAGGCCGCGGCCGCCGTTGCGGGGAAATCGGCATGAGGGGCCTCACACGGAACCGCGACCGTCAGGGAGCGGCCCGAGCGACGCATGGCTGTTCGTGGTTAGCGTCCTACTCGCTCGGGCCGCTCCCTGACGGTCGCGGTTCCGTGCCTGGCCAGCGGTCGAGCACGGGTGCGTACGCCGCGTCCATAATGAAGCATATGCCGTTTGGAGGGTTCCTTGGGTAGCCGTCCCACAGTCCGTCCCGGGTCGGGTGCCGACCGTTGGTTCGAACTGAAGAGCCACGTTCACCAGAAGCTCCTCAATTCGCTCACGCCCGATCAGCTTAAGGACCTCAACAAGGAGAGCGTCCGGGGCCAAATCGGCTCCGTAGTCGAAAAGCTCATCGTCGAAGAATCGCTTCCCATGACCGTGGCGGAGCGCGAAAAACTGATCGAGGAAATCCTCGACGAAGTCTTCGGCTTGGGACCCCTGGAGCCCCTGCTCAAGGACCCCACCATCAGCGACATCATGGTCAACGGCTTCGATAACGTCTATATCGAACGCGCCGGCCGCGTGGTGGAAACCAATATCCGTTTTAAGGACCAGGCCCACGTCCGCATGATCATCGAGCGCATCGTCTCCGCGGTCGGCCGGCGTATCGACGATTCGTCGCCCATTGTCGACGCGCGGCTGCTGGACGGTTCGCGCGTCTGCGCGGTGATCCCTCCGCTTTCGCTCATCGGCCCCGTGATGTCCATACGGCGCTACGGGAAGAAAGTCCTCTCCACGGAAGACCTGCTCAAGAACGAGACCTTCACCACCGGCATGCTCGATTTCCTGAGCGGCTGCGTGGAAGCGCGGCTCAATATCGTGATCTCCGGCGGTTCGGGCTCCGGCAAGACCACCATGCTGAACACGCTTTCGCGGTTCATTCCCGAAGAGGAGCGCATCGTCACCATTGAGGATACGGCCGAACTGCAACTGCAGCAGAACCACGTGGTGCGTCTGGAAACGCGCGTCTCCAACATCGAAGGCGTGGGCGCCATTACCCAGCGCGACCTGGTGATCAACACTCTCCGTATGCGGCCCGACCGCATCATTGTGGGAGAGTCGCGCGGCGCCGAAGCGCTCGACATGCTGCAGGCCATGAACACCGGCCACGATGGCTCCATGACGACGGTTCACGCCAACTCGCCGCGCGACGCCTTTTCGCGCATGGAGACCATGGTGATGATGGCGTCCCGGAACGTTCCCGACAAAGTCATCCGCCAACAACTGGCCAGCGCCATCAACATCGTGGTGCAATGCGCGCGCCTGAATGACGGAACCCGCCGCGTCACGGCCATCGGCGAGGTGGTGGGCGTCGAAAACGACCTGGTGCACATGCAGGATATCTACGAATTCGAACGCACAGGAATCAGCCCGCGCGGGAAGGTTCTGGGCCGTTTCCGCGCCCTCGGCGTGAAGCCGGCTTGTCTCGACCGCCTGAAGTCCTTCGGCATCCATCTGCCGGTTTCCATCTTCCACGAAGAACACGAGGTGAAGGAAAAGTGAGCTTCCTCGCCTTCCTCATCGTGGTGGGGATTCTCTTCTCCGTGGCGATGCTCATTGCCGCGCACTTTATCTGGTCGGTACCCGAGCAGGAGGCCGGGCGCGCGCTGGGACGCCGCATGCGTGAACTCCGTGCCGGCGGGCGCGGCCGGACGCGCAGTTCGCCCGAATTGCTGCGCCGCGAGCATCGCGGCAGCTTGGCCTTTCTGGGCGACCTGGTCACCTGGATCGGATTGTTCCGCCGTTTGCAGGAATTGATCGATCAGGCCAACCTGCGATACCGAGCCGCCGATGTTTTCGGCCTCAGCGTGCTGCTGGCGGGCGTGGTCTTCGGAATTCTGGCCCTAGCCGGAGTCGGCAATTGGACGGTCTACCTGCTGCTGGCCGCCATCGCCGGTTTCGGGCCGCTGATCTACATCACCCGCGTGCGCGCCCGCAGGCTGCGCAAGTTCGAGCAGCAACTGCCCGACGCCATCGACCTGTTTACGCGCAGCATGCGCGCCGGACACAATCTCCACAGCGGTCTGGAAACCATCGCCACGGAAACCGCCGATCCGGTCCGCATGGAATTCCGTAAGATGATGGAGGAACTGGCGCTCGGTTCGCAGGTGGAACCTTCGCTTCACGCCTTGGGCAAGCGCGTCCCGCTGATCGACTTGAAGTTTTTCATCACCAGCCTGATTCTGCAACGCCAGACCGGGGCCAACATGGTGGCCGTGCTGGAGAATCTGGCGGCCCTGGTCCGCGAACGTCTGGATATGGCCGAGAAGCTGAAATCGCATACCGCCCAGCAACGCTTTTCGGCGGGCCTGCTGTGCGCTCTTCCGCTGGTGGTGGGCCTGGGCTTCTATATCCAGAAGCCGGAGTATGTGCGCATGCTCTGGACCGATCCGACCGGCAGCAAGTTCTTGACTTATGCGATCGTTTCGGAGATCGTCGGCATTCTGATCATCCGCAGGATTGCGAGCGTGCGGGTATGAACAGCCTGGGATATATTCTCCTATTCCTCGTCGCCGGCGTGGTGTTCAGCTTCCTGATCTGGAGCACATTGGAGATCTTCCGGACCGACGAAAATCCCCTCGACGGCCGCCTGGAAGAACTCAGTTCTCATGCGATGGTGGCCACGGCGCGTACGGCCCTCTTCAAAGCCGAAAGCGCCGGCGCCGGCCGTTTCCTCTACTACGTCAGCCTGGCGCCGGGGGCCGCCGATTGGCTGCGAGGGTCGCAACGGTTGCTGCATCGCGCGGGATTCCGGCGCAAACAGGCGCTGGCCGTCTACGTTCTGCTGTTCCTGATTTTCAATGTGCTGGTGCTGGCCGGGATGGCGTACCTGCAGCGCGGCAATACGGCCTTCAATGCCACCGTCGCGATGGTGGCCTCTCTCATCGTGGGACTCCTGCTGCCCAAGATGATCCTGCAGCGCTTCGTCAAACGCTACCGGCGCAAACTGGAGGAAGCCCTGCCCGATACCGTGGATCTGCTGGGCATCGTGCTGGGGACCGGGTTGGCTCTTGACCAGGCCATGATGCGCGTCAGCGAGGAGATGCAGTTCATTTATCCGGAACTGGCCACCGAATTCGCCACCGTGGTGATGCAGGTCCGCGCCGGCCAGGAGCGCTCCACGGCCTTCAGTCAACTGGTGAAACGAACCGGAATTGAAGCCATCAAGTCGCTATCCGCGATGATCATCCAGAGCGAGAAATTCGGCACCAGCCTGGCCCTTGCGTTGAAGGTCTATGCCGAGGATCTGCGCAAGAAGCGAACGCGCAAGGCCGAGGAAGCCGTCGCCAAAGCCGGCATCAAGATGCTGTTTCCGGTGCTGATCTTCATACTGCCCGTGCTGTTTATTATCACGCTGGTGCCCGCGGTCCTCAGCGTGATGCGGAACTTGCAGGTTTTAGGAGCTGGACGGTAGTACACACTACACCGCCAGAGTCGCCACGTACTCGGCAACCATGCGGGAATAGTCGACACTCCAATGCGGCTGGAGGACGATCTCACCCGACTCGATCTTTCCCTCCTCCAGACTGCGGAGCGCGTACTCCTGTACCTTGTCGTTCCCGGATTGTCCGGTCTCGTCTCTTCCGAAACGGCTCAAGTGGTACGACTGGGTTCCCCACCAACGGTACAGGTAGAAAATCTTCCGCGGCTGGATCGCAACGTAGTCCTTGTCAGCGCCGATAACCCTTGCGAACTTGGCCTCAAGATCCCGATCCTGTCCCGATCCCATGTGCGTGTAACCGCCCACCTCGTCGAACAGGCTGCGATGCCACAGGCTGCCGCTATGGAACAGGCCCGTCTTGGGGCCGCCGACCGCTCCGCCGCTGAGGATAAGCGCTTTGGAAGGTTTGAAGAAGCGCTTTTGTGGGTCGTACATCGATACCGAGAAGCTGAGGCGGTGCGGCAGGAAGATGTCGTCGTCGTCCCATACGGCCAACAGATCGTGACGGCATAGCGCGGCTGCCGCGTTTCTCTTTTCGCCCACCGTGTGGAACCGCGACGGAACGTTGACCACGATTACTTGGGGATGGTTGAAGGCGTACGCCTGACGGTCGAAATCGTTGAGGATCAGGAGTTCCTTGTCGCCGCCGTAATCCTGGTTCAGGAATGAGTAGACCGCTTCCTCGACGATTAGCCGCGGCCGGCCGAAGGTCAGACACATACAACTGACCGGTGGAAGGGTCACCGCCTCAGCCCGTGGATGCGGTATTGGCAAGATCCGAGCTTCCGGCGCTCACCGGAACTAGTGAGTGGCGCCGGATGCTTCGTGGATCTACCCTCCGATTTGAGGTCTTTGCCGCTTTGACAGGGGTCTTTATCCTCTATACGGATAGGCGCAAACGGGAGGCGGAATTTGTCGCTGTGCGTCGAGAATTCTCAAGTTTTTCGCGGAAGAGAGGGATTTCAGTTCATTCCGCACATGCCGGGATTGCCGCACCGGCCGCCGGGACACGCCGGCATTTCGGCGGACTTGCCCGAATTGGCGTGCGCCGCGAAGGTGGAATGTTCCTGCCGGAGGTGCTTTTCACCGCACGACGGGCAGGTCAATTCGGGAACATCCGACGTGCGGCGGACCAGTTTCTCGAACTTCGTGCCGCAGTCTTGACAGAGGTATTCGTAAATCGGCATAGCGTCTCACTCCATTATAAGGGCACACACCTGGTCCATCACCTTGCGGATTTCGGCCGCCGGCCCATTGTAGTTGTTCACCAGGATCGAAAATGCCACCCAGCTCCCGTCGGCCCGCTGGGCGTAGCCCGACAGCGCGCTGACATGCGACAGCGACCCCGTCTTGGCGTGGACCCGGCCGGTTTCCGCCGTGCCGGTAAAGCGCGCCGCCAGCGTCCCATCCTCTCCGCCCACCGGCAGCAGCGAAAGGAAGTTCCGCCGCTGGGGCGAAGCATACATATGGCGCAGCAGCCGGACCACCGCCTGCGGGGTCACCAGGTTGAGCCGCGCCATTCCCGACCCGTCCAGCAGGTGATAGGCGTCCGCGGAGATGCCGGCTTCCGCCAGGAACTTCCGCATCTCTTCGAACCCGGCCTCGCGGCTTCCCACGTTGCGGCGGGCCCGGCCTACCGCGCGCAGCATCATTTCAGCGTGCAGGTTCTGGCTCACTTTGTCGGTAATACGCAGGCATTCCAACAGCGGCGCCGATTCACGCCGCGCCAGTTCCACGCCTTCGACCGAAGGTGGCGGCGGCGCACGCCTCAAGTCCGCGACGTCCTCGGGAAGCAGATGCTCCGCTATCGCCGGGCCATCCACCCCGATGCCGCGATCCTCCAGCGCCTGCCGCAAGGCTAATGCGGCATAGAGGGCCGGATCGTCGATGCCCAATTCCACGTCCTGGCCGCCGTCTTGCAACGGGATGGCGCCCCAGATCCGCAGCGTACGGCTTCCCGGCAGCCGGTCCGAGTGGATTCTGCGTTCGCCATCCGCGGCCACCGTGTGCACGCGGTTCTCGATCTCGTAATACGCCAGCGCCGGACTCAGCGTCAGCACCGCCAGTTCTCCGACGGCGGCGCCCGGCCGGATGGTGAGCGTCTGCGAATTGTCATTGATGGCCAGCGCCGAAACCGCGGCGCCGTCCTTGGTGTTGGGATCGTCCACCGACCAGCCGTCCGCGTACGGCTGCCAGACGTACCAGGTGTCGTCGCCGATGATGTCTCCGGAGATGTGCTTCACCCCCGCGGCCGCCACCTGGTCCGCCAGGTCCTGAATGGCGATCAGCGGATCCCCGCCCGCCGAGCCTTTCCGATACGGAATCACACGGGCCGAGAGATTCGGATCGCCGCCGCCCAGCAGGCGCAGCGAACTATTCAGCAGTCCGCTTTCGTCGGGCGGGCGGTCGGCCAACACGCGGGTTTGGAAGGTGGCGTCCGGGCCAAGCACGGTCAACGCCAGAGAGGTGCTGAACAGCTTGGTATTGCTGGCCGGGACGAAGAACCGGTTGGCGTTGAGTTCGTATATGGTTTTCCCGTTGGTGAGGGCCACCGCCTGAATGCCCCAGAACGCGCCCCGCACCAATGGAGATGCCGCCAGAATGGCTTCCACACGCTGCGCCAAGGTTGGGCCGGCCGCTTCGGCGCCTAGCAGCAGGAAAAGAACCGGCGCCAGCCATTGATATACTCGCCAGACTCGCCTCATCGTCCCGTCACCTTCGCTTCCAGCCAGATCAACACCAGCAGCACCATCACCAGGCAGGTCCCCACCAGCGGGATACCGATTACCACTCCCACTCCCAGGGCGCTCGCGGCATAGCCTAGCGAAGCTGGGGCCAGCAGGCCGCCCAATAGCGCCAGGGAGAAGATGCCGTTGAAGAATCCCGGATGGTAATAGGGAAAGCGGCTCCCGATGGCCTCGGCGACCAGCGGATAGATGCTGGCATACCCGCATCCCAAAAAGATCACTCCCATTGAAGCGCCGAACCGGTTATTCGTGACATACAGCAGACAACAGCCGAACAGGGAGGCCGCTACGCTGCCCAGCAACAGCCGGCGGTGGCGGACGCGCGGCAGGATCGCCACCGCGATCAGCCGGCCCGACATCAGAAACGACCAGTACAGAGCCAGGATCAACAGTGCCGCCAGGGGGCTCAGTTCGATGCGGCGGAGCAGAAACAGCGGCAGCCAGCCGGCGATTGACCACTCATTGCCGAATTGGATAAACAAGAGCAGTGCGAACATCACGGCTCCAGGACTGCGAAAATCCTCAATCGCCTGCCGCAGCGTGGGGTGCGTTCCTTTTCTGGGAAGCGCCGATGAACTTCGGCCATAGATTGCGGCGAAGATCGCGGCGAAGACTCCGGGGACGGCAGCCATGAAAATCAGGATGGTCGTGACGCTGTAAGCGTAGAACGTTCCCGCCACCAGCAGCGTGGAAGCCAGGCACCCCAGCCCATACCAAACGCCTCCCAGGTTTACGGTGCCGGCCGCATCCGCCTGGTACCGTCTGGAGATGGCGTGGAACAGCGCCATGTTGAGCAACCCCGCGCCTGTACCCAGCACTAGAAGACCGGATACGCGCCACCAGTCAGAGTGCGGAGGAGCCGCCCAGGCCAGGAAGAGCAGCGCCAGACAGGACATGCCGCAGGCGAATACCAGCAGGAAGCCCACGCCGCGCGCCACGATCAGACGCCGGGCCACGATGGAGGATGCCACAATCCCCACGGCTAGGCTGAGGAAATAGTTCCCTACAGCTACGAAATCCGACGGATCGTCGACCCGGTTATAGCCCCACGCGGGCAGAATTGCCCCTAACAGGGCGAGCAGGAATCCCGACAGCAGAAATCCCGCCAGAGCCTTCCCGCCGCCGTCGGGAGCGGCGAACCCAATTTCGATGTCGGGTGAGGCGGAACTCACAGAATCGATTGTACCTTGCGGAGCCAACCGTGCCAGCACTTTTGGAATTCCGTAGAAAAACCTCCCGAAAACCGTAGATTCGACTGCGTCGTTCAATCGAATGAGGTGGTTAGACGTGGCGCCCGGCTTGCAGTTGGCGGTGCGGGTTACTTTAGAGGAATTCCAGCTTTGGTGCGTTGCCTCCTTTGGGCTCGCAGCCCCGATTCCGGACGCCATCTGCCGGATCGGGGCTTTTTTTCGTTCTGTTACACTGGCTCTTCTCACTCATGCCAGGACTCTACACTCGATGGATGGACCGCTGGGAGCACAAGTTGGCCACGCGGGACACCAACCGCGTCGTCCGGCCGTTTGATTGGGGCACGGAGTGGCTCCATCGTACCGGGTTTCCGGCTTGTCCGGCGGAAGCGAATGGCGACGCGGCGGCCTCCATCTCGCGGTATGCGGCGGAAGCCGTTCTGGATTCAGACCGCTTCTTTTCCTACAAACCGGTAACCGATTACCGGCTCCAGGGCGGCCGTCTCACCTTTTCCAGCGCCGCCCAATCGGGTTGCCCTGAGAACGATACCGTGCAGGCGCTCTGGTTCCCGGCTCCCAATGACCGGAAACGGGCTCTGGTGGTGCTTCCCCAGTGGAATCACGACCAAGGGGCTCACGTCGGCTTGGCCAAGCTGCTCAACCGGTTCGGAATCAGCGCCCTGCGTATGACCATGGCGTATCATGCCGAGCGGAAACCGCCGGAACTGCAGCGCGCCGATTACCATGTTTCGAGCAACATCGGACGCACCATTCACGCCTCCCGGCAATCGGCCATCGACACCCGCTGCTGCCTGGACTGGCTGGTGCAGCAGGGCTATGAGCGCATCGGCGTCCTGGGTACCAGCCTGGGCTCCTGCGTGGCGTTTCTTGCCACGGCGCACGATCCGCGGGTGAAAGTCGGCATCTTCAACCATGTGTCCATGTATTTCTCGGACGTGGTCTGGACTGGCCTGTCCACTCAGTTCGTACGGCGCGGTTTTGGGAACCAGGTGAGCCAGGACGACTTGCGGCGATACTGGTCGGCCATCAGCCCCGCGAGTTATCTGGAGCGTTTCCGGGGCCGGGATCTGAAGAGCCTGTTGATCTGGGCCAAGCACGACTCCAGCTTCCTGCCGGTCTATTCCAGGCAGGTGCTGGACACGTTTCGAGAGCTGGGGTTGCCACACGAGGTATTTACCCTCGGGTGCGGCCATTACACCACCGGACAATTCCCGTTCAAACTCATCGATGGCCTCGCCATGTGCCGTTTTGCGGCCCGAAACCTGTAACTCGAACACTGCATATGGTAGGTGATCGGGCCGATCACCACATTCTATGGGAATCTATGGTAAGCCATATTGACAGAAAGCCGAGCTCGTGAGAGCATAAAGCCATCACTGAAGAAGGAGGTGGTCCAAAACAATGGAAAGTTGTTGTAGAGAACCGCGAGAGGTGGCCGACTGTTAAAGTCGAGCCTCTGAAGTAGCCGATTCCGATTCAGTGTCGGGATCACGTTCCTGTGGACCGGCTGCCTCTTGCGCAACCATCAGCCTCAGGTTTCATCTTTAAGGCTACCTGCCCCCGTGGCGTCCTGGGATGTCACGGGGGTTTGTGCGTTTGCTATACTGTAAGTCTCGAAAGGTTACAAAATGAAGGCCGGTATTCACCCCGCATACAACCCCATCAACGTCATTTGCGCCTGCGGCCATACGTTCCAGACGCGGTCCACTCACAAGGGCGATATCCGCGTGGAAATCTGCTCTTCCTGCCACCCGTTCTTTACGGGCCGTCAGAAATTAATGGACACCGCCGGACGTATCGATCGGTTCGAGCGCAAGTACAAAGCCACGCGTGGCGACAAAGACAAAAGAACGCAGACCACGGCGTAGGCGGAGTTTCAAAAAGGTTTGGAATGAAGAGGCAGGTCCGGACGGACCTGCCTTACTTTTTGCTGCCCTACTTCTTGGAAGTTTCCGGCTGAATGCCATGCTGGTGCTGCTTCTTGCGCTCTTCGCGCTCCCGCTCGTGCTTATCCCGCAGTTGCTGGTACAGAGGACGCTGTTCCGGGCGTAGGATGTTATTGATCTGCTCCACTTGCACCTGCCAGATCTCCTTGCCCTTTTGATTCATTTCCTGGTGCACCCCTTCGAACTTCTCGCGAGTGTCTTCCAGGATCGTTTCCAGCTTCTGCACCTGGTCCGAATCCAGCTTCAAGAAGTCCTTCATCTCGGCAACGATGCGCTTCTTGACCTCGGCGGGGTCGCGGGGGGCTCGTGGACCGGAGCCCTTCTCCGCCGGATTGTTGATGGTATACCAGCGATACCCGAGACCGCCTAAAATCGCCCCGCTAATAAAAACGAATAGCAGGCTCAGGAAGACGGATAACCTTGACTTGGACATCGGGCGCGCTCACTTGCCGGGGGTGGAAAGGTCCAGGGATACCGTGCCGACAATGTCGGGCGTATCCAGCGGCTGGGCATCGGCGAGGGCCTCGATATAGGACTGAGGCGTATTGACGGCCTGATTGTTGTTGGGAATCGCCATGTACACGCCCAGCGCTACCGAGAGCGCCAGCGCTGCAGTCACGAATCCGCCGGCCATCCGGCGCAACGAGAAGGTAAACGTCTGGCGGGCTTCAATGCGTTGCCATAGGTTCGGCATGAAGTTGGGACTGGGGTCCCGATCGGGACACGCTTCCTGGTACGCCTGGAACAGGGCGTCCAGCCTCTCTTCGTTATTCTCACGCATAGGAGACATAGTCTTCGTTTTCCCTCTAACTCCACCGGCCGAAACCGGGTCACTGCTCCTTTGATCCGAATGCTTTCAAAACCCGCTGCCGGGCTCGAAATAAGCGAACTTTAAGAGCATTTTCGTTTACATCGTAGATCTTTTCAAGCTCTTTCAATGAAAGGCCTTCTACTTCTTTCATCATCAGAAGGACCCGATCCGATTCCGAGACTTCCGAAAGCAGGGAATCGACAAATTCCCGGATCTTTTTCTGTTGCTGCCCATCCCGTTCCACCTTCCCGCTCGCCGTGGCATCGGCCATGATGACCTGTTGCTCCGACAAATCGGAAATGCGAAACTCCTGACGCCGGCGCTGCTTGCGAAGATGATCGTAAGCCGCGTTCACCGTTAGGCGATACAACCAAGGTTCAAAGACCTCGGGCGTCCGGAGCTGGTCGAGTGAAAAATAAAGCCGCAGGAAAACTTCTTGTGCGACATCCTCGACATCTTCGGGCCTCGCGATCAGCCGCGTAATCTTGCCCAAAATTCGCTTGCGATACACTAGTACGATTTCGTTGAACGCCGCACTGTCGCCCTTCTGGGCGCGCTTAATTAATTCGAAATCAACCAGCATGCCGCACCGTAATCAGTGCCGGCATCCGCACGCATTCACTCCGGTTGAATAGGCGTACCGGCTAGTAGACAGGTTACAAATCTTCGTTAGGAAGCGCAAAAGCTTCTACCCGCTCCAAGAATGTTCCGATATGACTCAAAAGGGCTACGGGAAATTGTAGCATGCTGGCCATTTTGGAGCCATCTTCCGTATTATCAAAGATATCAGGAGATTTTGGATGCCGCAAACACTCTGGCTCATGCGCCATGGCGAGACCGAATGGAGCCGCTCCGGCGCCCACACCGGCCGGACCGATCTTCCGCTGACCGCCGAGGGCCGCCGCAACGCCACCGCCATGGCGCGCTGGGTCGCCGGACGCCCGTTTGCCCTGGTCCTCACCAGCCCTCTGTCACGGGCGCGCGACACGTGCGCCTTGGCCGGCTGCGCGGCGCGGGCCGAGGTGGATCCCAATCTGTGCGAGTGGGACTATGGAGACTACGAAGGCCGTTCCACACCGGATATCCAGAAAGGCCGCCCGGGATGGTTCCTGTGGCGGGACGGGGCGCCCCATGGCGAGACCATCCAGCAGGTGGCATCCAGAGCCGATTCCGTGATCGCGCGCGCGCTGGCCCTGGAAGGGGATGTCGCCTTGTTCGCGCATGGACACATTCTGCGAATCCTGACGGCGCGCTGGCTGGAACAGCCCCCGGAGATGGGCCGTTTGTTTGCACTGGGGACCGCCTCCGTCTCCACGCTCGGTTACGAACGAGAGACGCGCGTCATTACCCGTTGGAATCTTTCGGCTTCGCTGTGACCAGTCCGATACGCAAAGGCTTCGCTCCGGCCGCCACCTTCACCACCTTGCACACCACCTGCAGCGCATCCACCGCCGAAATCACGCGTACCGGATGGCGGTTGCCGTCGATGCCGCCCAGAACCGCTACGTGCGGCGACGGCAGAAAGATCTCCATCACCCGGATTTTCTCGGCCCCGCTGGTCAAGGTCACCCACAGTTCTTCATCTTCCTTGACGGCCTTTTGCATCGCCTGAATCTGGGCTACGAAGACCGGTCCGGTATTGGCCACCGGCGCCGGTGGCGGAGCGGGAACGTCCTTTGGTCCCGAGGTGGCCGACAGGATGGCCTGTTGCGCCAGTTGTTTGGTCAAATCGACCAGTGCCATTTGCGTCGATGCTACCACGCCTGGCAGACGCTCACGGTTCCGTGCCCGGGAATCACCGGCGGCAAGGCCGCTGGCGTTACATTGAGACTATGCGGAGTTTCGACAGTTTAACGGAGCGCGAAATCCTGGCCCTCGCGATTTCGAGCGAGGAAGAGGATGAACGGGTGTATGCGGATTTCGTCGAGGGTTTAAGGGAGACTTTCCCGGCCACGGCGGCTATCTTTGACAGCATGCGCGAGGAGGAGTCCACCCACCGGCGGCGCTTGATCGAATTGTTCCGACGGAAGTTCGGCGACCATATTCCACTCATTCGGAAGCAGGACGTCCGAGGCTTCGTAACCCGCAAGCCGGTCTGGCTCATCCGGCCGCTCGGTCTCGAGATCGTTCGCAATCACGCCGCGGCCATGGAAGCCGAAACGCGCCATTTCTACGAGCGGGCGTCGGCGCGCGCCGAGGATGCCTCCATCCGTCAATTGCTCGACGATCTGGCGCAGGAGGAGCGCTCGCACGAGGACCACGCCGATCAACTCATCAAGGACAAACTGCGGCCCGATGTGAAAGGCGCCGAAGACGCGGCCAACCGGCGTCTGTTCATGTTGCAGATTGTCCAGCCCGGCCTGGCCGGATTGATGGATGGATCGGTCTCCACGCTGGCGCCGGTCTTCGCGGCCGCCTTCGCCACGCACCAGCCCAAGGATGCCTTCCTGGTCGGTGTAGCGGCCTCCGTCGGCGCGGGCATCAGCATGGGATTTGCCGAAGCGCTTTCCGACGATGGCAGCCTCACGGGCCGCGGACACCCCTGGGCCCGCGGAGCCATTTGCGGCCTGATGACGGCCTTGGGCGGCATTGGCCATACCTTGCCGTTTCTGCTTCCCGGGTTTACCGCCGCCATGACGGCCGCAATGGTTGTCGTAGTCCTGGAGCTCGCGGTCATTTCCTGGATCCGCCATCGCTACATGGAGACGTCCGCCGTCTCGGCGGCTTTGCAGGTAGGACTGGGCGGCGTTCTGGTCTTCGCGACAGGTGTTCTCATCGGCAACTCGTAAGGATGTAAATCCCGGAGCAATCCGGCCGCACCGTGACGAGGGAGTCACAAACTCCTTGACTCCTCGGCGCGGTCCCCGTATGATCGAATACATCTCATTATCAGCACTCTGTGGAATTTGACGTCACTGGCTTCCCCGTCCCAAGCCAGCTCCGGCGTTAGCTGCCTGGTGATGGCACTATTCAGGGGGCGCAACTGGGTCTTGCGTCTTCGGGTCTCAACGTCTCACAACCAAACTTGATCATGGGAGGTTCAGCTTGAACCATCTGAAGCCAGTTGCATTACTATTCCTGTTCTCGTCCCTCGCCGCTGCGCAGGGCGCCGATGCCCTTTTGACCGGCAATATCGTCGACTCTACCGGCTCGTTGGTGGGCGAAGCAAAGATCACCGCGCTCGGAATCGACACCGGTGTCACGAAGACGGTGATGTCGAATTCGGCGGGAGCCTACACGTTTGTATCGTTGTTGCCCGGCGATTATCGGATCACCGTGGAAAAGACGGGCTTCAAGAAATCTGTTATGAACAAGTTGACTCTGCGAGTCGGCGACAAGGTGGAGCAAAATCTCACCATCGAAGTGGGAGCCGTCACGGAAACCGTACAGGTAACCGCGGACGCCGAAGGCGTGGAGTACCTGACGCCTACAATCAGCGGCTTGGTCAACCAGCAGCAACTGGACGACCTTCCGGTGCCCGACCGGAATGCCATGAATTTCGTCTTGGCGCAGAACGGGTTGGTCTCTACCGGTAATGGCGTCAACATGAACGGCGCGCGTACCGACATGCTGAACGTCACGCTCGACGGCATGAACGTTATGGATCAGGCTGTGAACGAGTCGTTGGAGAATCAGAATATCAATCTCACGATTGATCGCATTGCCGAGGTTCGCGTGGTGACGTCTCCCGCCGACGCCGAGTACGCCGGCGGCTCCGGACAGGTTCAACTGATTACCCGCTCCGGCACCAACCAGTTCCACGGCGCGGCCTATGACTACGTCCACAATACGGATCTAAACGCTAACTCCTGGGGAAACAACCGGACCGGCACGGCTAGAAGCATCCTGAACGAGAATAACCCCGGAATCCGCTTGGACGGCCCCGTCAAGAAGAACAAGACGTTCTTCTTCGGACTGTTCGAAATGCAACTCCAGGCCTTCAAGTCGCCGACGACGGACACAGTTTATACGCAGACCGCCCGCCAAGGCATCATCCGCTACTATCAGGGCGTGCAGAACGCCGTGTACACGGCCAACAATCCGACTGCGGACTCGGCTGGAAACCCGGTCACCCCGAAGGGCGCGACAGGCCCGCTGCAATCCGTCAGCGTGTTCGGGCTGGATACGAACCGCACGGGACTGGACTCCTCGGGTATCATCAACAAGAACCTGGCGCTGATGCCGTTGCCCAACATTTTTACCGTAGGAGACGGCTTGAACACGGCCGGATACCAGTGGTTCGTACCTTCCTCAAATGATGTGTACTCGAATACGGGCCGCCTGGATCAGTATTTCGGCGAGAAGCAGCGGCTCAGCATCAGTTACAGCCGCGATTATGAGAACTACCCCAACGGAGAGGAGCCGCAAGTTTACCCCACCTCCGTCGGAGGAGCTTTCAAGGAATGGGCCAACACCGGTTCGATCGGGCTGATTTCGACGATTTCACCCACCAAGATCAATGAGGCGCGCATCGGCGTCAATCGGGCTACATTTGCTTTTGTATCGCCCTGGACCGCCACTTCCCAGGGCGAAGGGATTCTCCCTCAGCTCAACGGTCAGCCATACCTGCTGGGTTTGAGCGGCGTGACCTCGCCCTACGGCACCAGCAGCAGCGAAGACCCCCAAGGCCGTATTTCACCGGTCTACACCTTCTCCGATAAGTTCACCTGGATTCGCGGAAAGCACTCCCTGAAGGCTGGTTTCCAGGTGAATTTCGGTTCTGAAAACGGATTCGTGTCGTTCGACGTAGTGCCGCGCGTCTCGCTTGGCACCGGCAACGCCGCTATCGCCTCCGCCTTCAACACCCAATTCGGCAACAACGCCACCGTCGCCACGGCTCTCTTGAATAACCTGGCGGGCTCCGTGGGCACGGAAACGCAGGAGTTTTATTCCCCCGGCGGCAAAGATCCTCAATTCATAGCCGGCAGCTACCTGCAGCATACCTGGCGGCACCGAGACTTCGGCACCTACATCCAGGACGATTACAAAATCCTCAAGAACCTGACCATCAACATGGGCCTCCGCTGGGATTACTTCGGAATTCCGTACGAAGCGGATGGCCGCCTGGAAACGGCAGTCGGAGGCGCTTCGTCCCTATTCGGCGTATCCGGAAACTCGCTCGCCAATCTCTTCCAGCCCGGCGTGGAGAATCTCAATAACCTGACGCAATTTCAGTTGATCGGGAGGAATTCGCCAAATCCCGGGATCAAGCCGTGGGCTCCCGCATACCACAACTTCGGTCCGTCAATCGGCCTTTCGTGGGCGTTGCCGTGGTTCGGAGCAAACAGGACGGTATTCCGCGCGGGTTACGGAATTGCATACGAGAAAAGCGAGACCGTGATTCTGGACGATCTCTACGGGTTCGGAGTTGCAGGGCTGGGCCAATTGCAGAATATCACCCCCAATGCGTACACCAATCTGTCGTCCCCCAGCGTGTTTCCGCCTACTCCAGCCCAATCGTCGCCGCCCATCGTGCCGCTCACCGCTCCGCCGATCAACGATACCACCAGCGCGCAGACCTTCTATGCCGCCAACAACGGCTTGAAACAGCCGTACATCCAGAATTACAACGCCTCGCTCGGCCGGGAACTGGGCCATGGCCTGACTGTGGATGTCCGATTTGTGGGCAGCAAGGGCACGAAACTGTGGCAGGGAACCAACATTAATGAGGTGAATATCTTTGAAAACGGCATTCTCCAGGCCTTCCAGACTACTCTGGCGGGCGGGAATTCGCCGCTCCTCAATCAGATTTTCAACGGGTTGAACGTTCCCAATGTCGGCGTAGTGAACGGCACTACCATCACCGGCTCCCAGGCGGTTCGCACGAACACCACCCTGAATGCATTCCTGCTCGCCAACAACGTGGGCGGATTCGCCAACGAAATCGCGTCCAGCACCTTTATCACGGGCGTCCGCGGCGGGCTGATTAAGAATGCCGGCCTGCCGGCGAATTTCGTTGTCGCCAATCCCCAGTTCGGATCGGCGGAATACATCAGCAACTTCTCCAACTCCACCTACAACTCGTTACAGGTCCAGGTCAACAAGCGTTTCGGAAGCGGGCTTCAGCTCCAGGCCGGATACGTCCGCAGTAAGACGCTGGGCGCTTACGACGGCAACCAACAGAGCCAGGTAACCAGCTTCCTCACGCTTCGCGATGAAGGCCTGAGCAAACAATTGCTGAGTTTCGATCGCCCGAATGTATGGCGGGCCAGCGCGATTTACGATCTTCCATTCGGACCGCATCAGAAGCTCCTGGGAAGCACCCACGGCGTTCTGTCCCGCATCGTGGAGAAATGGCAGACCGCTGTGATCTTCACCAAGCAGTCCGGGTCGCCCACCAATTTCAGCGGGTCTGGTGACACCTTCAATACCAATGGCTCCGGCACGGCCGTGTACAATGGCCCAATTCCCACGGGCAGTGTCCACTATTCCGGGAACAATGTCGTGTATTTTCCCTCCGGCTATACACAGGTCCCCGATCCTTCGATCCAGAATCTGCCGTCAAATCTGCAAAGCCAAAGCACGCTGTTGGCGCTCCAAGGTCCGAACGGCAACGTTGCCGTTCAGAATGCCTTGCTCGGCACCATCGGCGGCTCCGATGTGACGATGTTCCACGGGCTGGGCACCTACAGTTTGAATGTGGATCTGTCCAAGGCTATCCTGCTAAACCAGGAGCACAACATCAGAATGACGGTGCGGGCCGATGCCATCAACATCCTCAATAGCCCGATCTGGGGTAGCCCTAGCTATAGCATCAACAGCACCAGCTTCGGACAGATCAGCAGCGCCACCGGCAACCGGAACATTGTGCTGGGAGCCAGACTCGACTTCTAACGATTTCGTAAACGCGTTGTTCATCCCCGCATCCCCGGACTTCAGACTCGGAGATGCGGGTTTGTTTTTCGTCGATTCCACCATAATGGAAGAGATTGCCAGCCTCGCGGACCAAACGGCGTAACGGCACCGCCACGAACCTGTGGCGGTCCGACATTCTGGTGATGGCAGCTCTTCTCCTTATTACACTTGCCATCTACCAGCAAGTCCGCAATTTCGAATTCCTCAGTTACGACGACCCGCGATATGTAACGGAGAACCTCCACGTTCGGGCTGGGTTCACAATGGCGAGCTTTGCGTGGGCCTTCACCTCGGTTTCCGCGGCTAATTGGTTTCCGGTCACCTGGCTCTCGCACATAGCGGATTATCGACTCTTCGGCCTCGAAAGCGGCTGGCACCACCTCACCAATGTCGTGATTCACTCACTGAGCGTCCTGCTGCTGTTCGTTTTCCTAAAAAGGGCGACAGGAGCGCTCTGGCCAAGCGCGTTAGTGGCTTTCTGTTTGCGCTGCATCCCTTGCATGTCGAATCCGTCGCATGGATCGCGGAACGGAAGGACGTCCTGTGCGGTTTCTTTTGGCTCTTGACCCTGGTGACCTATTTCGACTACGTCAAGAACCGAACGTGGGTCCGATATTTGCTGGTCATCCTGACGTTTTGTCTTGGCTTGATGGCGAAGCCCATGATCGTGACGCTGCCCGCGGTTCTGCTATTGCTGGACGTTTGGCCGCTGGGCCGGTCATTCGCCGTTGGACTTCTTTGGGAAAAAGTGCCGATGGTGATCCTGTCGGCAGCCGTCTCTATCGAGACTTACGTAGCGCAGTGGCACGGCGGCGCCGTCGATGCGGTCAGCGTCCATCCTCTAAGCGAACGCATCGGCAATTCTCTAGTTTCGTACGTGACCTATATTGTGAAATTTTTCTGGCCTGCGAATCTTTCTGTCTTCTATCCATATCCGAAGTCTGTCCCTGTTGGGCAGGCACTCGTGGCAGGTCTTGTGTTGATCGGTATCACTGTATTTGCGTTACGGTCATTCCGGAATCGCAGGTACCTGACCGTTGGCTGGTTATGGTTTCTGGTGACCACCTTGCCGGTAATCGGGCTGGTCCCGGTTGGTGCCCAAGCGCGCGCCGATCGGTATACCTACATACCCCTCATCGGACTTGGGATCATGGTGGCTTGGGGTGCGCAGGAGGCCATCGGGCGATGGCCGGCTGCAAAATCGATGGTAGTTGGCTCGTTAGCCGTGGCGTGCTGTGGATTTCTATTCGTCACATGGTTTCAGTTGCACTACTGGCGGAGTAGTGCCGATCTGTTCCGGCATGCGATTTCCGCCACGAAAGGAAACTATGTCGCCTACAATAATTTGGGCGTTGCCCTGAAAAGTCAAGGCCACCTTGACGAGGCGGCTGCGGATTTCTACGAGGCTATCGGGATTCAGCCCAACTTTGCGGATGGGCACGTCAATCTCGGAATTGCCTTTGCCGATAAGGGCCGATTGACCGATGCCTTGGTGGAGATCTCCGAGGCGGTCCGTTTGAATCCTGCGTCTTCCGATGCGCACCTGAACCGGGCGTTGGTTCTGAAGATGCTCGGTAGGATGAGCGACTCCGTGTCGGAATACCGTCAGGCTATTCAAATTCAGCCGGACAATGCGGAAGCCTACGCGGGTCTGGGCGGAGCGCTCGCGGCGCAAGGTAAGACTGAGGAAGCTCTGGCAAGTCTCCGTACTTCCATCGGATTGCAGCCCGGCTACGCCAGCGGGCATTACGGCTTGGGCTGCGTGCTTGCCGCGGCAGGGCAGATGAACGATGCGGTTGCGGAATTCTCCGCGGCCATCCGCCTGCAGCCCGATTTTCCCGAGGCGCATTACAACTTGGGAACGGCTCTTGCCGCAAGACAGCGGCTGAACGAGGCGGTCGACGAGTTCGGATTGGCCCTCAAGCTCAGACCCGATTATGCGAAGGCCCACTTCAGTCTGGGTGCTGCATTAGCCATCCTTGGCCGAGTGGACGAAGCGATTCCGCATTTCGCGGAGGCGGTTCGAATCGATCCCACGTTCTCGGATGCTCGAGAGAGCCTGGAGTATGCTCTTTCCCTCCAAAATAAGGCTAAGAAGCAATAAGGGCGCACCGTGTCTTCACTTCTGCGCAGCCCGCAATCGCTCTACCATCTGGCGCACAACCTCCAGGTCGGGCCTGAGCCGCACTACCGCCTCCAGGTGCTCGGTCGCCTCCGGCAACCGCCCGGGAACCTTCACCAGCAACAGGCCGAGGCTATACTGCGCGCCCACATGATCGGGATCGATCGCCACGACCGCTTCGAAATGACGGATCGCCTCGGGCCCCCGCCCTGGCATCTGCGAGAGCACCAGTCCCAGGTTGTAGTGCGCATCCACCAGGTTGGGATCGATTCCCAACGCCGCTTCATATTCCGCCACTTCCTCCTGGGAACGGCCTGGGATCTTCGCCAGCACGGATCCAAGATTATTATGGATCTGCGCCGAATCCGGCCTCATCCGCACGGCGGTCTGCAACTCGGCGATTGCCTCGGGAACGCGGCCTGGCATCTGCGCCAGAGCCAACCCCAGGTTGGTATGAGCTTCCACCAGGAAGGGCTTCAGGCGAAGCGCCGTTTCGTACTCGGCGACGGCATCGTTGAGCCGGCCCGGCATTTTGGCCAGCGCGTTGCCCAGGCTGTTGTGGATCTCAGCCCGGCCCGGTTGCGTGCGCAGGGCCGCCTGAAAATGAGAGACCGCCTCCGGCAGCCTGCCCGGAATGGCTGCCAACAGGTTACCCAGGTTGTTGTGGGCTTCTTCGTAATTGGGGCGCAGACGCAATGCCGCTTCGAATTCAGTGGCGGCCTCCGCGGTCCGGCCGCGAAGCTTAACCAATGTCACGCCAAGGTTGTTGTGCGCCATCCAGCAGGACCGATTGCGCCACAAGGTCTCCCGATACAGCGTCTCGGCGTCCTGATACATGGCGCTCTGCCGCCAGGTCAGGGCACCGAGGACTGCGAGTAACAACACGCAAGCTGCCGGCGCGGCTTTCCGGTGCGCTAACGGAATGCGGCTCGCGGCCAGGCTCAGACCGGATGCCGCCAGAACGAAAATGCCCGCGCTGGCGAGGTACTGAAAGTGGTCCGCCACAAACGAAAACAGGAACGGGTACACGTTGAAGAATCCCAGCACTGGAAATAACGTGCCCGCAAAGAACAGGAACGCAGCCAGCGGCCCCCGGGATCGCCTCGCCCATACCCATAATGCAGCCCCCAAAGCCAGCGCCCCCAACGGAAAGAGATACTGCCACCACACGGCCCCGTCTACCGTCCAGCGCGGGTAAATGAACGTCAGGTCGACTGGCCAGGCCAGCTTGGCCAAATAGAACCAAAAGGCGCGGCCCGCGATCAAGCATCGCTCGACCAGCGTCAGAGCGAAATCCGGCCCTTCCGCGGCCACGTAGGTCCGTTCCACCCAGGCTGTGAAGAGACCCGCCGAGGCGCCGATTGCCAGCCAGGGGAGCAAGGGCACGACATCGCGCCTAAAGGACAGCCGTTTTCGCTGCCACCATAAGATCACTAGCAGCGCCTCCGGCAAGGTGGCCGTGACCGTCTTGCTCAGCAGTGCCATCAGAAACAGGCAGAGAGCCAGAAGGTAGTGAGCGCGCCGCCGTGTCCGGTCGAATCGCAAATAAACCAGCGCCGCAGCCAGGTAGAAGACGGTCGAGAGCGTGCTCTTCTGTTCGGAGATCCACGCGACGGCCTCCACCGAGACCGGATGCAGCGCAAACAGGAACCCTGCCAGCCATGCCCCCGGCAGCTCCAGCCGCCGCACAATGCGCACCACCAGCAACGATGCCAACGCGTGCAGCAAGAGGTTCACCAGGTGGTAGCCGGCCGCCGCGTCGCCCCATAGCTTATGTTCCACCCAGAACGCGCTGTGCAGCAGCGGGTAATACTGCTGGGTGGCGCCCAGGCGAAACCAGATGCGCCCAAGACCGTAAAGCGATTGCATGTCCGGCCGGGTGACGTGCGCGTCGTCGTCCCAGACCATGCTGCCGTCGATGGCTGGTGAATAGGCCGCGAGCACGGCCGCGAATAGCAGAACAACTCCTGCGATCTCCGGGAAACGAAACCGGGCCGGCTTCTTCGCCATGGCGATGCTTCCTACCGTCTCCCTTGGTCCAGCAGCGAGGCCGGACATCCATACTCTTCGAGGCCGGTGTTGCGAAGTTGTTGCGCCAGCTCTGCGCGGCCTGTGCGGAGCCGGACGCCGATCGCATTTCCCATGGCCGGGCAGAGGAACTTCTTGACCGATTCGCACTTGGGATCGAGCGTGAGGCCGCAGGACCCCGCATCCAGCTTGCCCTGAAACAGCTTCAACAGTTCATTCGAAAGGCGTCTGTCTCCGGTCAGGGTGCTGCCTTGGAGGAGCGCGACCGCCGCTCGCTCCGCCTGGTTGGACTGAGTCAATACCCGCGACAACTGCAAGTACTCGTCGGCGGTAAATGGATCGGCATCGACGGAGCGAACGGCGGCGTCGTACGCCTTCTGTGTGTCGCCCAGCCGCTGCCAGGTCAGCGAGAGGACGCGCTCGGCGTCACCCGCGGCCGAATTGATCTGCCCGCCCGTTCCCATGATGGCGAGCGCCCGATTCACCAGCTCCACGGTCCTCCGGTATGCCTTCACGCTTTCGGGAGTATTCACCGGGTTGCCATTCGGATCGCGCTGGCGCAGCATGTCGCCCCTGATGTAGTAATACCCTCCGGCGAAACGGTAAGCCTCGGCGTTGTTCTCCGAATCAGGCAGGGGATTGAGGATCGCCAGACCCTTCTCCGCCTGATCGATCACCAGGTTCAAATTGGCGTGGGTGGGATCTTCCCGAAAGAGGTGGAATGCCAGCATCTTGCGCACCTTGAAACTGTTGGGACTGGTTTGGACCAGGGCCTGCGCCATGTGCAGGTCGTCCGCCCAATCGGGATTGCGCAACCACGTGCGCAGAGCGTAGGCGGCCACCAGCACTCCCGCGATTGCGGGCGCGGCGACGCGCAGCGAGGGCGGAATCGCTGCGCAGCAGAGAACCAGGCAGGCGCAAAACGCGATGGCGGGGAGGTACAGGAAACGTTCCGCCATGATGGCGCCGATGGGAAACAGAAGGTTCGAAACCGGCAAGAACGTCACCGCCGCGAAACCGGCGAAAAAGAACGCCGTGCGGTTCCACCGGTACGATAGGAATACCGCTGCCGCCAAAGCCACCACCACCAGCCAGCAGATCCAGTCGCCGATGGTTCCGCTGGCCGCCGGAATCTGTGCATAAGAATAATCGGCGGATAACGTAATGGGGCAGACCAGCCGCCAGAGGTAGCGCGCACAGAGTGCGACGGCCGTCAGCCGTCCCCGAACGAAGCCGGCGTCGACCAGCGGGTTGTCCAGAAACGGGAAACTGGACGCGGGCGAAGCGGCCAGTACCAACATGCGTTGGTACAGCATCGCCAGAATGGGAATGGCGACCGCCAGCAAGCCGGCCAGGCGTCCTGTCACCTGCCGCCGCTCGTTCCACCACGTCAGCTCGTACATTGCGATCACGCCCACCACGGTGACGGCGCTTTCCTTCGAGAAGGCGCCGATGGCGGAGCACGCCGCCGCGCCCCCAAATGCCATCCAACGACGCCGTCCTATGGTCTCAGTGCCGATCAGGTACAGCAGAAACCCTCCCAGCACCCCGATTCCAGCCAGCAGATCGGGCCGGCCCACCATGTTGGTGACCGATTCCGTCAATACCGGGTGTACCGACCAAAGCGCCGCCACCGCGAAGGCGCGGCCTCGGGCGCCCAGCAAGCGGAGGCTCAGCGCATACACCAGGAGCACATTGCACACATGCAGAAGGAAGTTGACCCAATGGTATCCGGCGGACCGCTCGCCGTTGCCCAAAACGGCGTAATTGAACAGGTAGGACAGCGTGGCCAGAGGACGGTAGAGGCCGCTTTCGCCGTACGGCCACCAATAGGTGTGATGCAGAATCCGGTCCACGTTCTCGGTAGTAGCCTGTTGGATGCGCTGATCGAGGCGAAGAAGCTGGTTGTTGTCGAGTGTATAACCGTCGTGAAACGAATTGGAATATGCCAGCAGGGTGACCGCGCACAACGCCAGGGCGGTGAGCAGGTGCGGCAGGAGCGGACCTCGTCGCGGCAGTGCGGGCGCCTGGCGCACCATGCCGCGCGCTTCGGCGCGCCTCTTCTGTGATGGCATAGAACTCTCAGGCTACCGCATATCGGCCGTCAGCTTTGCGGCGCGTAGTGCGGCGGTCCGCAGGAGTTTGAAACCAGGGGAAATCGACCCGGCTGATGGCTCACTTCATCTCGGCCAGCCGTCGGCGATATCCGTCCTGCAGCCGTTTGCGGTAGATTGCCAGGGCGACTCTGTCCGCCATGGCGCCGGCGCGCAATGCCTCTTCGGCGCGGTCGACCCCCTCCGCCATGCGTTCGCCGGCCGCAGCCCGGAAATCCACTGAGGCCTGGAATCCGAACGCCCAGACCGCGGGCAGAGCTTGCGCATAATTGTCCGGCAACCCCACCTGCTCAAAAGGAAAGCCGGAAGCCCAGTCGGTGTGGTAGCCCACCTGCATATTGGCGGGATTCACCGAGACCTGCGCGTGGGTGACGCAGTTTGCCGCCGGGATGTGGTATCGCGAGCGAAGCATCTCCGTCAACATGGCCGCCGAACGGATCTGCGCCTGGCTGGCCCCAGATTCGGATTGGCCGCGCTCCGTCCGAGCCTCAAATGAGACTCCCAGGAAACTTCGGTTCAGGTTGACATACAGCCACCGGTCGTCGGCCCATAGCGAAGGCCCGGCATGGTCTGCCGCGTCCCCTTCAGCCACCACCCGGTAGACCCGCCCGAAGCGGTCGATTACAAAGTGGTACGCGAATTTGCGCCGCACGTAATCCAGCAAGGATTCCCCGGCACGACGGAGTTCGTCGTTCTGGCCCGCTTCGAATGGGACGATGTGGCTCTCGGTGCTGTGAAAGACGATGCCGGCCGGTTCGTACTTGCGGACGGGCGGCCCTGCATGGTCCGCGGGAAACGCCAGGTACGACCGTGGATAGTGCGGGACTACGTAGCGGTTATCGATGCGGAGCCCATTGCTGTACGTCTCCTCCGACTCGCTTTGCTCCACCAACCAGACGCTCGGGGGCGGCGCTACATCCACCGTAACCGGTCGGACCGGTTGCCGGGGAGCCGCCAGCGGCTCGGCATGGGTCGAGGTGACCATCAGAATTACGAAGAAACCGGCCGCCAGCGCCGCCGCCATCAGTAAGGCGAAGCGGACCAAAGGGATACGAAGCAGAGCCGCGCTCATCCACCGGCCGCGCCGCAGCCCCGGCGGAGCGTCCGGCACGGGCGCAGCGGATTGCAGAAACCGCAGCCGCGCCACTGGATCGCGGATGCAATCCGCGATTTTGTCCACTGTTGGCCGGTACAACGGCCTCTCCTCGGATCGGGGCGCCATACGTGTACTAAGTATCGGCAGGAGCCTGAAAATCTCTTATGGCGATTCGGGGATTTTTAGAAGGCGGGGAAAAACGTTGAAAACACAGGGGTAGCGGAGGTTGGGTGGAACACTGAGCTTCCACCCAACCGGAAAACAAGAACCCTTCAGTTAGTTCGAGACGGTCTTCGCTACGATGTGGATGCGCCGGTTTTTTTGCCAGCAGGCCTCATCGTGCTCTTCGCAAATCGGCTTATCCTTGCCATAGCTGACAATGGAGAGCTGGTCGGCAGGAATCCCAACACCCGCCAGGTAGTCCTTGGCGGCCTTGGCGCGGGCGTCGCCCAATGCCAGGTTATAGGCTTCCGAACCGCGCTCATCGGCGTGACCTTCGATGACCAGCTTATAATCGGGATACTGGACGATGATGTCGCGGAGCTCGGTGGAATCGGCCCCCAGCGCCTTGATGGCGTCCTCACGCAGCGTGTGCTTGTCATAATCGAAATAGGCATCTTCGACCCTGGCGAGCAGCGTCTCGATGCGTGCCCGCGTGGCGGCGTCCGGCACGCGCGGTCCCTGATTCTGAGTCGGAGCCGTAGGCGTCGATGCCACCGGACGGGACTGCGCCTGTTGAGGCGGCGCCGGCGCGGCTGGCGTGCTCGGCTGAACCGCGGGGGGGGCCGGGGCCGCCGCCGCGACCTTCTTCTTGGCACATCCGCCGCCAACAAACGCCAGCCCGGCAAGACCGAGGACTGCCACTACGAGAGAGTTCTTCATGTTTCCTGTCTCCTTGTTACCAGTGATACCGCATTTCACCCGTCCGCGCCATCCTGTAGGGACAGGATTCCTGGGAACCATCAGACCCTGACCCCGGTTCTCGCGCACGAATTCAGGGTCTTCTGAGCCGGTCTCGTTCTCCACTCGGGCCGCTTACGCTCACGGTTCCGCGTGGCGTGCTACTTGACCGGCAGGCTCGCAGTCTGTGAGTTCACGCCCCCGGTGGTCAGGATCACTGGCTGATTGCCGGCCGCCAGCCCCGAAGGCACCGTGATATTGATCTGGAACTCCGCCGGGTATCCCGCCAGCCCGCAATAGGCTACCGGCGCATTCACCCCTCCTACCGTCACGGTACAGGGAGCCTTGGTGCTCGACAACGGACTGCCGTTCGAGACGGCGCCGCTGGCGGGCTGATTGTTGACCGGCCCCAATCCGTTGCCGTACAACTGCACAGAATCCCCGGCATGCGCCGGGTTGGCAACGGAGATCGGGGTTGGATTTGCCCCATAGGTGGTCGCATCGATGGCCGCTACGATTCCGCTGTTCTGGAATAGTTGCGGCGCATAGGTCGCTAGCGGGATCGTAATGACGTTGCTGTCCACAAAGCCGTCCACCGTCACCTTCACCAGGGCCGACGTGGCGCCTTGCAGCTCCCACGGGATCATTACGTTGAGCTGCGTTCCGGCCCCGCTGACGAAGGTGAAGAACGCCGGTGCTCCGTTATAATCGGCAGGAATCCCGTTGTAGGCCCCCGGCTGGCCGCCAGGGATGTCGAAACTGGCGGTGACGCCGTCCAGATTCATCGGGTAGGGAAGGAACGTGGGTGCATCGCCGCCCAGGAACGTATTGTTGCCCACTTCGATGGCGTCGGACAGGTTCGTTCCGTAGATGGAAATATACGAACCGGCGGCGATATTCTTGCTTCCCACCGCGGCCTCGCTGATGCTGGTCACCGCCGGGCCGTTGATGATGAGGCCGCCAAACTGAAAGGACAGACCTGCTGCGGAGGCCGTAATCGTCGGAGAGTCATTGACGGACGATCCGCCAAAGGCTTCCACCCAGGCGATGCCGTAGGCGTCGGTATTGCATGTGGTCGCGCTGGTCGTGGCGGAGGGAGAGCACGCCGGCTCGCCCGAGACGCTCCTCAGCGTCGCTTGATTGCGCGGCGACACCGTAAAAGAGACCGGCGCACCCACCACCGGAACCCCGGAAGCGTCAATCAGCTTGATGCCGATGGGACCCCCGTCGCCGCTGGGAAGCGATTCGAAGCCGCCGCCTTCATACCACGGGATGCTCTGTCCGTATTCGATGCCCTGCATGTCGTTCACTATTCCGCTGGCCACCAGGAACATGTAGGGAACGTGGATCGAAACGCCGGTACCCGTGATGGTTACGGCGCCCGTGTATTCGTCCGCCGAGGGAACCGTTCCCGAGAGCGTCAGCGTGACGGTCGACGACGCGCCCGCCGCTACCGTGACGCTGGTTGGGCTGACGGCAACGGCCGTGCCACTGGCGCCTCCGCCGTTGACGTCCATCGGAGCGCTGACAGAAACGGCAAGCGCCGCCGATGCCGTCCCCAGGTTAGTGATCTGGATCTGTTGGGAAACCGGCGATTTGGATACTGCGCCGAAGGACACCGACACCGGGTTGGTGCTGTTGGTGGTCACCGCCTGGGCGATCACCGCGCTGCCTGTCGCGGCGCCCACGTCGAGCCGCCCAGCGCCCACATTCAGGGCGTCCACGTTGTCACCCCAGTTGTCGCCCGGCGTGGTTTGGTTGGCGGTATTCATCAGCAGGGCCTTGATCTGCTGCACAGTGTACCCGGGATGCAGTTGCTTGATCAACGCGGCAGCGCCGGCCACCATGGGCGCCGAGAAACTCGTGCCGGCTGCCGCAATGTAACCGTTGGCGCTGTACATGTCACTCGATTGATCGAACTGCTGGGTAGCCATGTACATCGCACTGGCGCCATAGAAATTGAAATCGTTGATATCCGGACCGTCGAGTTGGTCGGAGCCGCCGGTCGAGACGATGTCCGGCTTGAGGGCCAGTGTGCCGGGCACCGGACCGGGCGAAGAGAATCCCAGAAGCTGATTGGCGGCCAGGGCTGGCTGGAAGCCGGGAGAATACAGCGACGACGCCTGCGCGTCGTACGCCGCGATGAGCATCTCCCATCCGGCCGGGTCGACTAACGTCGAGCTTCCAGGGTGCGCGTCGATGTACGTTTTCAGATTCAGACCGTCGCTGTTGCCGACAATCACAATGGGTCCGTACAGTGGAATGTCCTCGTTGCCGTCCTGGATCTCCACTGGACTCAGCGTACCCGCTGTATTCATGTAAAAGATGATGCCGAGAGCTCCCGCGGCCGCCGCGTTGGTGGCCTTGGTGGTGAAATCGCAGTTGCCCTGCTCGATCAGGGCGACAGCGTTATAGAGGGCGTACTGCGACAGCGCGGTACACGCGTAGCCGTCATTGCCCGCCTGGGCCGCATCCACTACGGGCAGCACAGTGGCGCCGATAAAGCTGGAGTATGCGTCGCTGGTCTGCGCCGTGATGCTTTGCAGGGTCGACGGCCCGCCCACCAGGCTGACGGTCGGCTGCATCACGTGCGAGTTCATGGTGGCGCCCACCGCGATCACGGACGGAGCGGTGGCGGGCGAACTGATCAAATTGTAGCCGGTATCAATACCATTAAAAAAATCGTATCCGTTCTCGCCATCGTTGCCGGCGGAGACCGTAATTAACATGCCGCCCTGCGCGGCCTTCTCGTAGTTGTATGCCAGGAAGTCGCACGGGATGCCCGCGGGCTGCCCGCAGACGGAGCCGGTATCCAGCGGACCGTAGGTGGCGAGCACACCCGATGACAGATTGACGATGTCCATGCCATCGTTGAACGCGTCGTTGAGGGCCTGGATATAAACACTTTCCCAACTCGGCGCTCCCGAGCTGTTTGTCAAGCCTTGCCATCCGCCGCCGGGCATTCCGGGGGAATTCTCCACCTTATAATTTCCAAGCCAGGCTTTCGGCGCCATGCCCGAAAAGGGAACGGCCGGACCGGTGATCTGGTTGCCGGCGATCACCGAAGCAATGGCCGTTGCGTGGCCCGACCGGTCGCGCGGCGAGTAGTCGTCGGGACCCGAATCGTTGGCTACCAGATTCGGATCGGTGCTGCTTCCCGCGGACAACTCGCGCACGTAACTGCGCGCCACGATTACCTTGCTATTGGTGTAATTGCAGTCCGCGGGGAAGTTGGCGGTACACTTGGGAAAGCCCGGCGGCATGGAGAGCGAGGGATCCTGAAACGCCGCATGGGTCTGGTCGATGCCGGAGCCGATCACCCCGACCATGATTCCCTTCCCCGCGTTGGATTGCCCGCCCAGCGCCGTCCAGGCCACCGGCGCGTTGGCGAGGGAAGTCGCCCGGTTCAAATGCGGCTTCAAGGTCCGCATGGGGATGACGCCCTTGACTCCCGCGAGAGACCGCAACTCGGCGACGCGGTCCGGCGTGGTCGCCACAAAGACCGCGTTCGACAGAGTGTCCACCGCCCCAAGTACCACGAACTTTCGCGAAGCCAGGTCCTGTTGCACACTCGCCTGGCGGGCTTGGATCTGCCCTCGATAGTTCTCGGCCTCGACGGAGCGGGTAGCCTCGCGGGTAGCGAAGCGGTCGGCCACCGCTGGGTCCTCCAGAACCAATGCATAATGCCGGACGCTCCGCTGCTGTTGGGCGAAGATAGGGGCCACCAGCAAAAGGGGAAATAAAAACGCGCCGCCAAGGGTGCGAAATGACATGCTTTTTCGACGGATGGGAGCAGCCTGCGGTTTCCGGGAGTTCAGAGGCATAAGCTTCATGGTACGCCAAATAGCCAACAGCCTTTAGCAGGCTTCGTGCAATGTGGGTAGGTTGTTAACCTGGCAGCTTACGACCGGTCGGCAGGCGGGTTGACAACCTGCCCCACAACGCACAGGCTAGCTGACGGCTGCCGGCAGTTCAATGGTCATCTCCAGCCCTGGATCCGCGTTCCTCGCCCGGATGTTCCCCTGGTGCAACTCGATCGCCCGCCGGGCAATCGAAAGGCCCAGCCCCACGCCGCCCGAGGCCCGGTCGCGGTCGCGGTCTACCCGGTAGAATGCGTCGAACAAATGGGGCAAAGCCTCCTCGGGAACACCGGGGCCGCGATCGCGCACCTTGACGATCGCCTGGGCGCCCTCGGTCGCCAAGACCACGTCCACCCGGGTGTCGCGAGGCGCATAGCGGATGGCGTTGCGGACCACGTTCTCCACCGCGCGCCGCAGCAGTTCGTGGTCCCCATCGAGGGTAACTGCGCCCGGCGATTCATAGTGCAACGAGCAGCCGTGCGCGGCCGCCTCGATCCCGGAATCGTCCACGGCCTGACTCACCAGTTCGTCCAGCCGCACCACATCCCGCCGCAGCGAACCCGGGTCTCCTTCGACGCGCGTCACTTCGAGCAGTTGGCCCACCAGGGAGTTCAGACGGTCGGCTTCCTTCTGAATCCGGTTCAGCGAGGTATCCGGATCTTCCCCGGAACGCGCCAATTCCACGGCAACACCCAGGCGCGCCAAGGGCGAGCGCAGTTCATGCGAGATGTCGAGCAGCAGACGGCGTTCGGCGTCCATCAGGGTGGCGATACGGCCCGCCATGCGGTCGAAAGCGCGCGCCAGTCGACCCAGCTCATCGCGCCGTGTGGACCCGGTGCGTGCCGCCAGGTCGCCCCGTCCGAAGCGTTCCACGGCCTTTTGCAGGGCGCGCACCGGACTGGTCAGGTGATACGTGAGCCAGTAACATAGCAGCACCGCCGCCACCAGGAAGAACAGGTGTTCGGGCGTCAGAAACCAGGTCCCCACGGTCCCACCGGGCACCTGGAAAATGAACCAGTAGCGCCGGTCTTCGGAGAGCCGCGCGACCGTGGTGCCGGCCACTCCCAGGAACGCGAATGCCCGTCTCCGGCTGGAACTCCGGATCAGCGGGGTCTGGTCCTGGTGGGTGAGCAGGTCGCGCCCGGCTTCGTCGGTCAGGATTCCCCTGGCGCGGTAGACCCGCTCCAGCGTCTCCAGGAAAGACTGCAAGCCGGGTCTGCCTCCGGTTTCATATGCCGACCGGGCCTCTTCCAGCTCGAAAGTTAACAAGTGGGCGGCCGGCGATTCCAGATCCGACGCATTGCGCCTGGCGCTCTGCGCGGCGATAAACGCCGACCCCACCAGCGTGATCGCCAGCGTACACCAGAACCACAACAGGATCTTGGCAAACAGCGAGTTCATTCGCTCCCGGCATCCTCGGGTGTCCGGCTGAACTGGTAGCCTACGCCGCGAATGGTCTTGATGAGGGAGTCTCCACGGTCCAGTTTCTTGCGCAGGTGGCTGATGTGCATGTCGATCGAGCGATCGAACGGCGTGGCTTTCCGGTTGTAAAAATTCTCCATCAAGGCGTCGCGAGAGAGCACCCGCCCGGCCGATCGCATGAGCATTTCCAGAATGTCGAACTCGAAGGTGGTGACCTCCACGCGCTTCCCGCCCGAGAGCACTTCGCGCGTGCCGGGGTCGAGCGCCACGCCGTTGACCTCCAGCCGGGCCGCCGGCGCCCCGTCGCGCGGTTCGTAGCGGCGCAGGATGGCCCGGATACGGGCCGCCAGTTCGCGCGGGTTGAAGGGCTTGGGCAAATAATCGTCGGCTCCCAGTTCCAGCCCGATAATGCGGTCCACGTCCTCGCCGCGCGCCGTCAGCATCAGCACCGGAACTTGGCTGCGTTGCCGCAAGCGCCGGAGAATCTCGAACCCATCGATTCCCGGCAGCATGACATCCAGCACGATCAAGTCGATATCCGGCCGCAGTGCCCGTTCGAGGCCCCGATTGCCTTCGTGCTCGCACTCCACGGTGAAGCCTTCGCGCTTGAGGAACTCCCCCAGGAGAGAACCGAGCTCCACGTCATCGTCGATTATGAGGATGGTCACGGCTTGAAAGTAGCATAAAAGCAGCCTTCAGCCGTCGGCACGGAACCGTGAGCGTGAGCGGCCCGTGCGGGCCGAGCGGACCAACTCGGAAGAGCCTACACTCGAATGAAGCGGGAAGGGGTAGTTGGACCCATACCTCCGGGTTGGCGGTGCGGTGAAATCCGCCCGTGAACGGACGGCTGCGACTTGCCACAAATCCCACTGTTCAACCGCACCACCCGGGGCCTTTGTTACAATAACTACCAAATGGCGGCGTGCGGGAGAAATTCATTATTTCTATGCCGCCGATTCAAGTTTTGACTGGACAGCCGGTTGCGCAGCCGGGATAGGGCGCCGCAGCCGTTACCATATGGACTTCGATCAGCTTCACACCTTCCTCGAGATCGTCAGGTTGAAGAGCTTCTCGAAGGCTGCCCAAACGTGTTACCGGACGCAGCCCGCCATCAGCGCCCAGGTGCGCCAACTCGAGCAGGAACTCCGTACCGAGCTTTTCGAACGTTTCGGCAGCCGTATTTCCCTCACCACCGCCGGTAAGGTATTTGCCGACTATGCCGAGCAGATGCTGGACCTCCGGCGCCGCGCCCAGGACGCCATCGCGGAACTGGAAACCAATCCCCGGGGCGAACTGGTGATTGCCGCCAACGAGGCCACCTGCATTTACCTGTTGCCCCAGGTTTTCTCTCAGTACCACCAGCTTTTTCCCTCGGTGCAACTACAGGTCAACCGTTCCTACGGCTCGCACGTCATGGAAGCGGTGATGGACAATTCAGCCGATTTCGGCCTGACCCAGTTGCCGGTGGAAGAGAAACGGCTTCAGGTAGTCAATATCCACCACGACGAAGTCCGCTTGATGGTGCCGGCCGGCCATCGGCTGGCCGCGCGGGACTCCGTATTGCCGCAAGATCTGAGCGGCGATTTCCTGTTGCTCCCGCGCGAGGGCAAGACACGCGCACACCTCAACGAATGGCTGGAGCCGGTGGAAGACGATCTCCGCATCGCCATGGAATTGGACTCCACCGAGATGATGAAACGCTTCGCGATGGCCGGCCTGGGACTGGCTTTCCTGGCCGTCTCCAACTGCCGCGAAGAAATCGATTCCGGCAGGCTGTGCGGCATTCCTCTGTCTCCCGACCCGCTGGTGCGGCGGCTGGGTCTGATTTACCGCAAAGACAAGGCGCTATCCAAAGCGGCGCTGGGATTCATCCAGGTTGTGCTCGATAATGTAGGGGACGAGTCGGCGGGCGCGCGGGGCGGCAAGGCCAAACCCCGGGCGTCGCAAGTAGTGGTATGAAGACCTGCAGCAAATGCCGGAAGAGCTTCGACCCCCAGCAGGCCAAGTGTCCGCACTGCGGCACGGCCGTCACCGGATCGTCGGGGTTGTTCCAGACTTCCTCCGTCCTGATTTCCTCGGGTGGGGCCGATCTGGTGTACCGGTCGGTGGACGAGGTCCCCGTCGCGCTTCGAAATAAGCTGCTCAAGAGCACCAACGGCCAGAATTCGGCGACGATTCTGATCGCCGACCGCCGCGGCCGTCAGGAAGTCGCCAAGGCCGTGCGCGCGTTGCCGGGCTCCGCGCAGAAACGCCTGGTGCATTCCCTGCTAGGCAATCAAACCGCCAATGCGCGCGCCTGGTTGCTGGCCGCCCGCCGCCGCGCCATCTTTGCGGTGTTGCTTCTGCTGACCGCGGCGGTCATCGTGTTCCTCTTTGTGCACCACTGGCAGTAGAAGCTTCCCCGCCGGTCAATTTGTCGCCGCCGGAACGCCAGTGACCTTTCGAATCGCGCCGCGAAGTTGCTCCGCGTCCGCAACATTGATTTGTTGCCCGTTCAGGAACACCGTAGGCGTGCCATGGATGCCGTTCTGCTTGCCGTACGCCACATCCGCTTCCACCTGCGCCGACGTCCCACGTTCCGTTAGACAGCTTGCGAACTTCGCCGCATCGAAGTTCGGGATGGTCTTGATGTGTTCGGTCGCCTTTTGCCGCAGGTTATCGACCGTCAGTTCGCCCTGATGCGCGAAGAAGAAGTCGTGCAAGCTCCAAAAGGCCTGGTCGCCTTGAGGCTGCGCGCAGGCTGCCGCCTCCGCTGCCGGACGGGCCCACGCATGCATGGGGAGCGGGAAATAGCGATAGACCACGCGGACCCGCTCGCGGTCCGAGGCCGTGACCCCTCCCAGCAGATTCGCCATTCGCGCGCAATACGGGCACTGGAAATCCGAGAAAACCACCAGCGTCGCCGCTGCCTTCCCGGACCCCGCCACCGGTGGATTTCCGCTTGGGGAACCAGCGGCGAGCGTCAATTGCCGTCGCGGAGCCCGATTCGGAACCGCCGATGGTTCCTCGCCCTGTGCAGCCTCGTCCAGCGGCCGCGGCGCCACGGCGTTGGGGTCGCGAGCAAGCTGGTGGGCCAGGGTGCGGAGCTGTTCCGGCCCGACCACATCGATCCTCTGGCCATTCAGAAACACAGTCGGCGTGCCCTGGATGCCGATCTCATTGCCGAACGCCAAGTCCGTCTCCACTTGCGCGGCGGTTCTCTGCTCAGTCAAACACCCTCCGAATTTGTCCGAATCGAATCCGGCAATCGACCGGACATGTTCCGTGGCCTTTTGGCGCACGTTGTCAACCGTTAGATCGATCTGATGGGCAAATAGGAAATCGTGCAGACTCCAGAACGCCTCATTGCTCTGTTCCTGTGCACAGGCTGCCGCCTCAGCGGCCGGATGAGCCCATGGGTGCATCGCCAAAGGGAAGTAATGGTAGATGACTCGCACTTTGTCGCGATCGGTGGCCATGAGGCTTTTCAATATGTCGGCCATCTTTGCACAATACGGGCATTGGAAGTCCGAGAAAACCACCAGCGTCGCCGCCGCCTTCGCGGCGCCCTCCACCGGAAGGTTGCCCCGCGTCAGGTCGGCCGCCAGCGCGCGCTGCTGGCGGCGCGCCGCCATCGGATCGGCCTTGGCGTCCAGCAGTTCGCGCGTGAGATATTGGAAATCCGGCGACGCGAACAGCTCCACGCGAAACCGGCGCGCGCCTCCCTGTGCCTGGAAGCTCAATTTGTGAAAACAAGCCTCGCCCACTGTACCTTCTTCCGTCACTTGAATCGGAACGGAGATGGGGATTTTGTACTTCGTGTGAATGTACGCCGCCAGCCGGCTCTTGTCCGCCTCGCCCAGCGCGGAACAGTGGTTTCGCAGCCACCCGCCCCAGCCGGCCAAGGCCGTGACGCCGGCCGCCGCAACCGCGGCGGCCCCAACAATCATCATTGGTTTCATTCGCATGTTCACTTGCTCCCCTTTGTCGACGGACCAACCAGGATCACGTCATAGGTAACCGCCGAAGTCTGACCGTTCACCGGCTTCTCCCAAGTGATTTGGCCGCGATACCGGAACAGGTTTCCGTACGCGTCCATCCAATGCGATTTCTTGTATGTCACCGAAATCGCCTTCACGGCCGCTTGTTGCAGCGTAAATAGCTCGCCGGGCTGAGACACGCCGTCGTGGTTCTTGTCCACCCAGATCAGAAGTTTCGGGAAGATCGCATCCTTCGCGGTGATCCAGCCGTCGCCGTTGCCGCCATTGGCCGGCTCGTCGTACACCGCCAGCGCGCGGAAGCCGTTCTTCCCTCCCTTGGCCCCGGCGGGCTGGGGCGAGAGGTTGCTAAACAGCTCGGCGCCATCGTCGATCTTTCCATTCCCATTGCGATCCAGCGCCAGCCACCCCACATCGGCGCCCTTCTCGGTCCAGGACAGTTGGACCGCCCCGCTGCCGGAGAAGTTGAATTGAACGCCGTTCGCTTCGCTCGTCATCAGGAACCCGGCGCCGCTGAGATCGATGATCACCGGGTCGAACACGCATTCCGGAATATCGCACACGTCGCACCCGCAGTCCCCGTCGCAGCAGTCGCCTGGGCCGCTGCAGGAGTCGTCATAACCGCCGCAATCGCTCTCGCCGCCGCAACCCCCGCCCCCATCTCCACCGCAACCACCATCGCACCCACCTCCTTCGCAGCCAGCACCACAGCCGCCAGTATTTCCGCCGCCTGGGCATACCCAGTCGAAGGAGTACGGAATGCTATTCGTGTCGAAGACGCAGTTTGGTTGCGCCCCGCCTGGGCAGGACGGCATTTGTATGGAGGCGCATCCGCTAGGCTGGCAGCAATAGGATTGGCACGCACTCCCGCTGGGGCAGTCCGAGGACTGGTGGCAGGGTATCGGAATCACAGCGCCGCAGTCGGTCGTGACACACGAGCCGCTAACACAGTGCCTGGAAGTCTGGCAGTCCGCGTCGGTGCTGCAACCGCAGCTCGAGCAGGCTTGGACATTCAACTTCCGGTTCCACATCCGGGCCCCGAGCAACCGTTCGTGCCGGTTTGCTCGAAGCCGCCGCATTGCCCCGTGGTTTGGTCATACTCGATCTGCGAAAAATTGCCGTAGCAAACACCGGGGTCGTTGCATTGTCCATTAGTGAGATTTTGGGCCCAGTTCGAGCCCGAACAGGAATACGCATTACAGGTGCCTTGCGCATAGACTGTTCGTTCGATGAGCGCCACCAGCTTTCCGAAGAGCCCGCTGCGATGATTGGCGGAACATCGCCGCTCCTCCTTGGCGGCCCTCAGCGCCTGGGCTGGATTCCACCTGGCATCCGCCGGCATCCCAACAAACAGCCCTCGGAGCTGGCGGTTGCCGGCAGACACGAACTCCGTCTCCCCGACATGCCGCGCTCTGAAACGTCTCAGAAAATCGCTGTGATAACCAAAGGTGGCCGCCACGCTGGCCGTCAAGCCAATCAGGATAACTGCGCCTCTGTGTCGCATATAGCTGCCTGCTCCTCCCATCCAAGCCGCCCATCAGGGTTAAGTAGACCGACGCCGACGCCTCTCAGTGGCCATTCGACGGTGCTGGGGCTTCGCCTAACGTGAACCGCTGGAGCCGGCCAGACGATTGCGTGACCAACGTGCTTCCGTCAAATCCAAGGACCTCGTAGGGGCGGCGCAGAATATCGGCGGGAACGGACACGGGGTTCCACGTCTTCGTTGCGCGGTCCAGTTCGAACGGTGAAGGCGGCCCGGTCCTCCCGCCGACCAGCAGGTCACCCTCGGAGCTGAGTGCGATACCGCCCACCATCTGGCTGTCTTGAATTCCATTCGGACACTCGTAGCGGCCCATTTCGACCGCACTGAACGAGAACTCGATGTACTCACAGGCATGGGTGAGCCAACCGACCCGATCGGAAGAGGTTCTCAGCTTCGATCCATCGGACACGCTCGCCAACCCATTGTATCCCCTAGCCTTGACGTCGACTGTGGCAAGCAAACGGCCCGAGGGCTCGTAGTGTCGAAGGACATTGGAGGAT
>Ga0182018_10000340_pt1 | contig 61537 bp, 47 predicted proteins | sample 812P2MmetaG_FD_120490 | JGI IMG/M metagenome (GOLD analysis project Ga0182018, IMG submission 120490) | Permafrost microbial communities from Stordalen Mire, Sweden - 812P2M metaG | ecosystem: Environmental > Terrestrial > Soil > Wetlands > Permafrost | place: Sweden: Stordalen | collected... | reverse complement strand
TCAACTTACATGGCGCGTGCACAGATTGGACCAGTTAATCGGATTAATACCGGCCAATCGACTCATTCGAGATCACTTACGCGATCTCTCACTCCGATCACGAATTGGCCGGTATAAAGTCGTCTTTTGTCTACAAGGTCTTGTTTCCGCGCCTGGCGGTCTCGAACCCACCGGAAAAATAGTACACTTCTCCTGTGAACGCGGACCGCTGGAAACAGATAGAGAACTGCTATCGCGCCGCCATGGGGCGGCCTGCTCCCGAGCGCACAGCGTTTCTGGCGCAAGCTTGCGCCGACGACCCGGAGCTGCGCGGCGAGGTGCAGTCGCTGCTCGACCAGCAAGCCGATTCGTTCCTGGAAAGCGCCCCGGTGTCGGCCATCAAAACTCTGTCGCCTGGCGCCAAGCTCGGCAATTTCGAGATCGTGGAACTAATCGGCCGCGGCGGTATGGGCGAAGTTTACCGCGCACGCGATTCGCGCTTGAAGCGCGATGTCGCCATCAAGGTGCTGCCGGCTGGACTGGCGCGCGATCCGGGTCGCATCGCCCGTTTCGAGCGGGAGGCGCGGGCCGCCGGCGCGCTCAATCACCCCAATATCGTAGCCGTCTACGAGATCGGCCGCGACGATGATATCTATTGGATCGCCACCGAGCTAGTGATCGGGGAGCCGCTGGCGGAGTGGTCGTTGGATTTGGACTGGGCCCATCAATGACAACAAGAAAACTGATTTTCGTTAAGGCTGCGGCTATCGTTCTGCTCGCGAGGAGTGACCTCGCGGCGCAGGCGCTCAATCCGCCGTATCTTCGGGAGATGCCCTCGGTTGAACGTGTGTTGAGTGACCAGCAAACTGCTGATCCCGCAGAGACCACGGCACGGCAGATGGGTGCGTTGCTGCAACTTAAGAAAATGATTGAAGACGCGGCGGGACCGCGATTCTTCGACCGCCGTGTTGGGTTGACGCCGGACGAGACCCGAATATGCCAGAATTACTACACGGCTTATTACCGCTTATCGCAGTCGAAAGACGAATACAAGAAGTTCACCGCGATGCGCGGCTACGATATCGACCCCCGCTTTCGCGACGAGCTGTTCAAACGGTATTTTTCTCCCGCGTTTCGCGCTCAAACCGAGAACGCCAATGCGGCGGCAAATGGGCGCACGCAGGCACGCCTCCAGGCAAACAAGCAGGCGGCCGAGGCGATGATGAAGGGACCCAACAGTCCAGCACCGGCCGTCAACCAGGCAAACGCCGCCCAGACCCAGGCAGCGAGCGCGGTGCGGCCCACCCCGCCGAAGAACGCCGAGGAACGCGCCATGCGCCGCTGTATTTCCTCGGGAAGACTTCCGGCCACCTGCACGGGCAACCAGCTTTTGGGCGCTTTCGGCCAGATGGTCGGCCAGGTTCTGCCCTCGGCCGCGAAGCAACCCCCTCCCGGTCCGGAGATCGCAGGAGTGTTTGAGGGCGCAGGTGGCTGGCGCCTCGACTTCATTGCCGGCGGAGTCCTGGTGAACTGTTCCGTCCTCGCTCCCGATCAACATAGCTACACCTTCGACTTCAAGAACAACCGCGCCGCGATTGTCATCGATACGACCCCGCGGCCCCTGGTCCTCACGCTGGGCGCCGATGGCACAAACATGAACGGTCCGGGTCCGGTTCAGTTAGATGGGGTGATCGTCACCGGATACGACAGTGGATTGCGGGATGCGAGCGGAAGGCCTGTAGATGCCGCGACGGCCACCGGGCCGGTCTACGATAACACTGGCCAACGCGTCTCTCGTTCCGCCAATACCGGGCATGCTACCTTCGGGTCCAAGAGGGTCACCTGCCCCGCGCTAAGCCTTTCCTCAAAAGGCGCCGGCGTTGGGGTCCAGACGATGCAAACCGACCTGCTCAAATCCCTGTTCAACGATGGAGACAAAGGTCCTCCCACCCCTCCCGGCATTCGTATGCACGGCATCTTCGCCGCCTCCACAGGCTTCAGCGTCCAGTTCTTCCCCGAGTCTGTCATCATTGGCTGCGGACCGGACTCCGCACGCGCCTATCCCTACTCCGTAAGCGCAGATGGAACCAGGGCGGCCATAAGAATTGATGCGCCCGACCATCCCTTGACGCTCGCCTTCGCCCCGAACGGCTCACTCGATCCAGGCTCGGGTACCTATCAGGTGCACGGGCGAATCGTCGTCGGTCAGAATGGCGATGGTGACTTCACATTCGCTCCATTGGAGCAGACCTGCAATCTTGGCTTGCTGGCGCCTAGCAAGGAGATCCCCTAAGGCGGAGGCACTGAGGCGACGGCCCTTGGCCGTGATTTTCGCGCTCTCGCAGAATGGGCGCCGCTCCGGCGGCTTGACCGGAGAAGGGGGCCGTGAATTGAGCGCATGGCATGCGGGTTGTCATAGCACGGCTCGAGACTCGAAGCGGCGATTCGCCAGATTCTCGGAGCCGGATTGCACCAGCATTGTAAGAAACCTAGAAGCGATCCACTTGGACAAAAAGCGGGCTGGTGGGGGCTAGTGGCCGAAAAATGGCGTATCGGAAAGTATCCCCACCAAACCGGTCCCGGTGTAGTTTCCGGAAACGCCGTTTCAAAACCGCAGCTTTGGCGGCGTACCGGAGTGCGATGCCGTGGAGTGCGTGGAGTGCAGTGAGGTTGAGTGCAACGAAGGAACTTGATATATTGGGACCGTCATGTTCGAGTACGGCACAAAGTCGGATGTCGAAGGGCGTCAGGCATCACGAGTGGCGTACTGCCGTGGAGCTGCTGTGCTTTCGGCGGTGGTTGGCACGCTCTGCCTTCTCTCGGGTAGGACGGTTCTTGGCCTTGGGAACCTCTTCTTGGCTATATCCGCTGGCGTGTGCTCCCTCGATAAGAGAAGAACCCACTGATTTCTCTTTGTGAATCAAGTAGATGAACACCCCAATCGTGCGGCTGGGGTGATGAGTGGGCTTTCTGGAATGTGACCTTGGCCGCCACTTCGGGGCGCTGAGGGGCCGTCAGGGTTGTTACCGGAAACGTCTATCGTCCTCGATCCAGTCTACTCGTCAAACGTAGCAGCCGAACGAATCCTCAGGTACACTGACAGGGGGGTCAGACGCGATGCAGGTCTTCCACGAGCACGTGCAATATTCCGACCCGCCCCGGCCGCCAACCCCGAGCCAGAAGCTTTTTCGCGCCTGGCTGATGGGGGGCGAGAAGGGCCTGGCCGAGGAGTACGAGAAGATGCACCCCAGCAAACCGGAACCCGAGGAAGCCCCGGCGAAGTAGCCGGCAGCTTCCAGCCGTACGACGGACCGCCGCGCGCCGATGAGCGCGATCCCCTGAACGAGGCCTTCGAGGCCGGTTTCTTCCGCCGCACTAAAGCCGAGGGAGACGAGCTCCTCCGCAGGCGCAACGAAGCCCTGTCAGCCGCGAAAGCGGCACGGGCCACTCCCGAGGAGATGAAAGCCGGCGAGGCGATCCGTTCATATTTCACATCGGAGAGGGACCTCTGGGGAGCGCGCGTTAACCAGGTGCTCGACTTCGTGAACCGCAAGCGGGTGCCGAAGGTAGCCGATCGCGAGGCCCTGTCGATCATGCGTGAGTTCCGCAACAAGGCACGCGAGCTGCAAGGCTTCATCGACGGCAGCCACCCGTTTTTGCAGGCGGTTGACGGCGGTCCCTCCACCGCGATGAAGCACCTCGATCCGGTGCAGCCGGTGATGCGGAAAGCGCTCGCCATGATAGGCAACGGAATGAGCGCGGCCGAGGAGGCCGCGGACAGAGCCTACACGAAGATCGCCGGAGTGAGCCTGCAAGAGGGGCGCAAGGGAGGATGGCTGGAATCGCGCTGACAACCCGACGAGTACGTTCCGCACTTTTTGAACCAGAAGGGGCAGGGCGCCGTGGCGGAAGCTCCGCACCTCACGGGACGCGCGATCGGCGGCCAGATCGGAAAGTGGTTCGGGTTCGCCGAGCGGCGCGCGGATAAATACCCCACGCTGCTGCACGCGACCAAGGGTCACGCGGGCTCCTGTGAAGTAACTGGACCGGCGCCAGCCACCTGTTCTCGCACAAAGGCTGTTATTTTAGAGATGACGGAGGGAACAGCGTGCGGATGGCAGCCTTCGCAATGTGGTTACTGGCCGGGACAGCGTTGCTGGCCCAGCCGGCTTTCGAAGTAGCTTCCATTAAATCGTGGACCAGCCATGAACTCAATGGCGTGCACGTCTATTCAGGCGGACGGGTGGAATTTCGCGGGTGCACGTTGCAGCAGCTCATCCAGCAGGCCTTCAACATGGAGGAATTCCAGGTATCGGGCGGACCGGTCTGGATGGATCATGAACGCTACGACATCGACGCCAAGCCTCCCGACTCCTCGCGGTCCAGCCATTACATGCCGCCGTACTCCAAAGCGCCGATGACCGCCGAGCAGCGCGAGATGTTGCAATCACTGCTGGCGGAGCGCTTCCATCTGCGGTATCGCCACGAGACCCGCGATGGCCCGGTGTACGTTTTGACTCGCGGGAACAAACCGTTGAAAATGACGGACGCAAAGGACAAGAACGCTTACCCGTGGGCGGGCGGACCTGGCGACGGAGCGCTGATGGGCAATGGACTAAAAGGCAGCAACGAATCGATGGACGATCTGGCCTGGAGGCTTAGTCCGTATCTAGGCCGCCCGGTGCTGAACCGTACGGAGATTTCAGGATCGTACGATTTCCTCGCGGACTATCCGTTAGAGGACGGACGCGAGGACCTCGTCGGCATGATTCTGGCGACGGTGAAAGATCTGGGGCTGAAGCTGGAAGCCACCAAGGGGCCGATCGAGACCATTGTGATTGAGCACGCCGAGAAACCGTCGGCGAATTAACTAGCGTTTTGTGCTCGACCTACCGGCTCAATTTGCTCCCATTCAATTCTGCGACGGCCGTTCAGCCGAATCGGCAATGAGCACCGGGACGGGTCCCTTATCGGCTTGCAGCTTCAGACCCCGCTGCCCCCGAAGGAATCTTGGCATACACGTGCGCGTCGAGCGGGCGAAATGAACAGCAGACTCTCCGACGCGATCGCCCGGAACACACCCCATTCGCGATCCAGCCCACCCCAGAGTTTCTCATTTTCCCAGCACCGTAAGGCCTCAAGCCGAACATGTAAGATGCCAGTTCAGGTCTGAGCAACCCACCCCGGCGCTCGAGCCGTGTCCATCCTAGCGGCTTCCTTCGGAGCCAGCTTTTCCGCTCGCGGGCGCCTGAACCAGTTTAACCGTGATATATCCCGACAGGACGGACGCCGTCGTGTAGACAACCTTGTCCTGGCAGCCCGCGGCAACATGCGTCCACGAGCCGTCCACCAGTCGGCTCTCACAGAGCTTCGATGCTGTCTCATCGATGACCTCACGTTCCACCCGCTCCAGGTTCGTGCTGAGCGCGAAGTAAGACGCCAGATTGCTCCCTTTTCGGGCATCGAGCGCCGCCCGTAGTCGCGGAGTCAATTCATCGGCCCGAAAGTAGACCGTGAAAGTGGAGCGGTCGCCGGTGTCTTCCGCCGCGAGCCAAGCGCCGGCAAAAGAATAGGTCACCTCGTAAGCCGGTGCGGTAGCGTCGACCCGGGTCTCCGGACAGTACATGGAACCGCCGGGATCGCGGAATGCTATCTGGCTGCAGTACCCGGCATCGGAAGTCTGCTTGATGCGGGTGGGAACCGAGACTGCCCGGATCTTCTCGAACCGGATGGTCGACGGGTCGGCGCCCGCCGGGATGCGAGCCAGGTGGGTGAAGGGATGGAGGTCTCCGGTTTGGCTCGTCAAGGCGTTGGCTTTGACCATGACGCTGGCGGCGTCCAATTCGGCCGCGGTAAGGCGAACCATGAGCGGTCCTTCCATCAGAAGAAACGCAACGGTTGTGGATGTAAGCAGATTTCGAAGCATCGTTCTCTCCTCTTATCTGTAGAGGTGAGAAATCAGGCCGATGACAATCACGGAATCGTCACTTTCTTGTCATTCTTTTGAAATACGGCGAGCTGCCTGGAGCGATTCCGGGTTTAGAGGGTCTCAGAATACCCATGCGGAGACTGAGAGGAGCTTGCAGATTTCGCTAATGGGACCGCTCCCTCACGGTCGCGGCTCGGAAACTTCGGCATGCGCTTTCCGAGCCGCGCGCGCGGAGCGGCCCACCGAGAACTGAATCGAACTACAGATCGGCCATCCCCCGCTCCAATCCCAGACGCTTTAAATCGAGCACCGCCTTGGAGAGCACGGCATTCGTCTGACTCCGTTGCGAGAGCGACATGGGCGACCGCGAGAATTCGGCGAAATCGGCGATCGCGCGGGCGAAGCGGCGCTCGAAGGCGACCATCTCTTCGCCGACCGACGCCTCCGGAGCGGTGGACTGCGCCTGCCGCAGTTCTGCCAGCGCCGCCGCGATGCGGTCGGTATTCTCCGGGATGAGGGCGATGGTCTCGCCGTGCACATGAATGCTCTTCTCGCGGACCGACGGCGCGATGGCGCGGTACTGCTCCGGTGTGACGCGCGTGAGCTGTGCCAGTTCGAAATAGTCGGGGCCGAATTCTTCCAGGTAGCGGATGAGGCGGTTGGCTTGCGCCTTGCTCAATCCGAGGAACTTCGGACAGAATTCGTCCCAGGTTGCGGCGCGGCTCGCGTACAGCTTCTTCTCGCGCACACGGCGCAGGCACTCCGCATCGGCGGCGGAGCAGCGGCCGGCAACCGAGGCGAAAGCTCTCCGGCTGCCCAGCATCATTCCAAGCTCAAAATCGTCGGCGCTCGCGGCGGGTAGGGTAGGTTTCAGATCTTGCATAAACGGCTCCTTGTTGGCTCTCGGCGCAAATTGATCCGAGTCTGACCTTAGGTTTTTCTGAATCGAATGGACTTACACGAGAAACGACGGATCATGATGATCCGGCGCACCCCGAAATTCGCACGCCGTCAGTCCGTGCCTCCCGCCCGAAAGTGCTAACCCGCTCCATCCACGCCGCAAAAATATCGCCGGAACGTGTGACCCGCGGTCTGTTATATTCCCCCTATGCGTCTCGTTCGCCCTTTTCTTCCCGTGCTCCTCGCACTGCCGCTCTTCGCCCAGCCGAGCGTCACTCTTTCGCTGAAACCCGGCCGCGACGCCGGCCAGCCCATCGACGAGGAGTACACGCGCAAAATCCGCGAATACACCACCGAGACCTTTTTCAATTCGCCGCTGACCGATTACCTGCCCGCCTCCAAGAGCGTGCCCACTCCCAAGGCCGTCCTCGGCGACATCGCCGGCGCGCCCGGCATCCTGCCTTATTCGGCCGAGGTCTACAAGTACATGCGCATGCTGGAAGCCGCCACGCCGCGCGTGAAGGTTTTCAGCATCGGCAAGACCGAAGAGGGCCGCGAGATGATCGCCGTCGCGGTGGCGTCCGAGCGCCTGATCGCCCAGCTCGATCAGAACCGCGCCCGCCTGGCGCAGCTCGCCGACCCGCGCACCATCGCGTTCGACGACGCCAAGGCCGATAGCCTCGTCGCCGCGTCCACGCCGGTCTACTACATCACCGGCACCATACACTCCACCGAGACTGGCGCGCCCACCGCGCTCATGGAGCTGGCCTATCGCCTCGCGGTCGACGATAGCGCGTACATCAAGGCGATTCGCGACAACGTCATCACGCTGATCACGCCGGTTGTCGAGGTGGACGGCCGCGACCGCATGGTCGACATCTACAAGTGGCATCTCGCCCACCCCGGCCAGGAGTGGCCCAACCTCATTTATTGGGGCCATTACGTGGCGCACGACAACAATCGCGATGCCATGGGGCTCACCCTGCAGCTCACGCGCAACGTGCTCAATACCTTCGTCGGATGGAAGGCGCAGGTGCTGCACGATCTGCATGAATCGGTGCCGTATCTTTACGACAACACCGTGGGCGACGGTCCGTACAATGCGTGGATCGACCCCATGCTGGCAGACGAGTGGCAGATGATGGGGTGGAATAACGTCTCCGAGATGACCAAATTCGGCATGCCCGGCGTCTTCACGCACGGCACGTTCGACACGTGGTCGCCCAGCTATCTGATGTTCATCGCGGCCACGCATAATGGCATCAGCCGCCTGTATGAGACGTTCGGCAACGGCGGGGCGGACACCGAAGAGCGCACGCTACGGCCCAACGAGTACGCCCGCACGTGGTTCAAGCAGAATCCGCCGCTGCCGAAGGCCAAATGGTCGCAGCGCGACAACAATAATTACGAAGAGACCGGCGTGCTCACCGCGCTGGCGTATTTCTCCGCCAACAACAAGCTCTTCCTGCACAACTTCTATCTCAAGGCGAAGCGCTCCATCGACAAGCCGAAGACCGAAGGGCCGGCCGCTTACGTTTTCACGGCCGACGATCCGCGCCCCGGCGCGCAGGCCGACCTGCTCCGCATGCTGCAGGACCAGGGCTGCGAAATCTCGCGCGCCACTGAGCCTTTCACCGTCACGATGCCCGGCAAGAAGAAGCCAGGACGCGGCGGGCGCGGAGGCGCCGATACTGCGACGGATAGCGACACCGGCAAGGCGGACGGCGAAGCGGCCAAACCCGAAGGCGAAGCCGCCAAGCCGGAACCCAAGCCCAAGCCCGAGCCGCGCACCTTCCCCGCCGGCACGTACGTGCTCCGCATGGACCAGCCCTACAGCCGCATGGCCGACACGCTTCTCGATTACCAATATTGGGCGCCCAACGATCCGCAGAAGAGCATTTACGACGATACCGGCTGGACTTTCGGCGAACTGGGCAACGTGCAGGTAGCGCGCGTCACCGACGTCAAGGTGCTCGACGCGCGCATGACGCGTGTGAACGGGCCGGTGCTCGCTCCCGGCGGCGTGGAAGGCGCGGGCAGCATTTTCCTCATCAATCACAATGCCGATAGCGCGCTCATCACGCTGCGTTATCGCTTTCCCTCGGCGACTTTCGAAGCTGCCGAAGAGCCGTTCGAAAACGCCGGCCGCAAGTTCAATCGCGGTTCGTTCATCGTCCGCGGCCTGGCCACCGCCGATCTCGCGAAAGCCGCTGTCGAATTGGGATTCCATGCCTACGCGGTGGACGCGGCGCCATCCGTGAAGACCCATCCCATCCGCGCCGCGCGCATCGCCATCATGCACACCTGGCTGAATACCCAGGCCGAAGGCTGGTGGCGCCTGGAGTTCGACCGGCTCAAGATTCCGTACACCTACATCAACACGCAGACGGTATCGAAGGATGCCGACCTGCGCTCGAAATACGATGTCATCATATTCGGACCCGGCGCGGGCGGTAACCCGCAAACCGTCGTGAACGGACGGCCGATGTATGGCAATCCGCTGCCATGGAAGGTGACGCCGGAAACGCCCAATCTCGCCCACACCGACGAGACGGACGATATGCGGCCCGGGCTCGGCTGGACGGGCCTCGATCACCTGCAGGACTTCGTCAATAAAGGCGGCCTATTCATCACCGCCAACGATACGGCGACCTTCGCCGTGACGTTCGGTTTCGCTCCGGGAGTCTCCACCACAGCGGCAAGGAACCTGAAGGTGACCGGGTCGGCCGTCCGCTCGAAGATTGTCGATGGCGCCAGCCCGATTCTTTACGGCTACTCCGACAATCTGGCGATCTTCGCCTCCAATCCCCCGCTGTTCGGCGTTTCAAATATGGTGGGCGGAGGCGGCGGTGGACGCGGCGGAGCTGCCGACCGCGAACGTGCCACCGGACGCGGTACCGCTGACGACCCCGACACGCCGCAGGGGCGCGTGCCCGCCGAAATTCCCGAAGAGCCGCACGGCGAAGTATGGGAAGCGACGCCGCTCACCGACGAACAGCTGCGCAATCCGGTGAATGTGATCCCGCCGGCGGCGCGTCCGCGGGTGGTGCTGCGCTATTCCAACAACAACGAGCTGTTAGTTTCGGGATTGCTCGATAACGGCGCCGAACTGGCGCAGCACGCCGCCGTGATCGACGCGTCATTGGGCCAGGGGCACGTTGTGCTGTTCTCGAATAATCCGTTCTGGCGGGCGGAAACGAAGGGCAGCTACTTCCTGGTGTTCAATGCGATTCTGAATTTCGATAACTTGTCGGCGGGAAGAAAGCTGGCGAGCAAATGATTGTGGCGGACTCAATGAGCGTTAGGACATAAGCGATCCGCGTGCGCGGATTCCTCGCGACGGCCGTGGCGGCGATGGCGCTCCATGATCGGGTTGAAACGATTCAGCGTCACGGAGCTTCACTCGTTTGCCGTTACTAATACACCAAGCTGGATCGTCAGGGCAACTCTTTCCGAGTGGCGCGTGACTCGACCGGAGCAGTCGACGGCGGTTTGAAGTCGTCAGTAACCGCTGCGACTACAGCGGACCTATCAATTGAGAGACGGGTTCTATCCGGATTGCCGACATAACCAGACGGAGCCGGCCATAATGCGTTCGAGTCTGCAGAGTAGCGCTATTGGCCGCTCGGCGGGCCAACACGAGTTAGGGTTGGGAGACGTTACTGGAAGCCAGCTTTCCGGCTGGCTCGGCGAACCATAGTGGCGTTCCCGCTTCCCACTGGTTAGCATGAGCCGTGGAAGGCCGCTGCTATCCGCTCCACATGACAAACGAGTGCGCCGTAAGGTTGGGGCGTCGTCGACAAAGCGCTTATGTTGCTCCCACGGGACGATCTGCAACCATGGCCCGGATGCCTTCCCGATCTTGAAAGAAGACTCGCCGCCTCGCCATCAAAACCAGCCCCCGGACGGCTCCAGGCCATTAAGGCGCAGATACGTGGCGAGATTGCCGTAATGCAAGGCGTCATGATTTCCGACTTGCGTCAAGATGAACATCTTGTTCGTCTTGACGCCGAAGAAGTCCGCCGGGTCGTTGAGGTGCGCATCGGTGAACCCGGAGTACACGCCGTCGCAGTACCCGAACGCGCCTTTGAGGTAGGCCATGATCTCGGTCTTCGAACCCTTCGCGCTAGCCGTGGCGGGAGTCGCTTCACCTTTGGCGTTTGAACACAGTACGTAGGATATATCCGCCACATGAGTCACGATCTCGGCAAACGAGCGAACGTCCTTCGTCGGCCGGTAGCTGTACTTGGACTCTGGCATCGCGGCCGCCGACTTCATGATCTTGTCCTGCATATTGCTACGAAAAATGGATAACGTCGTCGTAAGCGGATTCGGCGCCGTAGTCGGATTGGGCAGGCTCGGCGAGACTTGGGCGTTGGCCAGGGACGCCAGGACGGAAATAGATACCAAGCCCACAGGAACCACGACGCGAGCAATGGATCGGACCATTGACAATCCCCCAACATCTTCGGGCCGGCAGCCACAGATCGCTCCTCCAAACCATGAGCCCTTCGATGCACCTAGTGCTCCTGTGTCATGTCGGGTAAGCATCTCGATCAAATTACGAATCGTGGAGGAGAAATCTTTACGGAAGTATTGCATTCGACTTCCTCCTGCCTAGCAACCTGTGCACGCAAGGCTCCAGTTGGCGCGCTGAGTGCTGCGTCTTTGTAATCAGCAGACAACAGATGGCGAGAAGCTCTCGACCCTCTACCGCACTGTCCGTTTTCGATTAACGCCGTCCCAATAGCGGCATTGAGGCCGTGGTCTAGGTGCCCGAGTCCCTCAATGAACACACGGTCTTGCTAGACCCTAACCTTTCCGGCTCCTGCGTCGTCGTACAGACGTTATGCTGTCTGCTATTCGTGTGCTCATCCGGTCTCTGCGCAGCGAGCCGGGTTTGTCGCGGAGTAATCGCAGGTGTTTTGAGGGGACGCTTACATGCCTATGACCCGCCGCAGCATTGTCACACTGGCCGCGACGGCTCCTTTCTTTCTTCGCAACGAGGCAGATGCTGCGTGGCCTACCTGCGGTCGATGATTCGCTCCGATCTGACGGCCTTCGGGCGCAATCAGGGTGAGGCAACAAGCCTTCTCAGAAAACTGAGTTCAACTGCGCCGGACCGATTTCACAGGAGCGATTGGGCAATGATCTCTCTTCTCTCCGGCCTCGGCGACCCGGCTTTCGCGGGGGAGATGGACAGTTTGGTCGAAGCCTATCGAGCGGCCGGGGCTTTTCATCCTGAGATCAGTCTGGCTATTGCGGATTACTACGGAAAGACCGGCGAACAGGCTAAGGGCGACGTGTTTCTTCGCCAGATCGCGGATCGCATAGGCTACGGCGAAGAGAATGCCACGCGTGATGCGTGCGTCGGACTTAGCACGGAACTCCTTCGAAGCGGGAAGACCGAAGAAGGCCAAAAGTATTTATGGATGGCGACGCTATATGCGAAGACGGGTGGCGCAAGCATCGAATCTCAGGAACGGCTTTTGCAGAGCCTCAAATTTTAACTCCTTCTGGCTGTGGCGCACTTGGTTTACGAACATACGTGTAGATTACAATCAACGGCGTAGCGTTGATTAGATTAGAGAATCGTCCCCCTCGGTCCCGGCCAGGAAGAATGGATCACTCGCCACTTCGCGACTTTTGCGCGATTTTACATCTCGGGACCAAGCGGGTGTTTCAGTCCATGCAGGCGAAATGGATTGGCGATGGTGGAAGTCCGGCAAGTAGCCGCCACGCTTCCCTCCAAGCGGAATTGGCTTCGGGTGACTCCCGGTTCTCTTCGAGAAATGCGCGGAAATGAGCGATGGCATCGCGCCGCAGCGTATCGGGATCGGTGGTTGGCCTGTTTGCGCCATTGAGTTCGACCGACGGGTACGTGAGTATCAGCCGGGCCGCGTAAGCGCGGGCCAGTGTCAGATGGATGTACGATTTCCATCGGCTGGCGGGAAAATCCTGCAGCAGCTTTTCTCCAAAACGAATCATTCCACCTTGCCAGTTATTGTGGCCGTCGTCAAAAGAACATGGATTCTCCACGCGGGCGATGCTGGTACTCTCAGCAGTGTCGTCGAGCGAAGGCTGGCCTTTGGGTGCCTCGCGCCCCATCCAGTCGAATGATAATCCCCGGGGAGCCAGCGAGGAACGAGCGATAACGAGCAGACGTCTGGCGAGGGCGTTGGGTGCGGGGCCGGGGCCTCCCGGATCAACGGCTAGTACAACGCGCCGATTTTCGCGTTCCCAGACCGCATAAGGCTTCCAGTAACCCGAACCCCAGTCTCCGTCTGTTCTCTTGAAAGGGGGAGGCTCGTCGACAGATCCAAGCGATGCGCCGAGGTCCGCGGAAACCGATTTGGCAAGCTCGGCTGGGCTCACCGGGTTCTTAACTTCATACCAGAGCGCTAGCAACCGGCACCGCTGGACCAGGCCTGGGTCCTGGTGGCCGGGCAAGGGATCGGCGGGCTTTTTGGAGGGAATATAAAAGAACGCCTCCCGGGTAACTTTGATGTCGCCGGGAAGCACAAAGTCCGCCACGCTGGCAGCGCACCACAGGCCTTGAGTTTCGTACTCGTTATCGTAGGCCGCATTTTTCAAGCGCTCGTTGGGATGTAAGTTGTGCCAGGCAGCGAGATCAGGAGCTGCGCTCAACGCGGCGAACTCGGAGAGCACCAGCCCGGCGAAAGAACGGGGGCGAGTCGTTTGAGCGGGCAGGTTGCAGGCAGCCGTCAGAATCAGCAGGGAAAGCAGACGACGCACTACCTCACGATATCATGTGTTGACAGAGCGCTCACACTCGCCGCATATGCGTCGTGTGCAACCTGCTCAGCTCAGATCCGCTCGAGTTTTGGCCATGATGACGTCTTCGATGCCCCGGTCGTAAAGCCTGGTATCCTCCGAAACACATTCCAGCTCTGCTAAACACGTTTCACGTCTGAACGAGTACCGCCGCGATCCCGGGTCCTCACTGACGGCGAAGCGTTTACCGGTTCTCTGGCCGTATGGTCGCCTACTCGGACAGAGGGTGACGTTCCAGGTCCGCATGAACAATAGGTCGCCATCGTCTGTGAATCCGCTTACCAACGCAGGCTTGGGGACTAGCTGGCGAGGCCGAATCAGGAGGGCCACAGGCGCCGGGGACGTGGGTGTCCGCCCCACCAACAAAAACAAGCGGGCCCCCGAAGGGACCCGCTTTGGGCTAGCTAAAGCATAGCTAAAGCATGCCCCACAACCTAATTCAGCACCGAGGTCCACATGAAGAGCATGTTGGCGTTATCGTCAACTGCCGCCACGCGAACCGTATTCCAGGAGACCGGGAAGGTGTTGAGCCCGAAAGCGCCGCCGTTGTTGGCATCCACCGGGTACTGCGACACGAACTGCCCGCCGAAGGTGTATTCAGTCAACTCGCTGGGTTGATTCGGGTCGGCATTCGAACCGTCGCTGTTGGCGATGAGCAGGTGTCCGTTGGGCGCGGCGGTGATGTCGAGCGGGCCGTGCAGGTGAACCAGATCCTGGAAGAGCTGGTTGCCGCTGCCGAGCGAAGAAGTGGCCGCGCCGGCGCCGGTGAGGGTGTAGACGGCGTTATCGACGGATGACGCCACGTACAAGTTGTCGTGATAGAGATCGTAGAACAGGCCGGACGGGCCGAGGACCAGCGCTGCGGGGTCGGTGCGATGATTGAATCCCGTGCCGATGGCGGTGACGGCGAGGACCGAGAGGCTTTCGCCGTCCCCCGAGTAGGAAACATCCAGGCGCGCGATGGTTCCCGACAGCACGTTGGATACGAAGATCTGCGCGAAGCCGTTATTGAAATCCGAAATCGCCATACCCCATGGACCGTCGATGGCGGCGTTCTGGAAGAAGCCGAGCTGCTTGCCGAAGCGATCGACGATCGCCAGTCCGCCGGCTTGTACCGTAGCCGATGTGCCGTCGGTGGTCGGCAAACTTCCCACGATCACGATGCCGTCGGCGAGCACGCCCAGCGCGGCCGTGAGGCCTGGCGCCTGGCCCTGGAAGAACAGCGAAGCTTGTCCCGTGGTGGTCACCCGCACGATAGTCGTCCCGGTGCCTTGCAGATTCTGCGAGTTGTTGAAATTGGAAACCAGAATGTCGTTGGGCTGAATCATGCCGTCGGAATGGATGCCGGGCACGTATGCGACGCCGTAGGGATTCACGTCGCCGTTGGACGGGACGGTGGACACGGACAGCGGGGCGAACGGTAGCACGTTGCGGAGCTGTGCCTGCGCCATGCCGGCGGTCAGGGTAAAAGCAAGCAGTCCGCACGCGGCGGCTGCAGGGTCGAATTTGCGAGTGGTTGCGATCATTGTCATCTCCTCCACCTGGGAAAACGACATTGTTCGCAGGATTCCCTCACGCATTGGAAAATATTCGAAACCGCTTGCTCACGCGCGCGGCTCGGAAAGCGCCTGTCGAAAGGGGAAGCGCGTATCGAACGGGAAGCGCCTAATCGAACGGAGAGCGCGTATGGAACGGAAAGTGTGTTACCGAGCCGCGACCGTAAGGGAGCGGTCCCGTTTAGCGAATCCTTACTTTCCGAACTTGGCGCGAAATTCTTCCGACCGCTGGCGCGCTTCCTCCATCGCGGCGCGGAACTCCGGCCGCTGGCGAATCGGATCGAGAAGCGGATCTGTCTGGAAGTAAGGGTAGGGATAGAAGCCCGCCTCGATGCTCTGGCGCAGAATGCGCAGTGCGGCATCGCCATCTCCCAAGACTGCGAAGGCCTGAGCGATTTTGTAAATCCCCTCGCCATCGGTGACGCCCCGTTCCTGCGCGCGGTCCGCCGCGTCGCGCAGCAGCTTCAATCCCGCGGCGTTCTGGTGGCGATAACCATCCGCCAGCGCTTTGCCGATCTCCGCTTGCGGCAGCGCCGGGTTCAAGTCGAAGGCGTGATCGAAGCGCGCCGCGGCGCTGGCGTAATCGCCCTTCAAGTACTCGCCGAGCCCGCGATAAAAAAGGATGTAGGCGGAATCCGCGTTGGGCAAGCTGGCCAGGAACTTATCGTACTCGCTGAGATACAGGTACGAATTGAGCGCCGAGCTGTTGATTTTCACGTTGGGATCGAGCCGCCGCGCAGTTTCGCACTCCACCACCGATTCGGGCAGCATGCCGCCATAGCGGTACGCGTAGCCCAGCTCCCAGTGCGCCTCCGCCACGTTCGGATTGGTCGAAAGCGCCTGCTGAAGTAACGGAGCCGCCTGCTCGGCGCGGCCCGTGTCCGTCAGCAGATTCGCCATGTACACCTTGGCTTCGATCAGATTCGGATTCAGCGCCAGCGCCTTCTCATAAGCGGCCTGCGCCTTGCGATATTCCTCGCGCCCGCCGAACTGCAATCCCGCACTGGTGGTGTACGCCCGGCCCAGATGCGCCCAGGTGAGCGCGTAATCCGGCTCCATGGCGGCCGACTGCTCCAGCGATTCGATGGCGTGATCGAAATCGTTTATGGCGTAGTAGTCCACGCCGCGCAGATAGCGCTCATAGGCGGATTGGCTGATGGGGTGGTCGGACCTCAGCCGTGCGCCTTCCGCGGGCGCGAGGCTGAGCTCCAGCCCGCTGATGATCTTCTGCGAGACGCGATCCTGAACGGTGAGCAGATTCTCATATCGGATGTCGATGGTGTCGTCCCAGATGTTTCGCAGGTTCCTCAAGTCCACTAATTGCGCGTTGATCCGCAGGTTCTCGCCGTCTTTCAGGAACGTGCCGGTTAGGAGCGTATCTACGTTGAGCTCGGCGCCCACTTTGCGCGGGTCGATGGTCTTGTCGCGGTAGCGCTCGATGGATGAGGACGGGCGCACCGTCAGCGAGGTGACATAGCCCAGCTTGGTGATCACCGCGTCGGCCAGCGAGAAGCCCAGAAATTCCGTGGCGGGGTCCTGCCGCACGTTGCGGAACGGGAGGATGGCCAGGGTGCGCGGTCCCGCGGGCGATGGTGCGAGGCGCCTCCAATAGAAAAGGCCTGCGAGCGCCAGGACCAGCCCCGCCAGCGCCGCGATCAGGTTCCGCCGGCCGGGCGACCGGGCGGGTGGGGCGGTTTGCAGCGCTTGCAGGGCGGCCATCATTTCACGGGCGCTTTGATAGCGCTGACCGCGGTCTTTATTCATCGCCGTGGCGCTGATCCTGCCCAGCCCCGCGGGCGCGGCCGGCACCACCTGCTCCAACGGACGGGGATCGGTCTTCAGGATCTCCGCTACGACGTCGCTTTGCGTCGCCCCTTCGAACGGCGGGCGGCCCGATACCATTTCATAGAGCACCGCGCCGAAACTGAAGAGGTCGCTCCGCCCATCGAGGGGCATGCCGCGCACCTGTTCGGGAGACATGTATCGCGCCGTGCCGATCGCCATCCCCGGTTGCGTGGTGACGTGGACCGGCGCGCCTGGCGACAGCGGACTCTCGCCGCTTGGCGGCTCGGTCAGTTTGGCGATGCCGAAATCCACGACCTTTACCAGGCCGTCGGGCCGCACCATAACGTTTTCCGGTTTGATATCGCGATGCGCCACGCCCACCGAGTGCGCCGCGTTGAGCGCGGCGGCGATCTGAATGGCGATATCCACGGCTTCCTTCGGCTCGATTCGGCCGGCGCGCAGGCGCTCGCGTAGCGTGGGACCCTCCACAAATTCCGAAACTATGAAGTGGATTCCGTTCACCTGGTCCACCTCGTAGATGGTGAGGATGTTGGGGTGGTTGAGCGCCGACGCGGTGCGCGCCTCCTGCTCGAAGCGGTGCAGCGCACGCTCGTCGTAAACGGAGTTGACGGTGAGGGTCTTGAGCGCGACCTTGCGGCCCAGCTTGGTGTCGCGCGCCAGGTAGACCCTTCCCATGCCGCCCGAGCCCACCATGGAGACGATCTCGTAATGGCCGACCAGCGTGCCCGGCGCGAGCGTGCTTTGGCCGATGGTCCACTGGCCGGCGGCCTGGCGCAGCGGCGCTTCGATGAATTCGTTGGGCTGGCGATCGGACGCCAGCAGGGCTTCGAGTTCCTCGCGGAGTTCCGCATCGGCGCCGGACAAGCCCGCGAGGAATGCCGCACGTTCGCTATCGTCCAGCTCGACCGCCTGTTGGAACAGCTGGTCCAAGCGCTTCCAACGTTCGGGACTGGGGTTGGGCGCCATGGCGAGCCGCTACCTTGCCGCCAGCTCCTTATGCAGCCACGCTTTGGCCATGCGCAGTTCGCGGTGCACGGTGGCGGCGGAAATATGGAGCGCGGCCGCTACTTCGTCATAGGTGAGGCCGCCGAAAAAGAGCAGCTCGATCACGTCGGCCTTGCGTTTGTCGAGCTCGGCCAGCCGCGAGAGCGCCTCGTCGAGATCGAGAATTCCCGAGGGCGTCTCGGGCGATACCAGCACTGCCTCGTCGAAGGTGAGTTTCTCCGCGCCGGCGCCGCGCTTTTGGCGATTGAGTCCGCGGGCGTGGTCCACCAGAATGTGCCGCAGCAGCCGCGCCGCCACCGCAAAGAAGTGAACGCGGTCATTGAACGTGACGTCGGAATGCACCAGCCGGACGTACGCTTCGTTCACCAATGCCGTCGCACGAAGGGTGTGTTCCGGGCGTCCGGAAGCCAGGCACCGTCCGGCCAGCGAGCGCAGTTGGTCGTAGACCAACGGCATCAGCTGGTCGAGCGCCTGCTTGTCCCCCTCGCCCCATTGTTTCAACAGGCGCGTTACCGCCTGCTGGTCGGGCGCCATTTCCACCTCCGGTTGAGCGCTTCCCTGATAGTATCTCTCGCCTGCGGCGCGGATGGTAGACGGCGGCGGTCAGGGACCCGCGGTTGGCGGCAGCAGAGGGTCGGTGAAGTACCCTTTCGCACGGTTCTGTTCGAGCCTCGGATCGCGATCCGTTCCGATGTATTCGGTCAGAAAGTCGAGCAGAACCTGGACCTTCGGTGTGAGGCGCGCCGGGCCGGAAAAAAGCGCGCAAAGGGTGATCGGTTCCGGGGTCCAATGGGGCAGAATGGGCGCCAGGCCGTGGCGAACGCCGGCGCGCTTCGCCATCCATAGCGGTAGAACGGCGACGCCAAACCCGCTGATGGCGAGCTTCAGAGCCACATTCGGATCGCTGGTAACCACTCGAAAAAGGATGTTGGGGGTGGCGACCTTCTGGCCGCGCGTCAACTTCCAGACTCCGGACCCGATGCAGTTGTGAGAAGTTAGGTCATCGGGAGTCGCCGGGGCGCCGGCCGCTCGGATATAGCCTGGGCTGGCGAAAAGCCCACGTACCGTGCCTGGATACGGCCGCAGTCGCCGCGCGGAATCCTTCGGCGCCCGCAATTTGAAGAACACGTCCACGTCGTCCCGGGGCTCCTGATCCCAACCCGCTGCATACGGCTCGATCTCCACGCGCAGCTCCGGGTAGCGTTCCAGGAACTCCTTCAGTAGTGGCGCTAAGACGTCGCGCGCCATGGTTACGGGGCAGGCTACTTTAAGGAACCCGCTTGGCCGCAAGCGTCGCCCCTCCAGCGAGTCGCTGCCATGTTTCAGGGCCTGTAGCGCGCGTCTGCACGATTGCAGGTACTCCTTGCCGGAGTCGGTGAGGACCAGACCTCTCGAGCTGCGCTGTACGAGGAGGACGTCGAGGTGCTTTTCGAGTCGCGTCAGCGCCCGGCTGACCGTGGAGGCAGGAACGTGCAACTCCTTTGCCGCAGCCGTCAGCGTGCCTGCCTGTGCGACGGCGACAAACGTGCGCACATCGTTGAGATCGAGGTCATTCATGCAGGCGACTCGTTAAGCCTATCACGGCATTGCTCTGGCGCAATTCCGTATTGCGCCAGCGGGTGTGTCAAGCAGACTGGTTGAAGCATATATAAATTAAGGTGAGGTGATGCGATGAAGATTCTGGTAACCGGCGGAACGGGCAATGTCGGAGGCATGGTAGTCAAGGAACTGCTGAAGCGCGGGGCCAAGGTCCGAGTGCTGGCGCGCAAGCAGCCGGAGGAAGGCAAGGTGCCTGCCGGCGTAGAGGTTGCCCTCGGGGACTTGCTCGATCCGGTCTCGGTTGAGCAGGCTATGCAGGGTGTCGACAAGCTGTTTCTGCTGAACGCCGTCGTAGCTGACGAACTGACGCAGGCGTTGATCGCGTACGGAATCGCACGGCGAGTGGGGATCAAGCAGGTCACCTATCTGTCCGTGTTCAAGGCAGAGCAATTCCGCGATGTGCCACACTTTGCTTCCAAGCTGGCGGTGGAGAACGCGTTGCGCGAGTTCGGCGTCCCGTACACGATTCTGAGGCCCGGATATTACATGCAGAACGATGGCGCGCTAAAGGACGTCCTGACGGGTCCCGGCATCTATCCCATGCCAATTGGCACGGCGGGGATTTGCGCGGTTGACGTTCGCGACATCGCCGAAGCTGCTGCCATCTCACTCACCGGGGATGGGCACGATGGCCAGACCTACGACCTGGTTGGTCCCACGCTGATCAGCGGTCCGGGCAATGCGGCGATATGGAGTAAGCTTCTGGGCAAGGAAATCCACTACACCGGCCACAACTTCGACCAGTGGGAACAACAGATGCGCGCCATGGCTTCGGGGTGGCAAGCCTTCGATCTCCGCACCATGTTCCAGGGCTACTTCGACCGCGGGTTCGCGCCAACCGAGACCGAGGTTGCGCGCATGACCAAGCTCCTGGGCCACGCGCCGCGCAGTTATGAGGACTTCGCCGCGGAGACGGCCGCTCTCTGGAGGTCCTAAATGCCAGCCGATAACATTCCACCGGACGACCCTAAACGCGATCTCACGCTGGCACAGGCCGACCACCTCCCGCACATCGGCCTGGTGGGCGATACCTACACCATCACTGTGACGGGCGAACAGACGAATGGGCGTTTCTGTCTGATCGACATGCACATTCCGCCAGGCGGCGGCCCGCCACCGCATCGCCATGACTTCGAGGAGACCTTTATCTTGCTCGAAGGTGAGATGGAGGCGACCTTCCGGGGCAAGAAGTCGGTGGTGCGGGCGGGCGATAAGTTAAATATTCCTGCCAACGCCCCGCACCAGTTTCACAACGCTTCCACCATGCCGGTGCGAATGCTCTGCATCTGCGCTCCCGCGGGACAGGAAAAATTCTTCCTGGAGGTCGGAGTGCCGGTAGCCACGCGCACCACGCCCCCGCCGAAGCTGGACGAAAAAGAGCAGGCCGCATTCATCGAGAAAGTGATGAAGCTCGCACCCAAGTACCGGACTGAACTACTTCGAGAGGCGTAGCTAAACATTATGGGCCACGGATGGACACGGATAAAACCAACGCCTTTCTTATCCGTGTCCATCCGTGGCCAAATTTGTTCTTTCAGAAGGTCAGAGTTTTGACTGATATGATGATGGCATATGCCCCAAATGAGCCTGACAGCTGTGTTCTTGAAAGTACCTGAGGGCTACGTCGCGTTCGTCGAAGAACTGCCGGGTGCGAACACGCAGGGCGAAACTCTAGAAGAGGCGCGCGCCAACCTGACTGAAGCTGTCGAGATGGTTCTGGATGCGAACCGCGCGCTGTCCCAAGAGTCCCTGGAAGGCGCCGAGGTAATTCGGGAAACGCTGATTCTGCCCGCCGCATGAAACGGCTCGATCTGGTCCGGCATCTAGCGCAAAACAGGTGCGAGCTTCTTCGCCAGGGAAGCAACCACACGATGTACGTGAATCGCAAGACGCGCAGATCTTCCGCTGTTCCTCGGCATCGTGAAGTGAACGATTTCCTCGCCCGAAAATCGGCGATGACCTTCTGATCCCACGACCCTGACGCGGTCTATCTATTACTCCGGAAGACAGGCCCGCACCGCGCCCGGATAGCCATGCGGGACACTCATCAATTCCATCGGCTTGGCGCAGTGGAGATTTCGCGACTCTTTGAAAACTACTCCGCCCGCGCGAAGACGCTCGGCGTAGGGCTCGCGGAAATACTGAAGGTCGATCTCGGCTTCGCCCTTCTGCCGCAGTAACGCCATCTGATCGTACATGGTGAGGGTGGCCTGGCGCTCCCAGGCAAAATGGCGGGCCTCTATCAGCACGGCATTCACGAACAGTATCGCGGCCAGGCCCCATGCGCTCCATCGGACCGCGCGCCATCCGGGGACGGCGAGGCCGGCCGCGACCGCCACGATCGGCAGCCACCAGAGTTGCGGCCCGTAGCGCGCCCACCAGAGGTGCAATCCCACCAGCACCGACGCTACTATCGTTCCTACAAAAAGCACCACAAACTCACGCGATATGCCGGGACGCACGAGCGCTACTCCCAGCAGCAGCAGCAGCGCGATCAGAAACGCGCCGCTGAACAGCGGTCCGAAGCCCGATACGCGCACATCGGGGAAGTAATAGATGTCGAAATCCCGCCAGCTGACGTCGAACGGCCACATGAGCTGGGCATTGCGCGACGGGAAGTAGGGCTCCGCGCCGGGGCGGCCGAACAGGGAGTAGTAGAAGCGGAAGAAGCGATTGTGGCCGAGCAGATTCTTCGGCGTCTCGTACATGTCGTTGGGGTCGCGGCCGCGCATCGCATAGCTGGGGTGTGCCGCAGTGCCGAACCATGGGTAAAACGGATGTCCGCGTTGCACGGTATTCGTCACGTACGGATTGAAGCCGAAGACACAGGTGGCCAGAAGGAAAGCGGCGGCATGGATGGCCACATAGCGCAATAACATCCGGCGCCGATGGATCAGCAAATACAGCCCCCCGGCCGCGCAGAAGAAACAAAGATACACGACTCCCGAAAACTTGGCGTTGGCGCAGAGGATGGCCGATGTCACTCCGACGGCGATCGCCAGCGGGCTGGGCCGCCGGATCGAGCGCGCCAGGGCCGCCACGTAACACGCCAGGCCCGAGATCAATATCCCGTCCACCAGGTAGGTGGGAAGTTCGAACACCACCACCGGATTGATCGACACTAGCGTTGCGATCGCCAGCGCATTCCGGCGGCAGACTCCGAAATCGAGCAAGGCTGCGAGCGTCGCCAGGAACATGGCCGCCATTGCCATCCAGGGCGCAGGCTTGGCCCATTCGATGTGCGGTGAAAATCGATAAAGGGCCAATGCGACATACCAGGGGCCTTTGGCGTAGTAGCGGACGTAATCCTGCAGCGAGGGGACGAAGGTGTGCAGCGGGTCGCGGAGCGGGTTCCAGCCATGCGCCATCTGGTAAATGGCGGTCTGGTGGTACCAGAGGCCGTCCCAGGACATATCGAAGAAGGCAGCGGAAAGGAGCAGAGATACTCCGAGGATGGCGAGCGACGCTACCAGTGGGACGATCCGGCGCCGGCCTTCGATGCCTTCCCGGCAGGCCAGCCAGTCGCCCGAGGCCATTGCGCCGAGCAGCGCGACCGGCGCCAGGTACCACGGAATTTGCCACCCGGCAGCGAAGCAGGCGATCACGCCGAGGTGTGCGAAGCAGAAGAAGAGCAGCAGATTGGCAGCGGCCGCCCAGCACAGCGCCGGCAGGTCGCCCCGGTCGCTCGCAATCGATGTCATGGTTGAGGCAACATTCTAGCATCGCGATGCCGGCCACCTTCGCGGGGTTCCAGCCAGGACAAGCTGAAGCATGTCCCACGAGTCCCACTGGCGAAATCGCCTGCAATCGAATAGTCTGGTGTTTACCCATTTTTCCGTTAAGAAGGTACCCATGTCTGATGCCGACCGGATCGCCCCCCAGTCGAAAGATTCCATGGACCGGCGGGACTTCCTGCTGGCCACCACCGCCGCCGCCGCGGGCGCCGGCCTCGCTCTCGGCGTAAACCCCATCCGCGCCGCCAGCCTTGCCTCCAACGAAGTGCGCGTTGCGCTCATCGGCGCGGGGGCGCAGGGACAGGTGCTGCTGGATGCCTCGCTGCAGATTCCCAACATCCGCTTCGTAGCGGTGTGCGACATCTGGACCGAGTACAATCAGCGGCGCGTCTCCCGCCTGCTGGCCGATAGCGGCCACCCCAACCGCGCCTACGTGGATTACAAGGAACTGCTCGACAAAGAGAAGGACCATCTGGATGCCGTGATCGTCGCCACGCCCGATTTCTGGCACGCCGAGCACGCCATCGCCTGCATGAAGGCCGGGCTGCAGGTCTATTGCGAAAAGGAGATGTCCAACACCCTGGCCGACGCGCGCCGCATGGTGGAGACCGCGCGCGAGACGGGCAAACTGCTGCAGATCGGCCACCAGCGCCGCAGCAATCCGCGCTACCAGTTCTGCTACCAGCGGCTCATCACGGAAGCCAAACTGCTGGGCCGCATGACCACGGTCAACGGACAGTGGAACCGCGCCAAGCGCGATTTCGCCACCATCCCCGCCCGCTACAACATCAAGCCCGAGATTCTCGAAAAGTACGGCTTCTCGTCGATGCAGCAGTTCCTCAACTGGCGCTGGTACCGCGGCCTGGGCGGAGGTCCGATTGTCGACCTGGGCTCGCACCAGATCGACATCTATAACTGGTTCCTCAACGCGCGGCCCACGGGCGTCACCGCCAGCGGCGGCACCGATTACTACAATAAGGCAACGCACCAGTGGTACGACACCGTGATGGCGGTCTTCGATTATCAGACGGTCTCGGGCGTTGTGCGCGCCTTTTACCAGACCATCACCACCAACGGATTCGGCGGCTATTACGAGGTCTTCATGGGCGACCAGGGCGCGCTGGAAATTTCCGAATCGGCCGGCCGCGGATCGATTTACCGCGATGTCGCCAACGCGCCCGACTGGAAATCGTTCGTCAAAGACGGACTGCTGGTGGCGCCTAAAGAGGAGCCCAAGCCGGCCAATGCCGCGGCGGTGCTCGACGTGCGCGAAACTGCGCCGCCGCCAAGCTACGGCCTCCCCGTCGAGATGCGCAAGAAATATCACCAGCCCCACCTGGAGAACTTTTTCGGCGCGGTCCGCGGCAGAAACAAGCTCAATTGCCCGGCGGAGATCGGGTATGAGACGGCGGTCACGGTCCTCAAGGTAAACGAGGCGGTGGAAGCGCAGAAGCGTCTGGAGTTCAAGCCCGAAGACTTCGAGGTCTGACCATGGGTCCCCGTTTCCTTTCGGCAGCCGCACTTGCCACTGTGTGCCTGCTCCAAGCCCAGCCGAAGTTAGGCGATAACAGCGCCGGCAGCCGTGGACAGCCGGCCCACATCATCGCGTTGCGCGATGCCGAAGGCGACACCATACAGCCCGGCGACCGCCACTCGCTGCCGTTTTCGGTTTCGCAGACCTGCGGCGGGACATGCCACGACGTGGCGGCGGTGAGTCGCGGATGGCATTTCAACGCCATGCAGGCTGGTGTGCCGGTGGGGCGCAACGGGCAGCCCTGGCTGCTGGTCGATCGCGATACCGCCACGCAAATTCCGCTTTCTTACCGCGCCTGGCCGGGGACTTATCGACCGCAGCAGGTGGGGATGAGCGAACGCGAGTTCGCCATCCATTTCGGCGGCCGCACGGCCGGCGGATTCGGTCCCGAAGAGCACGATAGCGAGGCCGACCGCGCGCGCTGGCTGGTATCGGGCACGCTCGAAGTGAATTGCCTGGTGTGCCACGATGCGTCGCCGGCGTACGATCAGGCGGAGTACGCGAGCCAGGTGGGGCGCGAGAATTTCCGCTACGCTCCGGCGGCGGCGAGCGGGCTCGCGCTGGTCACGGGGTCGGCCAAGCAGATGCCCGACCTGTTCGATTACCTGCTGCCGAATTCGGTGGAAGATTCCCTGCAGGCGCAGATTCCCAAAGTGGAATACGCGCCCGCCAATTTCCTGCCGAGCGGCAAGGTGGCGTTCGATATCGTGCGCGAACCGAAGGCGAGCCAGTGTTACTACTGCCACACCAATACCGACGTGGCGTTCACAGGCGCCGAGCGGTTCAAGGGCCACGAGGATATTCACAGCGTGCGCGGCATCGGTTGCAACCAGTGCCATCGTCACGGGCTCGACCACATGGTGACGCGCGGGTACGAGACGGGAGCTCTCACCTGCGAGGGCTGTCACGCGGAAGGCAACGCTATGGGCGCGCCGCATCCCGATCACGAAGGCATTCCGCCGGTGCATTTCGCCAAGATGACGTGCACCGCGTGCCACTCCGGTCCGCTGCCCGAGCAGAGTACGCGGCAATTCAAGAACGGCATGACGCACGGCCTCGGCGAGTTCAACGTGAACAAGTCGGGCGAGGCGCTGCCGCATCTTTACTACCCCGTGTTCGCGCGCAATGAGGCGGGCAAGCTGGCGCCCAATCGCATGGTGTGGCCGGCGTTCTGGGGCCGGCTGGAAAACGGCACGGTGAAACCGCTCCATCCCGACCAGGTGAAGCGCGCGCTGGCGAAAGGCAGGCTCGCCGCGCCGCTGACGGCCGAGGGCAGTTGGCTGAACGTCGACGAGCGCTGGGTGGAGCAGGTGCTCCGCATTCTGGATGAGGACGGACCTTCGGAATATATCGCCGGCGGAAAGCTGCATCGCCTGACTGGCGGCAAACTGGTCGCCGAGGACAGTCCGCAGGCGCAGCCTTATCTATGGCCGATCGCGCACGATGTGCGTCCCGCCACGCAGGCGTTGGGCGCGAAGGGCTGCCAGGATTGCCATTCCACTGACGCGGCGATTTTCTTCGGCAAGGTGGCTGTCGATTCGCCGCTCGCCTCGGAACGCAAAGTCTCCTGGACGATGAATCGCTTCGAGAAGAATCTCGATACCGATTACCAATCGCGGCTGGCGGCTAGCTGGCGGTATCGCGGGATGTTGAAGGCGATCGGGCTGGGCGCGGCGGCCCTGCTGCTGCTGGTCCTGCTGACCTACGCGGTCCGCGCCATCGATCGGTTGTCGGCGGCTACTGTCGGGAGGACGCGGTGACGTACTCGTCGGCGGTGACCACGGTCTTCTTCATTGCGCTCGCCATAGTCGTGGTCGACGTGGTGCTGCGTTTGGTTCGCAGGCGCGGCGTGACGATGGCTCACAGTGGTGGGCAAGCCGGGCTGGTTCGCTGGCTGCGTGTCGCGGTGAACGTGGCGGGTCTGGCGGCGCTCGTCGCGGCGGCCATCACGGGACTTTCGCCGGCGCTCGAGAAGAATGGCGAGATGACGGGCGGCGCGCTCATCACGCATGTCACCGTCGCGCCGCCGTTCGCCATCATGGCGGTGGTAGTAGCGCTGTTTTGGGCGCATCGCAATCGCTTCACGGAAGGCGACCGGAGCGCCGGGTACCACGCCGCGCCATTGCGCAAATTCTTCTTCTGGGTGGCGGTGGCGTTCGCCGTGCCGACGCTGGTGTCGATTCTGGCGGCCATGTTTCCGCTGGCCGATACCGAAGGCCAGGCGAGCCTCATCCGCATTCACCGCTATTGCGGGCTCTTTCTGGCCGGCTCGGGACTGCTGTTCGCTTACTTCGCGCTGATGGCGTGGCGGGAAGGGAGCAAGGATTGAAAGACCGCCGCGGCGCCGCGCTGATATTCCTCGCGATCGCGGCGATTGCGGCCGGTTTTCGATTTCCGCAACTGGGCGCGCGTCCCATGCATGCCGATGAGGGCGTGAATGGCGACTTGGTCGGGACCCTGCTGGATCAGGGCCGCTACCAGTATTCCACGGCGGATTTTCACGGTCCCACCTTGATTTATGCGGCCTTCGCCTTCGCGCGCCTGCACGGGCTTACGGATTACCACGAGCTCAATGAGACAGTGGTGCGCGCCGTGCCGGCATTGGTCGGCGTGCTGCTGGTGGGCGCGCACTTCTGGCTGATTCCGTTCGTGGGATTGCCGGCGGCGGCCTGTGCGGCTTTGTTCACCGCGGTCTCGCCGGCGATGGTTTATTACAGCCGGTTCTTCATTCATGAAACGTTGGTCGTCTTCTTCACATTTTGCGCGCTGCTCGCGGTGCTGGCATACCTCCGGCGGCCCTCGACGGGTTTGGCGCTGGCGGTCGGGGCGTTATTCGGCTTGATGTACGCCACGAAGGAGACGTGGATCATTGCGGCGGCGTGCATGGCGGCGGCCGCGGCGGACCCCCTGGTCCGCGCGAGACGCCCTCGTCCCGCAGGCGCCACAACGATGCCAGAAGGCCGACCAGGGGGTCGGCCGCGGACCTGGAGGTCCGCCCCACCGACAAAACACCTCTTATTGGCGGCCCTTTCGTTTACTGTGGTGGCAGCCATTCTGCTCTCTTCTTTCTTTACGCACCCTCGCGGGATCGTCGATTCCGTGCTCGCGTATGGCACTTACTTTGCGCGCGGGGTGGGCGTCCATACGGTCCACGTGCACCCCTGGTATTTCTACTTCGTCTGCCTTCGGGGCGAGGCGATCATCGCCGTGCTGGCCGTGGCCGGACTGATGGCATCGGCTGCCCCGCGCTTTCTGAAGATTTACACTGTCGTCATGGTGCTGATCTATTGCGCCATTCCGTACAAAGCGCCCTGGAACGTGCTGAGTTTCTGGCATGGCGCGATCCTGTTGGCCGGGGTGGGAACCGTGTGGCTTGCGCAGCAAATGCCAAAGCCGGTGGCCGTCGCGCTGGTGGGGATCGCCGTTGCGCAGTTGGGATGGCAGGCGCGCGCGTACAGCTTCGAGTGCCCCTCTTGCTCGAGCAATCCCTGGGTCTACGCGCATACCGGCACTGACGTCTTTGTCATTATGAAACAGGTAGAAGCGCTGGCCGCGGCCGATCCCAAGGGGCGCGCCATGCCCATCCAGATCTTCACGCGCGAAAATCTCTGGCCGCTGCCGTGGTACCTGCGCCGATACAACCACGTCCGCTGGTGGAACGGCGTTTCCGATACCGCGCCGCTGGCGCCCCTGATCCTCGCTACTCCCGACATGGAGCCGGCGCTGTTGTACCGCATCTACGAAGTGCCGCCGCCGGGACAGCGCGAGATGTACGTCAACATGTTCGACCGCGAGGTGGACCTTCGTCCGCGCGTCGAGGTGCGCGGCTACGTAGCCAAATCGCTATGGGATGAGTTGCCATGATCCAACCGTCCGACATCGGCGCGCGGCGATTCGCGCACCAGGCCATGCATACCGAGTTCGAGATCTTCTGCGTGCATGCCGATGGCGACTACGCCCAACAGGCCGCCTGGGCCACGTTCGATCTGCTCGACCGGCTGGAAAACGAGTTGAGCCGCTTCATTTCCAACAGCGATATCTCGCGGATCAATCAGCTTGCGGCGGGCGAAAGCGTACGCGTGAGCCGCTGGACGATGGAATGCATTCAACTCGCGCGCGAGGCTTACGAAGAGACCGGCGGCGCATTCGATATTTCGCTGGGCACGGGGTTGGAGCGTCTGCAAGTCTTTCCACGGGATTGCCGGGTGACGAATGCCGGCCGAGTGAAGCTCGATCTGGGCGGCATCGGCAAAGGCTACGCCATCGACCGCATGGCGGAAGTGCTCGACGAGTGGGACATTCGCCAGGCGCTGATTCATGGCGGCCACAGTTCGGTGCTGGCGCTGGATGCGCCTTCGGGACTCGGTGGCTGGCCGCTGACAATGGGCGAGCGAACGCTCGCTGCCCACCGCCGCACGTTCAGCGCTTCGGGAATCCGCGTGCAAGGCGAGCACATTGTCGATCCGCGTACCGGGCGGCCCGTTAACGGACGCGAGGCAGCGTGGGTATCCTTAGACTTGGAAGGAGGCGCTTCGCCGAGCGCCGTGGCGGAGGCTTATTCCACCGCGTTTATGATCTTGCCGGCGGCGGACATGGACGCGATCTGCGGGCGGCATGCGGGGATGGAAGCGTGGGTATTGGAAGTGGCGAGCGAGGCGGCGCCACGGGAATGACTATGGTTCAGCTAGGGACCGCTCCCTCACGGTCGCGGCTCGGTAACGCAGCAGGCCGGATTCGATTTTCAACGAGACCCGTCGCGTCGGCAAGAGTGCCGGCGCTGCAAAAGGTAGGGCGGACCCCCTGGTCCGCGCGGGACGCCCTCGTCCCGCTCTCCCGTCAAAGAATCAAGCGTCTGCCATCGCGAAGAGGCCGACCAGGGGGTCGGCCGCGGACCTGGGGGTCCGCCCCACTTTGCTATACGGATACTCGGAGGTGGGAAACTATGTGGCATTAGGCTGAAGCCCGCGCCACGTCGGGATCGACTAACATGAGGAAGATTTTATGCGTACTAAACTCAGACTGAATTTGACGCTCGCGCTGGCCGTACTCGGCGCGGCGAGCCTTTACGCCCAGGCGCCGAAGATGGTGCCGGCTGCCATCGAGCTGCCCAAACCGGGACTCGAAGGCACTCCCCCGAACTTCAACATCCCCAACCTGGAGAAGCCCTCCGCCAAGCCGCGGCCACCGTTCCTGGTGCCGGAAGGCGTCATCAACGTTGCCAAGGGGAAGACCGTGACGAGCAGCGAGAAGGAACCGCTGGTCGGCGACCTGACCATGATCACCGACGGCGACACCGAACAGGTGGAAGGCAACGATGTCGAACTCGGCCCCGGCGTGCAGTGGGTGACGATCGATCTCGCCGAGCCGCAGGAGATCTACGGCATTCTGGTGTGGCATTACTTCCAGCCGCGTGTCTATTATGCCGTGGTGGTGCAGACCGCGGACGATGCCGCCTTCAGGCAGAACGTGCAAACCTGGTTCAACAACGACACTGAGAACAAAGCCGGGCAGGGCGTTGGCAAGAATTTGAACTACATTGAGTCGTACGAGGGCCGGCTGATCGACGCCAAGGGCGTGAAGGCTCGCTATGTGCGCCTCTTCAGCGCCGGCAACAACGCCAACAAGCTGAATCACTACGTGGAAGTGGAAGTCTTCGGCAAGCCGGCGAAGTAGCCGCCGGCCGAGGACAGGCTGAAGCATGTCCCACGTCTCCCCTTGCACTTCTACAAGAGGTGCGCTACACTCCTCTTGTAGAAGCAAAAGGGGAGAGAAATGGACCTTCCGCAAGGCACACTCGATCTGCTGATTTTGAAAACGCTGGCGCTCGAGCCGCTCCACGGCTGGGCGATCTCCGAGCGCATCCAGCAAATCTCCAAAGAAGCGTTCCAGGTGCAGCAGGGCTCTCTCTATCCCGCCTTGCATCGCTGCGAGCGCAAAGGCTGGATCAAACCCAAGTGGGGCGTCTCCGAAAATAACCGCCGCGCCAAATACTACGAGCTCACCCGCGCCGGCGAGAAGCAGCTCAAAGCCGACGAAGCCGACTGGCGCAAACTCGCTGCCGCCGTGGGTCTGCTGCTCGACCAAGCCTGAGGACCTATGTTCACCGACCTGATTTTCCGCCTGCGATCCCTCTTCCGCCGCCGCGCCGCCGAAGCCGAACTCGACGAAGAATTGGCCTTCCATCTGGAGCACGAGACCGAGAAGCTGATTCGCACCGGCGTCCCGCGCGAGGAAGCGCGCCGGCGCGCGCGGCTTGCCATCGGCGGACCGGCGCAAATCAAGGAAGACGTCCGCGACGAGTGGATCTGGCGCTGGTGCCGCGAGCTGGCGCAGGATATCCGCTACTCCATCCGCGTATTGCGCCAAAGTCCGACATTTACGGCCGTGGCAGTGCTCTCGCTGGCTCTCGGGATCGGCGCCAATACCGCTATTTTCAGCATTCTGAACGCGGTCATTATGAAGCCGCTGCCGGTGCGCGACCCCGGCCAGCTGGCCCACCTCTTCCATCCTGGGGACGACAGCTACACCAACGCGATCTGGGAGCAGCTCCGCGACCATCAGGACATGTTCTCCTCCGCCCTGGCATACTCGCCAACCGATTTCGACCTGGCCGATGGCGGCGAGCGGCGGCCGGCCAAAGGCGTCTACGCCAGCGGCGATTATTTCCGTACGCTCGGCGTGTCCGCGCTGGTAGGCCGCGTCTTCACGGTCAATGACGACCGGCGGGGCGGCGCGCCGGTGGCCGTTCTCAGTTATGGGTTCTGGCAGCGTTCCTACGGCGGCGATCCGCATATCGCGGGCCGCACCATCCGACTGAACGGCCATCCTTTCGAGATCGTGGGGGTCACACCGCGCGCCTTTTTCGGACTGGATATCGGCAACGCCTTCGACGCGATCGTGCCGCTCGCGAGCGAAGCTCTCATCGACGCGGAAAGGCCCATGCTCGACGGGCGCAGCAATTGGTGGCTCACCATCATCGGGCGCCTGAAGCCAGGAGTGAGTTTTCCGCAAGCGGCCGCGCGTCTCGCCGCGCTCTCGCCTGCCATTTACCGCGCCGGCGCCGACACGGATATGCCGCCCGAAGACCTGGAAGGGTTCGTGAAACAGAAGATAGAACTTAATCCGGCCGCCGGAATATCGTACCTGCGCGATCAGTTTGGCGGACCGCTCCTGGTGTTGATGGGGATCACCGCTCTGGTGCTGCTGATCGCCTGCGTCAATATTGCGAATTTATTGCTGGCCAGAGCGGGAGCGCGGCAGCGGGAAATCGCCATTCGCCTGGCCGTGGGAGCGGGCCGCGGGAGATTGATCCGGCAACTTCTGACCGAGAGCGTGGTGTTATCGCTCGGGGGCGCGGCTTGCGGCGTACTGCTGGCGCAGTGGGCCGGTCCAGCCATCGTACGGATGATCTCCTGGCAGGGGCAGACCCCGATTCTCGATGTTTCGCCGGACATGCGCGTGCTGGCGTTCACCGCCGGCGCCGCCATGCTGACGGCCATCCTGTTCGGCCTCGCGCCGGCCATGAAGGCGACGCGTTTGGCGACGTCCGAGTCGCTCAAACAGACCGCTCGTTCGCTGAGCGAGCGGCGCGGCAGGTGGTCTTTAGGCCGCGTGCTGGTGGTGGCGCAAATTGCGCTGTCGCTGCTGTTGGTGGTGGCGGCGGGTCTCTTTGCCGGCACCTTGCGCAATCTGTCGCACCAGGATCTGGGCTTTCACAGCGAAGGCATTCTGCTGGTTGAGCCGGATCTCCGCCCTGCCCACTACTCGCCCGAGCGCACCGTCCTCGCGTCCGACGAACTGCTGGCGCGGGTGCGCGAAATTCCCGGCGTGGCCACCGCCTCCCGCGCCGCGGTTACCCCGATGACCGGTTCCTGGCAGTGGGACATCAATGTGGACGCAGCAAGCGGAAGCAAAAAGAACGTCCACGCCTACTTCAATCCGATCTCGCCCGGATATTTCGAAACGGTGCGGACGCCGCTGGTGCGTGGCCGCGACTTTGGGCCGGCCGATACTAAAACGTCGCCGCGCGTCGCGATCCTCAATCAGACCGCGGCGCGCGAAATGTTCCCCGGTGTCGACCCGGTCGGAAAAAGCTATCGCGACGCCACATTCGAGCGGATCAGGAAGGAATTTACAGTTGAAATCGTGGGCGTGGCCGGCGATGCGAAGTATAACAGCATGCGTGCCGCTCCACCCGCCACCATCTATTTGCCGATCCCGCAGAATCCGCAACCCATGCCGCTGGTCGGCACCTACGAGTTGCGCTTCGCCGGATCGCCATCGGCTGTCATTAGCGGGGTGAAGGACGCGGCGCACGTCGTGGACCCGCGAATCTCGCTGGAATTCCATTTCCTCTCGGCGCAGATCGCTGCCGCGCTCATGCAGGAGCGGCTGGTGGCGACCCTGGCGACCTTCTTCGGACTGCTGGCATTGGTGCTGGCCAGCGCGGGCCTGTATGGAGTGGTGGGTTACGCCGCTTCGCGCCGGCGTTCCGAAATGGCCATACGGCTGGCGTTGGGCTCGACTCGCGCGGGCGTGTTGCAGCTCATGCTGCGCGAGCTGGCGGTGCTGGTGCTGATCGGCTTGCCGATAGGGCTGGGCGCTTCGTTGGCGTGCGCGCGCCTGGTGCGCAGTATGTTGTATGGGTTGACGCCCGGCGATCCGCTGACGTTGGCAGGCGCCAGCGGGCTATTGCTGGCAGTGGCATTCATCGCGGGATACTTGCCGGCGCGCCGAGCGGCTCGTCTCGATCCCGTGGTGGCATTGCGGGAAGAGTAGGACATGCTTCAGCTTTGCTTCAGCTTGTCCGCCGGGCGAGAGCCCGGTCTGGAGTTCAACTTGGACAAGCTAAAGCATGTCCCACAAGCTCCAGCGCCTGTTCGCGAATGCCAGGTGTGTCGGCGAATCCCTTGAGCCATACCAGCCCCGCTTCGCGGCGGAACCAGGTGAGCTGGCGCTTGGCATACTGCCGCGTATTGCGCTGCGCATAGAAAATTGCGTCGCGCAGATTCAATTCGCCGCGGACGAATTGCAGCGCTTGTTTATAGCCCACCGATTCGAAAGGCTTCGACTCCGGTGGGTAACCCAGATCGAGAATGTGCCGCACTTCCTCCACTAGTCCGTTGGCGAACATGGCCGCGCACCGCTCGTCAACCCGGGTGTAGAGCGCGTCGCGATCGGGCAGCAGCCCCAGCTTCAGCGTGCGATAGCCCGAAAGAGCATCGCGGCCCTCGCGGAACAGCTCGCTCACCGGTCTCCTAGTCAGCAGGCAAACTTCCAGCGCGCGTGTAACTTTGGGCACATCGTGAGGGTGAATTTTCTGCGCCGTGGCGCGGTCGAACCGTGTAAGCAAGCGGTGCAGCGAGCCGGTGCGCCGTGCTTCCCTCCGGGCCAGCCGGTCGCGCAGCGATTGATCGCGGGACGGACCTTCAAATAGACCGTCTAATAAAGCACGAAGGTAAAAGCCGGTGCCGCCGGCCAGAATGGGCAACCGCCCGCGTTGCGAGATGGCTTGAATCGTCTCGCGAGCCAGGCGGGCGTATTCGCCGGCGGTGAAGAGTTCGTCCGGATTGAGGATATCGATGAGGTGATGCGGAACTCCACACCACTCGCTGGGCGGCAGCTTTGCGGTGCCGATATCGAAACGGCGGTACACTTGCAACGAATCGCAATTGACAATTTCGCCATCGAATCGGTGTGCAATTGCCAGCGCCAGACTGCTTTTTCCGGAGCCGGTGGGGCCAGCCACTGCAACCAGCGGTAACGTTGCCGCGTCTGGAACCATAGAGGACCGGGAGAGAACTGGAATGGGATCGATCACGGGATGCTGGCTCGGGCGCTTGCCCCGAAACCCCGTTATACAATATAAAAGTGATCTTCAGCCGGTTGCGCCCTCCAATCGGCCGAAAGAAAGTCGGAATTCATGATTCGCTCAGTCAAAGCGTTTGCCCTTGTGGGCGCCCTCGTATCGGTTTCGCTGGCGCAGACCGCGCCCGCACCGAACCAGAGCGCCGCATCGCCGGCGGATAGCACTCGCGCCGCCGCTTATTACAACTTTGCGATGGGGCGACTGTACGCCTTGATGGCGCAGGCCGAAGGCAACCAGGAGCAGGCGCTGAAAGCGATCCAGTATTTCAAGGACGCTCTGAAGGCGGACCCCAAGGCTAGCGACACTTACCAGGAGCTGACGGACCTTTACCTGGCGCTCAATCGCGGCGGCGACGCCATCGCGTTGGCGCAAGAGGCGCTGAAGCAGAATCCCGATAATATCGACGCCCATCGCATGCTGGGCCGGGTGTATTTCAGCCAGATCAACAAAGGGCAGCAGGGGCAGATCGACGAACGCGCGCTTCGCCTGGCTATGACGGAGTTCCAGAAGGTTACCGACAAAGACCCCAAAGACGTGGATAGCTGGGTGACGTTGGGCCGTCTGTACGCCGCCACCAACGATTCGAGCGACGCCGAGAAGGCTTACAATACGGCGCTGGGCCTTGATGCCGATAACGAAGAGGCGCTCACCGGGTTGGCGCTGGTTTATGGCAATAACGGCGAGACCGGCAAGGCGATCGAGAAACTCAAGGCCGCTACCGAGAAGAATCCCAATCCCCGCTCCCTCACGATCCTCGCCGGGGCCTACCGCAATCAAAAGAACTTCAAAGATGCCGCCGACGCCGAGAAGAAGGCGCTCGAAATGCAGCCGGACAACGAACAGCTGGCTCGCAGCTTGGCGGACGACCTGTTCTTCTCCGAGCAATACGACGAAGCCCTGCAGATTTACAGCGGACTGGCCACGCGCAATCCCAAGGACACCGCCTATCCGCTGCGCATGGCCGATATTTACGGCGCCAAGCACGACTACGTCAAGGCCCACGAGGCGATCGATAAGGCCAAGAAGATCGATCCCGGCGACGAAGACCCGCGGCTGGCCGAGATCCGCATGTTTGAGATGGAGGCCAAGCAGGACGAAGCGATTGCGGCCTTGAAGAGCCTGCTCGACGACACCGCCAAGAAGGTGTACTCCAAGGACGAGCAGAAGACGCGCGCCAGTTGGTACGAAGAACTCTGGAAGCTCGACATCCAGGCGAAGCACTATCCGGAAGCCATCGAAGCTGCCAGGCAAATGAGCGTGTTCAAGGACAGCGGCCCGACGGTCGCCTCGCACGTTATCGAGACCTATCGGACCTACGCCAAAGATCTTCCCTCCGCGCTCAAGGAAGCCGACGCCGCCCTGAAGAAGTTCCCGGATGAAGCCGAAGTGGTGCAGGAACACGCCTTCGTGCTCGGGGATTTGGGTAAGACAGACGAGGCTGCAAAGGAGCTCCGCGGGCTGTTGAACGGAGCGCACGACCGGGAAACTCTGATGGCGCTGGCGCAGGTTTACGAGCAGGGCAAACGGTTCGACGAAGCCGGCAAGGCGGTTGACGATGCGGAGAAACTGGCGGCCTCGGACGATGAGAAGGTCGACATTCATTTTATGCGGGGCGCACTGCTGGAGCGGCAGAAGAAGTTCGACGAGGCAGAGCAGGCTTTCCGCAAAGCGCTGGCCCTCAACCCCGATCATGACGAGACGCTGAATTACCTGGGATATATGCTGGCGGACCGCAACGTCCGGCTGGACGAAGCCTACAAGATGATCCAGCGGGCGGTGGAGATCAAGCCGAATAGCGGCGCTTATCTGGACAGCCTGGGTTGGGTCTATTTCCGCCAGGGCAAGTTACCGGAAGCCGAGCGGACGCTGGTGCGGGCCGTGGATCTCACCGGCCAGGACCCCACCGTCCACGATCATTTGGGCGATGTACTCATGAAGCTGGGCAAGACGCAGGAAGCCATCGCTCAGTGGAACGCTTCCATGAAGGGTTTCAAGGAACAAACCTCTTCCGAGACGGATCCGGAAGAGGTAAGCAAAGTTTCCAGCAAATTGGACGCCGCGCGCGTCAAGCTGGCGCAGGAGAAGAAGCGGTAACGCGGCCGCCGCGGCTGAGTGCCGCGCCTCACATCTCGCTCCGCAGAACCCATCGAGGTTGCAAACCTAATTTGTGTGACATCTAATTGCAATAGCTAAACGTTTTATAATGAGCGGCTTACGCGGGCCGAATGCCTTCGGAATCTATCGTTTTTCGAAGTTCTGTGGGATACTCAAATATAACGTAGGTATCCAAGCCAGAATGTCCCAGTTGGACGAAGCGGTCGCCAAATACAACAAACTGCTAGAAGCAGGGCCCTTTAGCGATCTCGCGTGGGCCGAAGCGCTTCACGAGCGCATGGAGAGCGGCAATTTGTCCGCCGGCGGACGCCTGATCTGTCCCTTCCTGCGCCCTAACTTTATCTCCCGCCGGCAATATGACAATTTGGTGAAAACGGGCGAAGCGCTGATCGGCGCCATCGACCGGGTTCAGCAGATGGTGATGGAGAGCCCCGCCCTGCTGGCGCGCCTGGACCTCCTGCCGGCCGAAAAAATGCTGGCGGCCATCGATCCGGGATACCAGGCGCTGGAAGTGGCGGCGCGCCTCGATTCCCACATGGTGAACGGGCATCTCCACTTCGTGCAGTACAACGCCGATTCGCCCACCGGGGCGGGCTATGCCGACGCTTTGGCGGATCTTTTCTACGATGTGCCTCCGGTAAAGGAATTCCGCAAGAAATACAATCTGACCCGTACGGGCAGCCGGAAGCACTTATTGCACGCGCTGCTGAAATCTTATAAGCAGTTCGGCGGCACGTCCAAGAAGCCTAATATCGCTATCTTGGAGTTCCGGTCCACGTATTCTTCGGGGCAGAGCGAATTTCAGTTCTACCGCGATTTTTTCCGCGACGAAGGCTACGCGGTGGAGATCGTTTCGCCGGAGCAGTTGGAATATCGCAACGGCGTGCTCCGCAAGGGATCGTTTGAAATTCAGCTGGTCTACCGGCGTCTCGGGGTGCAGGAGTTCCTGCTGCGCTTCGACCTGAGCCATCCGCTGGTGAAGGCCTATCGCGACCGCGCGGTTTGCGTGGTGAACAGCTTCCGCTCGGAGCTGGCGCACAAGAAAGCCATGTTCGGCCTGCTGACCGACGAAACGTTGACCGCGCGATTCCCGGCAGCCGAGCGCAAGGCCGTCCGCGACCATGTGCCGTGGACGCGCCTGGTGGCGGCCAGCAAGACGACCTACGAGGAGAAGACGGTCGATCTCCCCGAGTTCATCGTGCAGAATCGCGAGCGGCTGACGCTCAAGCCCAACGACGATTACAGCGAGCAGCACACCTATTTCGGCTGGGAGATGGACGCAGGAGCGTGGGCCCGGGCGCTGAAGCAGGCCATGCGCGCGCCCTACGTGGTGCAGGAGCGCGTGGAGCCGGTGCGCTCGATATTTCCGCTAATGTCCTTCGGCCACATGGAATTCCGCGAAATGCAGGTGGACGTCCACCCACATGCGTATCTCGGCAAGGTGCAAGGCTGCTCTAGCTGGGTATCGACCGGCAAGACGGGATTCTCCACGGCCTCGGGCATCGTTCCCACGTTTATTCTGGATCCGAAGTAGGGCTTGTGGGACATGCTTCAGCTTGTCCAAGTGGAGCGCCCAGGGCGAGCTCCGCTCGCTCGGCAAGCTAAAGCATGTCCCACGTTATCGTCCCGTAACGCTTACCGTCGCGTGCAGATTCGCCACTCCCGCAGTGTAGCGGTCGCCGCTGACGGCGAACGACACGGCGTCTTCCAGCCAGTCGTGCCAGACTCCGTCGGGATCGTGCGAGGCCACCGTCAGGCTGTACTGCGCGGGGCACAATTCGCAGCGGAAGGCATACGTCAACTCGCGCATTTCGCCGGCGGCGCACGGCCCCACCTTCAATCTCTCGAGCTCGGTATTGGTGCCGTACACGTTCAGGCCGATGCGCGTGCGAATCATGATGCCGACTACCGGGTCGGCCACCGCTTCGCGGAAGCGCACCCGCACCTTTACCACCGCCAGTTCGCCGCTGCGCCACACGGCCGTGGGTGCGCCCATTTCGCCGATCAGTTCCACCGCCAGAATCTCCGCCCGCCCGTCGCCGCGGCGCCAGCGGGGAGCGAGCGGCAGGGGCGCAGTCTCGCCCCATGCGCGCAGACGGTCGGCGATGTGCTTGCGATATCCCGCCAGCACTTCTTCGGGATCGCCGCGGCCGGCCAGACGGCCCTTGTCGAGCCACCAGACCTCATCGGCCAACTTTTTGAGCAGCGCTTCTTCGTGGGAGATGAGGAAGACCGTTTTGCCGGCGCGCCGCAGTCCGTCGAACTGCAGTGCCGCCTTCTCGCGTTCCAGCGCGTCCTGGCCGGCCAGCGTTTCGCCGAACATCACCACCGGCTCCGCGCCCGACCGCTCCACCGAGCCCGAAGCGGGCCGTTCCATGCCCGCCGCCAGACGCAGCAGCTGCGATTTCCCGGATCCATTCTCTCCGATGACGCCGATGACGACGCCATCCGGCACGTTGGCGTCGAAATTACGCAGGGGTTCCGAGGTCACATGGCGAAACGAGAGGGGCATAGACGTTAGAATAACAACTGCACGATGGACGATCCTAACGTACTCGACCGCATGCGTGCGGATTGGAACGAACGCGCCGGCGAAGACGCCAATTATTACGTCGCATTCGGCCGCCGCGAACAGGAAGAAGCGGAGTTTTTCGCGACCGGCGCCGATGTGGTTCGCGGGCTGGAAGTGGACCTGCCGCGCCTCCCGGGCCGCGATGCCGCGCTCGAAATCGGCTGCGGACCCGGCCGGTTGATGCGTCCGCTCAGCCGCCACTTCAAAGAAATCCACGGCGTCGACGTCTCCGACGCCATGATCGAGCTGGCGCGCGAACGCCTGCGTTCTACTCCCAACGCCTTCCCGCACCACAGTTCGGGGTCCGACCTGAAGCTCTTCCCCGACGAGAAATTCGACTTCGTTTACTCCTACGCCGTCTTCCAGCACATCCCCAGCGGGGATGTCGTCTTCCAATATTTGCGCGAAGCGCGCCGCGTCCTCAAGACCGGCGGCATTCTTCGCTGCCAGGTCAACGGCCTGCCGCCCACCGCCAAACAGTACGACACCTGGGCGGGCGTCCGCATCACCGCCGGGCAGATCATGCAGTTCGCGCTCGACCAGGACTTCCAGCTGCTGGCGCTCGAAATGACCCAGACGCAGTATATGTGGATCACCTGCCGCAAACGGCCGGCCGGATGGGTCGGCTCGCTTGGCGGCCGCCATGTCGAGCCTACAGCGCTGATTCGCAGCGTGAGCAATGCCCATACGGGCGAGGCCGTGGCGCCGGCCACCGGTCCGCTGGCAGCGCTCTCGCTGTGGGTGAAGGCGCTGCCCGAGGAGTGCGGCCTCAACCATATGACGGTGACGGTGGAGGGCCGGCCGGGCCGTCCGGAGTACATCGGCGTGCCCGCTAACGACGGCGTCCAGCAAGTGAATGTGCGGCTGCCGGACGAGATTCGCACGGGAATCGTGCCGGTTGAAATGGCGTGGCTCGGCCAGCCGATTTGCGCCCCAGCGTGGGTGCGGATCATTCCAGCCGGACCGGCAGTGGCGCGCCTGGAAACGGTCACCGATGGCGTCAATCTGCTGCTCCACCAGCGCACCGAATCGGGGTCGTTGAAGGTGACCATGATGGAAGTTCCGCACGCGGAGCTGTTTCAAGCCACGATAGACGGCAAGCCCGTGCGCGAGATCGATTCCTTCTGCAGCGACCCCATTCTGCGCCGCTTCGAATTCAACTTCCGCATGCCCGAAGGCGTTGGTCCTGGGCCTCATGTTTTGCGTCTCTCCATGGGCAAACGGGAATTTCCGCCGATGGGCATCGAGGTGGCGTGAAGCTCCTGGCGGTGGCGGTGGCGGTGGCGGTGCTGGTGGCGCTGGCGGTGCTGCTCCTTTTGCGGGTGCCCGGCCGCCATTTGGTCCAACTGGCGCCAGGCGTCGTCCAGGTGCACCATGAGCTGCTCGTGCCGGATGGCGCCCAACTGCGCGGCGCGCCTTCCGGAACGGTCCTGCGCGCGGCCGGTGACTTCGACGGGCGGGCGATCCTGGTGGTCGACGGCGCGGGCGTCACCATCCGGAACCTGACGCTCGATGGCAACCGCGGCCGGATCGAGCAGCGTACCGGCCTGCCACCTTCCGACAAGCCGTTCTCACAATTCACGCGCGGCAATGGAATCCTGGCCGTCGGGGTGGACCGCTTTCGCGTGGAGGACGTGCAATTCCGCGAGATTCCAGGCTTCGCCGTGCTCGTGAGCCGCTCGCGCAACGTCGCTATCGAGCGCGTGGAGGTCTCCGATAGCGGCTCGCGCGATGCCCGCGGACGGAATAACTCCAGCGGCGGCATCCTGCTCGAAGAGGGCACGCGCGATTTCCAGGTGACGCACTCGCAGTTCCACAATATTCGCGGGAACGGCATCTGGACGCACTCGCTGTTCACCTCGCCACGCAACGCGAACGGTTGGATCGCTTTCAATGAATTCGCGGATCTGGCGCGCGATGCCATTCAGGTAGGGCACGCGACGAACGTGCGGGTAGAAGACAATCGCGGTATGCGCATCGGATACCCGGTCGAGCTGGTCGATCTCGAAGATCAGGCGTATCCGGTGGCGCTCGATACCGCGGGCGACGTCGACCGCACTGTCTACGCGCGCAATCGATTCACCGAAGTGGACGGCAAATGCATCGACCTCGACGGCTTTCACGATGGGGACGTGGTGGAGAACTCGTGCGTGAACCGTCCAGATGCCAGCCTCTACCCGTTGGGCAACGTCGGCATTTTATTTAACGATAGCAATCCGCACACCAGGTCGAATCGCATCCGCGTGATCGGCAACCTGCTCGATGGCGTGAAATTCACGGGGATCCTGGCGTTCGGTACGGGCCATACGATCGCGCACAATCGGCTGCTGAACGTGAATCTGGCGCACTGCAATGAAGAAGCTGCGAAGTCCGGATGCTATTACCCGAAGGACGAGCCCGATGCGTTGCAAACCGGCATCTATCTTGGGCGGGGATTTCTGTGGAGCGAGCCCTCGCGCGATATCGTCGTGGAGGATAATGAGATTTCAGGATTCGGTATGAAGTCGCGGTGTGTCGGGTACGCGCCGGGCGTGCAGGCGAGCGCGAATACAGTGCGGAATAATCGCTGCGAGTAAAATAGAACCGGTCGGGCTTTCGCCCGGCGGGGCAAGCTAAAGCATACCCCACGTGGGACATGCTTCAGCTTGTCCAAAGGCCGGTAACTCTGAGGTCTTACGCCGCGCCGTGGCACTTCTTGTACTTCTTGCCGCTGCCGCAGGGGCAAGGATCGTTGCGGCCGACCTTGGCGCCGGCGGCCACTGTTTTCGTTCCGCCGGAATCGCCGCCGCCGAAGTGCATGCCCGCCAGTTCCTTGTCCTTCTTGCGCTCGATATTGCGCGTGAAGTCTTCCATGCGCCGGGCGGCCTGCCGCTTCTCCTCGTCGGCCGCGCGGGCAGCGGCAGCCGCAGCTTCTGCTTCACGTTCCGCCGATCCGCCGCCGTTTCCATCGGCGCCAATCCCGCCGTCTTCATCCTCCGGGTAGGGCAGAACCGGCCCGGCGCCGCTGTGCACCTGCAGGAAGTAGAGAAAGCGCACCGATTCGTCTTCCACGCGATCCATCATGGCGGTGAAGAGCTCGTATGACTCCCGCTTGTACTCCACTAGCGGATCCTTCTGGCCGTGCCCGCGCAGGCCGATACCCTGTTTCAGCTCGTCCATCGACAACAGATGGTCCTTCCACTGGTTATCGATTACCTGCAGCATCACGATGCGCTCCGTCTGGCGCATCATGTCGCTGCCCACCATGTCCTCTTTTTCCTGATATTTCTGCTTCAGCTTCTCCAGAATGAAGTCTCCCAGCTCAATGCGAGTCATGCTGGAGATGTCCTGCAGATCGATGCGCGCGCCGAACTCCGTGAGGATGTCGTTGCGCAACGTGTTCAGGTCCCAGGCATCGGGGTGTTTATCGTTGGGACAGCGCATATCGATGAACTGGTCGACGATGCCTTCGACCATGTCTATGACGTGCTCTTTCTGGTCGGCGCCTTCCAACAACTTGCGCCGCATTCCGTACACCGCCTGGCGCTGTTTGTTATTGACGTCGTCGTATTCCAGGAGGTGTTTGCGGGCCTCGAAATTCTGCATTTCGACGGCTTCCTGGGCCTTGGCGATGCGCTTGGTGATGAGCTTGCTCTCGATCGGCACGTCCTCTTCCATGCCGAGGCGGAGCATCAGGTTCTGCATGCGCTCGCCGCCGAAAATGCGCAGCAGGTCGTCCTGCAGCGATAGGAAGAAGCGCGAGCTTCCGGGGTCGCCCTGGCGTCCCGACCGTCCGCGGAGCTGATTGTCGATGCGGCGGGATTCGTGCCGCTCGGTAGCCACGATGTGCAAACCGCCGAGCGCCACCACTTCTTCATGCTCGGCTTCGGTCTGCGCTTTGAAAGCCGAATACACCTGGTCCCACTTCTCGCGCGGAACGCGATAGAACAAATCCTGGTGGCTGAAGTAGTAGAAGTGCTCGTCGGCGATGTACCGGTATTCGCTTTCGGAAATCTGTTGGGCGATCTTCTGCTTGAGGCAGGTGTCTTTCGTCATGAACTCGGCGTTGCCGCCGAGTAAAATATCGGTGCCGCGGCCGGCCATGTTGGTCGATACCGTCACAGTGTTTTTGCGTCCCGCCTGCGCCACGATGCTGGCTTCGCGCTCGTGATTCTTGGCGTTTAAGACCTCGTGCTTGACCCCGATCTTCTTGAGAATGCCGGAAAGCCGCTCCGATTTCTCCACCGAGATGGTGCCCACCAGCACCGGCTGCCCCTTGGCGTTGAATTCCTTGATTTCCGTGGCGGCGTTGCGGAATTTCTCGTCTTCGGTGCGATAGACCAGATCCTGATTTTCCTTGCGGATCATGGGGCGATTGGTGGGGATCACCACCACGTCGATGTTGTAGGTCTTCTGGAATTCCGCCGCTTCGGTTTCCGCCGTACCGGTCATGCCGGAGAGCTTCTTGTACATGCGGAAATAGTTCTGGAAGGTGATGGTGGCGAGCGTCTGGTTCTCGCGCTGGATCTTGACGTTTTCCTTGGCTTCCACCGCCTGGTGCAGGCCGTCCGACCAGCGCCGCCCCGGCATCAGACGGCCGGTGAACTCGTCGACGATGATCACTTCGGGACCCTCGTCGCCATCCTTCACCACGTATTCCTGATCGCGCTTGTAGAGCACGTGCGCGCGCAGCGCCTGCTGCACGTGGTGGTTGTACTCGATATTGTTGGGGTCGTAAAGATTGCCGAGCCCCAGCAGCTTTTCCACCTTGAGGACGCCCTCTTCGGTGAGGGCCGCGCTCTTGTGCTTTTCGTCGATGGTGTAATCGCCGGTGGTGTATCGTTCGCCGGGCTCTTTGCCTTCGATTACCTCTCCGCGGATCAGCTTAGGGATGATGCGATTGATCTTGTAATACTTGTCGGTGGATTCCTCGCTCGGGCCGGAAATGATCAGCGGCGTGCGCGCTTCGTCGATCAGAATGGAGTCCACTTCGTCAACGATGGCGTAGTTATATTCGCGCTGCACGCAGTCGGCGATGCGGAACTTCATGTTGTCGCGCAGGTAATCGAAGCCGAATTCGTTGTTGGTCCCGTAGGTGATGTCGGCGCCGTAAGCTGCCTTACGCTCTTCGTCGGAAAGATCGTGAACGATGACACCCACCTGCAAGCCGAGGAAGCGGTAAAGCCGGCCCATCCACTCCGAGTCGCGCTTGGCCAGGTAATCATTGACGGTGACCACGTGGACGCCCTTGCCGGAGAGCGCGTTCAGGTAGCAGGGCAGGGTAGCGACGAGGGTTTTGCCTTCGCCGGTCTTCATTTCGGCGATCCGGCCCTTGTGAAGCACCATACCGCCCATCAACTGGACGTCGAAATGGCGCATATTGAGAACCCGCCGGCCGGCCTCGCGAACTACCGCGAAGGCCTCCACCATCAGGTCGTCAAGCGTGGCGCCCTGGGCGACTTTTTCCTTGAATTCGATGGTTTTCCGGGCGAGTTCGGCGTCCGACAACTCGCGTATTGCCGGTTCGAGTGCGCTGATGGCTGCCACCACCGGGTGCAGCTCTTTGACTTCACGTTCGTTCTTGGTTCCGAAGACTTTCGCGAGGACTTTATCGACAATCATGAATGGTCTCAGTACGGGGGGAAGTCCGCAAATTCTATTTTACCGTGTCTGTAAAGAGGACGCTTACGGCGAAAGGGGTTTAACGAGTGCCGGTCTGCGGCTGGAAAACTGGAACGCCCGATCGTGTGGCGGCCTGGATCAAAGCGCCGTCGAGGATGGCAAGCGGTAGGCTTTTCCGGATAGCCATGTCGAGATAGGCTGCGTCATAAACCGTCAGATTTTGCCTGTCCGCTAGTTGGAATAAAGTGCCGTAGGACTCGGGGTCTTCCAACTGGATAGGCAAGTCCTGAATTGAATTCAAAAAGGTTTCCGCTTCGATCTTGGTAATCCGCTTCCGCCGCAAACCCATCAAAACGCTGTTGCGGATTTCGTAGGCGAAAAGACGGGGCACGACAGCCCCCGTTGGGGAGGACAACTCGTGCATGACCCCATTGGCATAGCTTGTGCGCTCATCGGGGAAACACCATGCGGCGGCAATCGACGAATCCACCACAAAGGTCGGCATAGATCAGGGGCGGCCATGATTGATGTAATCTTTAACTGTCCAGCCTTCCGGGTCGGGTCTTACATGCTTCTGCAGTTCAAGGATGCGGGCGACGGCTTCTTGGGCCGAACCGGGAGTCCGCCGTGGAGCTTCCGCCTCGACCAAGTTCTTTACCCACTCCTCAACCGACAGCCCCTGTTCCGACAACTTCGCTTTGAGCGCCGCCACTTGCTCGTCGGGCAGGTCGATTTGTATGGTTGTCATGGCGGACCTTCTACTCTAGCGTAGAGGAAAATGTGGCGACTGTCACGCGCTGCCATACGTCAGCTCACTGGCCGGCGCACATTGAGAACGCGCCAGGTCGTCGGGCGGCTGGGCGGGAATGTCACACGCTTACAGTGCTAAGACGAGGCGTAGGGCCTGATCGAGTTCAGCCATGCGCTTAGCGGGCAGGGCCCCCGCAGGCGCGTCGACGAACCGGCTCGGATCGAGGGAGCGCAGCTGAAAGCAAAGAAAGACGGTGTCCTTCGGCAGACCGGTCTCGCTGGCAGGCACCCGGATGTTCGTGGGATAATCGCGCGGAACGTTGGCCGCATCGGTACCGACCACGGCCGTCACCACAAGCGGCTGACGGTTGATGGAATCGGACGAAATCACCAATACCGGCCGCTGACCCTTCTGTTCCCGGCCTTGCGTGGGGCTGAGATTGAGAAAATAGATCTGGCCCCGGCTAATCATCACGCAAACCATCGAGGGAAGCCGGCCCGAATTCCGAGTCGATCTTTGAACACTCGGAACGAATAGCGGGGTCGGCCGCCATGCGTGCCATGGCATCGGCTGCAAAGTCCGGGTGTGTCGTGCCCTCCCTCGGCAGAATGGCGGCAGCGCAGGCTGGAGTAGCAGTACGCAAGGATCCCCCCCGTTTTCCTGGGGATTTCGCCCGTGCCTCACTTCTGTGTCGCACACCCGGAAAGATGCGCGTTACCGCGCTGCCCTGCTAAGAATTGTATAATTTAAGGTCCTGAATACCCTATTTGCTGGAAAGGAGGACTTATGTTCCAGCGGATGATACCGGCGATTCTCATGGCGACCCAAATCCTTGTGCCGGCTCACGCACAAGAGAAACCGGCGATCGTGGTACACGCCTTCACGATCGCTACGGGTGTGCAGTTCCCTTACGACATGGCGCAAATGCAGACACGCGCCATTAACATGCTCAAAGACAAAGACGCGGCGCAATTCGACGCCTTGCCCAATGCCCCCGCCAGTCAGGCCAGCGTCTTCATTCTCGACGGCGAAATTCTGGAGTGGCATAAGGGCAACACGGCGGAGCGCATGCTCCTGGCCATGGGCTCGGTGGCCGGCCGTGAAAATGCGAAAATCCACTACTGGCTGACCGATAAGGACGGCAAGAAGATCTACGAAAATACCGACACCATCCGCCAAGGCTTCATGAAGAACGGGCACGAGAAATCGGTCGGAACCCTTGCCACGCCGTTTGCCGAGAAACTCACCGAGCGCTCGAAGGAGGCGAAGCTGACGCCCCCGGCGGGCACTGCACTCTAGGCGCTACTCCTGCCGCAGCGCCTCCAAAGGATCGATACGCGCCGCGCGGCGCGCCGGCAGCCAGCAGGCCAGCAATCCCGCTAGCAGCAACACTCCGGCCACCGCGCTGTACGTTACCGGGTCGGTCGACGGCACGCCGAAGAGCAGCCCGGCGATCGACCGCGTCGCCGCCACCGCGCCTGCCATACCGGCCAGGAGGCCGGCAACGACAGGCGTGAGCCCGTGGCGCGCAATCGTCATCCACAAACGCGCCCGCGGTGCGCCCAGCGCCAGGCGAATGCCGATTTCCTTGGTCCGCTGCATCACCGACTGCGACACCACTCCGTAGACCCCGATGGCCGCCAGCAGCAACGCCGCCATGGCGAACGCCAGCACCAGCGCCATCTGGAAGCGCCGCTGACGGACGGAGGCGTCCACGACATCTTCCAGCGTGAGCGGCCGCGGCGCCACCAGTTCGCGATCCAGCCCGTGAATCGCAGTGCGCAGCGCGGGCGCGATGGCCAGCGGGTCCATCGCGGTGCGCACCGCCAGCGCGAAATCGGCGCGGTCGCGCTGCCAGTAAGGCAGGTATACCGTCAGGTGCGGATCCTTATTCAGGATCGACCGGACGTCGCCCACCACCCCGATCACCGTCACCCAGGCATCCGGGTCCGCCACGAAGTTGTCGCCGCCGCCTAATTGGAAGCGCCGGCCGATCGGGTCCTGCCCCGGCCACATGCGCTGCGCCGTCTTTACCGAGACCATCCCCACGCGCCGGTCACGATCCTGCTCGGCGATCGACCGCCCGCTCACCAGTGGAATGCCGACAGCGCGGAGGTAACCGGGCGAGATGCAGCGGTAGTCGACGCTCGGCCGGTCGATGGCCGGCATATCGACGCCCTCCACCCACATTCCGAGATTGCTGCCGATGCCGCTCAGCGGTCCGCGATTATTGATCCCCGCCGCCACTACGCCGGGCAGCGATTCGATGCGTTCGAGCAGGGGTTTTACGAATCGGCCGCGGGCATCGCGATCGGGATAGCGAATTTCGGGGAGGCTCAGTTCCATGGCGAGGGCATGATCGGGCCGGAAACCGGTGTCCACGTGGATCAGCCGCAGGAAGCTGTTCAGCAGCAATCCGCCCGCTACCAGGCAAACGGCGCTGAGCGCGACCTCGGCGGCGATCAGCAGACTGCGGACGCGTCCGCCGCCGCGATCGGTTGTGCCGCGGCCGGCGGAGGTGAGGGCGGCTTGCGGGTCGGTACGCGCCGTCCGCCACGCCGGCAGTATGCCGAACAGCAGACCGCTGGCGATGCTTACCAGCGCCACGAACGCCAGCGCGGTGACATCCATGTGAACGTCATGCAGGCCGGGAATTTCGAGCGGCGCTTTGAGAACGGCGGCCGTCAATGCCCACTGCGCGGCCAGCGCGCCCAGCGTCCCACCCGCCAGCGCCAGGATCAGGCTCTCGGTAAGCATCTGCCTCACCAGCCGGCCCATGCCCGCGCCGATGGCGGCCCGAACGGCGAGCTCTTTGGGCCGGCCGGCGGCGCGCGCCAGCAGCAAATTCGCCAGATTCACCACCACGATCAGCAGCACCGCGCCTGTCGCGGCCAGCAGCAGAGTGAGGCTGGAGCGGGAACCGCCGGCGATCTGTTCGTGAAGGCCCGAGAGCGAGACGCGCAGCACCGCCTTGTCGGCCAGCGCTTGCGAGATGCCGTTTTGAATCGCGTTCAGGTCGGCCGTGGCCTGCGCCGGGGAGACGCCCGCCTTCAGCCGGCCCACGCAGCCGTAATCGAAATCGCCCATAATGGTCAGCTCGTCATCGGCGATGGCGAAGGGCTTCCAAATGTCCTCTGTCGAGACGCTTCGTGCCAGCGAATACAGCTGCTCGTCGCTGGGAATCCGCGCCGCGGCCGGCAGCACGCCGACCACCTCGTAAGGTTGGCCATCGAGCACGATCTTCCTTCCCACCACTGCGGGGTCGCGCTGGAACCGGCGGGTCCACAGGCGATCGCTGATTACCACCACGCGGTCGTGCCCCGGCTGGTCCTCTTCTTCAAGAAACGTGCGGCCGATTGCCGCCTGGACGCCCAGCATCGGGAAAAGGCTGGAAGAGACGCGGGCGCCGAGCAAGCGCTCCGGCTCGCCGGCTGAGGTGAGCGTGAAATCGACCCCGCTCAGTAGCGCCAACTGGGCGAAGGAGCGGTTCTGCTTCCGCCACTCGCGGAAATGCCAGGAGTTGACCGGCAGGGTTGGCCCGAACTTGTCGAATTTGGGCACCACCTCCTGCACGGCCACCAGCCGTTCAGGTTGGGGATAGGGCAGCGGATGGAGAAGTACGCCGTTGAAAATGGTGAAGATGGCGGTGTTCGCTCCGATTCCCAAGGCGAGCGTCAGAATCGCCACGGCGGCAAATCCCGGATTTCGGGCAAGCGTGCGGAGGGCGTAGCGGATATCGAAAAGCATATTCTATATACGTCGGAGGGCGGGAATGGTTCGCAGTTTCTCCCTTGCCGAGGCAAAGACATTATTGGCCACGGATGGACACGGATGGACACGGATAAGAAAGAAGCCAGCACATCGCAAAGCCAAACAATCGCCGCCCTTGCTACCATCGAAATATGGGGCGGGATTGCACACGGCGCGGATTTCTTTTGTCAGCCGCCGCGGCCTTGCCGCTTACCGCCCAGCAGAAAAAGACCGCCTTCCCCTCCGAAGTGAAGCGCTACGAGGATCCCACCACGGAACTCGAGGTCTACCGCCTCACCGGCCCGGCCCATTCCAGCACGCTTCCCGCCTACTACAACCGCGCCATCGCCCACAATAACGCGTCCATGATCTTCTGCTGCGACCGCAACGGCAGTCCGCAGGCGCATCGCATGGATTTGAAGAACGGCGAGACGCGCGAATTGACCGACGCTCCCGATCTCGACGGCTATTCGCTCACCCTTACGCCGGATAACCGCTGGTTCTGCTACTTCGCCGGCCGGCAGCTTTTCGTGTCGAGCATGGCCGGCCGCGCGCGAGTCTTGTATGAGGTCCCCGACGGATGGGAGCGATGCCCCGGCCTGACCGTCGGGCCGGACGGCACGCACGCCACCTTCGCCGAGCGCCAGGGCGAAAAGTCGCGCCTGCAAATGGCGCCGCTGTTGCAAGGGCCGGCGCGCACAGTGGTGGAAGTGCCGTTCGTCATGAGCGACCCGATTCCGCGGCCGATGCGCGCGCAGATTCTCTTCCGGCAGGGCGACCAGGCTTTGTGGATGGTCAACTCCGACGGTACGCAGAAGCGCCAACTCAAACTGGCGCCGGGGCAGGCCGGCCCCGCGAACTGGGCCGCCGACGGCAGGTCGCTGCTCTATCTGAGCTTCCCGGCCGATCCCATGCAGATCACGACTATTCGGGAGTGCGTGCCCGATACCAACGGCGACGCACTGGTCGCGAAGACCAGCCAGTATGCGCATTTCGGTTTCAATCAGCCGGCCACGGCGTTTGTCGGTGCCTGCCGCAGCAAAGCGTCGCCCACCATCCTGATCATGCTGCGCTCCACTCGCCGGGAACTGACGCTCTGCGAACACAAGGCCAGTCATCCGGAAATGACAGCGCCGCGTTTTTCGCCCGATACGCAGCGCCTCTACTTTCAGAGCGACCGGGACGGCAAACCGGCTATCTACGATTTACATTTGGAGCGGTTCCTGGAGAAGACCGAGCCGGAGACCGGTTCGCCAGGATAGCTCCTACGGATTCCTCTTTTCGACGGCGTTCATTACCGTCATCGATAGAGTCATTACCCCGGGGAGATCTGGCAGCACCTATCGAAATTGCGCATCCGACAGTTACCAAAAGCTTTCAGGTTTGGGCAGGGCCGGGGGATTTAGGCACGTTGGGAATGCTGATGTTCCCGTGGTTTTCCCGCAAGGTTTCGTCATCGACTGGTCCCGAGGTGTGGTCGAGCCGCCTGAGGGCTTGACGGTGTATCAGGTCTCGTTCGTAACGTCGAGACCCATTCCCAACACTTACCGGGTGCGCTACACGTTCGATCCCGCCGCTAACCGCGGATATGTATACATTCCTGGCAAAGGCGAAGCGGAATATGCTGACAACACATGGTTGATCCTCCGTGGGGTTGAGGGCAAGTGGTTTTGCGCGTGGAGCAAATAGGAGGAGCTTGCGCATCGGTTAATCGCCAACGCTGCGAAGGCTCACTAGCGTTTAGCCGGGTTTCCGTAATTGCCAGAGGCGCTGGTCGCACGCCGTTGCTCACAGTTCCCGGCATTCCTGCGGGAAAACGACCGTTCGACATGGTACATCATCATCCGGCACACTACGATCTTTCACTCGATTGGCGCGGTCTTCAGATTCACTTGTCTTCGCTCACCCTCGGCGAACTTCATCGCCTCGCCGTACTTTTCAAATGGCTTCAGCGCGCCCGGATCCCGGCGATCGATCTGCGTACCGGCAGGAAACGCATAAATGTGATACTCGCCAGGAGCGATCCCCACGATCTTGCACACCCCATCGGCTCTTGTCCGGCATTCTCCAAATAGCGCCGCCTGCCGCTGTCTCGGCGCGTCGGGAGCGAGCAGGACGCTAGCGTCAGGAACCGGGCCGCCTTTGTCGTCCTTCACGATACACTCGGCGGCGCCACCGTTTGCCTTCAGAACGATGTCGACGGGCGGTACGGATCCTTCGCCGATCCTCACCCCCTCCACCAGTGCGTCAGTGTCACCCATGCGAATCGCATGGACGTAGGCGTCGTCGTCGTCCCCGCCTTCCGTCGACGCGATCACCACGTCGTACTCGCCGGGTGCGACCTTCGGCATGGTGAACGCCCCAGCGGCGCCCACTTGGGCCATGCCGCCGCCTTGCCTGTCTTCGGCTTCGCGCGCCTGCAGCAACACAATCAATCCGGTTGGCAACTTCCGGCCTTCGGGCGCGACGATTCGCCCGCTCAGGCTCTGCGGCTGCGCCAGAGTCAGCTCGATACCTTCCATGTCCGAGGCGCCCACCTCCAGCGCCCGGTGGACCGACATCCGGCTCGACTCATCGAGGCCCGCGGCATCAACCTGGAGACGATAGGAACCCGGCAACACGCCCTGGAACTCGAACTCTCCTTTGGGACCTCGAACCACGACATTGAGTGACTGACCTGGCGGATCGCGCTGACCGGCCGGAACCAAGGCGACCATCTCGAACAGCGGAGCCGGACTGAAAGCGGCGACGATACGGCCGCGCACGCGTACACCGTGCGTCCGGACTAGCTGGAGATCGAAGCCTTGTAAGTCGGCTCCCTGATCGACCTTCACCACGGCTGCCTGACGAGAGTCCGTCAAACCTGGATAGTACATTGTCGGATAGGCTTCGCCGCCGGAGCTGGGTGCAGTGCCGGCCGTCGCGGCCGGCTGAATTCGAACTCCATCGAACCCGCTTCTCGGCGCGTAGGTTGCAGACAAGCGGTACTCGCCCGGCGCAATTTGAAACATCCGATACTCGCCGCGGTCATTGGTCGTGGCGTAGCGGGTTTCCGAGCGAGCGTCCTTGCTGGCGCGCGCCGCTGACACAACCACGCTCACATTGGAGATTGGATCGCCGTCGGCATCGAGAATCCGTCCCGAGATCGCCCCTGTGCGCTGCAGTTTCAGCTTCAGGTCCGCAGTGGTCTGGCCCGCCTGCACCTGGACGGTCTGAGATTGGCCGCGTGCGACGACGTATCCCTCCCGCTCGACCGCTAACGCGTAGGTTCCTGGATCTACGTCGCGCAGCGTGAACTTGCCGTCCGAGCCCGTGATTGTACCGATGCCTCCCTCCTGATCGCGCCGGAGGATCACGAATGCCTTTGCGATGCGGTCTGCCGACTTGTCGTCGATGACGACTCCAGCGACAGATCCCGTCTTTGGAGGCTCCGCTGGGCTCTGCTGGCCCGCGGTGGCCGCGGCGGCACCCAACAGTGCCACGGCGGCGAAAAGCCGGATGCGCATAATTCAGACCTCGATATCTATTATGCGATCACCCGAATCGCGACGCTACCTCACCGGGACGCTAAACAGGCATACCTGGGAAAGTGGACCGGGGATGAAGTCGCTATGCTGCCGGTTGGATTTCAATATCTCGGGCGACGCTCGTCGGCTGCGGAACCGAATCGCCAAATTCGCGAAGCGTTTTCAGATGTCCTTCGATCGCTTCCCGAATATTACTTTCCGTCTCTTCGAAGGTGTTACCTGTTGTAATACAGCCGGGCAAATCGGGAACATAGGCTGCCCAGTTGTGCTCGGCCTGCTCAAAAATGACCGCGTACCTTACGCTCATTGCTTCTTCTCCAATCCCGCCGCCTTTTGGATCGACTTCAGCGTACCAGCGGGAACGTCATCGCCGGGAGGTCCCGGTATAGTCACCACGCTTGGTTCCGAGAGATGCTTGTAGTGCCGGAGGCTTCCAGTAGTCCCCAAACGTGCGTGCAAGCTTCAGCCTCTGGTTGCTATTGTACGGCCAGACGGATTGGAAATCTGGTGGTGCCGATCAGTTTCCGTGCTGGGAGGGCAAGCTGGTATTGAACGCGTTGCGTCGTGAATGATCGGCTGTTGCCGGCCGGGAAATAAACATCGCCTGCTCGACCGTTTCCGCTTCCGCCGACCGTAATGCCACAATCGCATTGGGGAACAAGCCGCCCAAAACGACGAACAGCACACCCGCCGCCAGAATCCATCGTTCACGGGGCAACGCATCGGCCATCACCGTGAAACCTGTCCGCCGTTTGCCCAGGAAGAGCCGCGCGAACAGACGGAAGACGCTGACGGCATTCATCGCCGTGGCGATCGGCAGCAACAGCCCCGTTTGCGGGTGCGACGCCAATGTTCCGTTAATCAGCAGATCCTGCGAACAGAAGCCCAGCGTGCCCGGCAGCCCAACCAGCGCGAGCGCGAAGACAATAAAGAAGACCGCCAGCTTGGGCGCGTGCTCCGCCAGACCGAGATATCGGCTGGCCGTCAGGTTCTCGCCGAAGCGCACCTCCAAGAGCCGCAAAACTCCGAACAATCCCATGGTCGATGCCGTCACTACGAACCAGTGCACCAGCGCGCCCGTGACTCCTTCGGCGGTCCCGCTCTCGAGGCCGGCCAGAATGCACGCCGATTGACTGAGCGCCAGATAGGCCAGCAGCCGGCGCGGCGAGTTCTCCGTAAGCGCGCGAATGGCGATGTAGAGCGCGGTGGCCAGCGCGAGGTACGAGAGCAGCGGGAACCATTCGCCGGCGATGTGCGGAAACAGCGGCACGATCGTCTTGGCCACCAGCATCGCTCCGAAATGGCCGTTCAACAGGAGAGCGGTGGGGATCGCGGGACCGCCCTCGGCGGCCTCCGCCACCCAGGCGTGCGCCGGGCAGATGCCCTTGCGAAAGACCACCGCGGCCACCAATAGACCAAATACCGTCATCCCTCCAGGACTCCGCCCCTTCAATCCGCCGATCGACATGGCGTGGCCGTTGGCCGCGATGACGGCGATAGCCATCGCCAGCGCGATACTCGAAAGCAGCAGGCCGATCCGCGGGCGCCACGCGCGGGCGCCGAACCACTGCGCCCGGAAAAACGGGACCGTCGACAAAATCCAGGCCGCCAGCAACACCACCAGGTTCTCCGTGGAGTAAGCCAGCAGCGTCGATCCCAACACGTAGAGAATTCCACCCATCGTCCCAGGGGTGCAATCGCGCCGCGGAATCACCAGCGTCGCCCCCAGCGTGAGACTCGCGAACAGCACCATCAGGGCCTCATTCAACGACTCCCGCGCCGGTGCGCCGCGCAGCAGAAGCGCGCTCGCCGCCAATGACACCAACGCCGCCGCGAAGCCGATGGCGCGCGCGTGCCGCCGCGTCGCCGCCGTCAGAATTCCGGCCGCCCAGGGAACGCCGATCGCCACCGCCGTGAGAAGGTTCATCGCGTGCCGGTCCCCAAGCTGTCCAGCCGCGCGAAGAACTTCGAGAGGCGCCTCAGCGGATGGATCGCGAAGCGATCGAGAATGTTATCGAGATGGCCGCGGTCGAGCGACCAGCGGTACAGCCACACTTGCGCGCGCTCCGGAAACAGCGACTCCAGGTACTTGCCGGTGGGTGAGAGCTCGCCTCCGATGGCCGAGTGCATCATGTGATAGTCGTGCAGCATGGATGGCGAGCGCAGAAATTGCAACGTGCGCACGGTGGCGTGCCCCAGGATGTGAATTACGGCGATAGCTCTCCAGCCGAGTGCGATCTCCACGAACACCACGCCCACCTGCGTGAGCGACGCATAGGCGAGCGACGTCTTGGCATCGGCGCTGGCCCGGCCGGACATGGTGCCATGGATGGCCGTGGCGACGCCGATCGCCGCCACGATGGCGGAGGCCAGGAAGGATTGCGCCAGCATCGGCTGCACGCGCAGCAGCAGATAGGCTCCGGCATGAATGGAGATGGCGCCGTAGAAGATCGCGCTCGATGGCGTCGGCCCCTCCATGGCGCGCGGCAGCCATCCGGAGAAGGGAACCTGCGCTGCCTTTCCGGCGGCGGCCAGCAAGAGAAGCAGGCAGACCAGCGTCGCACGGCTCCCGGTGAGAGCAGGAAGGCCGCCGGCAAACGATGCCGTTCCCGCCCAACGGTGCATGGCGAACACACCCACCAGCAGCCCGATGTCGCACGCGCGATACACCGCAAAGACGTACAGCGCGCTTTCCACCGGCGCCTCCCGCTGTTGGAAAAAAGCGATCAGCAGCACCGAAGTGATGCCCACCATCTCCCAACCGCCCACCAGCAGGTCGAACGAGCCGGCGGCGAATGCCAGCAACGATCCGAATGCAAAGAGATGCAGCAGCAGGAAGAATCGCAGAAAACCGCGTTCACGATGGAGATAGGTGGCGGAGAATCGCCCGATCAATCCCGCCAGCACCACGGTCAACCCAAGGAACGGCGCCGACAGCCGGTCTGCCAGGAGGACCAGCGGGAAGTGATAGTCATGCACGGTGAACCAATTGCCGAAGGTCACGGTCACGGACGAGTGGCCAGCCGCCGCGAGTCTCCAGAGAATCGTCACCAGGGCCAGAATACAGGCGGAAAACGTCACGCCCGTGATTCTGGAAATCACGCGCTCCGACGGAACCCAGCCCCCCAGCCACAGCAGCGCCAGCAGACCGAAAACCGCGCCCGGCGCCAACACCGCAAACACCAGCATGGCTTGCGAATAGTCCACGTTTACCGGCTTCCTCCCGCAGTCTGAATCCACGCCATGGCGAGATGCTCGATTTTGCCGCCGTACCACTCGGCGGAGGAGAGAGCCACCGGCAGGCGTTCCACCGGGCCGTCGAACTCTTCAAAGCCGCCGTCTCTGCGAACGGAAACGCGGCCCGATTGCGGATCGATGGTCGCGATCCGGATCCACCGGTTCTCCACCAATCGTTTCAGTGACGCGCTGGCAGCGATTACTTTCGTGAGGCGTTCGGGCGTGGTCTCGACCACGAAAAGCATGCGCACCGGCTCATGGATCTCCACCATCTGCCACGGCAATCCGGTGCGCAAATCGCTGGCGTGGCCGTCCATCACGCCCACCAGGGCCGCCACATTGTGTGGCAGCTTGGTACCGCAACCGTAGCGGTCGTTATCCACAAAGGAGAAATAGTATTCCAGGCTGATGCCGGCGGCGACGGGTACAACCGCCGCCATCAGCGCGCGCAGGTCACGATCTTCGGGATCCTGGCCGGCATCGTAAGAAGTTAGAAAGGCCCGGCGGTCCAGAAAAAGCCCGCGCGTCAGGCTTCGCCGCCCCACTACGCAGACAGCATTGGTGCAGTGCCCATACTCCGGCCGAGGCTGCGCCAGGTGCTCGCTGCGCTCTTCCACGTGGCGTAGCGCGGCTTCCGGTGACGCATCCGCCCGGCACGATTCGAAGCGGCGGGCGCGTTCGTGCGCGTTTCGCCCCCTGGCTTTTTCGAACGAATTTACGATGCGATTCAGATCGGCCCGGTGCGTTTCCGGAAGCCCGTCGAGATCGTAGAATTCCACTTCGTCGGTGCAGGTATCGTGATAGCCGCCGAGGAACCAGGTGTCCGCCGGAATGTCGATGCCGCGTTCGCGCAGCAGCTCACGCACTTCCGGCCGGTTCGCCATGGCCGCGAACAGGCGCGCGTTCGGGCCTCCCTGGCGTCCTCCGCACGCTCCGCAATCGTGCGCCGATTCGTGCGGATTATTGAGGCTGCTCGACCCGTGCCCAAGCATCGTCACCAGGCGCGCGAACCCGTGCGCCAGTCCCGCCGGACCCAGCACGCTGGCCACTCTTTCGGTTTTTTCCGGCGCCGCGAATCCCGTCAACAAATTGGTCACCGCGCCTTGCGATTGCGCCGTGTTGCGCATCAGCGTGAGCTCCGTCCGCGGCTCGGGCAGGAAAGCCCTGTTCATCCATTCGCGCAGTTGTGCGTAGCGCCTCGGCGCCAAGAGGTTGCCGATGAGGGGAATGGCGGAGAGCAATCCCAGCGCCGTGGTGGAGAGCCAGCCGCGCACCAGCGTCCGCGACGATACGAACGAATTCCGCGCCAGAAGTCCAAGAAAGTGCCGGCGGAAACGCCGCCTCTGCAGTAATTCACGGTCCTCCGCTTTGGGCCGTTCGCGCACCGCGTGCTGCGGCCTTACCACCACCGGGCAGAACGCCGCGCCGTGAACGTCGTCGATGCCCTTGTAGTTCACCGCCAGACCGAAATACCCGGCCGCGCCGAAGGTCTCCACATCGGCGTCCACTTCTTCCAGGGCGCGCCGCAAAGATTCCTCGCGCTCGTCGATGCAGAAGAAGACTTGCGCGGAAGGTCTGGCCTCCCGCTCGTACAGGCCGCGATACTGCCGATGGCTCGCCAGTCCGCCGAGAATCTGGCGTTCGTGCCAGCGTTCATAAGCCAGATGGAGAATACGGCGGCGCTCCAGTCCATTGCAAGTGCGCACTTCGCCGGCGAACGCCGCCCACTCGCCGCTGGAAAGGTGGCTGACTTCATCGGCGGAAAGTGACACCACGCGCGCCGCATCGTACACGCGGGCGGCCCGGCTCAGGCGGCGGTTCTCCTCGGTCTTCAGGTGGCTCTCTTCCGGGACCGTTTCGGCCGCGCCCTCGCGTGAGGCCACGCGCGCCATGGTGAGCCGCACGGCCAGAAAGTCCATCAGCGAGCACGGCACGTTTTCATGCGGCGCCAGCCCGGGGTCTTTCTCGAGTTGGCGCATCAATCCCGCCCAACCCGGCAGCGCCAGCAACTCAGCCTGCAGCTCGGCTTCCCAGTCCGACTCGGGGAAATAAAGGGTATCGAGGTAGTCCAATACGGCATCGGCCGCCGAGAAGGAAAAGTATTCCTGGCGCGCCAGCTCTGCATCCAATCCCGTGAGGTAGCGCGGGAAAACATTGCCGCGCGGCGCCAGCAGTGTGCGCACGCCTCGATAAAAGCCCTTCTCGCGATGCGGCATGGGCCAATAAGCCATGCCCTGGTCCAGAAACACCGAACACAGCCGGATCAGCCACGGGTGAATGATCTCGTCGACCGGGCGCGGCGTCGTGATTTCTTCCTCATGAGCCGTGGCGCGCGCAAAGCAGGCGTCGAACAATGCCTTCAGCGCCGGATGACGGAAATCCTCGGCGAGATCGCCCTGTTCGGCGCGCCACAGGATGGTGGCGGCATCGAACTCGCGTACGCCCGGCGCGATCATGGCTCGGCGCAGCGAGTGCCGGGTCAGCCGTGGGAAGATGACCGCGTCCGGCTCGCTGGCCAGCACCGCATCGATATCTTCCAGGTGAATGCGCCCGCGCGCCAGCTCGGCGCGGTAGGCCGCTTCCGCCATATACGGTTCGGCGCCGAAGAGGCGGGACGCCTCGATCACGGCCCGTTCGAACGGCCGGTCTTCGAACGCGTGCAGAGTGTTGTGATGGACGAAAACTCCGATGGGACCCTGCATCGGCAGCAGGTGGGCCGCGCGTTCAACGGCCTGGCACAGTTTCTCCCGCCGCGATTCCGCAGACCGATCGTCCCGTCTCAACCGGCCACCGCCGAACAGCGTTCGGTGAGTGTCTTGGCGAAGCTCGCGAAGGCACACGGGGGTAGCCATCCCGCACGAATTTTGAGGAGCATACCCTTAGGATGGATGAGCTTTCTTCCAGTGTAAATCATGGGCGAGCTCCGCTCGCCTGGGCAAGCTGAAGCTTACCCCACGTCGGAGCGCGCTTTGTGGGACATGCTTCAGCTTGTCCAGCGCGGCTACCAGTTCAAGGTCTTTCAGTTTGCCTTCGAGCCCGACTCCGCCGGCGCTTCCGTCCCGACATATTTGGCGATCCACTCCACCCACCGCCGGCGCACGTCGCGCGCGCGAATTGGATCGCCCGGCGAGTGGCCCGAGATTGGATAGGCGAAGAACTGCGTCGTCACTCCGTTGTCCTTCAGCACCCGGAACAGCTCGTACGAGTTGGCGATCGGTACGCGCGTGTCGCCCGTGTCATGCAGGATCAGCGTGGGCGCATGGATGTTCTCCGCGAAACTGATGGGTGACTGGTTGCGGTAAGACGCGATGTTGTCGCCGGTATAAGGCGAGCCGCCAACCTGATCGGCGATCGTCACGTTGCCATCGGAGATAGCGTACATATTGATCCAATCGGTGACCGAGGCGCCGGCCACCGCGGCCTTCCACACGTTGTAGTGGCCCAGCAGCCAGGTGGTCATGTATCCGCCGTAGCTCCAGCCGGAAACCGCCATGCGCGAGCTGTCCACGAAACCGCGCTTTTCGAGCATCGCTACGCCCGACATCACATCGCGGCCGGGACCTTCGCCGGCATCGCGGTAGATGGATGCGATGAATTTGTTACCGATGTTGTCGGAACCGCGATAGTTCGGCTCGAAAACCACCCAGCCCTGCGCCGCCATATATTGAACCGTCGCGTTGAAGGTTTCCTTAGACGCCGCCTGTGGACCGCCGTGGACGAACAGCACGAGCGGGTATTTCTTCGCGGGCGTAAACCCCGGCGGATAGGTCAACACTCCATCGAGCTCGCTACCATCGCTCGACCAGGTGACCGTTTCCGATGTGCCGCGCTCCAAAGTGTCCAGCGACGCATTGAAGTCGGTGAGCCGCACTGGAGCGCTGTCGAGCGTCGCCATATAGTAGAGCTCGGCGGCGCGCTCCGGCGTGGAACCGGTCAGCGCCAGCTGATTCTTCGGTCCGAGATTGATATCCACCCAGAACGGGTTCGCGGGAGTCACCTTGCCGAGAGCAATCCGCTTGGCGGCGCCGTCGAGCGGCTTGAGCCACAAGCCCACCGTGGTGCCGTCGTTTGCGCCAACCAGCAGCGCCCTGCTGTCGGAGGTCCATAAAACGCGCTCCATGTTCCGGTCGATCGCCGTGGTTTCCGAACGATCCCCGCCGGCTCCATCGCCCGCCAGCGGCGCCACGCGAATTTCGTTGTCGTTCCACGGCTTCCCCGCGAGCGGATACCAGTAGGCGACGAACGCGCCGTTGGGAGAGATCAACGGATAACTCTCCAAAAGAGTGCGCGTCGTCAGGGGATGAAACTCGCCGGTAGCGGCGTCCAAAAGCTCGATCTGCGTATGTTCCGCATCGCCCGAAAGCGGCGAAATGGTCTTGACGAACGCGATCTGTTTGCCGTCGGGAGTCCAGTTGATGGGTGACGCGGGCGGCCCAGGCGGAAAGCTGACTGGCAGCGACCACGTGCCCGAAGTGAGCCGCTTGGCCTCGCCGCCGTTGGCCGCAATCAACCAGATGTGGGTCGATTGCGAGGGACCGGTCACCAACGAATCGTTAGCGCCCACTTCGAACGCATCCAGAAACTTAGCTTCGCCCTCCCGCTTCGGCGCCTCGTCGATGGCGGCATACGCCACCGTGGCGCCATCCGGCTTCCAGGCGAACTGCGTCACCGGTCCCGCGGAATGGGTGAGCTGCAGGGAGTCTCCGCCGCCCATCGGTAAAACGAAAACCTGGCCCTTGTGGTCGCTATCATCCGCAATATAGGCAAGCCGGTCGCCCGTGGGAGACCAGCGTGGATAGCCTCTCACGACACGATCGTGAGTCAGTACGCGCTCGCTATGAGTGGCGATATCCACCAGCACCAGCTCTGACTCGTACTTATCCGTCTTGAAATTAGGATGCGCCACCACAATGACGATCGACTTACCATCGGGCGCGATCTGCGGATCGGACACGCGTGTGATCCTTACGATATCGTCGGCCGTGAAGCGCGCCGCCAGCGCGGGTGTGGCAATCAGTGCCAGGCAGAGTGACCCTGCGAGTATACGATTCATGAGAGCCTCCTTAAGGCGCATTATTGAGAGTATAATCCCGAGCCATACACCTCCGTCGCCTCCGCCGCCTCCGTATGCTCGGGTTTTGCCTGTGACTTTGTTCTCTCAGTGTCTTATAGTTTCCCCAGAGAAAAAATCCAATATAGTTCTTGGTTTTTTGATCTTGCCACCCAAGCGCGGTGTAGCTTGGGGGGCTTCCCAACGCTCCAAACATTTGCTACCACTT
>Ga0182018_10000339_pt1 | contig 61567 bp, 49 predicted proteins | sample 812P2MmetaG_FD_120490 | JGI IMG/M metagenome (GOLD analysis project Ga0182018, IMG submission 120490) | Permafrost microbial communities from Stordalen Mire, Sweden - 812P2M metaG | ecosystem: Environmental > Terrestrial > Soil > Wetlands > Permafrost | place: Sweden: Stordalen | collected... | reverse complement strand
GGTGCAGGTCGGAGGACGCGATCGCAAAACCGGTCTCCTCGCGCGTCTCGCGCACCGCGCACTCAAACGGCGACTCGCCGATCGAGGTCTCCAGCTTCCCCCCGATCGGGCTCCACGCCCCGAGGTTCGGCGCCTTGGCCCGGTGCAGCAGCAGGTGCTCCCCGGCGGCGTTCTCGAGAAAGACGAGGACGGCGATCTTGTAGGGCAGGGCAGGGGGCATCGGACGCGCCGCGCCGGATCAAAGGATCAGGTCCGGGGGCACGTTGGCGAGGGCCTCCTCCACCGTCGTGAGCCCCATCTTCACCTTGAGCAACGAGTCCTGGTGAAGGGTCTTCATGCCCGTCTTCATCGCGATCCGCTTGAGCTGGGCCACCTCGACCTCCCGGTTTATGGCCTCGGTCAGTTCCTCGCAGTTGACCATGAGCTCGTGGATGCCCACGCGGCCCTTGTAGCCGAGCCCGTTGCAGACCGGGCAGCCCTGCGGGTTCGGCCTGAACACCTGGCCGCACCAGCCGATCGCCTTTTCCAGAAGCATCTTCTCCCGGCCGTCGGGCTCGTAGGGCATCTTGCAGTTCTTGCAGACCCGGCGCAGGAGGCGCTGGGCGACCACGCACACGAGCGACGCCGAGATGTTGAACGGCTCGATGCCCATCTCGCTCAGGCGCGTGACCGTCGACGGCGCGTCATTCGTGTGGAGCGTGGAGACGAGCAGGTGCCCCGTGAGCGCCGCCTCGCAGGCAATTCCCGCCGTCTCCTCGTCGCGGATCTCGCCCACGAGGATCACGTCGGGGTCCATGCGCAGGTAGCAGCGCAGGGCGCGGGCGAACGTGAGCCCGATCTGCCGGTTCATCTGCATCTGGTTGAGCCCGGCGAGCGTGTACTCGATCGGGTCCTCCGCCGTCTGAATGTTCATGTCCGGAGTGTTCACCTCGGCGAGGGCGGAGTAGAGTGTCATCGATTTCCCCGAGCCGGTGGGCCCGCAGTGCAGGATCATCCCGTAGGGCTGCCGGATGCAGTCGCGGTACCTCTCGAGGTTCTCCTCGGAGAACCCCAGGGCCGTCAGCGGGAGCGTCGACTTCTGCTTGTCCAGTATGCGCATGACGATCTTCTCGCCAAAGTTCATCGGTCCCGTCGCGACGCGCAGGTCGATGTCGATGTTCTTCTTCGTGAATTTCTTGAAGACGATGCGGCCGTCCTGGGGCAGCCGGCGCTCGGCGATGTCCAGGTTGCACATGATCTTCAGGCGCGTGGTGAGCGCGTTGGCGACCTGCTTGGGCAGGCGCAGCTTCTCCTGGCAGAGGCCGTCGATCCGGTAGCGGACGAGGAGGTCCTTCTCCATCGGCTCGATGTGGATGTCCGACGCCCCGGAGATGTAGGCGTCCTCGACGATGCGGTTCGCAAGCTGGATGATGGGCGCCGAGTCCTCGCTCTCGAGGTCGGCCGCCTTGAGGTCGCCGTCGGCGTCGGCCTCGTAGGCCGTGCTGATCACCTCGGCCACGGAGCCGATGTCCACCTCGTCGTTGCCGCTGCCGGCCGTCATCTTCGAGTCCTTGAAGAACTTCTTCATCAGCATCTCGAACAGGGTCGCCGAGACGACGCGGACCTCGTCGATGGCCAGCTCGGTGGCCCGGGAGAACGCCTCGCGCTTGGCGAAGTCGAGGGGGTTTATCATGACCACCGACACGGCCTCGGCCCCCAGGCGCTTCAGGGGGAACACCCCCTCCCTCCGGATGATCGCGTCGCCCGTCGTCTCGACGAGTTTCTCCTCGATCTCCAGCTCCTCGATCTTCTTGACGAGCGGCAGCTCGGTGAGCCTCGACACGAATCGCGCGGTGTCGTCGGGGCTGACCTGGTACTTCGGGTCGATCATCCGGTGGATCAGCGTCGAGGAGTACTCGGCGACCTCCTGGAGCAGCTTGAGGTCGGCGTCGTTGAATTCCCCGCCCGTGCCCGCCGAGACCTCCTTATTGAGGGTCTGGATCGCCCCGAGCGTGATCGTGGTCTTGAGCGGGACGGTCAGCATCGACCTCACCTCGAAGCCCGTCGTCTTGGCCATCGACGCCATCACCGGCGTCTGGCTCTCCGTGTTCCGGTAGAAGACGGGCTCCCCCGTCTGGATCACCTTGCCCACGATCCCGGTCCCGACCGGGATCTTGAGCTGGAGCAGCTTTGCCTCCATCTCCTTGAACACCTTTTCCTTCTTCGGGTCATCCTTCCAGAGGGTGGGCGAGTAATAGACGTGCTTGAAGACGATGTCGTTGCCCTCGAGCATGTACAGGGTCATCGACTGCGCCTTGAGCGCCTCGACGACCTTCGAGGCCGTGAGCTCGATGACCGACGCGACGTCCTCCCTGCTCGGCGCGAGCTTGGAGATGATCTTGATCAGCAGCGAGCGTCTCAGCGCGCTCGCAATGGAGGGTGCGGCCATGCTAGGTTTGAATAACGGGATTGCCAGCGCCAGCGCCGCCCCGCAATGAGAAACGGCCAGACCGCCGCGCGGTCGGCTGCCCGGGGCGCCGCGCCCGAGCGAAACGCGCGAAACCGCGCCGCCGGCCGTACGTGTAGATACCCATCGGCGCGCGCGCGGGGCCCGGCGGTCCCATTTCCCTTGCCTAGCCGCGCACTTGGCAAAAAATCGCAGCCCTCCCATGGCCGATCCCGAGCGACATCCGTTCCTGCAGGGTCTCAGCAAGCACCGCGGCGCGCCCCCGACCGTCGTCGTCATCTTCGGCGCCTCGGGCGACCTCACGGCCAGGAAGCTCATCCCGGCGATCTACAACCTGAGCTACGACAACCTCCTGCCCGCGGACTTCCACCTGGTGGGGTACGGCCGCAAGCCGATTCCGGACGAGGAGTTCCGCACGATCGCGTCCGGCGCGATCAAGGAGTTCTCGCGGCGCGAGCTCGACGCAGAGGTCTGGGCACGCGTGGCGGCCCACACGACGTATGTCTCGGGCGGATACGACGAGAAGGAGGGCTTTGACCGGCTGGCCGCCCATATCACGGAGATCGAGAAGGGCGTCGGCAGCGAGGTGCAGTCCCTCTTCTACATCTCGACACCCCCCTCGGTGTTCGGGCCGATCATCCAGAACCTGGGTGCGAGCGGCCTGGGCGGCAGGTACCTCGGGCAGTCCCACCATTCCAAGGTCATCATCGAGAAGCCCTTCGGGAGGGACCTCGACTCCGCGCGGCTCCTCAACTCCGCTCTGAGGTCCGTCTTCGCCGAGCAGCAGGTGTACCGGATCGACCACTATCTGGGCAAGGAGACCGTGCAGGACCTTCTCGTCCAGCGCTTCGCGAACTCGATCTTTGAGCCGCTCTGGAACCGCAACTACATCCAGAGCGTCCAGATCACCGTAGCGGAGGACCAGGGCGTGGGCACCCGCGCGGGGTACTACGAGCAGAGCGGCTGCCTGCGCGACATGATCCAGAACCACACGATGCAGCTGCTCGCGCTGACCGCGATGGAGGCTCCCGGCTCGTTCGACGCGGAGGCCGTGCGGGACGAGAAGGTGAAGGTCCTGAAGGCGATCCAGCCGATCGCCCTCGAGGGGGCGAGCGACGTCTCCCGCGCGCAGTACCTGGCCGGGATGACCGGGGGCAAGGGGGTGCCGGGCTACCTCCAGGAGCAGGGGGTCGCGCCCGACTCCGCCACGGAGACCTACGCCGCCATCAGGCTGTCGATCAACAACTGGCGGTGGTTCGGCGTGCCGTTTTACCTGCGGTCCGGCAAGAGGCTCGCCAGGCGCGTCTCGGAGATCGCCATCCAGTTCAAGGCGCCCCCGGGGACCATCTTCGGCCACAAGGGGCAGTTCGACCTGGCGGTGAACACGCTCTCGTTCCAGATACAGCCGGACGAGGGCCTGAGCCTCATCCTCAACGCGAAGATCCCCGGCCTCGAGACGCGGACCCAGCCGGTCAAGATGAGCTTCCGCTATGCGACCACGTTCGGCTCCAACACGCCCGAGGCCTACGAGCGCCTCGTCCTCGACGCGATGATCGGCGACGGCACGCTCTTCATCCGCGGCGACGAGACCGAGACGTCCTGGAAGCTTTACACCCCCGTCCTGGACCACTGGCGTTCGCAGGGGCGCAAGGGCATGGAGGGGTATGCGGCGGGCTCCTGGGGCCCCGAGGAGGCTGCGGGCCTGCTCGCCCCGCGCGGCGACGCGTGGCGGCAGCCCTGATCGGCCATGCCGGCGATCTTCGATGCGCTGCCGGGGATCGAGGCCCCCGTGGGCGCCATCTCGAGCGGGCTTGACCGGATGTGGAGCGGCGCGGCCGCCGACGGCCGGCCGTCGCCGCCCACCGAGGACGCGAAGGCGATCCAGGTCAATTTCGTCCTGCACCTCGGCCTGAAGACCGACGCCGCCGACGCGGTCAGCCAGTTTGAGACCGCGGTGCGCTTCTCCCGGTGCTACCCGTGCCGGGTCGTCGTCCTGTGCCCCCTCTATGACGAGTCCGGGAAGGCAGAGATCAGGGCCAAGGTGTACGGCGAGTGCCTGATCGGGAAGTCCGCGGGCGACACGCGCTGCTGCGAGTTTGTCATGCTGAGCTACCCCCGGAGCGCGCGCATCTTCCTCGAGAACCAGGTGTCGATCTGCCTGTCGACGGACCTGCCCCTGTACTACTGGGCGCACCGTTTCAGCGAATCCGTCCGACTTGCCGACTACCGCTACCTGCTCACGACCGCCAAGCGCGTCCTGATCGACAGCGCCACCGCGCCCGCCGACGCGCTCGCCTACCCGTGGCCCCGGCCCGAGAACGTCCGCGACCTCGCCTTTGCCCGGCTCCTGCCCGTGCGCCAGATGATCGGCCAGTTCCTGAGCCGGTATCCGGTGGAGGCGCTGTCCCGGGGCCTTGGGTCGATCACGCTCGCCCACGGCGCCGAGGTGGCCCCGGAGGCCCGCGTCCTGCTGGCATGGGTGAAGGACCGGATCGGCGACTGCGGTGCCGCCGGCGAATCCGCCGAGCTCGCGCCTTCCGCGGAGCTCGCCCCCAGGGCCTTCGCGCTGCGGTTCGGCTTCGGGGACAGGAGGTTCTTCACGTGGGACGCGGACCTGGCGACGGCCCATGCCACCCTCGACGCGGACTTCGGGACGGGCCGCACGACGATCCCCGCTTCGGTCGCGCTCCTCCCCCAGGAGAACGCGCTCAGCCAGGCGATGTTCTTCTGAGGGCGGCCTACCGCGCCTGCAGGAGGACGTAGCTCCGCCGGCCCTTGCGCAGCAGGAGGTACCGGCCGAAAAGCAGGTCGTTGACGGCGACGACGCGCGCGGCCTCCGCCACCCGGGCGTTGTTCAGGTAGATCCCGCCGCCCTCGATGTCCTTTCGCGCCTGGCCCTTCGAGCCGCAGAGGCCGCTGCGCACAAGGAGGTCGGCGATCGGGCAGCCCGGGCCCTCGATGCTTGATTTCTCGATCTGGCGGGTAGGGATCTCCTCGGCGACGTCGCTGAACAGGGCCTCGGTGATTCCGTCCAGGCCGCCGCCGAACATGATCTCGCTCGCCCGGAGCGCGTCGTCGCAGGCGGTCTTGCCATGCACGATCGACGTGACCTCGCGGGCGAGGGCCCTGTGGGCCTCGCGGGCGCCCGGGTTCGCGAGGTGCGTGGCCTCGAGGGCGTCGATCTCGTCGGCCGACATCAGCGTGAACTTCCTCAGGTAGACCGGCACCATGCTGTCCTCGGTGTTGATGAAGAACTGGTAGAAGCGGTAGGGGCTCGTCTTCTCCGGATCGAGCCAGACCGCGCCGCTCTCCGTCTTGCCGAACTTCGTGCCGTCGGACTTGGTTATCAGCGGGAACGTCAGGCCCCACGAGGGCACGCACAGCGTCTTTCGGATGAGGTCCGTGCCGGCCGTGATGTTGCCCCACTGGTCGGAGCCGCCGATCTGCAGCTCGCACCCGAGCGTCTTGCGCAGGTGGTAGAAGTCATGGGCCTGGAGCACCATGTAGCTGAACTCGGTGTAGCTGATCCCGCCCTCGCCCTCCATCCGGGAGCGGACCCCCTCCTTGGCGACCATCACGTTTATTGAAAAATGCTTGCCGATCTCGCGCAGGAAATCGAGGTAGCCCAGGCCGGCCGTCCAGGTGGCGTTGTCGACCATGCGCGCCGGGTTCGCCCTGCAGTCGAAGTCGAGGATGCGGGAGAGCTGGGCCTTGATGCTGGAGAGGTTCCTGTCGAGCTGCTCGCGGGAGAGGAGGTTGCGCTCGGCGGACTTTCCCGAGGGGTCGCCGATCATGCCGGTGGCCCCCCCGGCAAGGGCGATCGGATGGTGCCCATGGAGCTGGAACCGGCGCAGCGTGAGCTGGCCCATGAGGCTGCCCACGTGCAGGGAGTCGCCCGTGGGGTCGAAGCCGCAGTACAGCGTGAGCGGGCCCGAGGCGCAGCGCGCGGCCAGCGCGTCACGGTCGGTGCAGTCGGCGACGAGGCCGCGCCACCCCAGCTCTTCGATGATGGTCATGGGAACACCCAAAAAAGCCCCCACCGGGCCCCCGCGGCAAGGGATTTTGGCGATGTCAAGGAGGGCGGCGCAAAAAACGATTTGCGATCAGGGTGACCCGGGCCCACCCTGCCGCTTCCTCGAGGCCGCTCCCGGCGGGGCAGGCGAACCTGATCCAGTCCACATGCAAACCCATCTCCCACCATGCCAATAGCCATAGGAACCAGGGCCCCGGATTTCACGCTCAAGACCACGGCCCCGGAGGGCCTGAAGGACGTGACGCTGAGCGGGAACTTCGGGAAGAAGCAGACGCTGATTCTTTTCTTCCCGCTGGCCTTCACGGGCACGTGCACCCAGGAGATGTGCGACGTGACCGGGGGGCTCGGGGAGTACGCGGGCCTCAACGCCGAGGTCTACGGCATAAGCGTCGACAGCCCGTTCGCGCAGGCGGCCTGGGCGAAGCAGAGCAAGATCTCCGTGACGCTCCTGAGCGACCTCAACAAGAAGGTCGCCGCCGCCTACGGGGTCATCTTCCCCGGTCTCGCGGGGATCGGGGACACTTCCGCCCGCGCGGCCTTCGTCATCGGCGTCGACGGGGTCGTGAAATACGCCGAGCAGACCGCGACGCCCAAGGACCTTCCCAATTTCGCGGCGATCAAGGCCGCGATCGCGAAGTGACCCCGGGATCCGCCCGATGAGCCAGCCGCCCGGTCCCCTCGCGACGCTGCAGGCCTTCGAGGCGGCCGGCGCGCCGCAGAAATTCCACTCGCTTCCCGCGCTGGCGAAGGCGGGACTCGACGTCTCAAGGCTCCCGGTCTCCATCCGGATCGTCCTCGAGTCGCTCCTTCGCAACTGCGACGGCAAGCGCGTGACCGAGCGCGCCGTGCGCTCGCTCGCCTCCTGGCAGCCGAAGGCGCCCCGCACCGAGGAGATCCCCTTTGTCGTCGCCCGGATCGTGCTCCAGGACTTCACCGGGGTGCCGCTCCTGGTCGACCTCGCCGCGATGCGCTCCGCGGTCGCCAGGATGGGGAGGAGCCCGAAGATGATCGAGCCCCTCGTCCCCGTCGACCTGGTCGTCGACCATTCGGTCCAGGTGGACTTCTCGGGAAGCGCCGAGGCGCTGGCGAAGAACCTCGACATGGAGTTCGTGCGCAACCGCGAGCGCTACCAGTTCCTCAAGTGGGGCATGCAGGCCTTCAACACGTTCAAGGTCGTCCCCCCGGGGATCGGGATCGTCCACCAGGTGAACCTGGAGTTCCTGGCGAAGGGAATCCTGCGCGACGCGGGGGGCGTCTGGTATCCGGACACGCTGGTCGGCACCGATTCGCACACGACGATGATAAACGGCCTGGGCATCGTGGGCTGGGGCGTCGGCGGCATCGAGGCGGAGGCGGGGATGCTGGGCCAGCCGGTCTATTTCCTCACGCCGGACGTCGTCGGGGTCCACATGACGGGCTCGATGCGCGAGGGCGTCACGGCGACGGACCTCGCGCTCACGGTCACGCAGCTTCTCAGGAAGGCCAAGGTCGTCGGGAAGTTTGTCGAGTTCTACGGCCCCGGGGCGGCCGCGCTTCCCGTCGTGGACCGCGCGACGATCGGAAACATGGCGCCCGAGTACGGCGCCACCATGGGGTTCTTCCCGATCGACTCGGAGTGCTCGAGCTATCTCCTGGCGACAGGCCGAAGCGCGGAGCACGTGGCCCTCTACGAGGCCTACTACAAGGCGCAGGGCCTCTGGGGGATCCCCACGAAGGGCCAGATCGACTACTCGCAGGACATCGAGCTGGACCTGGGCTCGGTCGTGCCCAGCGTCGCGGGCCCGAAGCGCCCCCAGGACAGGATCGAGCTTCCCGGGCTCAGGAAGGAGTTCGTCGGCTCGTTCTCGAGGCCCGTCGCCGAGAACGGCTTCGGCAGGAAGGCCGAGGACCTCCAGGCGGCCCCGGCGGACGTCCAGCTCAACGGCAAGGGCGCGGTCAAGCTCGGGCACGGCAGCGTCCTGATCGCCGCGATCACGAGCTGCACCAACACGTCGAACCCCTCGGTCATGCTGGCCGCGGGCCTGCTCGCCAAGAAGGCGGTGGAGCGCGGCCTCAAGGTGGGGCCGGCCGTCAAGTCGTCGCTCGCGCCGGGCTCGAGGGTCGTGACCGATTACCTGACCCGGACGCGGCTCCAGCCCTATCTCGACACGCTGGGCTTCCAGACCGTCGGCTATGGCTGCACGACCTGCATCGGAAACTCTGGGCCCCTGGCGCCGCCGATCGAGGAGGCTATCGCGAAGAACGACCTGGTCGCGGCGTCCGTCCTGTCGGGCAACCGGAATTTCGAGGCCAGGGTCCACCAGAGCATCAAGGCGAACTTCCTCATGTCCCCCCCGCTCGTGGTGGCCTTCGCCCTCGCCGGGCGCGTGGACATCGACCTGACCCGCGACGCCCTGGGGAAGGGAAGCGACGGGAAGGATGTCTTCCTGAGCGACATCTGGCCGACCCTCGCGGAGGTGAGGGACCTGATGCAGTCGGCGCTCAAGCCCGAGGTCTACCGCAAGCTCTATTCCGACTTCGCCTCGCAGAACCCGAAGTGGAACGAGATCCCCTCCTCGGCGGGCGACGCCTACGCTTTCGACGCGAAGTCCACTTACATCCAGGAGCCTCCCTTCTTCGAGGACTTCTCGACGACGCCCGCACCCATCGCCGAGCTGGCGGGGGCCCGGGCGCTCGGCATCTTCGGCGATTCCGTGACGACCGACCACATCTCGCCGGCCGGCTCCATAAAGAAGTCGTCTCCCGCGGGCCGCTTCCTCCTCGAGAGCGGCGTGGCGTTCGAGGATTTCAACAGCTACGGCTCGCGGAGGGGCAACGACCGCGTGATGACGCGCGGGACGTTCGCGAACGTGAGGATCAAGAACCTGATGATCGGGGGCGACGAGGGCGGCGAGACGCTCCTCCAGCCGGAGGGCAGGCGGCTCTCGATCTATGACGCCGCCGTCGAGTACCGCGGGCGCGGGACCCCGCTCGTGATCGTCGCGGGCCAGGACTACGGCGCCGGCTCGTCGCGCGACTGGGCCGCCAAGGGGACAAGGCTCCTCGGCGTCAAGGCGGTCGTCGCGCAGAGCTTCGAGCGGATCCACCGGAGCAACCTGGTCGGCATGGGGGTCCTCCCGCTCCAGTTCAAGGAGGGGACGACGGCAAAGACCCTGGGGCTCGACGGCTCCGAGACCTACGGCGTCGCCGGCCTGGCCGGCTCGCTCAAGCCGCAGCAGGACCTCACGCTGCGCGTCGCGCGCAAGGGAGGCGAAACCCTCGACGTCCCGGTGCGCTGCCGGATAGACACCCCCATCGAGATCGACTACTACCAGCACGGGGGGATCCTCCCGTACGTCCTCCGCCAACTCCTCGCAAAGGCGTGATATCCGAATCGTCAAAGCCGGTCTACCTGGTGGACGCGTACTCCGACCCGGTGCTCATCCGCATCGAGGGCAGGGCCAGCTTCCTCAACAGCGCGTGCCTGCGCGACTTCATGACGCAGATGCTGAAGTCCGGCAAGAACCGCTTCGTCGTCGACTTCCTGCGGTGCACGAGCATGGACAGCACGTTCCTCGGCGTCCTCGCCGGGATAGCGCTCGAGCTGCGCAAGCGCTCGCCCAAGGGCAGCTTCGTCCTGACGCGGATGGGGCAGCGCAACCTGGAGCTCGTCCGCAACCTCGGGCTCTACAAGCTTCTCACGATCGACGCGACCGAGGCGGGGGCGGCCCTTGAGGCGTGCGACACGCCGCTTGTGTGCGGCGACCGGGGCGAGCTCGAGAACGCGAGGCTCGTCCTAGAGGCTCACGAGAACCTCGTGTCGGCCGACGAGTCCAACCGCGGCAAGTTCCAGGATGTGCTCGTTTTCATGAAGAACCGCGTTGAGCAGGGCTAGGGCATCCGGTTCAATCATCCCGGGCGTCCGCGTCCCGCCGGGGCCCTCCCATGCTTTATTTCCTGATCACGTGCCTCCTTTTCATCGTGGCGGCGCTCTGCCTCGCGCTGTACAGGGTCGGGCGCCAGTCCGACAGCCGGGAGACGCAGCGCAGGCAGGCCACCCACGACCGGCAGCGCGTCCTCGACTTCATGCACCTGATGGCGGAGGCGCTGGGCGAGGGCCTGTCGCGCCAGGAGCTGCACCAGCGGATCGTCCATGCGTCGATCCTGTGCACCGGCGCGCTCAGCGCCTGCATCTTTGAGCGGACGCCCGCAGGCACGATGCGCGGCGTGGCGGTGGAGGGTCTTTTCCCGCCCCACAGGCCGCTCCCCGACCACGTCAAGGGCAAGCTGACCACGCGCGCCAAGTTCATCGAGCAGGTGCTCAGGTCCGAGGAATTCCCGGTCGGGGAGGGGATCGCCGGCCGGGTTGCCGAGACCGGCCGCGGGGAGCTGATCGCGGACGCGTCCCGCGATCCCCGGATCGTCAGGCACGAGGACCCGAACCTCGCCGTGCGGTCGGTGATCGCGGTCCCGATGATGTTTCGCGAGCGCTTCTTCGGGGTCCTCGCCGTCGCCAATCCCGTGGACAACCGGCTTTTCACCTCGACCGACTTCACGCTGATGCAGTCGCTTGCCGAGCAGGCCGCCCTCGCGCTCCACAACGCGGAATCCCTGGGCCTGCAGATCGAGCGCAAGCAGCTCGACCTGGACCTCTCGATCGCGAGCGGGATCCAGCAGATGCTCCTGCCGGCGCGCTCGATCGTGTTTCCCGGGCTCGACCTCGACGCCCGCTACGCCCCGGCGCAGAGGGTGGGGGGCGACCTCTTCGACGTGATCGTGCTCTCGCCGACGCGGCTCGGCGTCGCGGTGGCCGATGTCTCGGGCAAGGGGATCGCGGCGTCGCTCTACATGGCGGTGTGCAGGACCAACCTGCGCCAGATAGCGCCCAGGCACATCTCCCCGGCCCAGGTCCTGTCCCACCTCAACCGCACCATGGAGGCCGACATCCAGGGCGAGCTCTATGTCACGATGCTCTATGCCGTGATCGACATAGAGACGAACCGGGTGACGTTCGCCCGCGGGGGCCACGAGCTGCCGCTTTTCGCGCGCAGGGAGCCCGCGACCGGGGCCTACCTCACCCACCTCGTCCGCTCGGAGGGAATGCCCCTGGGGATGGTCCCCGACGACCTGTTCGCCTCGGCGATCGAGGACCGGATGGAGCCGTTCGATCCGGGCGACACGCTCGTGCTCTACACCGACGGCGTCACCGAGGCGCCCAACGAGGAGGAGAAGGAGTTCTCGAGCTCGCGGCTTGCGGACGTCGTTCGCGCCCTCCACACGCGCCCCGCGCGCGAGATCAACGATGGGATCCTGGAAAGCGTCCGCAGGTTCGCGGGCGGCTCCATGCAGCGCGACGACCTCACGCTGGTGACGGTCAGGCGGTCCTGAACCCGAATGGCCGGCGCACCCAAGGCCGAGCGCACGCGGATCCTGATCGCCGGCGGCGGCGCGGCGGGTTTCTTTGCCGCCATCGCGTGCGCCGAGGCGGATCCGGGAGCGGACGTCACCCTCCATGAGGCCACCGCCCATCCGCTTGCCAAGGTGCGCATCTCGGGAGGCGGCCGTTGCAACGTCACGCACGCGTGCTTTGACGCCGACGTGCTCGCGGAGGCTTTTCCGCGCGGTGCGAGGGAGCTGATCGGCCCCTTCCACCGTTTCGGGCCCGCCGAGACGGTCGCCTGGTTCAGGGAACGGGGCGTCGAGCTCAAGGCGGAGAAGGACGGCAGGATGTTTCCGGTCACCGACGACTCCGCGACGATCGTCGACTGCCTGATGCGCGGCGCGGCGAAGGCCGGCGCGCGGCTTTTTACCGGCAGCGGCGTCAAGGCGGTCGCGAGGGAGGCCGGGGTCGGGTTCAGGGTGGCGCTCTCGGGCGGCGAGCATGTGCGGGCCGACCGCGTCTTGATAGCCACGGGAGGCGGAAGGGTCGCCGCGGGCCTCTCGATCGCCGCAAGCCTCGGCCATTCGATTGCGCCGCCGGTTCCCTCGCTGTTCACGTTTCACATCGACGACCCGCGGCTGAAGGGCCTCGAGGGCGTCGCCGCCCCGGCGGCGGCGGCCTCGGTGCGTGGAACGCGCCTGCGCGAGTGCGGCCCCGTCCTCGTGACCCATTGGGGCCTGAGCGGGCCGGCCATCCTCCGGCTGTCCGCCTGGGGCGCGCGCGAGCTCCACGAGGCCGATTACCGCTTCACGCTCTCCGTCAACTGGGCCGAGCCGCGCACGGCGGACAAGGCGGCCGCCGACCTTGAGGGGGACCGCGCCGCCCACCCGCGCCGGCAGGTGTCGAGCGGCAACCCGTTCGGGCTCCCCTCGCGGCTCTGGGAGCGGCTGGCCGCAGCGGCCGGGATCGCGCCCGGGACGACCTGGGCCACCGTCTCAAGGGGTTCGCTCAGGGCGCTTGCCCTTCAGGCGACGGCCTCGGAATTCGCGGTGGCGGGCAAGAGCCTGAACAAGGAGGAATTTGTGACCTGCGGCGGCGTGCGCCTGGGCGAGGTCGACATGGCGACCATGGAAAGCCGCCTTTGCCCGGGGCTCCATTTCGCAGGCGAGGTGCTCGACATCGACGGGATCACCGGCGGCTACAACTTCCAGTCGGCCTGGACCACGGGCTGGCAGGCGGGTCGCGCGATGGCGGCGGGCTGAGCCTGTCAGGCGCCCCCGGCGGCAGCGGCGGCCGCGGAGGACGCGGCGCCGGGCGCCGGGACCTTGGGGCCCGTGACCTTGATCGCAAGGAAGACGAAGAAAAGGACGACGGGCAGGACGGCGATCAGCCCGAGCATATGGAGCCCCGCGGCGCCCTGGATGTTCAGCCAAAGGGCGTGGAGGTCGGTCCCGTCGGCCGCGGCCGCAAGGGTGTCCTTGGTCTGGCCCGCCGGAATCCGCAGCGCGATCCCCCTGTCGATGTTGTTTCCCGCCACGGCCAGCATGAAGTTCACCGCGAGCATCCCGCCGCCGCCCATGATCGAGAGGCCGAGGGCGCCCGTGTTCGGGAACCTCTCGTTCGTGTAGCCGAGCATGGTCGGCCAGAAGAAGCACGTGCCGAGCGCGAATATGAAGGCGGCGCCGAAGAGCATGCCGCCGGAGGCGTGGCTCATCGCGAAAAGGCCGAGGGCGCTCAGCACCGTGCTCATGATGAGCATCCCGATGGGCGAGATCCTGTGGACGAACGGGCCGGCGCACTGCCGGCCGACGGCCATCACGCCGTTGATGAAGGCGAGGACGAGGATGCCGGAGACGCCGGCGTTCGTGAGGATGTCGGGGATCCACTGGCCGGGGACGAGCTCGGTCGTCGCCGTCATGAGCATGCAGACCACCATCAGGATGAAAAGCGGGTGGAAGCACGCGGCCCACATCGACGCGGTCGAGATGCCCCTCTGGACGCGCTCGGTCTTGGGGAACGACTGGCCGACGAACATGATTCCGTAGGTCGCCAGCGGAATCAGCATCGTCGCGAACTGGGGCTTCCAGCCGAGTCCGGCCTTCGCGAGCAGGAACGAGGTGACTCCGCCGATCACGATGCCGCCCGGGAACCAGACGTGAAAGTGGTTGAGCTTCGTCGTCTTCTCGTTCGGGAAGAGCGTCGTGATCAGCGGATTGCACGCCGCCTCGACCGAGCCGTTGGCGATGCCGAATATCAGCGTCCCGGCGTAAAGGCTCGCGTAGTTCCACGCGAAAATCGTGAGCAGGATGCCCGCGATGTGGCCGACGAAGGCTATGCCGACGATGCGCCCGAGGCCGATCGCGTCACAGAGGGGCCCGCCAAACACCATCGCCAGCGTGAACCCCCAGAACGCGGCCCCGTTGACCCAGCCGACCTGCTCGTGCGTGAGGTTGAACTGCGTGGCCCAGGCTCCCGCGGCGCCGCCCCTGATGGCGAAGCTCATGGCCGTGACGATGAGGGCGATCCTGCTCGCCAGGAAAAGACGATTTGCGTTCATGGGCGGGGCGTCAGGGTTTGAGTCCGAGTGTCCCGAGGTACGTTATGCTGGGGGGGATGTTGCCGACGGGATCGCTCGTCTCGTCCTCGATGAACCAATATTGCACTCCCGCCTTCCTGCCCGCGGCGACGATGCCGGGCCAGTCCATGATGCCGTGGCCGACGATGACATTGTCCGAGGCCGGGGCGTGCCCCTCATAGAGGCCCGTGGGGGCGCCCTTTTTCATGTCCTTGATGTGAAACGCGTTGAAGCGATTCGGGTATTTTTGAAGCAGCTTGACCGGATCGATCCCGGCCTGGACGACCCAGAACACGTCCATCTCGCAGAACACGAGGTCGGGATCGGTCTCGCTGAGCATGACGTCGAAGGCGGAACTGCCGTCGGCAAGCGGCTTGAATTCGTAGCCGTGCGTGTGAAAGCCGAACTTCAGCCCCTCGGCCTTGAGCGCGGCGCCCCAGGCGTTGAAGTTCGCCGCGGCGACCTTGGCCTGCGCGACGTCGAAGTCCGTCTTGTGGGGGACCCAGGCGACGATGACATAGGAGGCGCCGAGCGTCTTCGCGTCGGCGATCGCGCCCGGCAGGTCGGTCTGCAGGCGCTCATAGTTGATGTGCGCGCCGATGATCTTCAGGCCGTTGGCGTCGGCGAGCGCGCGGACCTCCTTGGCCGTGTGCCCGTACGTGCCCGCCGATTCGACGACGGTGAATCCAAGGGCCTTCACCTCGGCCATGCCGGAGGGCAGGCTCGCGGTCAGCTGGTTGCGCAGACTCCAGAGCTGGAGGCCCAGCGGGCTGGGGTCGGCGGCGAATGCGGTTGCGGAAGCCAAGAGCAGGGCAGCGACAAGCTTCGATTTCATCGGCGGGGAGGGGGTTGATGGACTCGCGCGGGGAGTGGCGCGGCACCCCCGAATCCGGGGGAGCGCGCCCAATCTGGTGGGAAGCCCGCAATGTTCAAGGAAAGAAGCCCTCGCAAGGCGTCTTGCCACGCCGGCCCTCCGAACCAAGGGTAATCGCCTCATGCCAGCCACCGAAGCGCCACGACCCGACCGGCCGCCGCTCCCGGACGCCTCCGGGCATTTCGGGCGGTATGGCGGCATTTTCGTCCCGGAGACGCTTATGGCGGCCCTGGAGGAGCTTGGGAGCGTCTATTCCTCGGCCCGGTCGGATCCCGTGTTCCAGGCCGAGCTTCGGCACCATCTGGCCGAGTTTGCCGGCAGGCCGACCCCGCTCTACTATGCGGAGCGCCTGACGCGCCACTGCGGCGGCGCGAAGATCTACCTCAAGCGCGAGGACCTGCTCCACACGGGTGCCCACAAGATCAACAACGCGATCGGCCAGGCGCTCCTCGCGCTGCGGATGGGGAAGAAGAGGATCATCGCCGAGACCGGCGCCGGCCAGCACGGGGTGGCCACGGCGGCGGTGTGCGCCAAGTTCGGGCTCCAGTGCGTCGTCTACATGGGCTCCGTCGACATGGAGCGGCAGGCGCTCAACGTTTTCCGGATGCGGCTGATGGGGGCGGAGGTGCGCGGGGTCGAGGCGGGCCAGAAAACCCTCAAGGAGGCCATCAACGAGGCCATGCGGGACTGGGTGACGAACGTCCGGACCACCCACTACATCCTTGGAACCGTGTACGGCGCGCGGCCCTATCCGGAGATGGTCCGGGACTTCCACCGCGTGATTGGCGCCGAGGCAAAGGAGCAGATCCTGGCCCGCGAGGGGCGCCTCCCCGACGAGCTTGTCGCGTGCGTCGGCGGCGGGAGCAACGCGATCGGGCTCTTCTTCGAATTCCTTGGCGAGCCGGGCGTGCGGATGATCGGGGTCGAGGCGGGAGGCAGGGGCATCCGCAGAGGCGAGCACGCGGCGCGCTTCGCGGGCGGGAAGCTCGGCGTCCTCCAGGGATGCAAGACGTTCATCCTCCAGGATCCGGACGGACAGATCGAGCCCACCCATTCGGTGTCTGCGGGCCTCGACTACGCGGCCGTCGGGCCGGAGCACGCGTTCCTCCGCGACGCCGGGAGAATCGAGTACGCCTACGCCATGGACGACGAGGTGCTCGAGGCGTTTCAACTCTGCTCGCGCATGGAGGGCATCATTCCGGCGCTCGAGAGCGCGCACGCCCTGGTGCACGGGTTCAAGCGCGCCCGGGCCCTCGCCGCGGACAAGATCGTGATCATCAACCTCAGCGGGCGCGGTGACAAGGACGTCCAGCAGGCCGCCAAGCTCCTCAAGGGCGGTTAGCCAATTCGGAGTCCGTGCGATTAATCCCGAGGATTTCATAATGGAGATAGCCCTATGAGCACACTCAGCCTCAGACTTCCCAACTCTATCCATCGGCATGCCAAGCGCCTCGCCGAGACCGAGGGGATTTCCATCAATCAGCTGATTAGCTCTGCGGTGGCCGAGAAGCTATCGGCGATCGATACCGAGCGCTATCTTTCGGAGCGTGCTTCCCGAGCGAGCAGCTCAAAACTGCGCCGGGTCCTTTCGAAGGTTCCACGCGTGACGCCGGATCCGGGCGATGAACTCCAAGGTGTCAAATGAACTACCGGATCCGAAGCCTGCGCCAAGCATGCCTCCTGCGGGGCAACAGTCACGCCAAGGCTAGGCGCGGATCATTGCAACGATGAGGAGCATGACCGGCTACGGCCGCGCGATGGCGGCCTTCGCGGGGGGGACGCTCACGGTCCAGGTGAGCTCCGTGAACAGGCGCAGCCTCGACCTCTCCGTCAAGATTCCCGGCGACTGGGAAAGCCTCGAGGCCGAGGTGGGGGTGCGCGTCCGCGGCGTGGCGTCCCGGGGAAAGGTCCACGTCGACATCGAGTTCACGTCGGCCAAGGGGCGCGACGAGGTCGCGTGGAACGACGCCACGGTGGCCGCGGCGCTCGACAGGCTCGCGGCCCTCGCGGACGCCCGCGGGATCCATTTCGAGCCCACGGCCGAGCTGCTCTGGCAGATCGCCAATTCCGAGAGGGTCGCGGCCGAGATGCCGTCGGCGGACCGCGCGCGACCCGAGCTGCTCGCGGTGCTCGACAAGGCGATCCGCGAATTCGCGGCGATGCGGGCGAAGGAGGGCGAGGCCCTCTTCGTCGACTTCATCGAGAGGATCGGCGTCTGCCGCAGGCATGTCGACGCGGTCCAGGAGCGCGCCCCGGGCGTCGCCCCGGCATACCGAGCGCAGCTCCTCAAGCGGCTTCGGGACGCCGGCCTCGAGCTTGACGTCGACGACGAGAGGGTGCTGCGCGAGATCGCGCTTTTCGCGGACCGCTGCGACATTTCCGAGGAGATCACTCGGATCCGCAGCCACATCGACCAGTTTGCCGCGCTGCTCAAGTCCGACGACGAAATCGGCAGGAAGGCCGACTTCATCCTCCAGGAGATGGGCCGCGAGGCCAACACGATCGGCAGCAAGGCCAACGACCTGGCGATCTCGAGGAGCGTCATCGAGCTCAAGAACGAGCTGGAGCGCCTCAGGGAGCAGATGGCGAACGTCGAGTGAGGCCCTGGCCTAGGCGACCAGCCTGGGCGTCCTGAGCGAGGACAGGATGTAGAGCACGACGCCGACGCAGATCGCGGAATCGGCGAGGTTGAAGGTCGGGTAGGTGTACGAGCCGAAATGGAAGTCGAGGAAGTCGATCACGTGGCCGCGCGAGAGCCGGTCGACGAGGTTCCCGGCAATCCCGCCGCAAAGCAGCCCGAAGCAGACCTGCGCGTAGGTGACGCCGAGGCCGAGGGCGCGCCGCCCGAGGAAGATCGCGACCAGGGTGGCGGCGGCCAGGGCGGCCAGGAATAGGCTCCTTCCCGACAGGATGCTCCAGGCGGCCCCGGTGTTCCCGACATGGACGATGTAGAAGAAGCCGCGGATGACGGGGATCGCCCCGGCGGCCTCACCGTACGTGTTGAACGGCAGCCGCGCGCGGATCCAGGCCTTGGACGCCTGGTCGACTCCGAGGACGGTGCAGGAGATGGCGATGAGCCACCTGTACTTGAGCAGGCGCCAGGCGAGCGATACCCCGGGATCCAGGGACCGGCTCATTCCTCTCCGCCGCCATCGTCGTCCATGATCTTGCCGCCCTCCTCGCCCTCCCCGAGGAGGCCCGCCTGCGTGCGGGAGTGGTGCCGGTTGCGCTCGATCTGCTTCTGGGCCTCGGCGGAATGGCGGGTGAAGGGGACGGCGAGCAGCCGCTCCTTCGAGATCGGCTTCGCGGTGATTTCGCAGACGCCGTACGTGCCGTCGTGGATGCGCTTGATCGCCGCGTCGATCTCAGAGAGGGCCTCCTGCTCGTTGGAGACCAGGCTGAGCGCGAAATCCCGGTCAAACGTGTCGGTGCCGGCGTCCGCCATGTGCTGGCCGTAGGCGGAGAGGTCCCCGGCGTCGTCCTTCACGGAGCGCTTGAGCGTCTCCTCGGAGTGCCGCTCGATTCCCTCGGTCAGGTGGTTCCGGAGGTCGATCAGCAGCTTGTGGAAGCGCTTGAACTTCTCGGGAACGTTGCGCGCCTCGATCGCCTCGGCGGCCCGCGTCCTCTTCGGATTGAATCCGAGTATCTCGGCGAGCGACGCGGCCTTGATGTGGTTCGGCTTTGACGGCTTCTCGAGCGGGACGGCCAGCTGCGCGGCTGACGGCTTTGCGGTGGCCTTCGCGGACTTGAGCGTGGATTCGGCCTTGGCCGAGACGGTCTTCGCGATGGCGCGCACCTCGTCCAGGCTGAGCGCGATCGGCTTGGTCGCGGCCTTCCGGGCGAGGATGCTGTCTCGAAGTGCGGATTTCTTGGATGGCTTTTCCATGGTCGGACGTTTGCCATGCGCCGGTGTCGGGGGAGGCGGGGCGGCCTTCTTCACGTCGGGCTTGGTCAATTTCTTCTTGGACGGTTTGGTTTTTTTTGTCGTTGCCATGGGGAGTCTTGGGATTGCAGAAGGGATTGTTCGTTCAGCGGTTGAGGGCGTCCTCGCACCGCGGGCACACCTCCGCGAGCGCGGTGTGAAGGAGGGAAGGCACCCAGCGCCAGCACCGCGGGCAGCGGACGAGGCCGAGCTCGGAGCAGGCGCGCACGCCGACGGCGAGCGCGCCGCCGGGATCCGCCTGCGCCTCGATCCGCGCGTCGGAGACCATGAAGAATTCCGCCAGCGAATCGCGGTGCCGGGCGAGCACCTCCGTCAGCGGGTCGGCCGCCGGCACCAGAAGGGTCACCGCGGCGTCCAGCGACTTCCCTATGCGGCCGGCCGCACGCACGGGCTCAAGCGCCTCGTTGACGCGCGCCCGCACCCTCAGCAGCGAGGCGACGTCGCCCTCGACCTTCGGGGCCGACCACGACGCGGGGATGACCGGCCAGTCCTCCAGGTGGACGGAGCCCGGGCCAAATTCCATCCCGGAGCCTGCGAACGACCAGGCCTCGTCGGTCGTGAAGGGAATCACCGGGGCGAGGAGCCTGGCCAGCGTCCGGAAGATCTCCTGGATCGCCGTCTGCGACGAGCGCCGGAGAGGATGCGCCGTCCCAAGCGTGTAGAGCCGGTCCTTGAGGATGTCATGGTAGGTCGCAGAAAGCGTGACCGCGCAAAACTGGTTGCAGAGCTGGTATACGCGATGGAATTCGTAGGCGTCATAGGCCGCGCCGCAGGCCCGGGCGAGGTCGGCGGTCTGGTGAAGCGCCCAGCGGTCCAGCGCGTCCATCCGCTCGGGCGGCACCGCGTCGCGGGCGGCGTCGAAGTCGAACAGGTTGCCCAGCTGGAAGCGGAATGTGTTGCGGATGAGCCGGTAGGTCTCCCCCACGTGGGAGAGGATCTCCTTGGAGATCGGGATGTCGTCCCTGAAGTCCTGCGAGGCGATCCAGAGGCGGATGACGTCGGCGCCGTATTCGGCGATGTAGGCGTCGCTCGTCTGGGGCTTCTGGTAGGCGGAGCTCTTCGAGATCTTCTTCTGCTCCTCGTCCACGATGAACCCATGGGTGAGCACGGCCCTGTAGGGCGCCGCGCCGTACGCGACGACCGCGGTCCAGAGGGAGGACTGGAACCAGCCGCGGTGCTGGTCGCTCCCCTCGAGATAGAGGTCCGCGGGCCAGCGGGTGCCTCCCTGGCCGCGCCGCAGGACCGCGGCATGGGTGGATCCCGAGTCGAGCCAGACATCGAGCGTGTCGCGGCCGCACGTCAGCGCGGAGGGCAGCGGCCAGGACCTGGGGAGCGTCACGCCTTCGAGGATCTCCGCCGGCGAGGCGTCGTACCACAGGTTCGTCCCGCGCTTCTCGACCTTGTCGGCCACCGCGCGGATGACGCCCGCGTCGAGCAGCGGCCGCTTGTCCGCGTCGTAGAAGGCAGGGATCGGGACGCCCCATGAGCGCTGGCGGCTTATGCACCAGTCGGGGCGGGACTCGACCGCGCCCCGTATGCGCGCCTCGCCCCATGCGGGAATCCAGCCGCCCTCGCCGGCGATCTTCGAGATCTCCGCGAGCGCCGCCTTCCGCGAGCCCGCCTTGTCGAGCGACACGAACCACTGGTCGACCGCCCTGAAGATGATCGGCGTCTTGGAACGCCAGCAGTGCGGGTAGCTGTGCGTGTACTTCTGCTTCGCAAGCAGCGTCCCCGTGGAATCGAGCTTCCTTAGGACCGCGACGTTTGCCGGGGACGTCCGGCGCTTCTCCAGGTCCTCGACGCTCTCGAGCGTCGTGACGCCGACGAGATCCGCGGGGACGCGGCCGTCATCCAGGTACGTGCCGTCGTCGCCCACCGGGCAGTAGATCTCGAGGCCGTAGGCGAGCCCGGTCTGGTAGTCCTCGGCGCCGTGGCCCGGCGCCGTGTGGACGGCGCCCGTGCCGCTCTCCGTCGTGACATAGTCCGCGAGGACGACCGGCGAGGCGCGGTCGATGAAGGGATGGCGCGCGCCGAGGCCCTCGAGGGCCTTTCCAGGGACTGTCTTCACCACCGTGGGCGGCGAGTCGAGGCCGGCCGCCTTGGCGACATTTTCAAGCAGGGCGGCGGCGACGATGATCCGCTCCCGTCCCGTGTCCGCCACGGCGTATTCGACCTTGGGATTGAGGGCGATCGCCAGGTTTCCCGGAAGCGTCCAGGGGGTCGTCGTCCAGATCACGATGCTCAGGGGCTTGTCGGCGGGAAGGCCGAGGCGCTCCGCCTCCCCGGCGGGGATCCTGAACCTGACCCAGATCGACGGGGACGAATGCTCCTTGTACTCCACCTCGGCCTCGGCGAGCGCCGTTTCGAAGGGGATGGACCAGTACACCGGCTTCTTGCTCCGGTAGACCAGGCCCGCGTCGACAAAGGCCGCGAGGACGCGCAGGATGTCGGCCTCGAACGCGGGCGCCTTCGTCCGGTACTCGTTGACCCAGTCGGCGACGACGCCGAGCCGCTTGAACTGCTCCTTCTGCCTGGCGATCCAGGTCTCGGAAAAGGCGTCGCAGAGCTGCCGGAGCTCGGAGGTCGACGCATGCCTCTTCGCCTCGCGCAGCTCGCGGGCGACCTTCTGCTCGATCGGGAGGCCGTGGCAGTCCCAGCCCGGGACGTAGGGCGTGCGGAATCCCCGCAGCGCCTTGTAGCGGACCGTCACGTCCTTGAGCGTCTTGTTGAGCGCGGTGCCGATGTGCACGTCGCCGTTCGTGAAGGGGGGGCCGTCGTGGAGGACAAAGACCGGCGAGCCGGCGCGCTGGCGCTGCATCGCGTCATAGAGGCCGGTCCGCTCCCAATGCGCGACCCGCGCCGGCTCGCGCTGCGCGAGCCCCGCACGCATGGGAAAATTTGTCCTGGGCAGCTGCAATGTGTCTTTGATGTCTTGCGCCAATCGGAAAAAAGGGTCCGAGAGGTTAAATCTGCCCCCCGGCGAGTCAAGACACTCGGTTGGCCAGCGAGACCCCGGACAGGAGGCAATCGGGCAGGGAGATTCCGTCGCGGACGTTGCCGCCGATGAACAGGCCCGGATGGCGCCGCTCGCACTCCGCCATCGCCTCCAAGTGGCGCCCATGCCCCAGGTTGTACTGCGGTATCGCCCTGGGCCAGAGCGTGTGGCGGACGAATGCCGGCCTGCCGTGGGCGCCGACGAGCAGGCGCAGGTCGGAGCAGGCCCGCTCGACGAGCTCCCCCTCGGGGAGCATCGCGATCCCGGGCTGCAGCGCCCCTCCGGCGAGGACCGTGAGCGCGACGTGGTCGGCGGGAGTCCGTCCTGGGAACAGGCTGGATGAAAAGACGATCCCCAGGATCGATAGCTTCTCCACCGCCGGCACAAGCGCCCCGAACCCGTCGAGCGGGTGCTGGACCTGGTCGCGCCGAAAGCCCAGGAAAACCGACGCCACGGGCGGATACTCGATGGCGCCGAGGCCCGAGAGCGGGCAGGCGCCGTCCGGCCCGATCTCGAGGCGCGCCAGACTCCCGGCGGGAAGCGCCGTCACCACGCAGTCGAATTCCGCGGAGCGTTCGCCGCCGGATTCCGCCCAGCCCACCCGCCACCGGGCGCCGGAACCGGGTCGAATCGAGCGGACATCCGAGTTCAGGGCGACCGAACCCGGGGCCAGGCGCCCCGCAAGCGCGTCCGGCAGGGCCTGCATCCCGCGGCGGAAGGAGATGATCGCGGGCGAGGCCGGAAGCCCGAGCGCCCGGCGCCTGCGGGCGTTTGAGGCCCCGGCGCGGACCAGCGACCCCGTGGTCCCCTCGGCCTCCCACGCCCAGGGAAACGCGTGCCGCGCCGACAGGCGCTCCGGGTCGCCCGCGTAAATCCCGCTGATGAAGGGCTGGACGGCGCGCTCGACGACCTCGTCCCCGAAGTGATCCCTCATGAAGCCGCCCAGGCTGATGTCGTCCGGACGGACGCGGGGACCGCGCGCGATCTCACGCGCGAACCTCCACTTGGTCCGGGCTGAGAAAAGGGGCGTCGAGAGGAGCCGATGGGGCGACGTGGGGGAGGGGAGCTCCGCGAGGTCCCCGCGCCAGGCGATGTAGCGCTTGCCCGAAGCCGGGGCCGACTCGATCCGCTCGGCGCCGAGGCCTATCGCGCCCAGCAACGCGCCGACTTCCGGCGAGGATTCCCGGAGCGAGTTCGGGCCCGCCTCGACCATCCACCCGTCGACAGTGTCGGTCCGGACCGAGCCGCCGAGGCGCTGGCCCGATTCAAGCACGCGCACGGAGTGGCCGGCCTCGGAGAGCCTCCATGCGGCCGTCAGGCCCGTCACCCCGCCGCCCAGGACCGCGACGTTCATGCTCCTCACTTCCAGGACGTGACGGCGTCGACCATCGCCTCGACGCACTCGATCTTCGCCTGCGGCAGGATCCCGTGGCCCAGGTTGAAGATGTGGCCCGCCTGCCCACGCATGGATTCCAGAAGACGGTTCGCCTCCCGCCGCGCGACCTCGGGCGTCGTGTTGAGTATCACCGGGTCCAGGTTGCCCTGCACCGCGATGTTTTCCGGCAGGCTCCGCCGGACGGCCGCGAGCTCGTTTGACGCGTCGACGCTCAGCACCCGCGCTCCCGTGAAGGCCTGGTCGACCAGGTGGGGCGCGGTGCCCTTGGAGAAGATGATGATGGGGAACCCCTCGGGCATCGCGGCGACGATCGCCCGGATCCAACGCAGCGAGGCCGCCTCGTAATCGGGGCCGGCCACGGCGCCGCCCCACGAGTCGAATATCTGGATCGCGTCGGCGCCGGCGCGGATCTGCATCTGGAAATAGGCGATGAGAGACCTGGTGAGCTTGCCAAGCAGCAGCTCGAACGTGCCGCGATCCTCGTAGAAGAGGCCCTTTATCCGGGCGAAATCCTCGGAGCTGCCGCCTTCCACCATGTAGGTCGCCAGCGTCCACGGGGACCCGCCGAAGCCGAGGACGGCCCTGGTGCCCGCCAGTTCCTTTCCGAGGAGACGGAGCGCATCGGCGACATAGTACAGCCGGTCCGGCACCGCGTTCTCCGGGGCGAGCGCCTCGATCATCGCCCGGCTTTCCAGCCTTCGCTCCATGGCGATGCCCCCCTCGTCCCGGAACGTGTACCCGAGGCCAAGCGCCTCGGGAACGACCAGGATGTCCGAGAAGAGGATGGCCGCGTCGAAGGCGAACCTGCGGACCGGCTGCAGCGAGGCCTCGACCGCCAGGTCCGGCGTGCGGACCATCTTGAGGAATCCGTGCTTCGCCCTGAGGTCCCGGTACTCGGGCAGGTAGCGCCCCGCCTGGCGCATGACCCAGACGGGGGGCCGGTCGAGGGGCCTGCAGGCGCACGCCGCATGAAATCGCTCGCGGGAGTTCAACGGGAATCCTCCAGCCAGTCCCGGGGCTTGAGGAACACGTCGAGGAGGCGGGCCTCGGGCGATCCGGCCTTTGGCGCCTCGCCGTAGTCCCACCTCACGAGAGGGGGAAGGCTCATCAGTATCGACTCCGCCCGCCCGCCGCTCTGGATGCCGAAAAGCGTGCCCCGGTCCTGCAGCAGGTTGAACTCGACGTAGCGCCCGCGGCGGCGCAGCTGGTGCTCGCGCTCGCGGTCGCCGTTGGGCGTCGTCTTCCTGCGGGCGACGATGGGGCGGTAGGCCCCGATGAAGGCGTCCCCCACGCTGCGGGTGAGCGCGAAGCTTCTGTCGAAGCCCAGCTCGTCGAAGTCGTCGAAGAAGAGCCCGCCGACACCCCGCGCCTCGCCGCGGTGCCTGAGGAAGAAATACTCGTCGCACGCCTTCTTGAAGCGCCCGTGGAGCGGCGCCCCGAACGGGGAAACCGCGTCCCGGGCCGCCCGGTGCCAGGCGGCCGCGTCCTCCTCGAAGCCGTAGCATGGCGTCAGGTCCCAGCCGCCGCCGAACCACCACACCGGGGAGGCGCCGTCGGCCCCGGCCGAGAAGAACCGGACATTGGCGTGGCTGGTCGGGACGTAGGGGTTCCTGGGATGGACCACCACCGAGACCCCGAGCGCGCCCCAGGGCCTTCCGGCGATGTCCGGCCGGCGCGCCGACGCCGACGGCGGCAGCGCGGTTCCGACGACATGGGAGAACGCGACGCCCGCCTTCTCGAAGACGGAGCCCCCCGACATGACCCGGGTCCGGCCGCCCCCGCCCTCGGCGCGCTCCCAGCTGTCCGAGGCAAAGAGCCCCGAGCCGTCCTCGGACTCGAGCGCCGCGCAGATCGAGTCCTGCAGCCGGAGCAGGTAGTCCCGCACTGCGCTTGGGTCGGGCTGCATGTCACCTCGCCCCGGCGCCGGGATAAACGATCATGGGGCCGTTGGCCGGCGTCGGGCTGGGCTGGGCCGGGGGCGTCGGCCTCGTCGGGTTGGGCAGCGCGTCCTGGACGGGTTCGAACGCCTTCCCGGCCAGCGGGAGCGACTCGAACGCCTGCGATATGAGCCCTTGGACGTGGAGGTCGCGCGTGTTCTGGTCGGGGCTGTCCATCATGACCACGATGACCCTGCGGTCGCCGCGCAGCGCCGTCGCCGAGATGCAGAAGCCCGCGCCGTTGGTGAAGCCGGTCTTGAGCCCGTCGACGCCGGCCACCTTCCCGAGAAGGCGGTTGTGGTTGATCATCTGCACCGGCTTGAGCCTCACCCCGGCGCCGAAGGTCCGCGTCCTGACCGAGGTGTACTTGAGGATGTTCGTGTGGAGAAGCAGGTACCGGCATAGGACGGCGAAGTCGCGCGGGGTCGTGAGGTCGCCGTCCGCGATCCGCCTGCTGGGCGGCGGAAACCCGTTTGGCGTGCGAAAGGTGCTGTGGAACATGCCGAGGCTGCGCGCCTTCGCGTTCATCAGCGCGACGAAGGCCGGCGCCGTGCCCCCCGTCTTCTGGGCGAGCGCGTAGGCCGCGTCGTTCGCCGACTGTATCATCATCGCGTAGATGAGCTCCTCGACGGTGAAGACCTCGCCCTGCCTCAGCCACACCGCCGTGCTGTCCTTCATCATGCCCACCCGCGCGGCCTCGGGGGTGACCGTGACCGGCGTGTCCATCTCTATGGAGCGGTCCATGAGCTGGTCGAAGAGCACCGCGAACGTCATGAGCTTGGTCATGCTCGCCGGAGGCGTCACCGAGTCCGCATTCTCCTCGAACAGCACCGCGCCGGTTTGCGCGTCCATCGCGATCGCGCCCTTGTAGGAGGACGCCGCGCCCGCCGGCGCCGCGGCGACTGCTGCAGCCGCCATCGTGGCCGCGTAGACCAGGTGCTTGAGGGCCATGCCAAAAGGCAAACGGGGCTTGGAGCCATGGCAACAGGGTTTCGCGTCGGCCGTCCTGCTCACGCCTGCGCCTCCTTCTCGAGCGGAAGCTCGCTCAGCCTGAGCTCCGGGTTCTTCTCCAGGAAGTAGCGCAGCGTCCAGTCGTTGGGGAAGAGGGCCACTGGCTGGTCCAGCTTGTCGGCGCCGAGGCTGACCCCCGTCGCGACGACCAGGCCCGAGGGGTTCCTCAGGGCGGGATGGGGCTCGATCCAGCGCAGGACGGTCCACGGAGCCTGCTCGAGGCGCGACTCGGCGCCGTATTCGCTCTTGAGGCGGTACTGGACGACCTCGAACTGAAGCGGGCCGACGGCCGCGAGCAGGGTCGAACCGGGAGGGGCCGACCGGGCGGTGAGCGACTGGACGACGCCCTCCTGCAGGAGCTGCTCCAGGCCCGCCCTGTATTTCTTCGAGTCCGACGGATTGGGGTTCGAGATGAAGGCGAAGACCTCGGGCGGGAACCGCGGGATCTCGTCGAAGAGGATCGACCGGTCCTCGGTCAGCGTGTCGCCGATCCCGAACGCGTCGTGGCCCACGAGGCCGATGACGTCGCCCGGCCACGCCTCGTCGACCGTCTCGCGGTCCTGGCCGAAAAGCTTGTGCGAGGAGGACAGGCGGACGGTCTTCCCGGTCTGGGCGTGCAGCACGGGCATGTCGCGGTGGAACCTGCCGGAGCAGACCCGCATGAACGCGATCCGGTCGCGGTGCCGGGGATCCATGTTGGCCTGAATCTTGAAGATGAAGCCCGAGAACTTGTCGCTGTCCAGGGGCACCTCGCGGGGAACGCCCCCGGCGACGGTGCGGCGCGGCTGCGGCGCGACGGAATCCGCGAGGAACCCGTCGAGCAGGAGGGCGACCCCGAAGTTGTTGACCGCGCTCCCGAAATAGACCGGCGTCTGCCTCCCGGCCCGGACGGCCCCGAGGTCGAACGGATGGCCCGCGCCGTCGAGCATGGCGACCTGCTCGACCGCGTCGGCGTACGCCGAGTCGTCCAGCTTGGCGCGCACCGCCGGGTCGTCGAGCGAGGCGACCTGCACGGGGGCCCGGTACGCGCCGCCCGGCACGCGCTCGAACAGGTGAACCTGCCTGGACCTCCGGTCAAAGACGCCCCGGAACGAGGGGCCGTTTCCGAGCGGCCAGACGACCGGCGACGCCTGGATCCCCAGGACCGCCTCGAGCTCGTCGAGAAGCGCGATCGGGCTGCGCGTCGGCCTGTCGAATTTGTTCATGAAGGTGAAGATCGGGATCCCGCGCCGGCGGCAGACCTCGAACAGCTTGCGGGTCTGCGCCTCGACGCCCTTGGCCGCGTCGATCACCATGAGCACCGCGTCGACCGCCGTGAGCACCCGGTACGTGTCCTCCGAGAAGTCCTTGTGCCCCGGGGTGTCGAGCAGGTTCACAGCGAAGCCGTTGTAGTCGAACTGGAGGACCGTCGAGCTGACCGAGATCCCGCGCTGCCTCTCGAGCTCCATCCAGTCCGACGTGGTCGCGCGCTGGTTCTTCCTGTCCTTCACGGCCCCGGCCAGGTGGATCGCGTTGCCGTAAAGGAGGAATTTCTCGGTCAACGTGGTCTTGCCCGCGTCGGGATGCGAGATGATCGCGAAGGTGCGCCGGCGCGCGATTTCAGCGGAAAGGTCCATCGTAAACGGTCAGTACAAACCCGCGGGTGCCCCCTTGGAAGCCTTTTCGGGGCGGCCCGCCCGCCCCAACTTTGGGCTTCTCCGCGGGGCGGCGCCGGCGATGATCCGTTGGATGCCGGCCCCCTCCTTCAGGCTCAAGCCCAACGCCAACGCGCGGGTGCTCTCGGGGCATCCCTGGGTTTTCGCGAACGAGGTCGACGCCCCGCTGCCGCCCGAGTGCGACGGCGAGGTCGTGGAATGCCGCGACCGGACCGGCCGCCTTCTCGGCACGGGGATCTGCAACGGCCGCTCCCAGATCGTCTGGCGCAGGCTGGCCAGGGACCGCGTGACGCTGGACGCGGCCTACATCGGGGCGGCCCTCGAGCGGGCGGTCGCGCGAAGGGCGCCGGGGGCTTTCCGGAGGCTCGTCTGGTCGGAGTCGGACGACCTTCCCGGGGTCGTTGTCGACCAGTACGGGGAGGCGGTGGTCGTCCAGATCCAGACGTTTGCGATGGAGAAGCGGTCGGCGATGATCGGCGACCTGGTCGACCGCCTGCTTCACCCCGGCGAGATCATCTTCCGTAACGACGCGCAGGTCCGCCGGCTCGAGGGCCTCGGGCTGGAGACCCACACCCGCTCTGGCCGGCCCTGGGAGGCGCGGTGGACCCCGGTGGACGGGCTGGAGGCGTGGCTCGACCTCATGGGCGGCCAGAAGACCGGTTTCTACCTGGACCAGCGGGCGCAGCACGCCGCCGTCGCCAGGTACTGCGCGGGACAGGCGGTGCTCGACGCGTTCTGCAACCAGGGATCCTTTGCGCTCCATGCCGGGAAGGCCGGCGCCTCCAGGGTTCTCGGCCTCGACAGCGCGCCCGAGGCCGTCGAGGCGGCCCGCCGAAGCGCCAACCGCAACGGCATCAGCGCCGAGTTCGAGGTCGCGAATGTCTTCGACTGGATGAACGACCCCGGGAACAAGGCCGGGCCGGCCTGGGACGTGATCATCCTCGACCCGCCTCCGTTCGCGAAGTCAAAGTCCGCGCTCGAGGGCGCGCTCAGGGGGTACAAGGAAATAAATCTCCGCGCCATGCAGCGGCTGTCCCCGGGGGGCGTCCTTGCGACCTACACGTGCTCCCACCACATGCAGGACGCCGACCTGAGGTCCGTGCTCTCCGCGGCCGCCGCCGACGCGAGGCGGCGGGTCCGCGTGCTCGAGTTCTGCCACCAGCCTCCCGACCACCCGGTCCTCATTTCGATGCCCGAGAGCGAATACCTTCGCGGATACATACTCCGGGTGGAGTGAGCCGCCGCCGGGGCTCTTCGCAGGCTTGCAACGGGGCCGGGCCTTCCGAAAACTCCATGCCATGCCCCGGCCGGTAAACGCGCTTATCATCGACGACGAGCCGCACGTTCGCGTGGTGTTTCGCATGCTGCTCAAGCAGCTCGGAATCGAGAACGTCTGGGAGGCCGGCGACGGCGCATCCGCCCTCGAGCAGGCCACCGCGCACCTACCCGAGGTCGTCCTTCTCGACATCAATCTCCCGCAAATTGGCGGCCTTGAGGTCCTTGCGAAGCTGAAGGCTTCCCATCCGTCGATGCCGGTCATCATCGTCTCGTCGCAGAGCACGATGAAGACGGTCATCCAGACCCGCGAGCTGGGCGCCGAGGCGTACATCCTGAAGCACGCGCCCAAGTCCGAGGTGCTCCAGATGCTGTCCGACGCCTTCGACAACATCGCCGCGCACACCGACGGCGCCGCCGAGGGGGCGAAGGACGGGGGGAAGCCCGCCGCGCCCGCCTGACCGACGCCGCGCCCGCGGTCCGTCAGAGCTTTCCGCCGTAGATCGCGGAGGCCCCGAGCTCCTCCTCGATCCGAAGCAGCTGGTTGTACTTCGCCACGCGGTCGGTGCGGCAGAGCGAGCCGGTCTTGATCTGGCCCGCGTTCGTGGCGACCGCGATGTCCGCGATCGTGACATCCTCGGTCTCCCCGGACCTGTGGGAGATGACTGCGGTGTATCCCGCCTCCCTCGCCATCTCGACCGCGTCCAGCGTCTCGGTCAGCGTGCCGATCTGGTTCACCTTTATGAGGATCGAGTTGGCGACGCCGGCGTCGATGCCCCTCCTGAGGAAATCGGTGTTCGTGACGAAGACGTCGTCGCCCACGAGCTGCACCCTGTCGCCGATCTCGTCGGTCAACTTCTTCCAGGTGTCCCAGTCGTTTTCCGCGCAGCCGTCCTCGATCGAGATGATCGGGTATTTCCCGACGAGCTCCTTGTAGTAGCCCACCATCTGGCTGCCGCTCAGCGCGCGGCCGCTGGACTTCTTGAACACGTAGCTCTTCTTCCCAGACGAGTAGAACTCGGACGCGGCGGGATCGAGGGCGAGGGCGATGTCCCTGCCGAGCTTGTAGCCGGCCTGCCTGACCGCCAGGGCGATCGCGTCGAGCGCGGCCTCGGTGGACTCGAGGTTCGGGGCGAAGCCGCCCTCGTCCCCGACCGCGGTCGAGAGGCCCTTTTCCTTGAGCACCTTCTTGAGCGCGTGGAAGACCTCGCTGCCCATCCGGAGGGCCTCGGCGAACGAGTCCGCGCCTATCGGCATGATCATGAATTCCTGGAAGTCGATGGGCGCGTCCGAATGCGCGCCGCCGTTGAGGACGTTCATCATCGGCACGGGCAGGACCTTGGCGTTCGGCCCGCCGATGTACTTGTAAAGCGGCTGGCCCAGGGCCGCCGCCGCGGCCTTCGCGGTCGCGAGGGAGACGCCGAGGATCGCGTTCGCGCCGAGCTTCGACTTCGTCTTCGTCCCGTCGAGCGCGATCATCGTCCGGTCGACCGCGACCTGGTCCGCTGCGTCAAACCCCACGAGGGCCCGCGCGATCTTTGACTTCACGTTCGCGACGGCGCTCTGGACGCCCTTGCCCGAGTAGCGCTTCCTGTCGCCGTCGCGGAGCTCTATCGCCTCGAACTCCCCGGTCGACGCGCCGGAGGGGACCGCCGCGCGGCCGAAGGCGCCGCAGGCGAGTCTCACGTCGACCTCAATGGTCGGATTGCCGCGTGAATCGAGGATTTCGCGGGCTGTGATCGAGGCAATGGATGTATTCATGTGGGAAATCGGGAAAAGGACCGCCCATCAGAGGCGAGAGACGCCTCCGGGGAAAGTCCAAAGTGGGCCCGCCCGGTCAGAACGGCGCGCGCGTCCCGCTCAGCTTGCGCAGCAGGCGGCCCACCGGGCCCCGGGCCTTCGGCCGCACCGCCTCGGGGATCTGCGACACGAAGCCGCGCTGCATGGCGAGGGAGAGCACGGTTATCCCGTCGTAATTGCGCGAGGCCAGGCGATCGCCCGTCAGAAGCGCCGGGGGCAGCTGGTCAAGGTGCCCCTCGTACGCCGCCGCGTGGAGCGGCGTGTCCCCGTTGTCGTTGCGGGTCATCATGAGCGACCCCGTGATCTGCTCCCGCGGGATCTTGCCGAGCTGTCCCGTCTCCGCGGCGGCATGGGCGGCCGTGAACCCGGTCTTGCTCGGTATCGAGAGATTCTCGTAGACAAGCAGGCCCGGGGGCACCTGCTCCAGGTGGCCGGAGATCGCCGCCGCATGGAAAACGGTGTCGCCGGCGGACGTCTGCTCCCGAAGCGCCGCCGCGGTGAGCATCGCCGGCGGCACCTGGTCGAGGTGCCCGTTGAACGCCGCGACGTGAAGCACAGTCTCCCCGCTGAGGTTTCGGCGGGCCAGATTGCCGCCGGTCAGGTGCTCCGCCGGGATGCGGTCGAGCGTGCCGTGCTCCGCCGCCTCGTGAAGGAGGGTGTTCCCCAGGTCGTTCCCGTTGAAAAGGGCGGAAGGTGTCAGGAGCCCGGCGGGGATCTGCCCCAGGTTCCCGTGGGCCGCCGCCGTGTGGAACACGGTGTAGCCCGCGTTGCTGCGGATCGAAAGGTTCTCGGCGGTGAGCACCTCGCGCGGGACCTGGTCGAGGTGCCCCCCGATCGCGGCGTGGTGGAGGGGCGTGTAGCCGGCGTCGTTCTTCAGCGTCAGGTACCTGGCGTTCAGCGCCTCGGGGGGCAGGCCGCGCAACTCCCCGTATCTGGCGGCCGTGTGGATCCGCGTGTGGCCAGCTGAATTGCGCGCCGCGAGACTCTCGGCGGTAATGGGTGCTGAATCGGCCATCTGCTTGGTTCCCGCAATGGAACCCCGAGGGCCCATCCGAGGCAAATCAAAAGGCCGCCCAGATTGCCCGGTGCCATAAGGGTTTGTATTTGCCAATGGGGGCCGCGGAACCTACTCGTTGGCGCATGTATCCAGACGCCACCGCGCCGGCGACGCCCAAGGACGCCATCCTGATCGTCGACGACGAGGCGCCCATTCTCGATGCGTTCGTCGCCGCCCTGTCGCCTTATTTTGACGTCTCTTCGGCAAACTGCACGAGGGACGCCGACTTCATCCTGAGGAAAAAGGAGTTCAAGGTCGTCATCAGCGACCACCTGATGCCCGGCGGCAACGGCATGAGCTTCCTGGTGCGCGCGCGGGAGGAGTATCCGAAGATGAACAGGATCCTCGTCACGGGGTACATGAAGCCCGAGATGCTGATGCGCAGCGTCAACGAGGCCGCGCTTTTCCGGTACCTCCTGAAACCCGTCACGTTTGCCGAGTTGGTCAAGGTCGTCCAGGAGGCGGCGCGCTCGGCGGGCTAGGATCGGGGCTGTGCGCGATGGCCGACCAGGGGTCCAAACCTCCCGGCTTGCCGGTCGTCCTGCTGGTCGACGATGAGGAGGCGCTGATTGATTCGATCAGCCGCGTGCTCAAGGACAGCTTCGAGCTTCACACGGCGGCCACGACTGCCGAGGCCGAGGAGCTCCTCGCGCAGCGGCGGTTCGACGTCATTGTCTGCGACCACATGCTGCCGGGCGAGCAGGGCATGGACTTCCTCGTGCGCATGATGGAGACGCTCCCGTCGATGCGGCGGATCCTGATAACCGGCTACATGAACGCCGAGTTCATATCGAGATGCACCGTCATCGCCGGCCTGTCGGTGTGCCTCGTGAAGCCCGTCAGGGCGTCGGTGATAGCCGACGCGATCAGGGCGGCGCTCGCCTCCTGACCGGCTTTCGCGACAGCCCCTTGAGCCTCGAGCGCAGAAACGGCGCGGTGGAGCTGCGTCTGGCGCGGAACAGCCCCCCGAGCGCGCCCTGGTAGATCATCTCGCCCCCGTCCGGGCCGCCCCCGGGCCCCAGCTCGACCACGTAGTCGGCCTCGGCGATGAGGTCCAGGTTGTGCTCGATCACGACGACGGTGTGGCCCTGGTCGACGAGCGACTGCAGGACGCCGATCAGCTTCTCGCAGTCGCTCAGGTGCAGGCCGATGGTCGGCTCCTCCAGGATGTACAGGTTCTCCGGGGCCACGCCCCGGCTGCGCTCCCGGTAGGTGGCGAGACCCTTCGAGAGCTCCGTGACGAGCTTCAGCCTCTGGGCCTCGCCGCCGGACAGGGTGGAGGAGCTCTGGCCGAGCGTCAGGTAGCCCAGGCCGCAGTCCGCCATCAGCTGGCACACCTGCGAGAGCTCCGAGTGGAAGGCGAAGAACTGCGCCGCCTCCTCGAATGTCAGCCGGAGCACCGCGCCGATCGTGAGGCCCTTCCACGTGATGTCCGAGAGCTCGGGGCCGTACCGGAGGCCCTGGCAGTCGTCGCAGGGCAGGTAGGTGTCCGGCATGAAGGCCATCTCAAGGCGGATCCGGCCCGCGCCCTCGCACGTCGGGCACCGGCCGCCGACCGTGTTGAACGAGAACCGCGAGGCCGTATATCCGCGGATCTTGGACTCCGGCAGCGACGCGAAGAACTTCCTGACCAGGTCGAATATCCCCAGGTATGTGGCCGGGGTGGAGCGCGGCGTCTTGCCGATCGGGGACTGGTCCACCTCGATGACGGAGCGGAATCCGTGGGCGTTCCGCAGCTCCCCGAAGAGGGGCGCGTCCCCGCCGGAGTACCGGGCGAACTCGCGGCCCGTGAGCCGCGGCTTGCGCTCCTTGATCGCGCACGAGGCCGCGGGGCCGAGCAGGTCCCGGAAAAGCGTCGATTTTCCCGCGCCGCTGGGCCCGGCGACCATCGTCAGCCGGCGCCGCGGGAGCCGCAGGTCGACTCCCGCCAGGTTGCGGTACCGCGCGCCGCGGAGCTCGACCCAGGGCTCGGGCAGCGCCGCGGGGTCGAGCGGCCGGTACTCGCCGCGCAGCGGATGCCTGATCCCGCGCGCGAGGAAGATGCCCGTCAGCGACGAGTCGTTCCTCCTAATCTCGGCGGGAGTCCCGCGCGCGAGGAGCTCGCCGCCGTGCACGCCGGCCCCCGGGCCGAGGTCGATGATCAGGTCCGCGCGCCTCATCAGCTCGTCGTCGTGCTCCACGACGACGAGCGTGTTGCCCTTGTCGCGCAGCGCGATCAGGGTCGAGATCAGCCGCCGGTTGTCGCGCGCATGGAGGCCTATGCTGGGCTCGTCCAGGACATACAGCACGCCGGCCAGGTTGGTGCCGAGCTGGGCCGCCAGGCGTATGCGCTGGGCCTCGCCCCCCGAGAGCGTCTTCGTCGGGCGGTCGAGCGCGAGGTAGCCGAGGCCCACGTGGTCCATGAACCTGAGCCGCTCCCGGATCTGCGGGACGATGTCGCGCGTCACGAGCCTGCCGCGCTCGTCGAGGTCGAGGGCCTCGAGGTTCGCCACGAGCTCCGACGGGGGGCAGGCGAGCAGGGCGGGCAGGGAGAGGGGAGGGCGCCTCCCCCTGAAGTGGAGTTTGACCGCCCGGGAGACGCGGTTGAGCCGCTCGCCGTGGCAGACGGGGCAGGGGACGCCCCCCTCGCCGGCCTCGTCGCCGGCGCCCAGGCCGAGCTGGCGCAGGCGCTCCTTGTTTTCGTCCTCGGTCTCGTCGTCGGGCTCGAGCATCCACGGGAAGATCCTGCCGTAGCCGCGGCAGGCCGGGCACCAGCCCCGCGACGAGTTGAACGAGAAATCCTTGGGGTCGAGCTCGGGGAAGGACTCGCCCGTCTCCACGTCGGTGCGCGTGGTCGAGAACCAGGAGAGGACCTCGCCGCCCGGGGTGAGGAGAAAGCACGAGCCCTTGCCGACCTGGAGCGCGCGGTCGAGCGCGTGGCCCGGGCTCGCCGAGCCCTTGAGATCCGCCACGACCACCTCGATGTCGTGCTCCTTGTAGCGGTCGAGCTTCCGGAACGCGTCCGCCCTCGCGAGCTTCCCGTCCGCCCTCATGAGCTCGTAGCCCTGGCGAAGGATCCAGTCCGCCATCGGCTGGTGGTGGCCCTTTCGCCCGCGGATCAGGGGGGCGCAGAGGTAGAGGTGCCGCGCCCGGCGCGCCCGCGAGCTCCCCAGGACCCGCAGGAGAAGCTTCCTGAGCGCGCCGGGCGAGAGCGGCGTGACGGGCCGGTCGGTGTCGGGATGGTGCTGGACGCCGAGGCGCGCGTAGAGGAGGCGCAGGTACTGGGCCGCCTCCGTTATGGTGGCGACGGTCGACTTGAGCGACCCTCGAGTGACCCGCTGCTCGATCGCGACCGCGGGCGGAATGCCGGTCAGCCGGTCGAGGGCCGGGCGCGGCAGCTGCTCGACGAACTGGCGGGCGTAGGGCGACATCGACTCCATGAACCGGCGCTGGCCCTCCGCGAAGATGATGTCGAAGGCCAGCGTCGACTTCCCGGACCCCGACACCCCGGTGACGACGGTGAGCTGGCGCAGGGGGATGGAGACGGACAGGTTCTTGAGGTTGTTCTCGCGGGCCCCCACGACCTCGATCGAGCTGCCCCCGGTGCGGCCCCCGGGCCCGGGGGCCGCCGCCGCAGGGGGTCGTGGGCCGGTCCCGGCCGCGTCCTCCGCGAGCGCGGCCCGCATGAACGGCGAGGTCGCGACCCCGGCCCGGGCGATCGCCTCGGGCGTCCCCTCGGCGACGATCCGACCTCCGCCGTCGCCGGCCTCCGGGCCGATTTCAAGTATCCAGTCGGCCGACTTGAGCACGTCGAGGTTGTGCTCGATGACGACGAGGCTGTGGCCCTTGTCGACCAGCGCCTGCAGGACCCCGAGAAGCCTGCCGATGTCGTGCCGGTGGAGCCCCGTCGTCGGCTCGTCCAAGAGGAGGAGGGCGCCCGCCGCTCCCGGGAGGGCGCCCAGGTACCGCACGAGCTTGAGCCTCTGGGACTCGCCGCCGCTCAGGGTGTTGAGGGGCTGGCCAAGCGAGAGATAGCCGAGCCCGACCGAGACGAGCGAGTCAAGCCGGTGCCTGATCTGCGCGGAGTCCGCAAACAGGCGCAGGGCTTGCGCCACGCTCATCTCCAGGATGTCGGCCACGCTTGTCCCGTTCCACTCGATCGCAAGGACCTCGGGCTTGAACCGCCGGCCCTCGCAGACGGGGCAGGGCACGTAGACGTCCGACAGGAACTGCATCTCCACGCGCTCGTAGCCGAGTCCCTGGCAGTGGTCGCAGCGCCCGTCGCCGCTGTTGAACGAGAAGCTCGACGGCCCCATCCCGGCCTCCTGGGCTGCGGCCGTCCCGGCAAAGAGCACCCGTATGAGGTCCCAGGCCTCGACGTAGAGCGCGGGGTTTGAACGGGGGGTTCGCGAGATCGGGCCCTGGTCCACGAGGACGGCCTCGGATATGGCCTCGGCCCCCCGTATCGACGCGCACGAGGCCGGGTCCTCAGCGGGCAGGCCGCAGTGGGCGAGCAGCCCCTGGTAGATCACGTTGTCGAGGAGCGTCGACTTTCCGGAGCCCGACACCCCGCTCAGGCAGACGAATCGCCGCAGCGGTATGCCCACGTCCAGCGCATGGATGTTGTGCTTTTCCGCCCGCCCGAACTCCAGCGCCGGGTGCCCGCTGGGAACGGCCCGGCGGGCCGCGGGCGCCGGGATCCGCCGCCTGCCCGAGAAGTACGCCCCGGTGATGCTCCCGGGATCACGCAGCATCCGCGCGACCGTGCCCTGGAAGACGACGTTGCCGCCGCGCTCGCCGGGCTCGGGCCCGATCTCTATCACGTGGTCGGCCGCCCGGATCATCGACTCGTCGTGCTCGACCACGACCACCGTGTTGCCCGCGTCGACGAGCGAGCGGATGATCGCCACCAAGCGGTCGATGTCCCTCGGGTGGAGGCCGACGCTCGGCTCGTCCATCACGAAGAGCGTGTCGACGAGCGACGTGCCGAGGCAGCCGGTCAGGTTGACGCGCTCGACCTCGCCGCCCGAGAGCGTGCGGGACGGCCGGTCGGGCGTGAGATAGCCGAGCCCCACCTCGCGCAGGTAGCGAAGGCGGGCGACAATGGAATCGAACGCGAGCTCCGCCTGCCTCTCGCCCGCGGACGGCCTGGAGCCGCGGATCAATTCGAGGAGGCGGTCGACCGGCAGCCTGTAGAGCTCGGGGAGCGTCAGCCCGGCCCACTTCCAGCAGAGGGCCTCGGGCTGGAGGCGGCTTCCCCCGCAAGCCGGGCAGGTGTTGTACGAGCGGTACCGGGAAAGGAAGACGCGCACGTGCATCTTGTACGTGTTCTTCTCGAGCCATCGGAAGAACCCCTTCACGCCGTACCAGTACTTCGGCCACTCCTTGCCGTTCTCCGCGCCGTAGCCCGGCTCGCCCTCGACGACGAAGGCCTGCTGCTCCGGGGTCAGCCGGCTGAACGGAATGTCGGTCGGGATCCCCCTCCTTTTCGTGAACACCCTCAGGTCGTCCTTCGACGCGCTGTAGACGGCGCCCTCCCAGCAGCGGAGCGCGCCCCCGTCGATCGAGAGCGACGTGTCGGGGATCGCCAGGCGATAGTCGATGTCGATCACCCTGCCGAACCCCCTGCACTTGGGGCAGGCGCCCAGCGGGGAGTTGAACGAGAAGAGCGGGGGCGTCGCCGGCCGGAACTTCCGCCCTGTCTTCGGCGAATGGAGCCCGCGCGAGTAGTGCCCGAGCTCGGAGAAGCCCTCGCCGGCGAAGATGCGCACCTCGCCGCGGCCGAAATGCATCGCGGTCTCGACCGCCTCCGTGAAGCGGGCCATCGACGCCGGCTCGACCCGGAGGCGGTCCTGGACCACGTAGATCCGGCCCGCGCCCGACAGGGCGCCGGGATCCGCGAGCAGGTCCTCCACGCGGTGGACCGCCAGGTCGGAATCGACCGACTTTGCCGCGAGCACGCGGACGTAGGCCTGGTTCTTCAGGCTCGAGAGGATCTCGGCCCAGGCGAGGTTCTCGGGCGTGGCCACCTCGAACGCGATCACGACCTGGCTGGCGGGGCTCGATTCGAGCGTCTTCCTCCAGATCCTCTGCGGATTGTCGTCCTCGACCTTCTCCCCGGTGTCCGGGTCGAAGCATTCCGCGACATGGCTGAACCACACCTTGAAGAAATCCGTCAGCTCGGTCATGGTCCCCACGGTGGACCGCGAGGACTTGACCGTGTTGGTCTGCTCGATCGCGATCGAAGGCCGGATGTTCTCGATCGAGTCGACCCGGGGCTTGTCGAGCAGCTCGAGGAACTGCCGGGTGTAGGCGCTGAAGGTCTCGACGTAGCGGCGCTGCCCCTCGGCGTGGAGGGTCTCGAAGACAAGCGAGCTTTTCCCGGCCCCGCTCAGCCCGGTGACGACGACGTAGCGCCCGAGGGGGACGTCGAGGTCGAACCCCTTGAGGTTGTTCTGGCGGACGCCGCGGAGCCGGATGCACTCCGGCCTCGGCGCGGAGGCGCCGGTCCGCTCCCGGGGAGTGCCGGTCACGGGCGGGGGGCGGGCCCGGCGGCCCGCAGGAGCGATTCAAAGAGGCCGACGTACGCGCCCACCTGCCTGGCGGGCTCGAACGTCTCGTGCGCAAAGGTCCGCGCCTCGGAGGCTCGGGCCTCGCGCTCGGCGGGCGTGTCCGACGCGAGCCGGGAAAGCGCGGCCCTGAACGCGGCGGGGTCGCCATGGGGGGCGACAAAGCCCGTCCTCCCCTCGATCATGCATTCCCGGACGCCGAGCGCCTGGAAGGCGACCGCGGGGAGCCCGTGGGCCTGCGCCTCGATCAGCGCGTTCGAGAGCGCCTCCTCGCGGGAGGCGTGGACGGCGATGTCGGCCGCCGCGTAATAGGGACCCGGGTCGGGCTGGTAGCCCAGGAAGCGGATCCGCGCGGCGGTCCCGAGGCGCGCCGCAAGCCTTTCGCACGCGGCGCGCTCGGGTCCGTCGCCGACCAGCCAAAGCCTCCAGTCCCAGGCTTCCGGCAGGCTGGCGGCGATGTCGACCAGGGCGCGCTGGTTCTTCTCCGGCCTGAACATCCCGACCGACAGGAGGACGGTCGACCCGGGGCGCGCGCCCAGCCGGGCGCGAAGGGCCTCGTCGCGGCCCGGCGGGGATCCGGGGAAGACGAGCGCGTTCCGTATCACCGACACCCTGTTCCTCTCGAAACCGTGCGTCGACACGAGCGCGTCCGCCGCCTCGCGGCTGTTGGCGACCAGGTGCGCGGCGCGGCGCACCGAGGAGTAATAGAGCCCGGGGAGCTTTCCCCCGGCGCGCAGCGTGGCGACGACCCTTGTCCGGAGGCCCCTCTGCGCCGCCCGTCCCTGGATGCGCCCGGCAAAGCAGTTCGCGGTCTTTCCCATGCAGAGGACGATGTCGGGGGCGGCGCCGAGGACGGTCCGCAGGAGCCCCGGCGCGAGCCAGTCGATCCCCGTGTCGAAGGGCTGCAGCGAGCGGTGCTCGACGGCGACCGTGCCGGCGAGCTGGCCGCCGGGGCGGAACGTGACCAGCCGCGCGTCATGGCCCAGCCCCGCGAATTCCCGGCTCAGGAGAATCGAATGCCTTTCCGTGCCCCCGCTGCGGAGGCGGTCCTGAAGGACGGTGATTTTCATTGCCCGGACGGCCTGCCGGCGGAAAGTGGCATGACGGATGAACTCACCGTTCGCTCAGCTCCTCGTGCGATGGCTGGTCCTGGCGCTCGGCGTCATCATCGCGACCCGCCTTGTCCCGGGGATCCACTGCAGCGATGTCGGGGCGCTGGTCGCCGTCGTCGTGCTCCTGAGCTTCTTCAACGCCATCCTCCGGCCGCTCCTCGTTCTGTTCACATTGCCGTTCATCATTGTCACGTTGGGTCTAGGCATCGTCGTTATCAATGCCATCCTGTTCTGGTTTGTCGGGCGCCTCGTCGACGGCTTCACGGTCGCGGGTTTCTGGCCGGCCGTGGGGGGCTCGCTTGTCGTGAGCGTGACGAACTTCGTGGTGAGCGCGTTCATGCGCTCGTCGGCAAAGGGCCCCGGCGGGCCCCCGCGGGGGCGGTCAGGCCCGGGCGGCGACGTGATCGATATTTAGTTGCTGACGGCGGCCGGGGGGGCACGTTGTCGGAGCGATGGATACGACGGAATACGACCTGATTGTGATCGGGGGCGGCCCAGCCGGCTACGCCGGGGCCATCCGGGCCGGCCAGCTTGGCAGGAAGGTGGCGTGCATCGAGCTCGAGCGCGCCGGCGGCACCTGCCTCAACTGGGGCTGCATCCCGACCAAGGCCCTCCTTAAGAGCGCGGAGCTCTACCAGAAGATGAAGAAGGCCGAGGTCTACGGCCTGAGCGCCAGGGAGGTCGGCTTCGACTTCCCGAAGGTGATGGAGCGGTCCCGCGTCGTCGCCGGGCAGATGGCGAAGGGCGTCGAGTTCCTCTTCAGGAAGAACAAGGTGGACTACTTCGTCGGCTCCGGCCAGGTGAACGCGCCGGGGATGGTCTCGATCACGCAGGGCGAGCACAAGGGGAAGTTCTTTCGGTCGAAGAACATCCTGATCGCGACCGGCTGCAAGATGCGCCGGATTCCCGGCCTGGAATTCGACGGGGTCCGCGCCATGACCTCGCGCGAGGCGCTGGCGTCGAAGGAGTTTCCGGCGTCGATACTCATCGTCGGGGCGGGGGCCATCGGCGTGGAGTTCGCCTACTTCTACAACGCGTTCGGATCGAAGGTCACCCTGGTGGAGATGCTTCCCGAGATCCTGCCGGTCGAGGACGAGGAGATCGCGAAGACCCTCCACAGGTCCTTCGAGAAGCAGGGGATCACCCTCCACGTGGGAACCCGGTGCGAGAACTTCAGGGTCGGCAAGAAATCGGTCAGGGCGGACCTGGTGGCAGGCGACGCGAGGACCGCGGTCGAGGCCGACGTGGTGCTCTCGGCGATCGGCGTCGTCGCCAACCTGGAGGGCGTGCTCGCCCCGACGGTCAAGCCCGAGCTCGACAAGAACTACCTCAGGGTCGGGGACGACTACCAGACCAGCATCACGGGCATCTACGCCGCGGGGGACATCATCGGGCCTCCGTGGCTCGCGCACGTCGCGACCTTCGAGGCGGTCAACGCGGTCAACGGGATGTTCGGCCACGGGAAGCCGAGGCGCGTGAAGAACTTCCCCGGCTGCACCTACTGCCAGCCGCAGGTCGCGAGCACGGGCCTGACCGAGAAGGCAGCGAGGGCGAAGGGGCTCGATATCAAAGTGGGCAAGTTCCCGTTCACGGCATCGGGAAAGGCGGTGGCCTCGGCCGAGACCGAGGGCTTCGTCAAGGTGATCACCGACGGGAAGACGGGGGAGATCTACGGCGCGCACATCATCGGCTCGGAGGCGACCGACCTGATCGCCGAGTACGGCCTCGCCATGGAGCTCGAGGCCTCCGCCGAAGAGATCCACCAGACGATCCACGCCCATCCGACCCTGAGCGAGGCGGTCATGGAGGCCGCCGCCGCCACGCTGGGCGAGGCGATCCACATCTGACGCCCCGGGGCGGCCCCGCGCCCGGCAAGCACGCCCCCAGCCATGCATCCGGAACGGCCGGTCCTGCACGTCAACGTCCACAAGCTGGCGCGGATGTCCCTGTTCGGCTTCATCGTGACCTTCATCGCCGCGCGCGTGTGCGTCTTCCTGATCATGTCGCACCAGATGCCGAACCTGTATTTCTTCCTCGAGGGCACCCATGTCCACCACCTTAACTACGGCATCTTCCTCCTCGCCGCGGTGGGCGGGTACGGGGTCTTCCGCCGGCCGGGCGGGCGGAAGGCCGAGCTGACGGCCCTGCTCTACGGCATCGCGATGGCGCTCACGTTCGACGAGTTCGGCTTGTGGCTGCACCTGGGCGGGAGCTACTGGCAGCGAGCGAGCGTCGACGCCGTCATCATCGTCGCGGCGATGATGGGCCTGTGCGCCTACATGCGCTCGATCGAGCACTTCGAGTCCCACCACCGCTGGGCATCCGTCATCCTGCTGGTGGCCCTCGTGAGCTTCTGCTGGGCCGTCTACACGGCCGGCCTGCGCCTGGGCGACGTCTACGGGCCGAGGCTGCACGAGCTGGAGTCGTCCTCCTCGCCCTGACCGCGTCCCGCCCGCGGCGGGGGCGCTACGCGCGTATCTCCCTCAGGAGGCTCGTCAGGTAGGGGATGAGCTGCTTTTTCCTGCTGACGATCCCCGGGAGGTCGAAGATCTCGTCCTTCTCGACGTGGGCATAGGTGATCCGGCCGATCAGCTCCGGGTCGCCCTTGACGAGGAGGAGCGAGTTCTGGGTGTTGACGTCGGTGACGAGGAGCGCCGCAAAGGAGAGCCGCTCGCCGCGGCGCAGGTCTTCCAGCGCCGCGGCTATGCCCCTTGCGCGGCCCCAGAAATTTCCGAACCCCAGCTCCTCGACCTGCGAGACCGCGAACCGGACGCCCTCCTCGTCATAGACCTTGTGGTCGGAGCGGACGATCGCCTCGGGCGTGCTCGCCTGGATCACCGATCCCGACGAGAAGATGGCGTCGGCAAGCGCGCGCGGGTCCTCGCCGGCGATCCCCGCGAGCCACGACAGGATCTCGGCGTCCTTCGGGGTCGTGGTGGGGCTGTTCAGGTGGAGGGTGTCCGAGATGAGCCCGGACATCATGATGCCGGCCACCTCCGGAGACGGCACCAGGCCCGACGAGCGGAAGAGGTCCGCGACGATCGTGCACGTCGACCCGACCGGCTCGTTGATGAAGAGGATGGGCGCCGACGTGTTCATCGGACCGAGCCGGTGGTGGTCGATGATCTCGGTTATCTGGACCTCGTCCGCGCCGCTCACCGCCTGGGTGATCTCGTTGTGGTCGACGAGCACCAGGCGCAGCTGGACGGGCTTCAAGATGTCGCTCTTCGAGAGGATGCCGGCGAGCGTCCCGTCGTCGTTGAGCACCATGAGCGCCGGGGCGGCCAGCGTCGCCATCTTGCGGCGGATGTCGCTGATCCTGGCGTCGCGCCCCACCGAGCCGAAGCCGCGCTCGATCACGCTCTCTATGGTGGTCGCCGTCCGGACGACCCAGGCCGTCGTGCCCGAGTCGTAGGGGCTGCTGAGCACGCCCACGCCGCGGGCGCGGGCCTTCTCGACCACCTCGGCGTCCACCGGGAGGCTGCTCGTCACGATGATCGCGCGCAGCCCGAGCTCGATTGCGCGCAGCTGGACGTCGCGGCGGTCGCCGACGATGATCAGCGCCTGCGCCGCCGGGATCCTGTCCCTCTCCGAAATCTTCCAGAACGACCGGATGTCCATCGTTCCCAGGCGCACGTAGAGCTCCTCCTGGCGCGTGTCGTCCACCGCGTGGATGACGGTCGCCTTGAGCGCGCGGGCGATGTTGGCGAGGGATCCGCGGACCTGGCGCATGAGCCGCGGCTCGCTCACCCGCGGGATGAAGACGCCGCCGAGGTGGGGGAGGGACAGCGTCCCGACGACGCGGCCCCCGGGCTCGGTCACGGGAAGCAGGGCGATGTCGTGCCTGTCGATCAGCTCGAGCGCCTCGGCGCAGGTGGCGTTCTCGGGCACCGTGGCGACGTTGGCGACCATGAGGTCGCGCACGCGCGGGGACACGTCGCTCAGGTAGACCGGCAGCGGCTGGCGGAAGCGCTGGAGAATCGTGTCGATGCAGGCGTTGGAGTTTCCGCAGCGGGCCGCCACAAATCCCCGCTCGCCGCGGGCCTCCTTGTAGGCGGCGTACGCGATCGCGGAGCAGATGGCGTCCGCGTCGGGATTGCGGTGCCCGATCACGTAGGTGGCGTTGGCTGCTGGCGCGAAGGGCGCGGTCGACATGGCCCCACCGTTGGGGCAACGGGCCCCGAATTCAAGGAACTCGACAAGACTTTGGCCCGCCTCCTAGCATCGCAGGATGAAGATCTATCTCGATGGCAAGTTTGTCGACGAGGCCGACGCGAAGGTGTCGGTTTTCGACCACGGACTGCTCTACGGGGACGGCGTGTTCGAGGGCATCCGCCTCTACGGCGGCAACGTGTTCCGCCTGGACGAGCACCTGGAGCGCTTCGAGAACTCGGCCAAGGCCATCCTGCTCGAGCTTCCGCTCACGCGCGCCGAGTGGAGCCACGCCGTCTGCGAGACCTGCCGCCAGAACGGCCTGCGGGACGGCTACATCCGCCTTGTCGCCACCCGCGGCGTCGGCGACCTGGGCCTGGCGCCGTGGCTCTGCGCCAAGCCGTGCTATTTCGTCATCGCGAGCAAGATCTCGCTCTACCCGGCCGAGCATTACGAGAACGGGCTCGCGATCGTCACCGTCCCCACCCGCCGGGTGGGACCGGGGGCGCTCCCGGCCACGGTCAAGTCGCTCAACTACCTGAACAACATCCTCGCCAAGATCGAGGCCAGGCAGTTCGGGGCCCTCGAGGCGATCATGCTCAACGACCAGGGCTACGTCGCCGAGGCCACGGCCGACAACGTCTTCATCGTCCACAAGGGCGAGCTGATCACCCCCTCCGCGAGCGCGGGCGCGCTCAAGGGCGTCACCCGCTCATCGATCATCGACATCGCGAGGGACCTCGGCATCCCGGAGCGCGAGCACGACCTCACCCGCTACGACCTCTGGTGCGCGGACGAGTGCTTCCTCACGGGCTCCGGCGCCGAGGTCATACCCGTCGTGAAGCTGGACGGCCGGACGATAGGGACCGGGAAGCCCGGCCCCATCACCCGCAAGGTGCTCCTGGAATTCAGGAAGCGCGTGCTCGTCGAGGGCACGCGGATCTAGGGCGCCCGCCCGCCCGCTCCCGCGGCGCCCCGGGCCGCGCGGGCGCGGCCGATTCGAGATAGGTGTTTCCCGAATGCGCGCGCGGCTTGCCCATCGGGGCCAGTCGTGGCACATTGGCTGCACAGGAATCACGACCAACCATGTCCAACCCGCTCAAGTGCGATCTCTGCTCGAAGCCAGCCACGGTGCACCTCACCCAGATCTTGGACAACAAGGTGCACAAGGTGGACCTGTGCGAGGAGTGCGCGCAGGAGAAGGGCGTGACCGATCCCAGCGGGTTCTCGCTGGCCGACCTCCTCCTGAAGGCCTCGCTCAGCCCGGACCCCTCGTCCGGGGGCATCAGGTGCGAGCAATGCGGGTTCTCGCCCACCGACTTCAAGAAGCAGGGCCGCTTCGGCTGCCCGGCCTGCTACGACGCCTTCAAGGGCATCCTGGACCCCATGCTCGAGGGGATGCACAAGGGGACCGTCCATTCCGGCAAGGTCCCGCGCAGGGCCCTGGAGCGGAAGTCGCTTTACGACAAGCTCACCAAGCTCGAGGTCGACCTGACCGAGGCGATCAAGGCAGAGCGCTACGAGGAGGCCGCGCGCTGCCGGGACGAGATAAGCCAGGTCAGGCAGGCCGTGGACCAGAGGCCGGCGCGCTGAACCCATGACCATCGGATCCCTCATAGACACGCCCTCGGAGCTGACCGACTCGTCGAGCAGCAAGGCGGCCATCGTTCTGATGACCCGCATCCGCCTCGCCCGCAACCTCGCGGGCCAGCCCTTCCCCGGGTGGGCGAAGCCCGCGCAGCGCGAGAGGATCCTGGAGACCTGCCGGACGGCGGTCACCGCGACCTCGGCCATGAAGCGCGGCCTCGCGGTCGGCGTGGGGGAGCTCGGGGAGCTCGAGAAGCGCATCCTCGTCGAGCGCCACCTAATCAGCCGCGAGCTGAGCGGGTCGAAGCAGGGCAGCGGCGTCGCGATCAGCAGGGACCAGGCGATTTCGGTGATGATCAACGAGGAGGACCACCTGAGGATCCAGGTGCTGCGCGCGGGCTTCCAGCTGAGGAAGGCCTGGACGGCGATCAACGACCTGGACTCGGCGCTCGAGGAATCCCTTGATTTCGCGTTCTCGCCGGACCTGGGCTACCTGACGGCGTGCCCCACGAACCTCGGCACGGGCATGCGGGCGTCCGCGATGATGCACCTGCCGGCGCTCGTCATCGCCAACCAGATGGAAAAGGTCGTCCGCGCCGTCAACCAGCTCGGGATGGTCGTGAGGGGCCTCTTCGGGGAGGGTTCCGACGCGAGCGGCAGCATCTTCCAGATCTCGAACCAGACGACGCTCGGGGAGTCGGAGGAGGAGATCCTCAAGAGGCTGTCCGGCGTCCTCCAGTCGATCATCGAGCACGAGCTCAACGCCCGCGCCCGGCTTCTCGAGGCGGACCCGGGGAAGCTGTTCGACAAGATCGGGCGCGCCTTCGGCATCCTCCAGAACGGGCATGTGCTGAGCTCCAACGAGGCAATGAACCTGCTCTCGCTCATTCGCCTGGGGGTCGACATGGGGGTGTTTCCGGACGCCAAGCGCTCCGTGACCGACCGGCTCTTCATCGAGGCCCAGCCCGGGCACCTGCAGCACGCCCAGAAGGGCGAATTCGAGCCCGGCCAGCGCGACCTTCTCCGCGCGGAAAGACTGCGTTCCGAGTTTGCCAATTTTGCCCGACCTGATTTCACTCTTGCCGCGAACGGAAACAACTGACCCGAAGCACGCGACTCCATGTCCCAGGAACCGATGAACAATTTCACGCCGCGCGCCCAGCAGGTGCTGGCGCTGGCCCGCAAGGAAGCTGACCGCTTCCACCACAACTATGTCGGCACCGAGCATATCCTGCTCGGCCTCATAAAGTTGGGGCAGGGCGTCGCCGTGAGCGTGCTCCAGAAGATGGGGCTCGACCTGGAGACCGTGCGCGCCGCCGTCGAGAAGCAGGTGGGCACCGGCCAGGAGGCGAAGGCCCAGGGAAGCATCCCGTACACGCCCCGCGTGAAGAAGGTGCTCGCGCTCGCGGGCAAGGAGGCGAAGGCGCTCAACCACTCGTACGTCGGCACCGAGCACATCCTGCTCGGCCTGCTGCGGGAGGGCGAGGGCGTCGCGGCCCGGGTGCTCAAGTCGCTGGATGTCGACATCGAGCGCACCAGGAACGAGATCCTGCGCGAGCTGGACCCCCAGTTTTCGGGAGGGAGCGAGGGCGGCGGCGAGGAGGCCGCCGCGGGCACCCCCCAGAGGCCCGCCGGCCAGTCCGACGAGAAGAAGGAGGTCAAGACGCCGGCCCTGAAGGCCTTCGGCCGCGACCTGACCGAGCTTGCGCGCAAGGGCGAGATGGACCCCGTGGTCGGGCGCAAGGCCGAGATCCGCCGCGTCATCCAGATCCTCTGCCGGCGCACGAAGAACAATCCCGTCCTGATAGGCGAGGCCGGCGTCGGCAAGACGGCGATCGTGGAGGGCCTGGCCCAGGAGATCGCAGCCGGCAACGTCCCGGAGATACTCTTCGAGAAGAAGGTCATCACGCTCGACCTCGCGCTCATGGTCGCGGGGACGAAGTACCGCGGCCAGTTCGAGGAGCGGATCAAGGCCGTGATGGATGAGATCAAGCGCGCCCGCAACGTGATCCTCTTCATCGACGAGCTGCACACGATCGTCGGCGCCGGCGCTGCCGAGGGCGCGATGGACGCCTCGAACATCTTCAAGCCGGCGCTCTCCCGCGGCGAGCTCCAGTGCGTGGGCGCGACGACGCTCAACGAATACCGCAAGTACATCGAGAAGGACAGCGCGCTCGACCGGCGCTTCCAGTCGGTCAAGGTGGAGCCGCCCTCCGTCGACGACACGATCACCATCCTCAAGGGGATCCGCGGCAAGTACGAGGACCACCACAAGGTGACCTTCACGGACCTTGCCCTCGAGACCGCCGCCAAGCTCTCCGACCGCTACATCACCGGGCGTTTCCTGCCGGACAAGGCGATCGACGTCATGGACGAGTCGGGCTCGCGCGCCCGCATCACGGCGCTCAACAGGCCGCCGGACATCGAGGGCCTCACCAAGGAGATCGAGGAGGTCTGCGCGCAGAAGGAGAAGGCGATCAGCGAGCAGCATTTCGAGGAGGCGGCCAAGTTCCGCGACCGCGAGAAGCAGCTGCGGGCAAAGCAGGAGCAGGCGACCGAGCTCTGGAAGAAGGCCCGCGAGGAGAAGCGCGTCATCATAGACGAGGACCTGATGGTCCAGGTCGTCGCCGACTGGACGGGGATCCCGCTTTCGCGCATGGAGAAGAAGGAAAGCGAGAAGCTCCTCAACCTCGAGGCCGAGATTCAGAAGACGGTCGTGGGGCAGGGCGTCGCCGCCGGCTCGATCGCGCGGGCGCTTCGCCGCTCGCGGGCCGACCTGAAGGACCCGCGCCGGCCCATTGGCTCCTTCCTCTTCGTCGGTCCGACCGGCGTCGGCAAGACCGAGACCGCGAAGCAGGTCGCCGCGCAGATGTTCGGCAAGCAGGAGGCCCTGGTCCAGATCGACATGAGCGAGTACATGGAGAAGTTCTCCGTGTCGCGGCTCATCGGCTCGCCCCCGGGATACGTGGGCTACGAGGAGGGCGGCCAGCTGACGGAGGCGGTCCGCCGCAGACCTTACGCCGTGATCCTCTTCGACGAGGTCGAGAAGGGCCATCCCGACGTCCTCCAGATCCTGCTCCAGATCCTCGAGGACGGCCGGCTGACGGACTCGCTGGGCCGCACCGTCGACTTCCGGAACACGATCATCATCATGACCTCGAATGTCGGGGCGCAGCTCCTGCAGCGCCAGACGTCGATGGGATTCGCCGCCGCGGCCACGAGCTTCAACGACGCGGAGAAGATGCGCGAGAAGGTGCTCGAGGAGGCCAAGCGGGTGTTCAGGCCGGAGTTCCTCAACCGGATCTCGGACATCGTCTTCTTCAGGCCGCTCGACAGGAACGACCTCACCACGATCGTCGGCCTTGAAATCGAGAAATTTGCCCAGAGGCTCGTCGACCGCAAGATCACCCTCACGCTCACGGCCGAGGCGAAGGAGCTGCTGATCGAGAAGGGATACGACGAGAAATACGGCGCGCGGCCGCTCAGGCGGGCGGTCGAGCACTACCTCGAAGACCCGCTCGCCGAGGCGATCCTGCGCGGCGAGATCAAGGAGGGCGAGTCGGTCATGGTCGGCCGCGACGGGGAAGTCCTCAATTTCAAGCAAAAGACGCCTCCCGCCACCACCGGCGTGGCGCCCTGAAAAAAGACGGCGAACCGCCGTCGAGAACAGCCCCGCCTCCGGCCAAAACGGGAGCGGGGTTTTCAGTCGCGGCCGGGGCGCCTCCCGGTGTAGGATGATCGCCCCAATGAACCCCCTCCGACGCACGGCCGTCCCCGCCTTGTTCGCCCTTGCGCTCCTTTCGCCGGCATGGTCCGGCGCGCAGGAGAACCCGGGGTTCTCGATCCCGGAGTCGGAGACGAACGACCCGCCGACGCGCGCCCGGATCCTGGCGGTGGAGGCCGCGGGCGAGGAGTCGGGATGGCTGTCGGTCGCCCTGCCGCTCCGCTCCGCGGCCGTGCGCGCCTACGGGAAGGACCGGCTCGTCGCCGCCGACGCATGGTTCCACGTCTTCCAATGGACCGCGATTTTCTCGGAGCCGGAGAACCAGTTCGTCGCGAACTGGGTCGACGCGATGCGGGCCGCCCACCTGAACTACGCGGGCGTGTCCGGGAACTACACCCCGAGCAGCACGCCCATCGGCGTCAACCTGTCCCCGGCGATGAAGGACTGGGTCCTCTCGAACGAGCCGTTCTCCGAGGAATTCTTCTCGCTCATCAAGCCGCAGGACAACCTGCCCCGCGTGTTCGCCATCCTGGAGGGGCTCCACCGCCGCGACGCCTCGAGGTTCGCCCGGTACTCGTCGCTGGCCCTCGCCATCGCCGTGGTCTACGACGTCCCTCCGCCGCCCTGGTGGCCGCACTACCAGGTGACCGAGGAGGCCCTCTCGAGGAAGCTCCCCAACCCGGCCGCGCCGTTCGACTTCCTGACGCACGAGGACATGCTGGGCCGCACCTACCACAGGCTGACGAGGCTGCGCGCCGAGGAGCTCAAGTTCGTCGTCGACGCGGCCGCGCCGATCCCGGAGCTCGCCTGGTCCCAGAAAGCCGTCCCCTATCCGCTGGACTCGTTCGAGGGTGCGTATTCGATGGTCAAGTACCGCACGGACCGCGTGGCGACGCAGGAGCTGATGACCTGGAGCGGGGAGCCCTACACGCTCGACACGATCCTGGCGGACGGCGGGATATGCGTCGACCAGGCCTATTTCGCCTCGGAGTCCGGCAAGGCGCGCGGGATTCCGACGCTCCTCTTCACGGGGGCCGGCCACGACGGGCACCATGCCTGGTTCGGGTTCCTCGACGGCGAGGGCAAGTGGAGGCTCGACGCGGGGCGGTACGCGGAGCAGCGCCTGGTTACCGGCACCGCGCTCGATCCCCAGACGTGGATGGAGATCTCCGACCATGAGCTCCAGTTCCTCTCGGAGCGGTTCCGGGCCCTCCCGTCGTTCACGCAGTCGCGCGTCCACCAGGAGTTCGCCCTCGACTTCCTGCGCGCGGGCAACCCGGCGCTGGCCGCCCGCGCCGCCCGCACCGCGGTGAACTACGAGAGGCGGAACCTGCCCGCCTGGGAGATCCTCATCGCCGCGAACGCCAAGCTGGGCCTCGACCCGGCGGGCCAGGAGACCGTCCTGAGGGAGGCGGCCCTCGCCTTCACGCGGTATCCCGACCTCCTGGTCATGTTCAAGAACCGGGTCTGCCAGAGCCTTCGCGCGCGAGGGGAGACGAGCCTGGCCAACTACGAGGAGCGCAGCATCGCGGAGAGCCTGAAGGGGGACAGGGCGGACCTCGCGATACAGCAGGCGCAGCAAATGCTGTCGCGCAGCATCGCGAGCCAGTCGATTCCCGACCAGATCGCGACCTACAACGCCATACTCGCCCAGTTCGGGCACGGGGCGGGGACCATATTCTTCGACGAGATCGTGGTCGCCTTCGCGGAGCACCTGGCGCTCGAGCACATGCTGCCGCAGGCCCGCGCGGCGGTCGACCGGGCGCGGGAGGTGCTCGAGGTGCAGCCCGGTTCCTCCTTCGACATGGAAGTGAACAAGCTGGCGGCGAGGCTGCAGGGCTAGGCGCGGGGCCCGGCCGGCCCCGGCATCCCGGACCGGGGCCGGCAAGCCCCGAATCGCAGGCTTTCCAAACGCGCGCCGGCAATAAAGGATGGGCGCAATGGACCCGTCCCCCCCGCGCAAGCCCGCCCTGGGTTTCATTTTCATCACCCTGGTGCTCCTCGTGCTGGGCTTCGGGATCATCATCCCCGTCCTCCCGAGGCTGATCGTCCAGTTCAAGGGCGGGAGCTTCGCGGAGGGGTCCGGCTCGTACGGCCTGCTCCTGAGCGTCTACGCCGTGATGCAGTTCATCGCGGCCCCCATACTCGGCTCGCTCTCGGACCGGTTCGGCCGCAGGAAGATAATCCTCATCGCGCTGGCCGGCTCGGCGATCGACTACGTGATCATGGGCTGGGCGCCGACGCTGGCGTGGCTTTTCCTGGCCCGGACCATCTCGGGGATGACCGCGGGCGCCCTCGCCGCATGCAACGCCTACATCGCGGACGTCACGCCGCCCGAGAAGCGGGCGCAGGGATTCGGGCTCGTGGGCGCGGCCTTCGGGTTTGGCTTCGCGATCGGCCCCGCCATCGGGGGCTACCTGGGGGCGATCAGCATCAAGCTCCCCTTCTTCGCGGCCGCGGGAATCGTCGGGCTCAACTGGCTTTACGGGCTGTTCGTCCTGCCGGAGTCGCTGACGCGGGAGCACCGCAGGCCGTTCTCGTGGGGGCGCGCAAACCCGGTGGGCTCGCTGCTCGCCCTGCGGCGGTTCCGCGGGGTCGTCGACCTGGCCTGGATGTACTTCATATTCATGTTCGCCAACACCATGCTCCAGAGCATCTGGGCGCTCTACACGGACTACCGCTACCACTGGAGCGCCTCCCAGGTCGGCTACTCGCTCACGTTCATCGGGGTGATGGCGATCGTGGTCCAGGGGGGGCTCGTGAAGCGGATCATCGCGAGGACGGGCGAGAGAAAGGGGCTGGTGATCGGGCTCGTGATCTCGGCGTTCGCCATGTCGGCCTACGGCACGGCGACCCAGGGATGGATGATCTACGTCCTTGTCCTCGTGGGGGCGTGGGGCGGGATCGCCGGCCCGTCGGCGCAGGCGCTCATAACCAAGCACGTGCCGGCAAACGAGCAGGGGGCGGTGCAGGGGTCGCTTTCGGGCCTGGTCAGCCTGACCGGCATCATCGCCCCGCTTTTCGCGGCCTGGAGCTTCGGCATGTGCATCCCAAAGGTGCCCGGGATCACCTTCTACGAGTCCTCCGCCCTCATACTTGTGGCGCTGGCGCTGGCGTTCCGCTCGTTTGAGCTGGATGACCGCGTCTCGGCCAGGGCCGCCAAGGCGCAATCCCCGTAAAGTGTCCCGGCGGCTCGCGGCGTGCCCCGTTCAGCGGGCGGCATGGGCCGACGCCGCCTCCAGGAGCGCGGCCACGGCGGGCGGCGCGGCCTGCGCGCTGCGCCAGCCGACAACGAGCCTGCTTTCCGGGGCCGGGCCGGAGAGCCTCCTGAAGACAACCTTCTCCGGGAGATGCCGCGCCTCCGACGGGCAGACGAACGTCGCGCCGATCCCGGCGCGCACAAGGCCCACCCCGTTGGACCGGGGCCACACCTCCTCGGCGATCCGCGGCGCCACTCCCGCCGCGGCGAACGCGCCGAGGACGCGGTCGTAGAATCCTGGGTTGTGCGACCTCGGAAAGAGGACGAAGGGCGTGCCTGAGAGATCCCTCAGGCTCAGCGACTTCTTGGCCCGAAGGGGGTGGTCCGCGGGAAGGAGCACGCCGTTTCGCTCGCGCAGGAGAAGCGTGGTCCCAATGCCGGGGGAGGGGCCGTCGGGATGGAAGAAGCCGCAGTCGATCTCGCCCGCCTGGAGCGCCGCGATCTGGAGCGACGTGGGGGACTCGTTCAGCTCGAGGCGGATCCCGGGGAAGGCGCGGTGGAACCCCCGCAGGATGTCGGGGAGGACGGTCGCCATGGCGAGACCCGTGAACGCGACCCGAAGGCGGCCGACGCGGCCCTCGGCCACGGCCTTCATGTCCGCGGGCACGCGCATGAGGGCCGAGAGCACCGGCTCGATCCGCTCGACGAGCGCCGCGCCCGCCGGCGTGAGCTCGACCCGGCGGCTGGACCGGTTCAGCAGCCGCACGCCCAGGCCCGCCTCCAGCTGGGCGACCTGGCGGCTGAGCGCGGGCTGGGCGATCGCGAGGGCCTCCGCCGCCTTCCTGAAATGAAGCCTGCGTGCCACCTCGCGGAAATAGACGAGGTGGCGCAGCTCAAAGGGGAATTGATACTCCCTGGGCATCGCTGATAGCCAAACAAGTATTTCCATGACAATGCAACCCTGTGGTATAAACATCACGCATGCCCAAAACCCTTTTTGAGAAAGTCTGGGACGCCCACGCCGTCCGGCAGCTTGCCAACGGCCAGACGCAGCTCCTGGTGGGCACGCACCTGATCCACGAGGTGACGAGCCCGCAGGCATTCGGGATGATGCGCGACCTGGGCCTGAAGGTGGCCATGCCCCACCGGACATTCGCGACCGTCGACCACATCGTCCCGACCGACCAGGTGAGCGAGCCCTATGCCGATCCGCTCGCCGACGCGATGATCAAGGAGCTGCGCAAGAGCTGCGCCGAGTCCGGGATCACCTTCTTCGACCGCTCGACGGGAAAGCAGGGGATCGTGCACATCATAGGCCCGGAGCAGGGGATAACCCAGCCCGGGACCACCATCGCCTGCGGCGACTCGCACACGAGCACCCACGGGGCCTTCGGGGCCATCGCCTTCGGGATCGGGACGACCCAGGTCCGCGATGTCCTCGCGACCCAGACCATGGCGCTTGGCCGGCTCAAGGTGCGCCGGGTCGAGGTGAACGGGAGGCTGCGCCCGGGGGTCTACGCGAAGGATGTCATCCTCCACATCATCTTCACGCTCGGCGTGAACGGAGGCACCGGCTTCGCCTACGAATACGCCGGCGACGTCTTCGACCGGTTTTCGATGGAGGAGCGGATGACGGTCTGCAACATGTCGATCGAGGGCGGGGCGCGCGCGGGCTACGTCAACCCGGATGAGACCACCTTCGCGTACCTCAGGGGGCGGCCCTACTCGCCGAAGGCCGCCGAGTGGGACGCGGCGGTCGCGCGGTGGCGGTCCGTGGCCAGCGACCCCGACTGCGTGTACGACGACGTCGTGAGGATCGACGCGGCCGACATTGCGCCGACGGTCACCTGGGGGATAAACCCGGGGCAGGGGATACCGATCACGGGCATCGTGCCCGACCCGGCGAAGGCCGCGGGTTCCGACGAGCGGACCTCGATCGAGGAGGCGCTGGCCTACATGAAGCTCAAGCCCGGGGCTCCGATCAAGGGCACGAAGATAGACGTGGCCTTCCTCGGCTCCTGCACGAACGGCCGGCTCAGCGACTTCCAGGAGGTCGCCCGGTTCATCAAGGGGCGGAGGGTGGCGCCCGGCGTCAAGGCGATCGCCGTCCCGGGCTCCCAGGGGGTCGGCCTCCTGTGCGCCGAGCTGGGCATCGACAAGGTCTTCCGCGACGCGGGGTTTGAATGGCGCAACGCCGGATGCTCGATGTGCCTGGCCATGAACCCGGACAAGCTCGTCGGCGACCAGCTCTGCGCGAGCTCGTCGAACCGCAATTTCAAGGGGCGCCAGGGCAGCCCCACCGGGCGCACGATCCTCATGAGCCCGATCATGGTCGCGGCCGCCGCCGTCACCGGGGCGGTCTCGGACGCCCGCGAGGTGTTCGGCGTGAGCGCCAACTGACGGGGCCCTTCCCCAACACTCCATGCCACTCGAGAAAATCACGCGCATCGCCGGCCGGGCCGTCCACGTCCCGGGAAATGACATCGACACGGACCGGATCATCCCGGCCCGGTACCTGAAGTGCGTCACGTTCGACGGGCTGGGCGAGTTCCTCTTCAACGACGTCCGCAAGAACGCCGACGGCTCGGACAAGCCCCATCCCCTCAACGAGGCCCGGTTCAAGGGGGCCACGATCCTCCTATCCGGCGCGAATTTCGGCTGCGGCTCGTCGCGCGAGCACGCGCCCCAGGCGCTCCAGAAATACGGGATAAGGGCCGTCATCGCCGAGGGATTCGCGGAGATCTTCTTCGGGAACTCCGTCACCCTCGGGATGCCCTGCCTGAGCGCGAGCCGCGCGGACATCTCGAGGATGGCCGCGGCGGTCGAGGCCGACCCGAAGACGGAGATGGTGATCGATCTCGCGGCGCAGCGGGTGTCCTTTGCCGGGCAGTCCGCCGACGCGTCGCTTCGCGAAAGCGCCCGGGACGCGCTGGTCAACGGACGCTGGGACCCGATAGGCGAGCTCCTCGAGGGAACGTCCGACGCCCGGAAGGTCGCCAGCCGGTTGCGTTACATGGCCGTCTGACGCGGGTTGGAACACGGCGCGGGGCCGCGGGCGTCCCCCGGCCGACGCGGGGTTTCACACGGGGCGGCAGGGCCGTTATCGGCTTGGCGAGCGGCCTCTTGTTCCCTATTTTTGGGGACCTTTTTGTGGGACGAGGCGTCTTACAAGCGCACAATCTACTATGACACTTGGAATGATCAAAGTTTTAGAGGGCGCAGGCCTCCTGATTTATCCGCTGGGAGCCTGTTCCGCGATCGCCGTCTTCATCATCGCCGAGCGGATCTATGCGCTGCGCAGGGGCGCGGTGATGCCCCAGGACCTTGTCGATGCGGTCATGGCGGGAAAGCCGCTCATGGGCGGGCGCCACACGGTGCTGGCCCGGATCGTCGAATTCGCCGCGCAGCACGAATACGACGAGGCGGCGGTGAAGGCCTTCGCCAGGCTCGAGGTGAACCGGATGGAGCGGGGGGTTCCCTACCTGGACGTCATCTACGCCGCGGCGCCCCTGATCGGCCTCTCGGGCACGGTGACCGGCCTCCTGCAGGTTTTCTCGCAGATCAACGCCGACACGGGACTTCCCGACCCGGTGGCCTTCACGAAGGGTGTCGCTCTTGCGCTGTCGGCCACCGTCATCGGCCTGGCGATCGCAATACCCTCCCTTGTCGGGAGCGGATACCTCCAGAGGCGCATCGAGAACTACGCGGCGCAGCTCGACGTGCTGATTGAGCGCATTCTCAAGCGCGGCCGCGAATGAGCGGGTTCTACCAGAAGCGCCGCAAGCGGCCGGAGCTCAACCTCGTCCCCCTGATCGACGTGCTCGTCATGTTGATCTTCTTCGCGTTCGTCACGATGCAGTTCAGGTCGGCGACCATGCTCAACATCACCCTCCCGAAGATTTCGACGGCGGGAAAGAACGAGTTCAAGGGCACGGTCACGATCGGGATCGACAAGGAGGGCCTCGTGTCGTTCAACGGCAAGAACGTGACCGACGAGGAGCTGCTCGGCCTGCTCAAGCAGATCCACGACGTCAACAAGGACTACCCGGTCCTCATCAAGGCGGACGAGTCGAGCCAGGTTAAGAAGCTGGCGTTCGTCATGGACTCGTGCCGGCAGGCCGGCCTGAGCAAGTTCAGCCTGCAGGCCCGGTAGGCGATGAATATTGTCATCACGGGCGTCACGCGCGGCCTCGGCCGCGCGCTCGCCGAGTGGTACATCGCCCACGGCCACACGGTCGCCGGGTGCGGGAGGAACGGCCCGGCGATATTCGACCTGCGGTTCACCCATCCCGAGCCGCACAGCTTTGACGCGGTCGACGTGACCCAGCCGGTGAAGGTGAGCCTCTGGGCCGAGCGCGTGCTGGGGGCCATGGGGGCGCCCGATTTCCTCATCAACAACGCGGCGATGATGAACACGCCGGCCCCGCTCTGGAGGGTCCCCGCGGACGAGTTCGCCGCGATGCTCTCCGTGAACATCGCCGGCGTCGCCAATGTCATCCGCTCGTTCGCGCCCGCGATGATCGAGCGGGGGAGCGGCACGATCGTCAACCTGAGCTCGGGCTGGGGCCGGAGCGTGTCCCCGGATGTCGCGCCCTACTGCGCGACAAAGTGGGCGATAGAGGGCCTCACGAAGGCCCTCGCGGCGGAGCTTCCCAAGGGGATGGGCGCCGTGCCCCTCAACCCGGGCGTCATCGACACGGACATGCTCCAGAAGTGCTTTCCAGGCGGATCGTCCTCGTACCCGAAGGCGGACGAGTGGGCGAAGAAGGCCGCGCCCTTCATCCTCGGGCTCGGGCCCGGTGACAACGGCAGGTCGGCGAGCGTCGGCGGATTCGAGGACTGACCGGGCGGTCAGGGCATCAGCACGTGCGGCTCGGAATCGGCCTCGTAGTCGATGCCGGAGAGCCCGAACCCGAAAAGCTTCAGGAATTCGCTCCGGTAGCCGGCGATGTCGGTCAGCGCCGGCAGGTTCTCGGTCGTGACCTCGGGCCATATCCTCGCGACGGAGGCCTGGACCTCGGGCGTCATCTCGAGATTGTCCACGCGCACGCGGCCCGCCTCGTCGAATTTCGGCCCGGCCGCGGCGTACAGCTGCGTCGAGAACATGCGCTGCATCTGCTCGATGCAGCCCTCGTGGGTCCCGTTCGCCTTCATGATCCTGTAGAGGATCGCGATGTACAGCGGCACGACCGGGATGGCGGAGCTCGCCTGCGTCACGAGGGCCTTGTTCACGGAAATGAACGCCTTGCCGCCCCCGTTCAGCTTGAGGAGCGAGTCGATGTTCCTCGCCGCGCGCTCGAGGTCGTTCTTCGCGAGCCCGATCGTCCCGTTCTTGTAGATGGCCCAGGTCACCTCCGGCCCGATGTACGAATAGGCCACCGAGCGCGCGCCGGGGGCGAGGAGCCGCGCGTCCGCGAGGGCGTTGATCCACATCTCCCAGTCCTCGCCTCCCATGACGGCGACCGTGTCCGAGATCTCCTGCTCGCTCGCGGGCTCGATCGTGATGGAGCTCACGATTCCCTTGTCGGTGTCCACGGTCTTGTTGGTGTACGCCGACCCGACCGGCTTGAGGACCGACTTGTGGACGGCGCCCGTCCGCGGATGCGCCCTGCGGGGCGACGCGAGCGAATAGACGACCAGGTCGACCTGTCCGATGTCCCTTCGAATCGTCTCCAGCGCCGCGGCTTTGATCTCGTCCGAGAAGGCGTCGCCGTTGATGTTCTTGGCGTAGAGGCCCGCGGCCCGCGCCGCATGGGTGAATCCGATCGAGTTGTACCAGCCCGGCGTCGCCGTGCGGCCCTCCTCGGACGGCCTCTCGTAGAACACGCCGAGCGTCGAGGCGCCCGAACCGAAAGCCGCGGTGATCCGCGAGGCCAGGCCGTATCCCGTGGACGCCCCGATGACGAGGACCTTGCGCGGACCATTTGGATTGGAACCCTTTGATTTCACGTAATTTATCCATTCACCCACATGGGCCGCGCACCCGGCCGGATGGGCGGTGACGCATACGAATCCGCGGACCTTCGGTTTGATGATCATCACTTCGGGATTTTCCCGGCGTAGGGGAGGGTGGCAAGTACGATTGAGCCGCCGGCCGTGGCCTCGGCAAGCGTCCGGGCGCCGCCCTTCGCCCCGTCGACCAGGAGGAATCGGGACCCGGGAGCGACAGGGCCGGACAGCCTGATCGCGACGGCCCCGCCGGCACCACCCGTTGGCCCGTGGAAGACCCCGCATTCTGCGGAATTCCCAGGGACCAGGCCCTCGAGCCAGAGCTGGTAGTCCCTTTCACGAACCTGCGCGGGAAGGCCGTCGATCCGGAGCAGGCCGCGCCTTCCCTCGGGATCCCAGACCACGAAGCCGGCGGGATGCGCCGCGGCGCCCGGGGGACCTCCATCGGGGGGCAGGAGGAAGGCGAATTGGAGCTCCGCATGGGTCTCGGTGAGCGCGCGGAGGCCGTCGAGTTCCCGACTGTTTACGATCCGCTCCGCCTCGATCTGGTTTTCCGACGCCTTAAGCGCGGCCGCCGCGAGCGTGCCATCCTCCCTCAGGAGCTCGGACCTTGCCTTCTCGATTATCCAGAGCTCGCCCAGGCACGCGACCAGGGCCGCAAGGCATGCGGTGGTCGCCCAGGGCAGCCACGGGGGAAGCTCGATCTTGGATGGCAGCCTCGGGGGAGGCTCAATCTTGGATGGCAGCGGCGGGGGAAGCTCATCCTTGGATGGCAGCGGCAGGGGTAGCTTAACCTTGGGTCTATCCACGGCGGGTAAAATGCTTCGGTGTCCTGGGCTTTCGATGGAGCCTAGCGTAGCCCGAGGCCGCGCGCTCGCTCGAAGAACTCGGTGATGAAGGGCTCGCTTGAGATGTCATCCCAGGGGCGGTTGCTTGAGACCCGGATAAACGCCTGCTCGCCGCTCTTCCTGAAACCGAAGCGAAGGGCGATCCCTAGATGGGCCCTGAGGGAGAACGGGTCCCCGATCTCGATCGCCCGGCCGTCATAGATCTGCCAGAACCAGACGTGCTGGGGATATCCGCCGTTGACGAAGAGTCGGTGCTGCGCCCATGGCAGCCGGGCGCCGCCGACCTCGAGGGCAACGCGCGAGTCGGTGACAGGTTGCGTGACCCATCCCGACCCGGGCCAGCAGGCGTCGGGGGTGTGGGACTCCACCAGGCCCACCGATGCCTGCCCCGCGGACCAGTAGGCGAGGTAGATCGCAACCTGCTCCTTCCCGCCGGGCCCGTCGCGGACGAAGACGCGCTGCGCAAGGTGATCGGTACGCAGCGTGCCGACGAAACGGTAGAGCCCCGGGGTCGTTTCCACGGACCAGCCCGCCGCCGCTGAGGGGATGACGGCCGCCAGGTCGGGGGCGGCCGCGTCCCCGCGAACGGTGGAGGAGGTGCTTGCGGCGAAGAACACGAGGGTGGCCCCGATAAGCGCGAGGGCGCACATGAGCGCGGCTTGCGGCCCGGGCATCCGGCCCGGGCCGGCCCGCTCGCCCGGCGAAGGCGCGGCCTCCCTGGCTCCCGCCTCCGCCGGGGCCCCCCGGTCGAGCGCGATCGCCACGCCGACAAGGATGGCGGCGGTGACGACCAGGACGGAATAGCCCGTGAGGTCGTGCCAGGCGCCCTCTATTCGGACGCCCCGGTTGACGAGCAGCGTCAGCGTCAGCGAGCGGATGAAGTTCATCGCGAGGGCGAGCGGCGCCGAGAGGACGATGATCAGGACCCGGGCCCAGGGCCTGCGGGTCAGCGCCGCCGAGAAGAGAACGCCCGCGAACACGCATGAGATCAGGCTGCGCACGCCGCTGCAGGCCTCCTCGATCCCGACCGTGCCGCGCGCGAGCTCGATGATGTTGCCCTCCCTGTGGGCCGCGATGCCCAGCAGGCCGAGCGTGCGCACCACCCCTCCGGAGACCCACAGCTGCAGGCCCGACGTGAGCCGCGAGTAGGTGCCGGGCGGGATGGGGGAACTCAGCGGCCAGAGCGCCGCGACCGCAAGGCAGGCCCAGCTGAACGGGACCAGGGCCACCCGCCGGTCGGCGAACGCCGCGATGGCGCCGCAGCACAGGAGCCCGAAGGAGCAGGCCAGGGTGAAATCGACGAGGGGGCTCGTCCAATCAAGGGTGACCGCGAAGAGGCCGGCCGTCCAGAGGCCCGCAATGGCGGCCGCGGCGAAGCCTGCGGCCAGGAACATCGCCGCCGGGCCCCGCAGGGTGCCGCGCGCGCCTGGGCCCCGCGAGAGGTAGATCAGCACCGCGCATGCGACGGGTGCGAGGAATCCATGGGAGAGGTCGGGGTCGTGGGTCCATTCAGGCCACAAGTGCGCCACAAGCGCGGCGGCTAGGATCGCCATCGCCGCTAGATTGATCTTCGCCGCGGTCGGCTGGCTGTGGGGGGCCTCGCTACCAGTCACCCAGCTACGCTGGTCGCGCCCCGGCCGGCGCGCAACGGCCAAAAAGGACTGGCGGGCCCGCAAATTGCGTGTAGACTTGGGTTCCGACACCCACGAAAGGGCCCCCCATGAATCTCACCTGCAAGAGCCTCCTTCGCCCCTCCATCCTCTGCGCATTGGCGGTCCTCGCGCCCCTTGCGGCGCGCTCCGCCGCCACCGTCGGCCAGCCCGCTCCGGAATTCAGCCTGACCGACTTAAGCGGCCAGGTCCACAGGCTGTCCGACTACCGCGGGAAGACGGTCGTCCTCGAGTGGACCAACCCGAAATGCCCCATCGTGGGGAAGCACTACCGCAGCGGCAACATGCCCTCGCTCCAGAAGTCCGCGACGGCCGAGGGGGTCGTCTGGCTCTCGATCAACTCCGGCGGTCGGGGCTCGTTCGGCGACTTCGATCCCCCCCAGGTGCAGGACTGGCTCAGGGCGACAGGCGCCGCGCCCACG